>Ga0272446_1000088_pt1 | contig 120812 bp, 89 predicted proteins | sample YNPCB0061_FD_194587 | JGI IMG/M metagenome (GOLD analysis project Ga0272446, IMG submission 194587) | Hot spring microbial mat communities from Yellowstone National Park, WY, United States - YNP-CB-006-1 | ecosystem: Environmental > Aquatic > Thermal springs > Hot (42-90C) > Sediment | place...
AACGAATAACTTTATTGTTTTCATTTTTCCAAAACAACTGAAACAAGAAAATCTCTTTGGCGCTATCCCTCTCGGCGAATTGGTTTTAAAAATACCCATCTATGCTTATGTAGCCACTGAAAAATGGTCTGAAAACATCGCTAAAACTACGCTTATCAATTTTGTAAAGCAACTCAAAGAAAAATTTACGCAAGAAAAGCCAAGCATTGATTTTGATACAGTGGTAAACCGCATTAACGACTATGTAACTGACTTTAACACTGCGGTTTATCGCTTCAACCAAGAAAGCCTCACCGAAGAGATTGTAAGTAAATTGGACTTATTTTCGTCCATTGGCGATTTCAAAGACAAGGAAACTGCTCAAAAACAAGTGCTTAACCTTGCTTCTTTTCTGCTTTTTAATCAGATATTGTTTTACCATATTTTTCATAAAAAAGCGGAAAACCGTGTCGCTGAAATTGTAGAAATCAAGCATATCAAAGACATTCAAAAATACTTTGACCAAATACAACTCATTGATTATAAGTCTATTTACAAAATTAATATCTTAGGGCATATCCCGAATGAGTCCTTTTTTATCCAAAAAATAAATGATTTAATCTTGGGTATCAAGTCTTTGCGTGCCGAGTATATTACCCACGATTTGGCAGGTCGCTTTTTTCACGAACTGATACCGCATGAGGTTCGTAAAGTATTAGCCGCATTTTACACCCACCCCAACGCCGCAGACCTCTTGGCGGGTTTGCTCATAGAGAGTTACGAAGATACCTTGATTGACCCCGCCTGCGGCTCAGGTACGCTACTTGTTGCCGCTTACAAGCGCAAGCAGTGGCTTTACGAAAAAATATTTGGCTACGCAAATCAGGCACAAATGCACAAGAGTTTCATAGAAAACGACATCATAGGCATAGACATCATGCCCTTTGCAGCGCACATCAGCACGATTAACCTAACCATGCAAAACATAGAACAGGTTACAAATGTCGTTCGCTTTGCTACGCGGGATTCTTTGGAATTAGCCAATCCTCTAAACAGAGAACGCGTTACGGACTTTGGCATAGACATAGAAAGCTACAACGAAACCATACAAGGCACAATTTTTAAAATCTACGAAAGTAAAAAAATTAAAAAAGGGGCTATCAATCCACAAGGACAAAGCGAGGGCTTCAAACTTAATCTTTCCGATGTAGTAATCATGAATCCACCGTACTCTGATAGAGAAAAAATGCCTAAGTCTTGGCAAGATAAACTTAATCAGAATATTACACTAAATAAACACTCTGGAAACTTAGTCAATTTGTGGGGTTATTTTTTGGTCTTAGGCGATTTATTAGTCAAGGAAAATGGCTTAGTCGGTTCGGTCATTCCTATCAACTTTGCGCGCGGGCAGGCAAGCGAAAAAATCAGAGATTTTATTTTTAAGAACCACACTATCAGATATATAGTCAAACCTGTGGGCGATATAGCATTCAGCGAAGGAGCCGCATTTAGAGATATTCTGCTCATTACCGAGAAGAAAAAACCAGAAGCAGAGGACACCTGTAAAATCGTTTATTTCAAGAAAAGTATCAGAAATTTCCGAAATGAGCAAATGCCCCAACTCTACAACCAAATTCGCAAGGCGGAAAATGAAAGCAATGAAACTTTTGATGTGTTTACTATTTCTCAAAGCGAACTTTGGGAAAAGCAAAATAACCTCATGCACTTCCTTTGGGCAAGTAGCGTCAAGAGTTATAAAATATTGAACGAATTTTATAAAAAATTGAATACCACTAAGTTGATGAATTTTCCTGAAAACTTTGTCAAGGATTGCTTTAATTCCTCTGGCTTTAATGGATTGATAGACGCTACTTTTATTACCAATCCTTTTGACGAGAGCAGGATAAAACAAGCATTTATGATTTTAGAAGGAGAAGATGAAAATTTTATCAAAGTAAAGCTAAAAACAAAAAAAGAAAGCAATTTATTCCACTATAAAATTCCCAAAGCCCTCTGCAAGAAAGCCCTAAGAACACTGACAGGAATCCGAACTATGCAAGTACTTGATAAACATGACTATTGGGTTTCTGCTCATTTTGAAGGTTTCGAAGATATATTTTCTATTCTCCGGACAAAAAAACAAAAAATGAAAAAAGAGTTTGACTGGGAAAGGGTACAGAAGAAAGCAAGTAATAAATTTACCAATCTAATATTAGCCATTAAGTTTAGACTTAATTCTGCCAACACCTCTTTTGTCGCCTTTTTTTCAGAAGAGCCTTATATTCAGGCAGATGTATTTAAAATCATTCCTAATGTTTCTATTGAGAGAGCAAAAATAATTTGTCTATATTACAATAGTACATTCAATATCGTACAAATTATGTCTAAAAAAGGAGAAACGCAGGGTGGATTTGGCATTATCAGAGAAACCGACCTTTTAGGATTTCAACTCATTGACTATGAAAAACTTACTGACAAGGAAAAAGAAAAGCTGTTGGGTGTTTTTGAGGCGTGGAGCAGCGTAGAGTTTCCGAGCATAGTGGAGCAGATAGAAAAGCGATTTGAGGGCAGAGTAGCGATAGACCGCGCTGTATTGGAGGTCTTGGGCTACAAAAAAGGTGAAATCAACGAGCTACTGCCTGAGTTGTACGATACGGTTTTGAGGGAGTTAAAACAAGATTTTTAGGTTTATACTCAAAATAAAATGGCTTGCCACCCTTTATAAGGTTTGAAACTTTACAAAGGTTAATCTTCACACCGCAACGGCGTTTTAGCATTATTTGTTTAGCACTGTCAGAAATTTAAGGTTTTTCTAAATATTTCTCACAGTTTTATTTTCAAACTTTTATAAATTTGAAACTACATAGAAAAACACTTTTATTGAAGTATAAAGTATATACCTTGTGTTTTTACTAATGATAAAAACTATGCCCCGTACTCTTCAAAATGAATTGGTTTTAGGCGGCAAGCCCTAAGGATTTAACCTTGAAAAATAAAAAAAAACAGTTTTGTTTCAGTATATTTATGGTAAGCAATCAACGATAAAACCTATTTTAATTATGCCGAGCATTTTTACGCGTATTGTGAACAGAGAAATTCCATGTCATTTAGTTGATGAAGATGAAAACTTTATGGCATTTTTAGACATTAATCCATTAGCAGAAGGACATACTTTGGTAATTACTAAGAAAGAGATAGATTACATCTTTGACCATGATGACCAAACCCTCAGTGGTTTAATGCTTTTTTGCAAAAAAGTAGGGTTAAAACTCCAAAAAGCAATTCCCTGTTTACGTATAGGAATAGCAGTGGTAGGATTGGAAGTACCTCATACTCACGTACATCTGATTCCTATGAATACCATGAGCGATATTAATTTCAATAAGGAAAAGCTAAGATTTTCTCATGAGGAGTTAGCACAAATTGCAAAAAAGATTAGAGAACAGTAGCATACAGATGCTTTCTTTTGATGGCAATTACTCATGTAATTTTATTGATACACTTACTTAATATATAGCCTCCTTTCTTTGCAAAATCCATAAAAAATATCCAACTTAGTGAGGGAATAGCAATCTTTTTAACTTTTTAGAGCATGACTTCAAGACGTAATTTTTTTAAAATGGCAAGTGCAGTCGGAGCCGTAGCTACTTTTTCCCCTGCTTTTGCTAAGGATATAGAGCAAGAAAGACTCTTTACGATAGAGAATATAGAAATTGCGGCAAAGAAAATAGCGCATCTTTCTCCTGAGGAGGCAGCCAAAGACGAAGACTTTTGGTATGGGGTGCAAAAAGCCTTTGTCCAATCTCCCAATTTTATCAATTTGGAAAATGGCTATTGCTCTGCCCAACCTGTGGAAATAATGAACGCCCTATTTAAGAATATACAATATATCAACGAGTTGCCTTCTTTTTACATGAGGCGTCATCAAAATACTGATAGAGAAGAAGTAAAAAAACAATTAGCAAAATTGGCGGGCGTATCCATAGAGGAAATCATGATTACTCGCAATGCTACTGAAGCCTTAGAAACTATTATTTTTGGCTTGCAGACCTTAAAAGAAGGCGATGAGGCGATTATGACCAACCAAGATTACGGCAGTATGTTAGAGGCTTTTTACCTTAGAGCAAGGCGATACGGGTCAAAGAATATTATTATTTCCTTGCCTCTCCATCCCAAAAGCAACAAGGAAATAGTAGATTGTTACGAAAAAGCTATCACTCCACGCACTAAGGTTATCTTAGTTACCCACATGATAAACTTGACGGGACAGATTTTACCTGTTAGAGAAATTGCGGAAATGGCTCATGCAAAGGGAGTAGAAATTATCTCTGACTCTGCTCACTCTTTTGCACATATAGATTTTAAAATTCATGATTTACAATGCGATTACTTCGGAACGAGCCTGCACAAGTGGCTAAGTACCCCGCTCGGAGCAGGACTCATGTATATCAAAAAAGATAAAATCAAACAAGTTTGGGGACTTTATGGAGAAACAGGCTTTGCTGATGATGACATTCGCAAGTTTGAGCGGATAGGCACACACCCCTGTTGGACAAACTTAACCATCTCTAATGCCATTCGCTTTCATCAAGCTATCGGAGCAAAGAGAAAAGAAGCACGCCTTCGCTATTTGAAAAATTATTGGGCAGAAAAACTTAAAGAGAATCCTAAAATTATTCTAAACGTTCCTTTGGAAGCGGAGCGTTCTTGTGGCTTAGGCAATGTAGCCGTCAAAGGGCTTACTCCCACCCAATTAGCAGATATTTTGTACGATAAGTACAGAATTTTCACCGTAGGCATAGAAACAGAAGCAGTTAAGGGAATTCGAGTAACTCCTCATTTGTACACTACGCTGGAGGAGTTAGACATTTTTGTAAAGGCAATGGAGGAGATAGCTCGGTCTTCTTAACAAAAAATTAACCAAACACTATTGTATTATTCATTTTTTTACTAACTTTGCACCCGCAAGCACCTACGACCAGCTCCTGTGAACCCCTCCAGGACGGGAACGTAGCAAAGGTAAACGGTTGTAGCGGTGCGATAGGGGCTTGCTTTTTTTATTTTTGGCTTCTCATATACTCTACTACTGCTTTTCTTACATCATTTCTTAAATCATTTTTATCATTCGTATTAGGTCTGTAAATCTGTTTGATTTCAGGATTTTGCTCAACTAAGAAATCTAAATTTGCCTCTTTTCCTGTCAAGAGAAAATCAGTAGTAGCAATGCGATAATATGTTTGTTCTCTGATTTTTCTTTTCCCTATTTTCCATTTTTTCCCTTTTGCCTTAATATTATCGTAGTGTAAAAATCCACCCTTACCTTTGTTGTCCCTTCCTGCTTCTAAGACTTTTTTTAGTAAAGAGCCTTTCATTTCTACCTCCAAAATTTGTCCTCCAAAAGGTAGAATCCTTAGTATGTCGTATTCAGTAATTGTGCCTTCTAACTTGTCATCTACTCGGATAGAACCTCCGTTGTGGATAGAAGCAATAGCTTGGGGACAGGAATGGCGCATTGCCTTGGCTATCAATAAGGTAAGGTTAGTATGCTTAGTACGTACACTGCTTTCTAATCCATCTAAGGGTTCTTTTGCCTGCATGAGTTCTTGAGTAGGGTTTAGTCCTATTTCTCTAACGCTCTGGTCTGCAATAGCCAGCCATTTGTCCACTACCTGGGCGGTTTCAGGTTCATTTGGAATAGTATTATCTATCTTTTTTAACTCTGAAGTAATGGTTAGTTTTTTATCGTCCAAATCAAATGCAAAGCGGTGAATATACACACTTTTCGCATTGGCATCAGCCTTGCAAATTCTTACATTCCCTACCTTTACATCTATATTATCATGCTCATGTCCACCAATAATAAGGGCAAGTTGAGGCATTTTTTGAGCTAACTCTCGGTCTTCCTCTATGCTTTGGTGTGTGATTGCCACTGTGAAATCTGTTTGGTCTTTCAGGAGATTGTACTCCTGTGCTGCCCTGTCAAACTGATTTTCCATTTTTAAAAAAGGCTTGTCCACTGCCAGCATTAACCCAATCAAGCCTATTTTTACTTTTCCCGCATGAATGATAGCATGATTAGGGAAGAACTCTTTTTGTCCATTCCTTTCTCTAAAAAAGGGAGTAGGAGGTGCATCAGCAGTTTTATATTTTGCATTGGCAATTACCCATTGGAAAGTAGATTCATTAAGGCGTTCTTGTAACTCATTAATTTCCAAATCAAATTCGTGATTTCCAAAAGTTACATAATCTATACCCATGACGTTCATGACCTCCACCATTTGTTTACCTTTGATGCTTTTGCCTTCATGTTTGAGCGTACCTATGACAGAAGGATTCAAAAAATCTCCTGCCAATACCATGTAAGTATGCGGATTTTGTGCTTTGAGTTGCTTGTAAAGCGTGGCTACTCGTGCCATACCTCCTACTGCTCCATTGGACAAAGGAGCGATTTCATACACATCATTGAGTTGGAGAAAAACTACTTCTTGGATGTTTTGACCGCTGACATTCCAAGAAAACAGAAAAAAGAATACTAATAAGTGGATTTTTTTTAATATTTTCATTGAGATAATAAAGTAAGGATGTATTGGCTTTTATACGAAAAGTTTATTTTTGGGTTATGCAAAATCGCATGAATACGATTCCAGTAATAAGTTGGTGGTGGTATAGGGACTCATTTTTCTACAAACATTATACGCCTACGGCATTTGATTAGACAATTTACTACATGCTACTTTTATTCAAAAATAATAAAAATAAGCAAGTAAAACAAATCAGTCTGTTCATATTAACTTATACATTTGCAAGGAAATTGGAAAAAAGTAATTTGAAATAAAAAATTTTAATAATTTAGGTATTTTCAACTAACTTGCACAAAATTATTTTGCACGTATTAACTATAAAAGCTTAATAATGAACTTAAAACTTAAAAATCCTCTTGCTTTTTTTGATTTAGAAACTACAGGCATTAACATTGCCACTGACAGAATTGTTGAAATTGCGGTACTCAAGGTAATGCCTAATGGAGAAAAGATAAAGTACACCAAACGCATTAACCCGACTATTCCTATCCCTATTGAGTCCAGTCTGATTCACGGCATTTATGATGAAGATGTAAAAGACAAACCTACCTTTAAGCAAATTGCCAAAGAGTTAGCTAAACTTTTGGAGGGTGCGGATTTGGCAGGATTTAACATCATTCGCTTTGATGTTCCTCTGCTTGTAGAGGAATTTTTAAGAGCAGGAGTCGATTTTGATGTTAGCAAGCGTAAATTTATTGATGCCCAGCGTATCTATCACCTCATGGAGCCTCGTAATCTTTCTGCCGCTTACAAATTTTATTGTGGAAAAAATCTGGAAGATGCCCATAGTGCAGAAGCCGATACACTTGCTTCTTTTGAAGTATTAGATACACAAGTAGCACTTTATGAAAATGTTGCTTTGAAAGATAAAAATGGGAAAAGCTATTTCCCTATCCAAAATGATATGAAGGTATTGCACGAATTGACTGCTTCTTCTATTGTAGATTTTGCAGGACGCATGATTTACAACGATAAAGGAGTAGTAGTATTCAATTTTGGAAAGTACAAAGACCAAGCCGTATTAGATGTGCTGAAGAAAGACCCTTCGTATTACGATTGGATGATGAAAGGGGATTTCCCCCTGAATACCAAACAGAAATTAACTGAAATCAAACTTAGCCAGTTTAACCAAAAATAAAACATGGAGATACTTGCAAGCTTAGATGAAATAGATAAAACTATTTTTCTCTTTCTCAATAGCTTACATCAAGATTGGCTTGACCCTATCATGCGGCTAATAACGAGTACTACTGCTTGGATTCCTTTTTATATTTTGATTATATTGTTCTTATTTTGGAAATTTAAAAAGTATGCGATTAATATTTTAATTGCTATTGGATTAAGCATTACCCTCTCAGACCAATTTACTTCTTCTTTGATGAAGCCTACTTTCCAAAGACCTCGTCCTTGCTATGACAAAGAAATTGGAAATCAAGTATATAACTATGTGGGTTGTGGTGGACAGTACGGCTTTGCTTCTTCTCATGCCGCTAATACCTTTGCTTTGGCGACCTTGATTTGGGCAGTAAGCAGAGGCTTGGAAGAAAGAAAAAAAATATCATGGACTATGTTTCTATGGGCAAGCGTGGTTTCCTATAGTCGTATTTATGTAGGGGTGCATTATTTAGGAGATATTTTAGCAGGGGCATTGGTAGGAGCAGGAGGGGCGTATTTGATATATGGGATATTTAAAAAGCTAAAAATCAATCCTTTTAGCAGCTAATAATACTTAGTAAAAATTAGTGTACCTTTTAAAAGTTTAAGACTTGTAGAAAGGTGAAGGCATTAGCATTTCTTGGAGAAACCTTAAATTATTAAGACTAACTTAACGCTCATAACTAACTCAATATGAACAAGTACAGTAAAAAATTTACTCAAGACGAAACCCTCCCCGCGGCTCAAGCCATGCTATACGGCATAGGATTAAATGAGGAAGACATGAAAAAAGCCCAAGTAGGTATTGCCAGCATGGGTTATGAAGGCAATACTTGCAATATGCACCTCAACGCCTTAGCAACAAGAGTAAAAGCAAGCATCAATGCAAATCAATTGATTGGCTTGATTTTCAATACTATAGGTGTATCTGATGGTATGACTAATGGCACAGACGAAATGCGTTACTCTTTGGTTTCCAGAGAAGTAATAGCAGATTCCATAGAAACTATTGTAGGAGGACAGAACTACGATGGCATCGTAGCTTTAGTAGGTTGTGATAAAAATATGCCAGGGGCGATGATAGCCATAGAAAGGCTAAACCGACCTGCCATTGTAGTCTATGGAGGCACTATCAACTCTGGTAAATATGACTATGGACAGTACAAAGGCAAAAAATTGGACATCATTTCCGCTTTTGAGGCGTATGGGAAAAAGGTAGCAGGGAGTATTACAGAAGAAGAGTATAAAGGTGTTATCAAAAATGCTATCCCAGGCGCAGGGGCTTGTGGAGGAATGTACACTGCTAACACGATGGCTACTGCCATTGAGGCATTGGGTATGAGTTTGCCAAACAGTTCCTCTTTTCCTGCCGTTAGTCCTTTGAAACATGCTGAATGTGATGTTGTCGGGCAATATATGTATGCTCTATTGGAAAAGGACATTAAGCCCAAAGACATCATGACTTTTGAGGCTTTTGAAAATGCCTTGACAATGGTCATGGTCTTAGGAGGTTCTACCAACGCCGTTTTACACCTATTAGCAATGGCAAGGACTATAGGAATCCCGCTGACTATCAAAGATTTTCAACGTATTTCTGATAAAACGCCTTTCTTAGCCGACCTTAAACCCAGTGGGAAATACCTGATGGAAGACCTTTGCAATGTGGGAGGTGTCCAAGCTGTGATGAAAATGATGTATGAAGCAGGATTTATTCATGGAGATTGCCTCACTGTTACAGGAAAAACAGTCAAAGAAAACTTAGCCAATACTAAGCCCCTCATAGAAGGACAAGAAGTAATAAGACCGTTGGATAGTCCTATTAAAAAGACGGGACACATTCAGATTCTCTATGGCAACCTTGCTACCGAAGGGGCAGTAGCCAAAATTACAGGGAAAGAAGGCGAAAGATTTGAAGGGATAGCCAAAGTATTTGATTCTGAAACGGAAGCAAATACCGCCATCGCAAATAACCAAATCCAAGCGGGAGATGTTATCGTGATTCGCTACAACGGACCCAAAGGCGCACCGGGTATGCCTGAGATGCTGAAGCCGACTTCTGCTATTATGGGAGCGGGTTTGGGAGGAAGCGTTGCTTTAATCACTGACGGCAGGTTTTCAGGGGGAACGCATGGATTTGTAGTAGGACACATCACCCCCGAAGCACAAGTAGGCGGAGGAATTGCTTTGGTAAAAACGGGGGATAAAATAGTAATAGATGCCGTCAATCATACGATTGATATGATAGTAAGCGAAGAGGAATTAGAAAAAAGAAGGAAAGAGTGGCAACAGCCTCCTTTGAAGGTTACTTCAGGAGTGTTGTATAAATATGCTAAGTCCGTTGGCTCTGCCTCCGAAGGCTGTCTGACTGATATATAAAATCTTTGACTTTCCAAAAGTTTTCTAACTTTTGGAAAGTTCTTAGACGTGAGTAAAACTATTTAAAATACCTAAAATCGTGTCCTACCTCTAACTGCACCAAAAACTCGTACATCAACTTGATAATATTTTCTATATCGTCTTTGTGTACCATCTCGACGGTGGTATGCATGTATTTGAGCGGTAGAGAAATCAAGGCAGAGGGTACTCCTGTGCTTGAAAAAGCAAAAGAATCAGTATCTGTGCCTGTACTTCGCTCTGATGCGGCTCTTTGAAAAGGAATCTCTTTTTCTTTGGCTACTTTGATAAGCATTTTTAGTACATTGTTCTGCACAGCAGGAGCGTAGGTCAGTACGGGACCCGCGCCGCAAGCCTGCTCACCATCTAAAATCTTATCATACATCGGGGATTTGGTATCGTGGCATACATCAGTACAAATCGCCAAATCAGGTTTGATATAGCGAGAAATCATCTCTGCCCCTCTTAGCCCTATCTCCTCTTGGACGGAGTTCACCACGTACAAGCCAAAAGGAAGTTGCACCTTGTTCTCATGGAGTCGGCGAGTAACCTCTGCTATCATAAAACCGCCTATCCGATTGTCTAAGGCTCTGCCAACTAAGTACTTATTATTAAGTTCCATTAAACCCTCCTCAAAAGTAACCACACAGCCGACATGCACGCCTAATTCTTCTACTTCTGCCTTGGAGGAACACCCGCAGTCTAAAAATATGTTTTGCATAGTAGGTTTTAGGTCTGCCCTATCGCCTTTGCGGGTATGAATAGCGGGAAATCCAAAAACTGCCTTAACGATGCCTTTTTCTGTATGAATATTTACTCGCTTTGAAGGAGCAATCACATGGTCAGAACCTCCATTGCGAATCACATAGATGTAGCCTTCTGGCGTAATATAATTAACAAACCATGAAATTTCGTCTGCATGCGCCTCTATGACTACTTTATAAGAAGCATTAGGATTGACTATGCCTACCACTGAGCCGTAGGTATCCACATAGTAATCATCAATGTAAGGTCGGAGGTAATCCAACCAAATTTTCTGACCTGACTCCTCGAAGCCCGTAGGCGAGGCATTGTTTAGATAATCATACAAAAAATTCTTGCTTTTCTCGTCCATAATTTAGTTCCAATTTTTAAACATATTCAAAATTAGGTAGTATTAAGATGTAATGCTACGCAATAGGTCAAATTAGCTTGGTTTGCGAACGTTTATAAGATTTAAAACCATACAAACGTTCATTTTCATGCTCTTCGCTTTACTGCTTCATATAAAATCACCCCTGTAGCCACAGAAACATTCAAAGAACCTATTTTACCATACATAGGAATTTTGACCTGCTCATCGCACATACGTAAACACTCAGGAGAAATGCCGTCCTCCTCCGAACCCATCACAATTGCTAATGGCTCATCGTAGTCTATATCGTAAATTGACTTGTCTGCTTTTTCTGTGCACCCCACTACTGCCAAGCCATTGTTTTTCAGAAACTGCAAAGTGCCTTTCAAGTTCCGCTCTCTACAAATAGGTACTCTACTCAATGCCCCTGCGGAGGTCTTAAAAGCATCGCTTCCTAATCTTGCTGTATTCTTATCAGGAATGATGATAGCGTCTATGCCCACACATTCTGCCGTCCTGACGATTGCTCCTAAGTTTCTTACATCGGTAATACGGTCTAAGACCAAAACAAAAGGATTTTTCCCTTGCTCATACGCAGAGGAAATAATATTGTCCAAAGAGGCATAAGTAACTGCGGAGATAAAAGCAAGCACTCCTTGATGATTTTTTCTTGTGATGCGATTAATTTTCTCAATAGGAACTCTGACTATTGGTATTTTGAGTCGATGGCATAAATGAGCAAGAGAAACGATATTTTGCCCTTTTAAGTCTTTTTGAATTAGCACTTTATCTATCTCTTTCCCTGCCTCTATGGTTTCCATTACAGGGTGAATACCAAAGATAATCTCCTGCTCGGAGGCACGCTCTTTGTTCATAAATAATATTTTAATAAGCAAAACATTACATTATTTTTTTCCTGTAATGTTTGAGTTTTTTTAAGTTTCTTTTACTGCAATGCAAGAAATCTCCACTCTGGCATCTTTGGGCAGGCGGCTTACTTCTACAGTTTCCCTGGCAGGATGATGATGTGAAAAATACTGCCCATAGACGTTATTAACTACTTGAAAGTCGTTCATATCTCTTAAGAATATGGTACACTTGACTACACTCTTGAACGCCATGCCCGCCTCATGCAAGATATATTCTAAGTTTCGCATGACTTGATGTGCTTCTGTAGCTATGTCTTCATTTGCCATGTGTCCTGTTTCCCTGTCTATGGCTATTTGCCCTGAAACATACAAAGTATCATTTACAAAGATGGCTTGGCTATACGGACCTATGGGTTCGGGTGCTTTATGACTGTTGATAACCTTGCGATTCATAGTTTTAAATTTGAATTAGTGATTAATTTTTGTAAAAAAAGTAACTACACTTAACTGATTAGGTTTTTTTCTCACTGCTGGTATATATTCTTTTTAATTAAAATATAAATATCAACAAATTAGAGGATTAGTTCAAGCTATTGCAGTGTCCCTAATCATTTTTAAGCAAGATATAAAAAAATTAAAAATCTAAACATATTCTCTAATTTTTATTATTTTTCATTTAACAAAGAATTTTTAGTACTTAAAAAAGGATAGGTAAAAATTCTTACATACTTTTGAAAAAGGGCTTAGAGTTTGCTAAAAGGAAAGGGTAAGTCGCTTAATTCATATACACTTATAGAATGAAAAGGGATTTCTTTCTCATTTTCTTTATCATTTTTATTTTTCATGTATCTATTTCTTTTGCTCAAAAGAAATACAGTAAGTTTTTCACTCTCATTGACAATGCTCATCAAGATGGAAATTATGAGGAAGCACTCACGCACAGCCAACAGGCAATCACGCTGATAAAGCAAGACTTAGATAGCTTATCAAAAAATAAAGACCAAGAGGTGTATCTGGAAACACTGATGAATCTTTTGCACAATAGAGGAGTCATTTTATTAGATATAGGGAATTACGAGGAGGCTATTCATCATATCCAACAAGCCATTGATATTCACAAGGATATTTTCAATATAGAAAATCCAGATTTAGCCACTTTTCTGGACAACTTAGGCGTAGCTAAGCAAAACTTAGGAGAGTACAGCGAAGCAGAGAAACTTTATACAAAAAGTAGAGATATTAGACTCAAATTCTTAGGAGATAGAGACCCAGATTATGCCATGTCTATCAATCACATAGCCTCTTTGCTACATGAAATGGGAGATTATGAGAAAGCGCTCAATGCCTACCTTAAAAGTATCAACATCATTAAGAATCGTGATGGCACAAAGAATATGTATTTTGCTACTTTCCAAAGTGCCTGTGCCTCCTTGTACCAAGAGATGGGGTGCTTTGACCAAGCAGAAATCATGTTAAAAAAGAGTTTAGGTATTATCAGAAAAGAAAAATCAGAGCAACACCCTGAATATGGCTTTGCCTTGTTTAGTTTAGCAAAATTATACCAAGCGATGCAACAGCCTATCAAAGCCCTGCCCTTGTTAGAAGAAAGCATCAAGATTATTGAAAAAAAATTAGGGAAAAACCATTTGATGTATGCAAGTGCCTTACATTATTTGGGGAGAGTACACCAAACAATGGGCAACTACTCTAAGGCAGAGAGTTTGTATCTTGAAGCTCTGCGATTGCGCCAGAGCATAGCAGGTACTAACCACCCTGATTATGTTTCCTCTCTTATCCAATTAGCTTTGTGTTATCAGCTTACTAAGCAGTATGAAAAGGCAGAAAGTTGGTATCTCCAACACTTGAAAGCATCTATCAATCAGATTTATACCTATTTCCCTTTTTTATCTGAAAAACAAAAGGAAAAGTTTTATGCTGGTATTAATGATAATTTTGAAAAATTTAACTCCTTTGCTTTTCAGCGAAGTACTCAAAATCCTTACTTACTCAACGAAGTTTTTAACTATCGCCTTACTACCAAAGCTATCCTTTTCCAGTCTGCTAATAAGATGCGAAAGCAGATTCTCGATAGCGGCGACAAGGAACTTATTAGCATTTACAAAAAGTGGATAAAGTATAAAGACAAGCTGGCAAAAATCTATAGACCTGCGAAAACAACAAAAATAAAAATATTTGCCGAAGACGTTATTGGTTTAGAAAATGAAGTGGAGAGGTTAGAAAAACAACTATATGAAAAATCAGAAACTTTTAAGCAGTTTGCCAACAAACAAACTATAAATTGGGAAACTGTCAAACAAAAACTTCAGCAGGGAGAGGCACTTATAGAAGTGATTAGATTTAGATATTTTGATATTTACAAAGATAAGTGGACAGATTCGGTAAACTATGCAGGGCTAATAGCCATGCCTAATGAGCAGAATTACCCTATTGTTAGCCTCATTACCAATGGGAAAGACTTAGAAAACAAGCACTTCAAAACCTATCGCTTTGCTCTCAAAGAAAAGCAAACAGATGTAGATTCTTACTTGCACTTTTGGATGCCTTTCAAAGAAAAAATAGGGCAGGTAGAGAAAATATTTTTTGCTCCCGACGGCATATATAACCAGTTGAATATAAATGTATTACTAAATCCTCAAACAGGTAAATATCTCATAGAAGAAGCAGATATTCACCTACTGTCCAACGCCAAAGAAATATTGGAAATAGAACTTGACTCTTTGACTCTTTCACAAAACTCCCTTCCCAAGGCAGTATTAATAGGACGTCCTAAGTATGCCTCTGGGCATTTACAAGAAAAACTATCTGATTTAGAAGGCACAGAGAAAGAAATCAAACACATTGCTCAATTACTCAAAAAAGAGCAGTGGCATACGGAAGTTTATTTAGGCGAAAAAGCCTCTGAATCTATCTTAAAACAAAGCGCCAATCCTAAGGTATTACACATTGCCTCGCATAGTTTCTTTTCCGCTAACAGCTACGAAGACCCAATGTTTTCCTCTGGTTTAATACTTACTTCTTATCGCAATGACAATCAGATAGAGGAAGACGACGGAAGATTGACGGGCTACGAAGCCATGAATCTTTCTCTGGAAGCTACTGATTTAGTAGTACTTTCTGCTTGTGAGACAGGAGTAGGGAACGTAAAAGTAGGAGAAGGTGTCTATGGCTTGCAAAGAGCATTTAAAATTGCAGGTGCAAAAAACATCATTATCAGCCTGTGGTTAGCTGACGATTGGGCTACGCAAAGTCTAATGAAAGAGTTTTACCAGTTATGGCTGTCTTTGGGCAACCGCCGCCAAGCTTTTCGCTTAGCGCAGCAAAAAATGAAAGACAAATACGCACACCCTTATTATTGGGGAGCGTTTGTGATATGGGGTGGATAGTGTATGCCCTAAACACTGCTTATTGGAAAATCTTTCAAATACTGATTAAGTACTTTTTCAAACCTATCTTTCTCTGGTGCTCTAACAGCAATGTAATTGCCCCAACCTCTTGCATCTGCTAATTTGGTAGGATAAGGGCGTATATGTCGCCATTGATGTTGCGAGCCATACTTAATAATGGGATGCCATTCTGAAAGATAAACAGCATACCCTTTCTCTAATAAAAAATCGCCTAAGTCTTTGTAAGTATAGCCTACGGGAACAGTTTTGTAATCCTCGAACTCACATAAAATTATTTCTGGAAGACAGTGGGCAAACGGAAAACCTTTAAGCGCAAATAAATCATGCCCTTCTATGTCTATTTTTAAAAAATCTACTTTCTCTATTTTTTCTTTTTCTATCACAGTTTTCAAAGAAAGTGTTTTTACTTGGGCAACAGGACGATGAGAAGTATGAAAAGAAGACAAAGAGGAAATCCCTGTTGATACATCACTTGCATAAAAAGTAAGCACCTCCCCATCTTTATTAGAAACAGCTTCTTCATAGAGTTTCAAACCCTGAATAGTAGGAATTTTCTTTCGATTGTGTGGGTCAGGTTCAAAACCAATAATACTCCAACCTAACTCACTGTAAGGCACGCAACTTTCGCCAAAATGTACTCCTACATCTATCATTAATCCCTTGCGTGGGTAAGTGCAGAAATAGTCTATGATAATTTCTGCTTCTGAAAAATATGGCTTTTTACGGGTAAGGGTATGATATAACTTTTTGGTCGTCCTTCTCCCAAAGATGCTAAAGATTAATTTTCTGAACATTACTTTGTAATATTGCCTTTCTCAAAGTGCAAAGGTAAACTAAAAATCGAGTATTTCTCCTTACGAATACTAGTAGTAAGGTAAAATTTTTTGAAAAAACTAAATTACATGCAACAGCTGGGGGCAGTGTATAACAAGTAGTGCTAAGTCAAAATATAAAATAATCACTTTCTATTTTCCACCTATGACGCTCATTAGTGTTGTCAGTGGACGGTAAAAATATTTTTAAGTTTTTTTCATCTTTCCTAACATCTAACTTATTGATTTTTAGTGTTAGTTACTTTTTGGTAAGTATTGTACTTTTTAGTGCGTACTTGTAAAAGCAATACTATTATACGAATTTGGCAATAGTGCATGGAAATCATTACCTACGAAGCAGAAATATTGGTAAGCAAGTAAGATAAAAATGAAGTTAAATAAAGGTGGAATAGAAGCATTCAGTGATGGTGTAATAGCCATTATCATTACTATTATGGTATTTGACCTGAAAATTCAGGACTTACCGCCCAATTATTTGGACAAGGATATTTGGGAAAGTCTATTGAGTGCTGTTCCCAAGTTCTTATCTTATGTATTAAGTTTTGTGGTAGTGGCTATTTTATGGCTTAATCATCACGCACTTTTTGATAAAATCCCTCATTCAGATAGCCAATTAGGTTGGTACAATATCTTCCTGCTATTTTCTATGTCCCTTATTCCTTTGCCTACTGCATTTTTAGCCAAATATCCTAATTCGTACCAAGCCGTTATGCTTTACGGCTTAGTCATGTTTTTAAATTCATTTTCTTTTCTTCTAATGAGAAGATATGTAGAAATTACTGCAAAGCTCATCACGTATAACGCAAAAATTCATAGAAACAATTTGATTTCAGTAAGTTTATATTTTGTGTCTATTCCCTTGTCGTACCTCTCTGTATATCTCTCATTTGTTATTTTTGTGGGTATTCCGCTATGGTATTTTTTACCTGAAATTCATTATTCAAATATTCAAAAAAAATGAAAAACTTACCTCCGTTACTGGTGCAAATACTCGCTTAATATCTTTTTAGGCAATAGCGAAAACGCCACTCTGCTACCATTGCTTTCTACGCTACTGCTATTTCTCGTTTCATTAAAGTTCCCAAAGAAGTCTATACTCAATCGAGATTGGTTTTGATTGAAAATTAACGTTTATAAGGTTTGAAATCTTACAAATAAATATTTGCAAACCATTTTATTTTAAGTATATATCTAACTCTATGAGATTTTAGAAACTTTATAGAGTTAATAATGAGATTTTCAACTGTTTATGCTTTTGCTTTATTAAAAAAATGCTTTTTATTGAGTTTATACTCTATATCATTGAGTCGCATAGCATAACTTTTTTGAGAAATCCCAAAAAATAAATTATTTTTGAGTATAACTTTACACTAACTAAAAGAACTGTTTAAGGCGAGAATACAATACAAAACTTAACAAAAAAATGAAATACAAACCACTCATAATCAATACCAATAAAGGGCAAGCTGAAGGCACTCCTGCTGTTTGGAATGAGATGCAAAACGTGCAGAACTTTATTAAGGACATCTCCACGCCTACAGTCAATACTGCACAAGGAAGCACGGAACTCTCTTCGGTTATTTCGGGTATCCCTACGCCTTGGGCAAGGGCAATGATGTTTCGGTATGCGATTGAATATGTATCTCTGCCTTCAGGGGGGACTGAGGGCGGGCTGCCATCCGGGGTTTTCTCCTTCTTCAAATCGCTCCAAGACGAGTGGAAAGGACTAATTGCAGTGCTTGCCTTAGACCCCTCCCCGATTTCAGTGGAAAAAGTGGAGTTAAAATATGACCGACCAGACAATTTGTTTGAAGTGAAAGGAGCTTTGGGGAATATGCTTTTTGACTCTAAGCATCTGTGGACTGACCCTGAGGAGATAGAACGAAACCCAGATACTCCGCCTTATATTCAGATTATCAAATACAACGGCATAGTGATTGGAGGTACTTCGCCTCATTCCTTAATTTTTGCCGCCCCTGTTTACCAGATTCAGCCTAATAAGTCTATCGCACTTTTTTACAAAAATGGACGTTTTACTAATCCTGTCATTTATTTGGACAATGAAAGTTTGCAAAAGCTATTCGTATATGTACAGTTTATTAGAGAAAACATTGTACGATTCCAAGATAAATTGAGTATCCCTAAAAAGCCTAAACATGACTTGACTTTGGTGAAAAACTTTTTGGCAGTGTTTGAAAAGGAAATCTTAGACCAAGCACGCAAAAATAATTTTGAACTCAACCCCGAGGGATTAGTGGGCAGTTTAGATAAGTTCAAAAAACCTTTTGATATTATATTTAATTCAGAATCAAAGATATATGGATATCAAGGCAATTTTTACTCCCAAAAAATCAATGACATTGCCAAAGAAGTCAATCTTTCCGAACTGCTCCTCCCCGCAGATACGCATTTGGTAGAAATTCGCTTTGCACCACACGAATCAGCAGAGAAGTGTGCTGTGCATCTACTTGAAGTTCAGGGAGATGAAAGAAAAAGATTTTACGCTTTACCTCTGAGCCAAACAGGAATTATTCACTTTGAAGAAACCTTGCACTTGCTCTTAGGAAAAGTCAAAGACAGCAACTATCGCAATACCTTATCAGCGGTTTATGAGCCAGAGAAACGACAGGTGAAAGTTATGCTAAGTTTAGAAATAGATAACGGCAAAAGTAATTTGACGATTGAAAGCATTTACAGCGAAAGCAAAACTCATGATTATATCATTAACTCTAAGAAAATCATCGCTTTCCCCAATTTTGTATCTGATTTGTGGCAGAGTTATTACCTTTATTCCGAACTGCCTCACAATACCAATGAAGTAGTGCGGGCGTACCCCATTTTAGCCGATTATGATTTCAAATTTAAGATTATTCCTAAAAATCCTGATGTCAAAGATTCAGTAGAAACCTTAACAAGGTTCGAGGCTCAATCAAAGTCCGAAGCTAATTTGTTGGTGCAATATGATTACGATAAGTTGGGGGCAACTAATATCAAATACGAAATTTACGAGTCCAAATTGCCTTTCAAAGGAGTAGAACTTAGAAGTCAGAACTTGGCACAGGGAGGGAATAAAGTCTGTGGATACTTGGTGGCTAAGGATATTCGCCTTTCTGATAGCCATGGTTTTCAAAAGTTACAGTTCAACTCTTTACAACCTGCAAAAATTGGCTTTGACTTTGGGAGCAACAATACCTGTGTGAGTTTTACTAAGTCTTATGCTCAACCTCAGTTAGTTCATTTTAAAAATCGCAGGCGTTTTTTCTTAGGGAATGAAATAGAAGATGAGCAGAAAGTAAAACCTGCTGAACCCAATGAGTTGTTCTTTTTTCAAAACGAAGAGCGCTTAGGGCAACTCAAATCTATGGTGCTAATCCATGATGAAAAGCGACTGCCCAGAGGTGAAATGGACATTACCAAAGCAGTAAGCGGAGGTTTTCCTGTTTTTGAGTATAATGTTCCTGTAAGTGAGCCTGTTACAAGCACTAAATATACAGTTCGCTTAGGTACTTCGCAAGCAGAGATTTATTACAATATGAAGTGGTCGCATGTGGACAAGGAAAATAAATACAAGGAAGCACTGCTCAAAACGCTTTGGTTGAAGATTTATGCGGAGTTATTTGCCGAGCATGAGGCGTATCCTGCGGAATTGGCGTGGGCATACCCCTCGGCAATGAGCGAAAGCACGCGTATCCAATATGGGCTTTTGTGGGAGAGTGTAGCTATACAAAAGCCTTTAAATCAGCAGTATCCGCAAGCAAAAGTCGCAGCGGTTCACGCAGTAGAGCATAGGGCACTGACCGAAAGCGAAGCAGTTTGCAAGTATGCTTTGAGTAGTTTGGGAGGTATGTCGCCTTCGCAAGATATTTTAGTAGTAGGCTATGATGTAGGCGGGAGTACGACTGATATTTTGATGATTTTGAAGGTAAAAAATGAAAAAGGAAGTTATATCAATCGCCTTATCAAGCAAAGTTCAGTTTTAGTTGCTGCCTCAGCTTTGGCGGAGAGTGTAAGAAAATCTCGCAAGTTACAGTTTGCTATTCAGACTTTTGTGGAGCATACCCCTCATATCGGTACAATCTACGGCATCAAAAATATCAACGAGCAGACTGCTCCCTATTTCCTCAATGTACTTTTTGACCGCCTCCGTCAGGAGGATTTAGACCAACTGTATAAAACCTTCTTCCGCACTGAGGCAAAGGAAATTTTTGCAGTAAGTGCTTTTATCACAGGGCTTTTAAGTTTTTACAGTGGGCAAATCACAGCCAAAGTTATAGAAAGATACCCTGAAATCAAGACGGTGCAAAGAGGCTTTTACGGAAAGGGCGGAAAAATATTTGATTGGTTGCCAAGCGTGGTACAAGGGCTTGGAGAGCAGTTTTATAATGATTGTTTTCTTTCTGGAGCAGGGCAAAACCCGCAAGGCTTACGCTTATTAAGCAGTTTAGGAGGCAAGCATCACAAATCGGAAGTTTCTTTTGGGCTTTCTACTTCCCAAGAGGTAGATATGAGCAATGCTAATGAAATCCCTGAAATCATAGGAGAATCAGGCTACCAATTTGATGGTCAAGAACTTACTGCCTTAGATAAAATAGAAATTCATCACTTGGAAAACTTTGACGGAGTGTTTGGCGTACCAAGCCAATTTGTTCAGCTGCAAAAGTTTGTAGATTTGTTTTGCCAATTTGCAGACCGCTTCAAACTAATTAATACGCAAATAATCAAGCGAGAAATGGAGTTATTGCCCGTAACTTTCCGCAACTATCTTGCTACGCACCCAGAGTACGTAGCGGCACGGGAACGCAAAGCAAAGGGAGATACCTTTGATTTCAGTTCACCCATGATAGTGTTGGAAGGAATGTGTTTGTTTGAAAGGGTAATTTTAGGGAAATGTTTTTAGCCACGAATATTGAGCTATGAATTGCACGAATTGGCACGAAAAAAAGTTGAGCCACGAATTGCACGAATTGGCACGAAGAGGTGTTGTAAACTGTACTGTATGGAAACGGTATAACTTTAATAAACATTTGTTTTGTTTTTCTCATGTTCTTCTTTTCGCTTACGCCAGAAGGCATTTTCACTTTTCTGTAACCATGCACCAATGATAAAAGAGGTGGCTATCAACAAGATAAAGAAAATATAAGCGGCTACTTCCATTGCAGTAATCATAGGCAACTTTGTTTTATATAAGCAAAGGTAAGTAGCCACTTTAAACTGCTCGTAAAGGGACTATTAAATTCCTATAAAATGTAAATCATGTATTTTTAGGCTTAGGAATAGGACTTTTATTCTCTCAAATTCTGCTCGAATAGCTTCAAAATTCTCTTGTATTCATCTGCCCAGCTCGTTGGTTCTACAAAGCCATGGTCTTCAAGCGGATACACTGCTAACTCCCAATTTTCTTTTCTTAGTTCTATGAGTCTTTGAGCTAAGCGAACTACATCTTGGAAATGTACATTAACGTCTATCATGCCGTGACATATTAGTAAGGCACCTTTTAAACCCTCTGCATAGTAAATAGGTGAACTTTTGGCATAGCTTAGGCTGTCTAATACAGGAGTATTTAAAATATTATTAGTATAGCCGTGATTGTAATGCGCCCAATCGGTTACAGGACGAAGCGCTGCTCCTGCTGCAAAAACATCTGGCTGGGTAAACATTGCCATGAGCGTAATAAAGCCACCATAAGAACCACCGTAGATGCCTATTTTCTTAGGGTTCACCTTGTATTTTTCTACTAAGAATTTTGCTCCGTCGACGTGGTCTTCTAAGTCTTTGCCTCCCATAAAGCGATAAATCCCTGTGCGCCAATCCCTGCCATAACCTGCACTTGCTCGGTAGTCTATGTCTAAAATATAATAACCTTTGTCGACCAATAAGTTATGAAACATGTATTCTCTGAAATAAGAACTCCAACGCTTGTGTGCATTTTGCAAGTAACCTGCTCCATGTACAAAAATCACCGCAGGAGCATTTTCCTTAGCATTTTCAGGCTTGTAAAGTCGAGCATAGACCTCTGCCCCGTCTCTTGCTTTAAAAGTTAGCACCTCTGGGTCTCTCCAAGGATATGCTTTGAAGTCATCGGTAAGTGAAGAAGTAAGTTGTTTGAAAGTTGTATTCTCTTTGTTTTCAGCCAAATAGAGTTCGGTAGGTTTGTTGCTGTACGAATAGAGATTCGCCATGTATTTCTCATCAGGCGAGAGGATAATATCGTTTCCGCCCATCATATTGGTTAGTTTAATTGCCTTCCCTCCTTCTATGGGCATTTTGTAGAAGTGGTCTTCGCCGGGGTGAACTTCGGAAGTAGTCAAATACCAGAATTTTTTATCTTTGGAAAGTTCTACTCCTCTTACTTCGTATTTGCCCGAAGTCAAGGCTTTTTTTACCCCTATTTCTGTATTGATAGTGTAGAGATGTGAGTAACCTGATTCTTCTGATTGGAAATAAAAAGTTTTGTTGTCGGAGAGCCAGCCCGCAGTGCCAGCCCCAAATACAAAACCTCCAATGCCGGGTCCTCCAATCCAAGCCTCATCATGCAGCTGTACCAAGTTTTTATATTTTCCCGTTTTTACATCAAAATCTACATACCAACGGTCTTTGTTGTCCATAGAATTAACTACTAACACTGATTTTTTTCCGTCTTCTGACCACAAAATATTAGCAGGAACAACTTTTCTGGGTTTTTCCGCTTCTTTCTTCGTTTTTTCATAGTCATTCAAAAATTCAGGCTTTTTACTGATGTTAGGCAGGTCTTTGAAGTCCACCATAAAGGTTGTATCTTTTTGAATATCATACACCCAAAATTCATAAGTTCCTTGGTCGCTACCTACTTTGGTGCGAGTGTTAATGTCTTCGGTGTAGCCTGATTGGGTTACATAATTGGGAACGATGGCTATTTTAGGTTTCTCTGGTCTTTGAGCGAGGCGATAAGTAACAAATTTTTCATCAGGGCTTAAAGTTAAGTTTTCTACACTTTTATTTTGCAAGTAAATTTCTAAGGGCTTTTTTGCTTTGATAGAAAACTTGTTCTCGGCTTCTTGGCGTTTTTTGGCGTTATCTGCTTTTTCTTTCCTTTCTCTCAATACCTGAATCCAACGCAATTGGTCATTTTCTAACCATTTATCCTGCTCGTCTTTTTTAGGTTCAAACGGTTTTGTACCTTTTTTAAAATCAGTGATTTGTGTAAATATCCCTGTTTTTAAGTTAATAGAGAATAGGTTATCTCCTTTTTGAAAAATTACTTTGTTTTCGTCAAGAGAAAAACGCGGGCTAAACTCGAAATCTCCTGTGCTTGTGAGTTGCAGAATACTGCCATTAGGAATTTCTTTCAGGAAAATGTCCCCTTCTCTAATAAACAAAGCCTTAGTACGGGCTTTGTTATATACTGCATTGAAAGGCAATAACTTAGCTTTTTGTTCAGCGCTTACTTTAAAAATTTTTCCGTCAGCGATGTTTACTCCGTAAAGTGAGCTGACTTCCTCTTTATCAGGATTCCATTGGAAGTAAATTGTCTTACTGTCCTCTGACCACTGCACTTGCGAGGGAGCAGTCCCTATCCATGTCTTAGGGTCTTGCATGATTTTGTCCACTGTCAAGACCGGTTTGGTAGGTTGAGCAAAAGCATTGAAAATGAGCAAGAAGAAAAAAATTGGGTAAAGTAGTTTTTTCATAGTAAATCCAATAAACGGTTTCTTTGAGTTTTTTTACAAGCAATAAAACAGTAGCTTTTTAAGCAATTTTTACCCTAACTCCCGCAAAGGATGCCAAAATAGTTTTTGAAAATCTTTGACTTGGTCGTTTTCCACTGTGATGCCTTCTGCCTCTAAAAGTTCTTGCATTCTTGTTGGAGAGCCAAAGTGATGCTTTCCCGTGAGTAAGCCATTTCTATTTACTACTCTATGCGCAGGGACGTCTGTATAAATGTGCGATGCGTTCATTGCCCAGCCAACCATACGCGCGCTACTCTTTGTTCCCAAATACTCGGCGATGGCTCCATAGGAGCTAACTCTTCCTTTGGGAATCAACTTTACTACTGCATAGACATCATCAAAAAAGTTTTTGTACTTAGGCAAATCTTGCATCGCTCCTATCATCACCAAAAAATTAGTGTAAAACATTTTCTTTTTTCTTTTCTAACTCGCTCCAAATCAATGCACTTGCACCTAATACTGCGGCGTTTTTGCCTTCTAAACCAGAAATAAGTAGCTTGACCTTGTTGCGATAGATAGGGAAAAGATAGGCTTCCATGTACTTTTTCGTTGGCTCTAACAAATACTTACCTGCTTTGGTCAGCCCTCCAAACAATACGATTGCCTCTGGGCTAAGATGCGCTACTGCATCAGCTAATTTCATACCCAACAAGCGACCCGTATATTCAAAACAAGCGATAGCTATGGGGTCCCCTTTCAGTGCGGCGTCGGTAATCATGCTTGCATCTAATTGATTAAAAGACACATCTCTCAAAGGACTTGGTTCTATCATTTTTGCCATCATCTCAAAAGCGGTTCGCTTAATACCTGTAGCTGACACATACGCCTCCAAAACGCCTTGGTTGCTATTGCCGTGAAAGCGACCGTCGGGGTCGACGATTACATGCCCTAATTCCCCGGCGAAGCCGTCATGCCCGTAGATGAGTTGTCCGTTGGCTACCAAACCACTTCCTAAGCCTGTTCCAAGCGTAATAATGATAAAATCCTTCATGCCTTGGGCTACTCCAAAAAGCATTTCTCCTATGGCAGCGGCGTTGGCATCATTAGTAAGCACAGTGGGCAGTTTGTAGTGTTCCTGTACCAAATACGCCAAAGGCACCATTTTCCCCCAATTAATATTGGCAGCATCTTCTACTGTTCCCGTGTAGTAGTTCCCATTAGGTACGCCAATACCTATACCTTTTATTTCTACGGGAGTAGTAATTGTTTTTAAAAGGTCATCTATGCTTTGATAAAGTCGTGGCAAAAACTGCTTGATTTCCTGCTCTGCCCTGGTAGGCATAGCGCCTTCCTCTAAGCAGTTGCCTTCTTTATCAACAATACCAAATTTTGTATTTGTGCCTCCTATGTCTATCCCTATTACTACGGGTATGATGTCTTTGGTAGTATTACTCATCTTTGAGAATAAAAAATTAAGGTTTAGATTTTTCAAATGCTATTTTAAGGGTTTTCCCTCCTACTTTCAAAGATTTTGGCTAAATTATTTTATTGCAGACATAAATGTGGGGCTAAATACTTTCTTACATCAATTGATTTTCCCAATAACTTGTTTTTTTTGAATTATCTTATATTTTAGCCACCAGTAAAAAAAATTGTTAGATGTACTACTTATATAGATTATGCAAATAAAAAAATTAAGTGCGCATATATTACTTCTGTCTTGCTTACTTTGGGGGTGCAGTGCTCCTCAGCAAGAATATGACCTCATTATTCGCAATGGAATGGTCTATGACGGCAGTGGGAAAACTGCTGTAAAGACAGATATTGGTGTAAATGCTGATACTATCGCTATCATAGGAGATTTGAGCCAATTCAAAGGTAAAAAAGAAATAGATGCTATGGGCTTAGCAGTAGCGCCGGGTTTTATCAATATGCTTAGCTGGGCTACGGAATCTTTGTTGATAGATGGCAACTCACAAAGCGATATAAGGCAGGGTGTTACCTTAGAAGTTTTTGGCGAGGGAACTTCCATGGGACCATTAAGCGAGCCAATGAAAGAAGAATACAGAAAAGAAGGGGGCGATTTTAAGTACGAAAATCAATGGACTACCTTAGGTGAGTATCTTGCGTTTTTAGAAAAAAAAGGAGTCGCTTGTAATGTTGCTTCTTTTATGGGGGCTACTACCGCAAGAATCTACGTCTTGGGCTACGAAGACCGCAAACCTACTGAGGAGGAACTTAAAAAAATGCAAGATTTAGTACGCCAAGCGATGGAAGAGGGCGCTTTGGGGCTTGGCTCCTCCTTAATTTATGCTCCTGCTTTTTATGCTCAAACTGATGAATTAATAGCACTTTGCAAGGTAGCCGCAGAGTACGACGGCGTGTATATTTCACATCTTCGCAGTGAGGGAAATAGCTTTGAAAAAGCGGTAGATGAGTTCCTGACTATTGCCCGAGAAGCAGGAATTAGAGCGGAGATTTATCACTTAAAGGCGGCAGGTAAAGAAAATTGGCATAAAATAGATAAGGTTATCGCAAAAATAGATTCTGCTCGGAAAGCTGGTTTAGAAATCAGTACAGATATGTACACCTATATTGCTGGGGCAACAGGGCTGGACGCCGCCATGCCTCCTTGGGTACAAGAAGGGGGGTATGAAAAATGGGCGGCACGCTTGCAAAAGCCCGAAATTCGTAAAAAAGTAATTCAAGAAATGAAAACCCCTACTACTCAATGGGAAAACTTGTACCTTGGTGCAGGTTCTCCTGAAAACGTATTATTGATTGGCTTTAAAAATGATTCCTTAAAGTATCTGACAGGAAAAACTTTGGCAGAAGTGGCTAAGATGCGAAGGAAATCCCCCGAAGAAACTGCTATAGATTTGGTGGTGCAGGACGGTAGCCGCGTAGGGACGGCTTACTTTATGATGTCAGAGGAAAATATAAAAAAGCAAATCGCCTTACCTTATATGAGTTTTGGCTCTGATGCGGAGAGTTTAGCACCTGAAGGCAGTTTTCTGAAATACAACCCTCACCCAAGAGCATACGGAAATGTAGCAAGGTTATTGGGCAAATACGTGAGAGAAGAAAAAATTATTCCATTGGAAGAAGCTATTAGAAAACTAACCTCGCTTTCTGCTGAGAAGTTAAGAATTAAAAGAAGAGGTTGGCTCAAAGAAGGCTATTTTGCTGATATTGTAGTCTTTGATGCAGACAAAATCCAAGACCATGCCACCTTTGAAAAGCCGCACCAATACGCCACGGGCATGGTGCATGTGTTTGTGAATGGTGTGCAAGTACTACAAGATGGCGAGCATACGGGGGCTAAGGCGGGCAGGTTTATCAAAAGAGGACAGTAGTTTCATAGTATTCGTATTACTTTTTTATCTATAATACCAAAAACGGTATCTCCGTGCTTTGCTGTGATGGTTGCCATTCCCGTAAATTGCCCGAAGGCGGGTAAGTAGCCTTGATTTTGCCCAAAGTAAAAACAAGGTAGTCGCAGGGACTGCCTTCCTCTACCATTGAGCGTAATGGCAGGGTGCAAGTGTCCGCAAAGATTGTAGAAACCTTCCTCTAATTCATGCTTAGCTAATGGAATATGAGAAAAAATAAAAGGAGATTTTACCCAAAATGTTGGAAAAACTTGGATGTGCTGACTCTCAAATAAACTTGTAGGAATAATATCATGATTACCTTTGATGAGGTTGATGGCTAAGTTTTTATGGTTTTTACACCACTCCTCAAATATCAGCCATTCATTATTGAGTTTGCTATGAAATAAATCTCCTAATATGGTTAGACTATGAGGCTGGCACTGCTCAACAAGCCTACTAAGAACATGTAAATCTTGATGAGGTATCTGTGTAGGTATGGGAATCCCTGCTTGGCGAAAATGCCCTACTTTGCCCAAATGAATATCTGCCACCAAAAGCATTTTTTCCTCTGTCCACCATATTGCTTTTTCTGCTAACAGTACGAGCTTTTGTTGCTGTACAATATATTCTATATTACTTTTAAGCATGTTGATTACCAATAAGAAAGCGAAAAATACCCTTAGAGAGTGTTTTTCGCTGCCATATTTGCTTTAAAAAAATTGTTAAAGTGATTAAAATATAAAACAACAATCTCTATGGAGAAACTAAGTTAGCTCTTACAGTAGCTGTCGCTCCTAAACCTGTATAAATTGTACCTGCTGTTGGGAAAGGATAGTTAATAGTCATAGTAGAACTTGTCAAGTTGCTAATATCAGCCGCTACATTTCCGGGGTTCAAGATAATGCGGTCAGTACGCGAGCCATCAAAAACCCAAGTACCAGAGGGAGCGATACCTGCTAAATCTACTCCTTCTACCTTGTAAGTACCGCTTTTATCGAGAGTCATACGTAGTATTGTAAAATCTGGTCTTGCAGCGGGAGGTACTGTTGCTAAAAGCGTAGCAATAGGAATACCATTAATAGTAATAGAAGCTGGTTCCACTCTCCATGTACGTGAGAGATTATCTCTGGCAGTATCTTGTGGACTTGCTTCGTTTTTCTTACATCCTTGTATGATTACTAAACCTACAAGGAATAAGAATAATAATCTTAAAATGTTGTTTTTCATTTTTTTGAGTAGTTAAATTAGAATAATATGATGTACCTACGTTGTATTTAATCTCCAATAATAACAAGATTATCTAAATTTTGCAAAATTTATTGTAATTTATAATCTCACGCCTACTACTAAAATGTCATCTAACTGGCTTTCTAAACCTTCTCCTATCCATTTTTCTATGGTATGTTGCAAAATCAATTTTTGTTGCCTCATGTCCTCGTGATGTACTTGAAAAAGTAAGTCCCGCATTTTTGCACTGGAAAATTTTTTATTTTCATATCCTCCGAATTGGTCTTGGTAGCCATCAGAGAAAAGATAGAACGTAGTAGGAGTATCAATAGAAATCGTATGTTTAGTAAACACTCGATTGATTTCTCTTTGCTCGCCACCTATGGGCATTTTATCTCCTTTAATTATTTGTAATTCGTTATGTTGGACATATACAATTGGATTTTTTGCGCCAGCATAAGTAAGTATCTTTTTCTCTTGGTCAATCGTAACTATAGCTACGTCCATACCATCTCTGCCTTGATTCTCGTCTTGCTTAAGATGCTGGCGAGTATATAAATGCAATTCTTTAAGAATATTATCTGGCTCTGTGATATGCTTTTGGAATACGATTTCTGAAATCCCAGCATTCCCTAACATACTCATAAAAGCGCCCGGTACACCATGCCCTGTGCAGTCTGCTACCACTAAGACGATTTTATTCTCTGCTTTCTCTATCCAATAAAAGTCCCCCGAAACAATATCTCTTGGCTTATAAAGTACAAAGCTATCAGGTAGATTATTTTTGAAAGTCGCAACACTTGGTAGCACTGCCTCTTGGATACGGCTCGCATAGGTGATGGAATCTTTGAGGTCTTTATTGGTTTTTTCTAATTTTCTATTAGCTTCTTCCAAAGCATCGCGCTGTGCCACTACCTCCTCTTGGCTTTGCTGCAACTCCTCATTTTGTACATTGATTTCCTCTTGCTTTTCTTTTAAGCTAACATTGGCTCTTTCTATTTCTTGATTCTTTTCAGAAAGTTGGTTATTTAATTTTTTAGTAATCCGTAACCCTCGATAAACAAAAAATAAAATTCCTAATACCAAGGCAATTATCCCTATCCCCAAGTAGCGAATATACTTCTCCTGCTCAAACTTCTCTGCTTGAAGTTTCTGCTGGGAGCGTGCCATGAGCAAGTCTTTACTTTTAGCGTTGCTTTCTATCTGCTTTTGGCGTGCTATCAATCTTTGTTGCTCAGCTTCTTGGGCTTGGGCTTCGGCTAATAGCCTTTGTCGTTCTGTTTCTGCTTTTTGCTTAGTAAGTTCTAAGAGTTGCTCTATACGTTGCTTTTCTGCTTCTTGGGCTTTGAGCCTAACGGCTTGGAGTTCTTGGTTTCTTCTAAGCAAAACTAATTCATTCTCGCGAAGTTTCAGTTCCTGTTCCTGTTTCTGTCGCTCCAACTCTGACTGCCTTAAAGCCGCCTCCTGACGGTCTTTCTCGGCAATGAGGCTTTTTAGTTCACTCTCTTTTCTTTCTACAGCTATTTCCTTTTCCAATACCTCCTGAACAGTCTGTTGCTTTTGTTTTTCCAATCTTGATTTAAGTTCCTGATATTTAGATTGATAACTTTGGGCTTCCTTATAGTTTTCTTCACTTTGATAGATTTGTGATAGAATCTGATAGGCTGTCAGTTGGTTCTCGAGGTCTTTACTTTCTTCTGCAATAGACAAAGACTTAGAGGCATAAGAGATAGCGATGCTATTCTCGTCGCTCAAATAATGGGACATTGCTCCATAGTTATAAGCCGCCGCCTGAGCCTGCATATCTTTTTGGTTATCAGCTATTTTTATAGCTTCCTCGAAGTGATAATTAGCTTTTTTGTAGTCTTTTAATTGCAAATAAGTAACTCCCGTATTTATTTGCAAAAAAGCCTCCCGCTCACTTGTCGACTTTTTCTCTTTGAGCATGGCTTTGTTTAAATCTATGGCTTTATTAAAGCTCTCCACTGATTTTTGCGCATTGCCCTGCCTGCGATAAATGACACCAAGATTATTATATACTTGACCTAAGCCCAATAAATCATTTCTTTTCTCATAGATTTTTAGTAGTTCGGCATTGTAAATCAATGCCTTATCATAGAGATTTTCATATTGGCAGTATTCAGAATTTTCATTGAGAAGTCTGCTAACCTCCTCTTCGCGCGTATGTGTCCGATAATATTCTAATAGTTCTTCGTTGATTCGGATAGCATCTTTGTATGCTTTCAAAGAAACATAGTTCTGTACAATCTTACGTTTTCTGGCTAAAACCTCATTATCAGTGCCTTTATAGGTTTCTAAGGATTTCTCATAGTATTCTATAGCCTTTTTGTATGCTCCTTGTTGTTGGTATTCATTGGCAACTTGGTACATAAGTTCGCTTCGCTTAGGTAAGTCTTTTTCTGCATCTAATCTATTGATTAAGACTTCTATCGTCTGCCCATAAGTAAGATGAGCAAGCAAAAAAAGCAGACCAAAGAGTAAAAGCGATATACAATAATTTTTTTTCATCTAATAAAAAATCAAATCATAAGTGATGCCCTAATTACCAAATTCATACATTAGCCTTAGTAAAAACTCTCTGCTCTGTGCAGGCAGTTCTATCTCACTACTGAAATCTATCTTCCAAGGCACATACCAATGCGCTTGGTTCAACAAATTATAACCACCTGCACTTAAAGTTAAATTTTTTGTCAAGAAATTTTTGAAGTTTATATTAAAATTAATTAGCGTTTCGGGTGCATATTCCTTGGAATCTGTGGGATTAAACAAGATAGAAGCAATTTTGAATTTATTAGTAGTATAAAGAATAGTAGGGCTTAAAGAAACTTGAGAGCTTACCTGAAAACTTGCTTGCAAGGTAGCTTTTTGAGCAGGAATTCCTGAGAAAACTTGGCTAACCAAAGGCAGTTTTTGGTTAGGTTGGGTTTCGGAAACCCTGTAAAAAGAGTAGCCGAAATTGATGTAGCCCCACTTCTTGCGATAGCGAGCCTCCACTTCCACGCCTTGAGTGCCTGAGTTCCCAATGTTTTTGTACTGCGTATCCCCTGTAATAACATCTTCGCGAACTATAAAATCCTTGATTAAGATATTGAAAAAGTTTGCATTGACTTGCAAATCATTGAAAAGTTTATAACCTGCTTCAAATTCTACTAATTGGAATCGCTCAGGCTGGATAGACTGATTCACGGCAAACTGTATGTTCTGAATCGTAGGAGTCTTGAAAGCCTCATTATATAATGCCTTAAAATGCACTTTTTCAAATGCTTTTGTAATCGCCAAGCGAGGTACGACAACGGGTTTGATGTTAGTATATTTATCTACTCTTGCCCCCATAGTAACATTAGCAAACTTGGATTGCATATTCGCCTCTACAAAAGCACCCAAGTTAGAGTAACTTACACGCCGCCTTCCATCAGCGAAAAATCTATTTGCCTGATACTGAGAATCGTCTATAAAGGCTTCTACTCCACCTGTCAGCGTTACTTTGGGTAAAAATTGATATAGTAGATAGGAGCGAGCCGCTAAACGTCTATCCTCTGTATTAGATTTTTCCAACACAAAAAGTTTTCCCCCGCCTGCGGTAATAGGTCGGTCAGGAATATCTGTAAAGTTATAAGGATTTTGTTGTCTTACATTTAAGTTGGTGTGCAAAACCATTTTATCGGAAATATCTACCCTATAATTAAGTGTACTCCAAAGTCCTTTGATATTTAATTTGGCATCTCCCAAATGCGGAAGCCGATTATTGTAATTATTATACAAAACACTCACGGATAGCTTTTTGTAGGCAAAAGTAAAATTAATCATATCAGAATTAATCTGTGAAAAACGGCTATTATCTACAAAAGTATTTTGTAGCCCTCCAACATAGTTTACATCGGTCATCTTGCCATGGTTTCTGCCTGCTATCAAACTAAACTCTATGCCGTTGTTATATTTTTGCACAGCCCAAAATTCTAAGTTATTGCGCATCAATCCGTTTTGTGTAAAGCCAATTTGAGCAGAAGCCCCTAAGACTTGCCCTGTTTTTACTTTTTTGGTAATGATATTCACCACAGCCAGCCCTGCCATACCTCCATAGACAGCTGAACCTGCCCCTCTTATAATTTCTATACGTTCAATAGTCTGGAGCGGAATACGCTGCCCTACGAAACTGTAGCCAAAACTGATGTCGTTAATACTTTGCCCATCTATTTGCAAAAGAAGTTTTGCCTCACTGCCGCTATTTCCCCTTACCATAATAGCAGGCTGTATGTCAAAAGCAATATCAAATCCGGGTACTAATCGCAATACGTCTAAGATATCCTTTGCCCCCATTGCTCGTATCTCCTCGCTTGTAATCAGAGTAACAATACTTGGAGATTCTCTAAGCGTAGTTTGGGCAAAACCTGCCACAGAAACGCTTGGCTCTGACTTATTGAGGCGAGGGAGGTTAGAAGTTTCTTCTATATTAGACTTATAAAAATTCAAAATTTTAGTAGTATCTAATTGCGCAAATGTGTAAGTAGGTAGTAGAAGAAGGCAAATTAATAAAATAGTATAGCCTTTTATCCCCTCGCATAGATGAAAAGTAATATTATACAAATGTAAGTTTATTTTTGAAAATACCAATTTCATCTATTTTATTGAATTGTTTTAATATATTAAATATGAACTTTTAGCTTTATTTTTGCTAATACAGTAAGTAATTGATGGAGGGATTAAATTTGACTTGGCAATTAAGTTATTTTATTTTATTATATAGCAAAAATTATTCAAAATATTCTTATGAATGAAAAAAACATTATTTGTTTGATTTCTATTTGTTTTTTAGGGTTAATTGCCTGCAATACCCCTAAGGACCCTGCTCCCCCAGTCCCTATATTTAACGGGACGGACTTGGTAGGCAAGTGGAAATTAGTAGCCGGTTCGGCAGACATAGGAGGCGGTGCTATCGTTATTGCTGATATTTTTGATAGAACTAATCCACTTTTGTCAGCAGATACAACGGGTTTCTGCTCCCAAGATGCTATCTTAGATTTGCAAACCAACAGTCAGTTTGCAGAAACAAGTAATTGCTATCAAAGCATTGCTACTAAGACATGGACGGGGGTTTATACTTTTAGGCAAGAGGCGGCAACTTTTGTACTTACCTATAATGCAGAGGCAAAAATTACCCCGCGTGCTTACCGAATTACGGAGTTAAGTGCAAAGGAAATGAAAGTAAATTACAGCGATACGAGGCAAGGTATTATATTTCTAAGCAAGCTAACTTATCAAAAACAGCTATGAGATTACAAAAAACTTTAAAATATTTACTATCAAATTATACGCATAATCGCTAAATTTATGAGTATTTTTACTTTACTATGGGCAGATTATTACATGGGCTTAGTAAAGTATGTAATAAAAAAGCGAACATTTTTGCAAGGTTTCATGTAGATAAAATCAGTTCCATCTAAAATATTCTAAAATTTGAAATGTATTGTATGCGTAACCCCTATTTTCTGTTTTTTCTTTTGTTAATTTTGTCTTTTCATGCTTCTGCACAAATTGTGTCATGCGACACCTTGCAGAAAAAATCTATTGCAAAAATTGCTCGTGAATATACGTATGCCAAAACATTTCCTATGACCAAAAGAACAGGAGAGCCAGCGACGGCGGCTTTGGTGATGAGCGAAGGCTCTACTTACTGTGTCAAGTTTGTGGTAAGCGGAGGCGATAAAAGTATTGTCGATGAGGGTATTGTGGTAAACTTAATCAATAATGGAAACGTAGTTGCATCGTCTTACAATAAAGTAACCTTGCGTTACCAAGACGGTTTCACTATCAAATGTGAGAAAACGGGAATGTATTATTTTAATTTTGAATCCCGAAATAAAGATAAAAAAGAGCCTTTGTGCGGCTATATTTCTATTGGTTTTAGAAGAAACAATTGATATGAAAATGAAATAGTTGTATGAGCATACTGTCGGTTATTACTCAAAAGTTTACGCACCTTTTTCATACGCAACCTGTCATAGTACGCTCTCCTGCGCGGATTAATCTTATTGGAGAGCATACAGATTACAACTTGGGCTTTGTACTTCCTGCGGCTATTGACAAAGAAATTATTTTTGCTGTCGCTCCTAATCAAGTAGGAAAATACCGATTTTTTGCATACGACATAGACAAATACGTTGAAATTGCATCAGAGCGAATTAGTTTGCAAAAGGGACAGCTGGCATGGGCAAACTATCTTTTAGGAGTAGTTAGTCAAATGCAAGCACTTGGCTATCAGGTACCTACCTTTGACTGTACCTTTGGAGGTGATATCCCCAAAGGCGCGGGATTATCCTCCTCGGCTGCCTTAGAATGTGGCTTGGCATCAGCACTGAACCATATTTTTGGATTCCAATTGGACAAGCTAAGTTTAGTAAAACTTTCTCAAAAAGCTGAGAATGAATTTGTTGGCGTAAAATGTGGCATAATGGACCAGTTTGCCAATACGTTTGGAAAAGCAAACCATGTAATTCGCTTGGATTGCAGAGATTTAACTTACCAATATTATCCTATACAACTTACTGATTATCAGTTATTGCTTTTAGATACGGGGGTACATCACTCTTTGGCTTCTTCTGAGTACAATACACGCCGCCAGCAGTGCGAAGAGGGGGTAAGTATCCTAAGCCAATACGAGCCTAATATTCACAGTCTTAGAGATGTAAACCTATCAATATTAGACAAATATAGTGATAAATTGCCTTTTGTAATATGGAAAAGATGTAAATTTATCATAGAAGAAAACCAAAGAGTAGAAGAAGTTTGTAATGCTCTAAAAAACAACGATATAGTAGCCGTAGGCAAAGAAATGTTTACATCGCATTACGGTTTGCAGTATGAGTATGAGGTAAGTTGTAATGAATTGGATTTTTTGACAGAGTTCTCTGCAAACGATTCCGATGTGGTAGGAGCGCGTATGATGGGCGGTGGCTTTGGTGGCTGTACGATTAATTTGGTAAAAAAACAAAGCATAGAAATATTTTCAGAAAAAATACAAGAGGCATACTTTTCTTACACCAGTAAAGAATTAAAGGTTTATCCTGTCAATGTAGTCGACGGGACAAGCGTTGTTGGCTGACAAATCTCAATATCAATTCTTCGGTGCTTTCTATCTACGACAAGCAAAAAATTATATTCATAAGACGCTTCGCTTTATTGATGCTTTCTCTCCTACCAACAAAGAGCTATGTCTTCTGGCTTTTATACTCCTCAAAAGTAAGTGGCTTTTGATAAAATAAAAATGTAAATCATTGATAATCTTTTATTAATCCTGTAAAGTTTTAAAAAACTTATAGGGTTCGGTCTATGTTGGAATAAAGGCAAAACAGGTCAGTAAAGCCAAGCCTAATAGATTTTTACAGCAAAAATTTAGAGCATCATAAAAATAAAAAAGAACGGCGGAAAATCCATCGTCCTTTTTCAAAAAGCATACATACACATTAAAAATTTGAAAGTTTATTGCCTTTTTTTGAAAAGGTAAACAAGGAAAATAGAGTTTTTTGAATAAATAAGTTTATTTACGTATATTTGATTTAGTAAATAACTACGAGAATGAAAAAAATTTTCCCTTTTCTTATCATTATCTTGCTTGCAGTGCTTGCCTTATTTAGCTTTTCAGTCATACGCAGTAGCTATGTTAATACAAATTTTAGCTTAGAGCTATCGCCTTCGCTTAGTGCAATTTTTGCGACTGATAAAGAAATAGATTTCAATGATGATATTCGTCCAATTTTTAATACCAAGTGCATTGCTTGCCACGGAGGAGTCAAAGAAAGTGGAGGTTTTAGCCTTTTTTCTCGCGAAGATGCCTTGCGAAAAACTAAATCAGGCAAACCTGCTATCATCGTAGGTAAACCTGACGAAAGCGAAATGGTGAAGCGCTTGCTTTCCAAAGACCCTGAGGAACGTATGCCTTACCATGCTGAGCCTCTGAGCAAAGAAGAAATACAGAAAATAAGCAGTTGGATTAGACAAGGAGCAAAATGGAAAGAACATTGGGCATATCTTCCGATTGAAAAACCAGAAATTCCTAAAATAGATACTGCTTGGGGCAACAATCCCATTGACAATTTTGTTTTTGAAAAGCAAAAAGCACATGGACTGCGTCCTTCGCCACAAGCAGACAAAGCTACCCTCATTCGCCGATTGAGTTTGGACTTGATTGGCTTACCACCCACTTTGAAAGAAGTCCTTGATTTCCAAGATGATAAATCAGAAAAGGCTTATGAGAAAGTAGTAGATAGGTTGCTTGCTTCTCCTCATTTTGGAGAGCGTTGGGCGGCAATGTGGCTGGATTTGGCTCGTTATGCCGATTCCAAAGGTTATGAGAAAGACACACCTCGCCAAATTTGGCGATTTCGCGATTATGTTATTCAATCTTTTAACGAAGACAAGCCTTTTGACCAATTTACCATAGAGCAGTTAGCAGGAGATTTACTGCCTGAACCTACTGAAAATCAACTTATAGCAACAGCCTATCACCGCAATACCACTAATAATGATGAAGGAGGCACAGATGATGAGGAGTTTAGGACTACGGCTTTGATAGATAGAGTAAGCAATACTTGGGAGGTTTGGCAGGGTATCACTATGGGCTGTGTGCAGTGCCACTCGCACCCCTACGACCCTTTCAGGCATGAGGAATTTTATACTTCTTTGGCTTTCTTCAATAATACCAGAGATGAGGATATTCCTGCGGAGTATCCTGTTTATCAGCATTTTAATCCAGAAGAAGAAGAAAAAATTTTACAAATCAAAAATTGGATTGCCAGCCAGCTTCCTGAGAATGAAGCCACGCAAAAAAGCAAAGCAGTAGATTACTTGCTTAGAATTGGCGAACCTAAAATTCATGCTCATAGCTTTGATACTCTGACCAATGCGGCAATGGTGGACGGGAAAATCTTAGGCGGAGGACACTTAGGCTTTGCCCGACTGAAAAATATCAATTTATCGGGTAAAAAAGAACTTCTATTGGCTTGTGGAACAAATAGGGACAAAGGGTTGGTAGAAATTCGCAAAGACCACTTATACGGAGAGATTATCGCCTCCTTCGTTCCTGAGAACACAAAAAGTTGGTGGTCAATGAAAAAACTGGCTATCAAAATCAAACCTACAGAAGGTAGGCATGACCTTTTTTTTGTATTTAAAAATCCTACTTTTGAAAATCCTCAGGATTACGTTTGCCTGATAGAATGGGTTTTATTTCTCGATAACTTCATAGATGAGAGTAAGCCTAAGGCGCAGCAAATTAGAGAAGAAATCCTCACCTTGCTCAATACAAAAAGAGAAAATACGCCTATCATGCAGGAAAATCAAGGCGATTTTAGGCGAAAAACCCAAGTTTTTATTAGAGGAAACTGGTTAGTCAAAGGGCAGGAAGTCCAAGCACACACTCCTCATGCCTTGCCTAAATTTCAAAATTATGCGCCTGACCGCTTAGGTTTTGCAAAATGGCTCGTAAGCAAGGAAAATCCCCTGACCGCCAGAGTAATAGTCAATCGCTTTTGGGAACAGATTTTTGGAGCAGGCATCGTAGAAACATTGGAAGACTTTGGTTCACAAGGAGTTAAACCTACTAATCAAAAACTTTTGGATTGGTTGGCAGTGCAGTTTCGCGAGGAGTACCAATGGAGCATAAAAAAGTTATTGAAAATTATAGTAATGTCTGCTACCTATCAACAGAGTGCAAAAGCCAACAAGGAGTTGATAGCCAAAGACCCTGCTAACCGCTACTTAGCAAGAGGGGCTCGAGTACGCCTCTCCGCCGAGCAGGTGCGCGACCAAGCCTTGGCTGTAAGTGGACTTTTGAGCAAAAAAATGTACGGAAAAAGCGTAATGCCACCACAGCCTGAGGGCGTTTGGCAAGTAGTATATAGCGGAGAAAAATGGGAAACCAGCCAAGGAGAAGATGCTTGGAGAAGAGGAGTTTATACTTTTTGGAGGCGGTCTGTTCCTTACCCTTCTATGATGACTTTTGATGCTTCGGCAAGGGAGGTTTGTGTTTCCAGAAGAATCAGAACTAATACTCCTTTACAAGCCTTAGTAACCCTAAATGATACGGTATATATAGCAGCGGCAAGGGGTTTGGCAAAGCAAATGCTTCAAGAACGAAGTACTGAAAATCAGTTAATGAAGGGCTACGAACTCTTAGTTTTTAAAAAGCCTACTCCCCAAACTTTGAAGGTCTTACATGGACTTTATGAAAAATCTTTAAGGTATTACCAAGAAAAGCCCGAAGAGATTGGTAAAATCTTAGGCAGTAAAAATCTCAAAAATACCCATGAAAATCAACAGTTTGCGGCTATGACTGTAACGGCAAATGTCTTACTAAACTTAGATGAGGTAGTAATGAAAGAATAAATAAAGAGCAAAACTAATTAATAGATAAATATACCAAGTAATTCGCCAATTTGATGTAGTTTTCCATAATAAGAGTGGCAGGTCTGAGTTTTTCTAATTGAAGTTGGTATTGGTCTAAGAGTTTGAAAAAATGTGGGTTATTGTTATATTTAGCGAGGATAGCCCCTTTAAAGCACCGATGTATTTGATTATAGACATATTTTAGTGGCTGATGAGGCTTTTCATTGAAAAGACAGTCTAAATGCCTAATATAAGAGTTGTGTTCTAAGAAATCAAAGCCTCTGCCTTTCATGAAGTCTTTAATTGCCTGTACGGTCAGAAATACATCTTCCTGATTAGCAATTTTGTAGCGTAAATATTTAGTATCGCTTAGTTTCCCTATGGAAATAATGAGTGTATTGGCATGCTTGCGATACTCAGGGGTAACATCTAAAAACTGTTGGGCTAAATTTTCCACCGTATCTATACGTACCCCTATATTTACCTCTACCCAGAGTTCTGATTCATAGCGAGTGGTGGTGAGTATAAGATTTTGAAAACCTGTTTCCGTAGGTTTGCGAAACTGGTACAACTCAGGCATCAAGCAGAAATTTCTTTTGGCTAAAAATTGATTCAGATGCTCATACAAACTCGTTTCTAATTCTGTTAAGGTCATAGCATCATTTCCTTTGTGTTCCATTGTTTATTAGCTTGTGTGTTGTGGCGTGTCTTATACCTGTCCCTATGAGGTCTTTACAATCTCATAGGTTAATACAATCTTATCGAGTATATCTTATTCAAGCGATGCAAAAGTATCAATACCTTTTAATCAAAAAAATAAGATAACAATTTTTAATGTGAATTTATTATTATATCAAAACGTTAATCTAAGAACTATGTTTACACTATGATAGAAAAATTATTTGTTTTAATTTTGCAAGTAACAAAAAAACAACTCATTCATGGCACAGCAGGAAACCGCAAGCGGTAATATTTTCGATAGTAAAATTCTTAAAAGGATTTTTGTCTTTGTAAAACCTTATATTCATTTTTTCTACTTTTTAGTTTTTCTTATTATTTTTCAAGGCGTGATTACCCCCGTTCGTCCTTGGCTTACCCAACTCACTATGGACGACTATGTAGCTGTTGGTGATAAAGATGGTTTGGTCATGATGGTAGGCATACTCATCATCGTAACTGCTATACAAGCCCTTGTCCAATTTGTCCAAGTATATCTCTCTGAATGGATTGGGCAGCACGTTATCAGAGATATTCGGATAAGGCTCTACCAGCACCTAACCACTATGAAAACTCAATTCTATGACAAAACACCTATTGGCAGGTTAGTTACTCGCAATGTTTCTGACGTAGAAACGCTTTCAAGCGTCTTTACCGAAGGACTTGCCGCCATCGTAGGCGATTTGCTCCAACTCGTTTTTATCTTGGGTATCATGCTATATACTGATTGGAAACTGACTTTGGTGAGTTTGTCATCTATTCCATTGCTATTTGTAGCTACTTATATTTTCAAAGAAAAAGTTAAACACTCGTTCAATCAAGTACGTGCAGCAGTAGCAAATTTAAATTCTTTTGTACAAGAACATATTACAGGTATGAACATTGTGCAAATTTTTAACAGTGAGGAAATCGAGTATGAAAAGTTCAAGAAAATCAACAAAGAGCATCTTCGAGCCAATCTGAAATCTGTGCTGTACTACTCGGTTTATTTCCCTGTAGCAGAGGTCATTGCCGCAGTAACTACGGGAATGTTGGTCTGGTACGGTGGCAAGGGCGTACTCCAAGAGTACACTACTTTGGGTACATTGATAGCTTTCATCATGTATATTTCCTTGTTTTTCAGACCTATACGCATGATAGCAGACCGATTTAATACCTTACAAATGGGTATAGTAAGTGCTGACCGAATTTTAAAATTATTAGACAACAAAGACCAAATTCAGAATACAGGCAATTACCAACCTGAGCATCTCAGCGGTCATGTGAAATTTAAAAATGTTTGGTTTGCTTACGAAGACGAGAACTACGTACTCAAAGATATTTCTTTTGAAGTAAAAAAAGGACAAAACTTAGCCTTAGTAGGCGCAACAGGTTCGGGCAAGTCCTCTATTATCAACTTATTAAGTCGGTTCTACGAAATCAACAAAGGACATATAGAAATAGACGGAATAGACATAAGAGAATACGAACTCTCCGCACTTAGGTCAAAAATTGGAGTGGTCTTGCAAGACGTTTTCCTTTTTTCTGATACGATTATGAACAACATCACTTTGGGAAGAAAGGACATCAGCCGAGAAAAAGTCGTGCAAGTAGCCGAGTGGGTAGGAGCAAAAGGGTTCATAGACCGCCTCCCTCATGGTTTTGATTACAATGTGATGGAAAGAGGCGCCACGCTTTCCGTAGGACAAAGGCAGCTCATTTCTTTTGTCCGAGCAATGGTCTTTGACCCTGCCATCATCGTTTTAGACGAGGCGACTTCCTCAGTAGATAGCGAAACTGAGGAACTTATACAAAACGCCGTAGAAAAAATGATGAAGGGACGTACCTCTATCGTAATAGCCCACCGCTTGGCAACTATCCAAAAAGCAGACAAAATCATCGTATTGGACAAAGGAGAAATCAAAGAAATAGGTACACACGAGGAGCTATTAGAACACGAAGGGTTCTACGCCCAACTTTATCAAATGCAATACAAAGAGTTGTTAGTTTGAAAGGATTTTCTTATGTTTGAAGTACTGACAACGCCTCGATATGAAGAAAATAGTTAGTTTGATATGCTCTACGCTCATGGCTTTTTATGCCTTGGCGCAGGAAACAATAGTGCTTGTAGAAAAAAAACAAATTGTTGATATTTGTACATCAACCTATTTTCTCGAGGACAAAGAAAAGATTTTTTCTATTGAGAAAGTAGGAAAAGATGATTTTGAATCAAAATTTACTAAGTCAGAGAGCCAAATTCCTAACTTTGGTATTATTAACTATCCGATATGGTGTAAGTTTACCGTACAAAACCTAACAGGCGAGCAGTGCTTTCTTTTCATTAAAAACAGTACAATCGATTCTATCTATCTTTATGTCCCTAATGACTCTTCAGAAAGCTATATCGTCAAGAAAACAGGCTTTTACCTGCCTTTGAATCAAAGAGATTTGCTTACCTCCACTGCTTTTGTTCTTGCACTTCCTTTTTCTCCTAATCCACAAACTTACTATTTAAAAATAGTATCAAGAACACATATTATTTTGCCGCTACAAATTGGGAGTAGAGATGCTACATGGAAAACAATGAGTGATTATCGGAGTTTAGAGGCTTTATTTTTTGGTTTACTTACTTTTGCTGTTCTCTATAGTTTATTTATATACTTCAGCTTGCGTCAGGTGTGCTATCTTTATTATGTCTTGTACGGCATAGGGTTAATGCTAAGTGCGGCATATTATTGGGGATATTTCGCCTTGATAAACGAACGCTTACATTTTTTAGCCAATTATTATTCTTACTCTTGCAGAGGCATACCTACCATTGGCGCTGTACTTTTTATTATGTCTTTCCTGCAAACTGCCAAGTACACTCCTCGTATTCATTTGATATTCAAGTATTACATTTTTTTCTTAATTTCTTATTGGCCGTTAGAACTCTCAGGGCTATTTGAGTGGCAAAAGCTACTTACTCTGTATGATATTACTATCTTATGTACTATTCCCTTATGTATTTATGCAGGATTTCAAGCTCTTAGGAAGGGTTTTACATCTGCTAAATTCTTCTTACTTGCGTGGGGTATATTTTTATTTTTTGTATGTTGGTTAATATTAGTTTACCTTGATGTGCTTCCTCCTCCTTTCTTTGTTAATTATCTACAGCAAATGGGGGCTGCCTTAGAAATGCTGTTACTTTCTTTTGCACTGGCGCACCGCATTAGAATTTTAGAAGAAGAAAAATTAACTGCTCAGAATTTACTGCTCCTTACTGTCCAATCTAACGAAAGAATACTTGCAGAGAAAAAAACAGAATTAGAACAAGAAATGCAACAAAAAAATCTTGACTTGCAAAGCAAGCAAGAGGAAATACTCAGGCAAAATGAAGACTTGCAAAGCAAGCAAGAGGAAATATTAAGACAAAACGAGGAGCTAATAGCCCAACAGGAGGAAATGCAAAAGCAAAAAAATGTCATAGAAAAACAAAACCACGAACTTGCTGTTCAGAATCAGCGCATGAAAGCCAACGAGGCTGTATTACAAAAGGCTTATTTCAAACTTAGAGAAGCGCAAAAAACTATCCAATCCCAACATGAAGAACTTAAAAAGTACAATGAAAACTTAGAACTCCAAATCCAAGAACGCACCCAGCAGATAATGCAAACAAACGCTGAACTCGTCAAGCAAAACAATCAATTAGAGCAGTTTGCTTTTATTATCGCTCATAACCTTCGTTCGCCTGTGGCTCGCATCTTGGGTTTAGCAAATATTTTAGATACTAAAAATATACAAAATCCTGATAACCAATTTATTTTGGAAAAAATGGTAATAGTTGCTTATGAGTTAGAATCCGTCATTAAAGATTTGAATATTATTTTAGACATCAAAAAAGGCATCAACCAAAATATAGAGCAAGTCAAGTTTAGTGAAAAAACAAAAAAGGTAATGGCTCTATTGGAAAATCAAATTCAAGAAAGCAAGGCAAAAATTGAGGTAGATTTTTCTCAAATTGATACTATTCAATCTGTTAGCCCTTATGTCGAGAGTATTTTATACAACTTGCTAAGCAATGCCATTAAATACAGAAACCCTAAAAAAGTACCTATAATTAAAGTCAAAACAGAAGTACAAGCAGACTATGTAGTACTGAGCGTAGCCGATAATGGTTTGGGCATAGACTTAGAAACAAACAAGGGCAAGATTTTTACTTTGTATCGCCGTTTCCATGACCATGTAGAAGGCAAAGGGCTTGGGCTTTACCTGATAAAAACCCAAATTGAAACTCTGGGAGGTAAGGTAGAAATCGCAAGTAAGTTGGGCGAAGGAACTACTTTTTACATTTTCTTTCCCAAGCGCTCATCGTAGGCAAATCAAATTTTTGACAGTTAAATTTTTACTATCATTCTCTTAGATAATCAAATTAGTAATGGCAAAAATCATTTTATCTCCTTTAAAAAATAGACGCATAGAAAACGGACATCCTTGGGTATATGATAACGAAGTAAGCGATATTCAAGGAGAAATAATACAAGGAGAAATAGTAGAAGTCTATACGCACAAAAAAAAATTTGTTGGGAAAGGCTATGCCAACCCTCGCTCTCATATTTTAGTTCGCTTGCTGACCACTGACCTTAAAGAAGCAATCAACAAAGATTTTTTTAAAAGACGAATCCGACAAGCCTACGAGTATAGAAAAAAGTTGGGGTATCAAGATAGTTTTCGCCTTGTTTTTGGAGAAGCGGATTTTTTACCTGCCTTAGTCATTGATAAATTTGGAGATTATTTCTCCCTGCAAACCTTAGCTTTTGGTATAGACCAATTTAAAAATGACATAGTGGAAGTCTTAGGAGAAATGTTTAGTCCAAAAGGTATTTACGAACGCAACGACGTACCTGTCAGGGAGTTAGAAGGATTAAGCCAAGTGAGTGGATTTTTGGACAAATCATTTGATACACAGGTAATTATCAAAGAAAATAATTTTCATATTCTCATAGATATTGCCAACGGACAAAAAACAGGCTATTTTTTAGACCAGACCGCCAATCGCGCAGCTATTGCTCCTTTTGTAAGTCAAGCAACTGTATTGGATTGCTTTTCGCATACAGGTTCTTTTGCTGTTCATGCCGCAGGATACGGAGCCAAAAGAGTTACCGCTGTTGACATTTCGGAGGTAGCAATTCATACGGCAAAAGAGAATGCTCGACTTAATTCGCTGACTAATATAGACTTTGTAGTAGCTAATGCCTTTGACCTTCTTAAAGCATGGACAAAAGAAGGAAGACAGTTTGACGTAGTTATTCTCGACCCTCCTGCCTTTACTAAGACCAGAGGCAATATAGACAATGCCCTGAGGGGATACAAAGAAATCAATCTAAGAGGCATGAAGTTGGTTAAAAAAGGAGGATTTTTGATTACCTGCTCTTGCTCACATTTTATCAAACCCGATATTTTTAAAAAAGTAATTTATGATGCTGCGGTAGATGCAGGAAAGATTGTGAGGGAAGTATTGTACAAACCACAAGGGAATGACCACCCTATCCTATGGAACGTAGAAGAAACGCTTTACTTGAAGTTCTACGTATTACAGATTTTGTAAATTTTGTTCTTGATTATCAAAGCGTTTTTGTCGTTATCAACAAATCGTTAATTTTTTTTCCTCAAAGGCTTTGCAAATTAAAAAACGTGTTATATCTTTGCACCGCAATTCAGCAATACACCGCCAATAGAAGCCTCTGTAGCTCAGCTGGTAGAGCAACTGACTTGTAATCAGTAGGTCGTCGGTTCGATCCCGTCCGGGGGCTCATAGCAAAAAACAACCATAGGTGACAGGTTTATGGTTGTTTTTATTTATTCAAAGTAAAAGCATTTTTCAATTCATCTAACTGCCAATTCCCTGAAATTTTCTTGCCATTTGCCTTGTAGAGCGTACCTTCCCCAGTACGCAAGTCATGTAACCAATGCCCTATGTATTTATCTCCGTTAGCATAGACCATCGTGCCTTTACCCTCTCGTTGGTTATTTTTCCATTCGCCTTCGTAGTAGCTACCATCTGTCCAAGTATATTTTCCTTTGCCGTCTCGCTTATTTTCTTTGAAATCACCAACATAGCTCCCCCCACTGAAATACTGCATTTCTCCTTTGCCCTCAAACATTCCTTTGGAAAAATAACCTTTGTAGATATTACTTAGGTGGTTAAGTTCGCCGTAGCCGTTTTTACAATCCCCTTTTTTACAGTCTAAATAATTTTTCTGAAAAATAAACTGAAAAGCACTTGTATTGGCTTTGAAATCCACAGAGGTAAGCATGGTTTTAGTATTGAAGCAAACATAAATAGCGTAGTCGCCTTCTTGGTAAAAGAATATATTTCCTGCTGCTGACTTCACTATCTCCTTAGGTGTGCCAAGCGCGTACTTGATGTACTTCTCATCGCTAAATGCAGGAATATTTTTAGGCAAACTGTTAGAAAAATCCTGCAAACCAGAGTTTTTCAAACTAATTTTGTACAAATAGCCGTATTCGTCAAAACTCAAAGTCAGCCTACCGTTATTAAAAACATAAGCTGTCAAATCTCTTTCCAAACGAACCTCTTTGAAGCCGTTGCCGTAACTTTCCGTGAGTAATCTAATAGGACTACTTGTTTTGTGCTTACCCAAAAGGGTATAAAGTAGTTGTTCCTTATTTTTTACTTCTCCTTTGAATACATTTTTTTCCCAAAGCCCATTTTTTACCGTTCCATTTTTGTAGGTCATCTTTCCCTCCCCGTTCTGTTGATTGGCAAGCCATTCTCCCTCATAGACATCTCCGTTGGCATAATAGCATATTCCTTTGCCCTGTCTTACCCCATTTTTCCAACTTCCCTCGTATCGCTCCCCAGTGCGGCTTACGAATATGCCATACCCATTTTGGCAATCCCCTGAAACACACGTCCTTCGCTTAATAATAATTTTAGAAATTTGCTTTTCATCTGCATAAATGAGCAAAGAAATCTCCTCAATATTGAATTGGAGGTACTCATTAGTAAAATAATTTGCCTTACCCAATTTTGCTACTACTTGGCGGCGATTCATTCCAAAGGAAAGTTGAAGTGGAAGTAAGCCCTGATAAGATTGGAAAAGTTCTCCTTTTTGAGCATTTTTCCCACTGTACAACTCTATGATTTCCAATTGCTTGCCTGCATAAAACTCTAACTTGATTCCTTTCTGTGGGTAGGCATACAAGTTTGTCCCACTAAGCATCTCCGACCTCTGCCCCAGTTCTCTAATTAGTTCTTGTACTTCGCTATCTTGTAGTTTTTTACCTAATAAGTAAACCAATTTATGACTGATTAACTGCTGATACTGGACTTCCTGAGCAAATAAACCGCAAGAGGAAAAAACAAACAAGGCAATATAAGAGAGAAACGGTATTTTCATTAAAGGTAGTTTATAAGTTTTACCCAATATACGCAAAATTTGTAAAAAAGGTATTGCTAAAATCCAATAAATACTTGTGAAGGTTTGAATTTGTCATACTTTTGTAAAAAAATTAAGATAATTTCATGTTTGACTTCAAGCAAGCACTGCAAAGCATTGAAAAAGAAATACTAAACATTGCACTTGGTACAGACCCCGCAGAACTCTACGAGCCAATTCGCTACATTATGGATTTAGGAGGCAAGCGCATCAGACCTATGTTGGTTTTGATAGGCAACTATTTATTTGCTGATAACTGGCAAAAAAACATTCAGCCTGCTCTCGCCGTAGAGATTTTTCACAACTTTACCCTGTTACACGACGACATCATGGACAATGCTCCTATCCGCCGAGGCAAACCCACAGTACATGAAAAATGGAATAGCAATATTGCCCTCCTTTCTGGCGACGTAATGTTAGTCAAAGCCTATCAACAGCTTGATTTTGTGGAAGAAAAGTATTTTCATACTATTCTCAGAAAATTTCATCAGTGCGCCATTGAGGTTTGTGAAGGACAGCAGTTAGACATGAACTTTGAAAAAGTAGAAAAAATCAGCGAAACACAATATATCAACATGATTCGCTTGAAAACAGCGGTCTTACTTGGTTTTAGCTTAGAATTTGGGGCATTGATAGGAGGAGCAAGCCCACAAAATGCCCAAGAACTCTACGACTTTGGGGTAAATATCGGCATCGGTTTCCAACTCAAAGACGATTTATTAGATGTTTATAGCGACCAAAACAAGTTTGGCAAGCAAGTAGGAGGCGACATCATCGCTAACAAGAAGACTTTTCTGCTTATTAAAGCCTTAGAAAAAGCTAAGGGAGAAACCCAAGCCCAACTTCAATATTGGCTTAAAAAAGAAGATTTTGACAAAGAAGAAAAAGTAAAAGCAGTAGTTGAAATTTATAACTCATTGAACATCAAGCAAGAAACAGAAAGTAAAATCAACGAATACTTCGACAAAGCGTTCCAAAATTTGGATAGTATATCTATAAAAAAAGAAAAGAAAGACGCACTCCTTGTCTTTACTAATGATTTACTAAACAGAGAAAAATAAAATGAAACAAAAATTAGCCTACATTTCTTTGATAGTTTGGGATTATGATGAGGCAATACAATTTTATACAGAAACGCTTGGCTTTGAGTTGATTGAAGATACTCCACTCTCTGAAACCAAAAGGTGGGTATTGGTAAAGCCCCAAGGTTCGGAGTGCGGTCTGCTACTTGCCAAAGCTTCTAATGACTTACAAAAGAGCAGAATAGGCAATCAAACAGGCGGAAGGGTTTTTTTATTTTTACATACAGACGATTTTTGGAGAGATTATCACAACTTAGTAAACAAAGAGGTCAGATTCGTCAGAGAACCAAGCAGAGAAATTTATGGCACAGTAGCTGTCTTTGAGGATTTGTACGGCAATTTGTGGGATTTGATAGAACCTTCTAAGCATTGAACCTGTAAGATGGCTTAAACCTTACAGGCTCATATTTAAGCGGTTGTTTTAGAAAGCAATGCCTAAGGTAACTCCAAATCGGAAACCAAAAGAACCAAAGCCTGTCAAAGTAAAATCGTCTTCGGTAGTTCCGCTTGTACTTGCTTTAAAATTCCTTGAATTTACTCTGGGACCTCCAAACACATCTAAGGAAACGACATTGGAAAATATCCACTGACCTCCTATCAATAAGCCTCCTCCGAATGTAGTAAGTGTCGCCTCGTCGCCAGCATTGTTAGTAGAAAGGTTTAGATTTTCATATCGCAAAAAAGGAGCTACAAAAAATCCTTGGGGAGCTTGTTTGCTTTGAGAAAGATAAAAACGATACTCAGGCGTAATCCCAAAACCTCTCAGTTTGGTGTCTTCAATAGAATAACCAGTGTACAGAACCCCCAACTGTATGCTACTTTTTTGAGTAATAGCCCGCTCATAAAAAAACGAACCCGTGCGTACAATAGGACTGATGACGTTCACTTTCAATATGTTTTTCTTTCCGTCTTGTGCAAAAGATGCGCTGTTTAGTGAAAATACAGCCATACATATTACAAATAAAACTTTAACTTTTTTCATTTTAGTTTAGGTTTAGGTTAAAAAACAAATAATAATAGTTTTGAACGTAAAGCATAGAATAAGGTTTGTACAAGATTCATAAAAAGTTCATAGGCTAAGTTCGGCATCAGGGTCTATCAGTTTGATTTCCTCAGAAGTCAAATCGTAGAGTCGGTAAACGAGTTGGTCGAGTTGGCGTTCTGCGGCTTGGATGCGGGCTTGCAGTTGGCGAATGTCAGAGGGCAAAGTTGCTTTGTGCAGACGCTTATTGAGTTCCAAAAGCATTTCTACAAACTTTACTATCTCATCATGCGCTTGCTTTTCAGTAGGGTTTTCAAAGTCAATATTAGGAATCGGTATTGATAAAATCGCTTCCTTTTTTATCTTTGGGAAAGTAGTTTTTGCATCATAGTTTATTTTTTGCCAAAAGAAAGTACAAATTTTTGAATTAATAATTCCTAAAATAAATTTCAAATTAGTTGGAGAAGTCAAATAAACATTATAAACAGTATTCAAGGCAAAAATTCCACTTTTTACAAAAGTTGCAATCGGAAATTTCCCTATCTGGCGGATACAAATTCTATCTTGGAGATAATGTTTTTCTTGCCCTCCACTTTTTATGGCTTCCGGAACGAAGTACACAAATTCAGTAGGCGGTTTTAAGTAATACCTTTCAATGTTTCCTCCATCGATTACAGGCTTATAATTCTTATTTTTTTGCTTTGTTGAAACATATTTTGCTCGGTCAAAAGTTTGTATCCCAAAATAGGCTCCGCAGTAATTGCTAAGAGGTTTGGCTTTACTGTTCATCTTCCGAAGAATTAGATGCTCATCTTCTTTTATAAAAATATTGAAATCATATCTTGGATTCTGTAATAGATTTCTCTGAGTAATTTTTACAAAAAATTGTAAATCAAATTGTTGGTTTGCTTGATTAATTATTATCTCATTTTCTAAGTTTCCTTCACTTTTTTCGTAAATCAGTAAGCAAGTATCTACACTCGCCTGCTCAAAAACTCTATAATTGAGTAGATTAATTTGCTTTATTTTTGTATTCTCCAAAAGCAATTTGCGAATAGGTTCTGAATGAATATTTTTTAGGAAAGTATTAGGAATAATATATCCAAGTAAACCACTGTTTTTTAATAATTTAAGAGTTTGCTCTAAAAATAATTGATACATGTCTATCTTGTATTTTGCACTTACAAAGTTTTTGAGGGCATAGTCAAAAATCATTCGCTGTTCTAAGGATTGTAAAAGCACATACGGCGGATTTCCAATCACTACATCAAAACCTCCTTGTCTGAAAACCTCTTTGAAAGCAATTTTCCAATCAAAAACATTGATTTTTCTTTCCTCTTGGGGCGTAAGAAAAAGCCCACTATCGTAAAAATCTGTGCCTATCAGCGAGTTCCCACACTGAATATTCTCATCTATAGAAGGCAAGACTCGCTCATTGAAAAGTTTGAGGGAGGCATGGATAGAGGCTTCGGTTTCGCCCTCTAAGGCTTTAAGTAGCAAACTCAGTTTAGTAACCTCTACCGCCTGACTATCAATATCTACTCCAAAGATATTGTTGAGCAAGATGCGCTTTTTCTCTGCTGTGGTGAGTTTTCCCTCAGGGGTAAGTGGACTGTTTTTAGGATTTTTCCCGTTGGGGTAGTATTGATTGTAATAGTTCAGATGATAGTCCAAAAGGTACTGATAAGCACCTAAGAGAAAAGACCCACTCCCACAAGCAGGGTCAAGGATTTTGATAGTAGAGATTTCTTGGGGCGTTTTTCCCTTTATGAGTCTGCCAAGTGTTTCCTTGACGATATAATCCACGATGTACTGCGGGGTATAGTACACTCCGCCTGCTTTGCGAACTTCGGGTTTCTCTTCTATTTTTGCACTGTTTGCTGAGGTAAGATAAATCACCTTGCCCAAAAACTGCTCGTAAGCATAACCCAAAATCTCTACGGGAATAATATTAAAGTTAAAGGTAATACCATTTTCATCTTCTCCATACAACTCCTCTATAATACTTTTAATTACCTTATTATCAATGACTAAGTTAGCAGTAATGGCATCTTTTTTTAGGTCAAAAAGCCCAGAGTTGTATTTTTGGTCGGCAATAGCAAAATATTGATATAGATTTTGATAATAATTTCCTTTTCTAATTTGTGCTATTAGGCTACCTTCTTTTTCTAAGAGTCTGTCTTCGCAAACTTTTAAGAAAACGATGCGGTCTATGATTTGCTGGACAGCAAAATTGAGTTCGTACTCCTGCAAATTTTTATTGAGTTGGGCAATATTAGTTGCCAAATAAGTACGCCAATCTTCCAAAGATTTCAAAAATGCTTTGTCCACGGGTTCGGCATTTTTGAGGTCGGTGTACTTCTGCCCGTACTGGGTAATGCTTCCTTTTTCTACATTTTCAAAAGCAAAAGTATCCCATAAAAAATCGAACTCTTTGAGGTATTGGGTATAGTGCAGATATTTGAGCCTTTTGGTAATGGCTCTATCATGTTTGCGAGGTTTGCGAGTACAGTCATAAATAGCAAACTCCTCAAAATCAGTAACTACGGAGATAAGTAGGTTGGCGTTCCAAGCATAGTTTCTTACTTGGATAGCAGGTTCGGGCTGGTCTTTGATGGGAACAGCAGGCTTCTTTGCCTCTACGAAAAAGATGCGTTTCCCATGAACATTAAAGGCATAGTCTGGGGACTTGGTGCGCCCGCTCACCTTGATTTTATCTTCTAACTTCACATCTCTGTAACTTTCCAACTTGCCTTTTTTGTTGTCTATGTCCCAGCCTAACGCCCTAAAAAAAGGGTCTATGAAGTCCTTGCGCGTTTGAGTTTCGTTGTATTCTAAGGTTTTGAAATATTCTTTTTGCGCCTCAAACTTTGCTATGAGTTCTTTAATTGTTTCTCTCGCTTCTTCTTTTGTTATCATTCTGAAACCTACATATAAGGTTAATTTTTCAACTTTTTAAAAAGTTAAAAAACTTTTAGAAAATTCCCACCTAAAATAATTGCAAATAAAGTAAAATATCTAATTTTTGCCTTAATACAGGGAAGTAGTGCACAAAAGAATGTAATTTTGTGGATAGAAATAAAATTAGAAAATATCTTACACTTTTTAACGCATTAATCTTTCGGAATGAAAATTGGAATCATAGGAGGAGCGGGATACACTGCGGGAGAGTTGCTTAGAATACTACTCCGCCACCCACAGGTTGAGATTGGTTTTGTCCATAGCAATAGCAACGCTCATAAGCCTATTTATGAGGTGCATCAAGATTTGATAGGTGAAACAGAACTACTCTTTACAAACGAAATTTCTCAAGCGGTAGATGTCATTTTTCTATGTGTGGGACATGGGGAAGCCATCAGATTTTTAGAGAAACATACCTTAGGCTCTCATATCAAAGTAATAGACCTTAGCCAAGACCACCGCTTAGGACAATTGGACTGGGTATATGGCTTGCCCGAACTCAATAAACCTGCCATCCAACAGGCACGCCTCATTGCTAATCCGGGATGTTTTGCGACGTGTATAGAACTGGCTTTGCTTCCTTTGGCAAAGGAGCATCTATTAAACGACGAGATACATATTAGCGGAACTACAGGCTCTACAGGAGCAGGACAAAAACCCACAGAAACTACGCATTTTAGCTGGCGAAACAATAACCTGTCCGTCTATAAGGCATTTGAGCATCAGCACTTGGCAGAGATTATGCAAAGCATAAGACAGTTACAACCTAACTTTAGCCATGAAATCAACTTTATCCCTTATCGTGGGAATTTTACCAGAGGAATTTTAGCATCGGTTTATCTTAACTTTGCAGGAACGATTGAGCAGGCAAAAGAAATGTATCAAAGCTATTATGAAAACGAACCTTTTGTGGTACTTTCCTCTATGAATCCAGATTTGAAGCAAGTAATTAATACTAATAAATGTATTTTATATTTAGAAAAACACAAAAACAAATTACTGATTATCAGCCTAATAGATAATCTAACAAAAGGGGCATCGGGGCAGGCAGTTCAAAATATGAATCTTATATTTGGCTTAGAAGAAACTACAGGTTTATTACTCAAACCAAGTGCTTTTTAAATAAAAAGGCAGTGTATAACAAGTAATGTTGATAAGATGTTCTACTTTTTGAAAAAGTAGAACATCTGTAATTTTCTGGACAGCCTTGTTGCTAATTTGACCTATTGGGTAGCATTACATCTCTGATACTATCTATTTTTTTAATCTTATAGGTGAGTAGATAACAATCCTCCAAAGGCTACTTGCTTTCTGATTGCCTCCCTTTCAAGAACCTATTAAAGAAGTTGGCGGTGGCTTTGTAGGCTTCTAACCAATGTTTATGAAGTAAAAAGTTATGCACCTCGTCTGGAAATACCAGCTGCTCAAAATAGACGTTTCTATAACTGAGTTGTTCTGCCAAAGTTACCGTTTCGCTGAAAGGCACATTGCGGTCATCGTCGCCGTGAATCAGCAGTACAGGCGACCTCCAACCGTCTAAGAAGTGCATAGGCGAGGATTCAAAGGCTCGCTTTGCCCAGTCACTGCGTTTATTGGCATCATAGCTTGGAATAAAATTCCTCACTACCACATTCCAATCATGTACCCCATGAATGTCCACCCCACAGGCAAATAAATCAGACGCTCTTGCTAAACCCAAAGCTGTGAGGTAGCCTCCATAAGAGCCGCCCCAAAGCCCTATCTTTGAACCATCTACGTCATCTCTACTTTTTAAGTACAAACCTGCCCCTATTACGTCTGCGTATTCGCTTGCTCCCGTAGCCCCATAATTGAGAGCTTCTCTAAATTCCATACCGTAGCCTATGCCGCTGCGATAATTGACCGATAGGACTACGTAGCCTTGACTTGCCAAATACTGATTCAAGGCGTAGGCTTTGTGGTAATAATCTCCATAATTAAAGCCTAAAAGCATTTGCCTACGCGAACCGCCATGAAAAAAGAGAACGGCAGGGTGTTTTTCTCCTGCTTTGTGATTTCTGGGCAAAAAAAGCTGGCAAGGTATCATCATGCCGTCTGTTGCAGTAATCATCACAGCTTGTGGCTCTACCAAGTGGTTAGAAGGGAAGTCTTTGGTTATCAAATCATTAGCTAAGTCTTCTAACTTTCCATTTTTTAACACTGCAGGTCTGGCAGGCATCTTGGCATCAGAACGAAGGCAGAAAACCGTGCCATCTTCGGCTTGCGTCATTCCCCACTCTATGCCGTTGCCAAAGGTAAGTTGCTTAGGAGCAGAAGTTGGCCAAACTTGCCACAAGTGCCTTCTATCTATATCGCCTATGTTACTATTGTAAATGACCGATTTCCCATCTTTGGCAAGGGTAACAAACTCCACTTCGCCCTCTCCCGCAGTAAGCAATTTGGCTTCACCTCCATTGGCAGGAACGGAATACAAATGTTGCCATCCGTCGCCTTCGTAAGGGAAAATCAAGTAGTTATCACTTGTCCAAAACAAAGGATTTTCAGGAGAAGACGAATTAAGAGCATTAGAAAAAAAATGGCTACCTCGTCCTTTTTTAGCTTCCCATACTTTTTTTGCCTTGCCCGTGGCTACCTCTGCCACCCAAATAGACCAAGGCAAACCCTCTCGCTTCGGTCCGAAAATCAAAGCATCTCGGTTAGAGCGAACCCTAATAAAGGCAATTTGCCTACCATCAGGCGACCAAACAGGATGCCCGTCCAAATCTGTACTTGGGCTTAAAAAATTGATAGCCTTTGTATTAAAATCATAAATCCCTATAAAGCTATGGTCATTCCTGCTACTGACAAAAGCTAACTTACTCCCGTCAGGCGACCAACGAATAGCACTTTGCGAGCCTCTGGTCTGAAATAATCTGCTGGCTTTGAGGCTATCTAAGTCTAACGTCCAAACCTGTCCGCCTATAAGGTACGCCAATGTATTCCCTTTGGGCGAAAGTTTAGGATAAAAACCCGTAGCTATTTTTTTCAAGTTTTTTCCGTCAGTATCTATTTTCCAAATTGCCCTTTCTACGCTCTCCTGCAATTGAGCGGGATTTGGAATTTCACCTGAAGAGTTGGGTGCGCCTCCTCTTACAAAAATCAAGGCATTGCCCTCTGGCGTAAAAGTCAAACTACCAATTTCTTGTCCATTATCTGCCTGATAATTCGTGATTTGTTTGAAGTTACTTCCTGAGTTTTCGCTTAGCCAAATATTTCTTTCTCCCTGTCTATTCAAGACCAAAGCTATTTTATTGCCTTTGGGAGCCGCTTTGAGTTCTGTGGGAAAAGGAGAACTAAGCACTTGGTCTATGGTAAAAGATTGTGCCGATAAACCAAAACTTATCAGTAGAAAATACGTAAGTAAAGTAAGTTTTTTCATGGGTTTAATGGAGTAGGTTAATGTAAAAAAAGAAGCTACATGTATAAAATTAGCCTTAGCAAAATGCTTGACGTTAAAGATAGAGCAAAGAGCCTGAAATTACTAAGTTTCCGAATAAAAAATTATCACTGTACTCTAAGCAACCCTTTTATCTTTTTTTGACTCTGAAAACCAAAGAGATTCATTCGGTCAATCAATCACAAGAGGCACATACTACTGACAAACTTATTCAAATTCAGTTATTTTAATATATACTCAATCAAAATTGGTTTTGATTGAAAACAAATGAGGCTGTCCGAAAAGTTGGATATTTCTTAATCTTAAATATTTTAAATAATTGATTATAAATATTTTAATATGTTCCACTTTTTAAAAAAGTGGAACATCTGCAACTTTTTGGACAGCTTCATTTACATACCATTTTATTTTAAGTATAAAAAAAACACCACTGCGATATTTCCGAAGTCTTGTAAAAAATGATTTTTCTCAAAAATTATTCAAAAATTGATAATTAAATGTAACTTCACACTATCAATTTTTAGAACAAAAAATCAATGATTCTAAGGAAGTTATTTCATAAAACACTTTCCGATGAGCAACTCATTAAGCGTTATCAGGAAACAGGCGAACTCGCTTGGGTAGCCGAACTATACCAACGCTATACGAGTATAATTTTAGGAGTGTGCATGAAATACTTAAAAGAGGAAGACGAAACCAAAGACTTAGCCATGCAGATTTTTGAAAAATTAGCTACTAAGTTGAAAAATACTGAAGTACATAATTTTAAAAGTTGGCTTCATGTTATCGTCAAGAATGAATGTTTGATGTATTTGAGGTCGCAAAAAGTTAAAAGTGAAAAAATAGGTTCTCTTCATGACCTCTTTCAATCGGAAGAGGAGAGTGAGGGAGATAACTTTGGAGAAAACCTTACATCTACTATGGAAAATAGGCTATCTTGGAATCCTTCTGATGAAGATTTGTTAGAACAAAACCTATCTTTGTTGGAAAAAGGAATTGCTCAATTACCAATAGAACAAAAGGTTTGCATAGAACTTTTTTACTTCAAAGAAAAGTGTTACAAAGAGATAAGTGAAATGACGGGATATGACCTTAATAAGGTAAAAAGCTATATACAAAATGGGAAACGGAATTTGAAAATTTACTTAGAAAAGTGGATAGTTTCTTATGTAGGGCTTTTAGCCTATCACTTTTGGTGGTAATCTCCATTTTTTATAAGGAAGAACTATTTTTATAAACCAATTTGGCAGTGTATAAAAAGTAATGCTAAAACGCCATGAAAATTAACGTTTATAAGGTTTAAAATCTTATAAACCTTCGCAAATCAAGCTAATTTGACCTATTGCGCGGCATTACATCTTTATACTAATAATAATTTGATTAAGCATAAAAGAGAATTTGAAAGATAAAAAGGAACATATCGATAAAGAATACCTCTCAGCCCATCATCTCAAACTATATAGAGAAGGGAAAATGAGCCACTCAGAAATGCGGCGTATTGAGGGATTATTAGAAAAGTATCCCTTGTATGCGGAAGCATTAGAAGGGCTTAGCTTGCTCAATGAAAACCAAATAGAAAAACATACTACTTTTTTACAAGAAAACATACAAGCAAAGGTTGGGAAAAAGAAGCCAACTAAAACTGTTTTTATATATCCTACCAATGTTAGAAAAATTGCCGCTACCCTATTGGTGCTAATCATATTTTCTTCTGGATTGTATTTCCTTAATAATCTGATAAATAAAGAAGTCGCACCAGAGGAAAATATGGCTGTCCAATCAACTTTCCTTGAGGACTCTATCCAGTCTTCAGTTCCTTTGCTGACAGATGAAGCTATGAAAGAAAGATTAACAGAGCCAAGCACCACAGAAACTAAGGTAATAGAACAAAAAGGGCTTATACATAAAAATAAAAGTAAAAAATATACCAAAGAAAAATCTTATGATGTTCCTTTGGTTACAGAGGTAACTCCACCCGCTCCTATAAGCAATCCTGCCTCTATTTCAGACTCTATCCAACTTGCGATGAGGGCAGAAGAAAGTTCTACAGATGATTTGTCAAGTTCTGAACCTGTCAAACCTAACACTGAGGAAAAGGTAGTACCAATAGAAAGTAAAACCGAAGATACAAAAAAGACTGAAAAAGAGGCTAATAAAAGAAATAGGTTATCTGCTGAAGTCATAGGCAGAGCCTTGAAACTAGCACCCACTACCAGCGAGGAGCAGAAAAATTACATTAACTCGCTGCTAACAAAGCATCTTCGGAACTTTGCCAAAGAAAAAAATGAAACCCTTAGAGGCAAGTTGTTAGTAACTTTTTCTTTGAATCATCTTTATCAAGTACAAAATATTTCTGTCAAAGAAAGCCCATGCCCATCTTGTGAAAGTGAAATCATTAAGTGGCTTCAAGATTACAAAAATTGGCAGGACAGCTACCCAGGTCAGCAACGCATAGAAATACTTTTTGACTAAAAAAACAAGCCCATGAATACTTATACCCTTTCCCAGTTAGCCCTTCGCAATGGACAAGACAAAGAGGAAATTTGGATTGCTTATCAAGGACTCATCTATGATGTAAGTATCTCGCGCTTATGGAGAAATGGGAAGCATTACGAGCATTGGGCGGGGCAGGACCTCACCGAGGAACTCAAAAATGCACCTCATACGGCTCATGTCTTTGATAAGTTTGAGGTGGTAGGCAAGCTAAAAAAATAAGCCATTCTACTTTTTAGCATAGAATGGCAAAGATATACCTAAACCTAAGTATTCATCTACTTCAAAAGTTTATCGAAATCCGCTCCTGACAAAGCTACTTTCTCTACAGTAATTTTATCCCTGAGCATGTCTAATAACTTTGTCGCTTTAATGTTTCTTTCAAAAGTCATCAAAGTATTTTCATTTTCCTCGTTTTCAAGAAATCTATTTACAAACAAGTCCAATAATTCTTGATTTGAAAATACTTGTAGAAAGCTCATAGAGAATAAGTTAAGTAGTTGTATTTCTTCAGTATATTTTCTCAAATCTTCTTTACTTACACTTACCTCATTTTGCTTACTTAGCTGGTCTATAATAATTTGGGTGTGCAAACCTTTCTGAAACGTATCATAGCTTTGGTCGTCCATTATTTGGTTATTGTTTTGCAAAGCAAGCCATTTTTTTAAGAAAGAGTCAGGAAGGGCAAACTTTATTTTTTCGTTTAGCTCTCTAATAAAGCCAAATACGGTTTCTAAGTGTGCAGAAATATCATATCTTTTTTGTAGTACTTCTCTAATTTTAGCAATAAACTCCTCTACTGTCGCTATTTCTACTTTTTGTCCAAGAACTTCTTTAAAGACTTCCTCATTGAGTTCAGCCTCTTTTTTTATAGAAATAGAATGGATAGTAAAACTTACCTCACCTTGAATATTGCTAAGCACCTCAGCAGGATAGCAGAGAAGTTTGGACAAGTCCTCATCGGTAGGGAATACAGTTCTCAGGTCAAAAGTAACTATTTCTCCTACTTTTTTTCCTAAAAACAAACTTTGATGCGCTTCGGCTAAGCTATCAACGTCTATAATGCCAAAAAATTCTTTTCCTTTGGTAAACTCTTTATCATCTAATATCAATACCTCCTCGCTTGTAGGAGATAATCTGCCCCAAATATCTGTATCAAGTTCAACTGCTTCTCTATCATCGTATTCTGCAAACCTTTCTAAAAGATTTTTTATAAAATTATCTATATCAGTATCGGTAATAGAAACTTCATATTCCTTGATATTAAAATTCTTGTCAAACTCAAAAACTACTTCTGGTTGCAAACCTATTTCATAAACAAACTCAAACTCACTTTGATAGTCCCAATCTATTTTGCCCATTTTGTCCAAAGCGATAAGTGGTCTACCAAAGATTTGTAAATTTTCATCTTTAAGGTAGTCATATAAAGCTTGATAGGCAACTTGATTGACCTCCTCTACTTTGATTGCTTTACCATACAATTTTTTGATAACAGTAGGCGGTACTTTTCCTTGTCGGAAACCTTTTACAAAGGCTTTCTTAGCGTATTCTTTAATTTTTTTTTCAAACTGCTCTTGATAGTCTTCGGCGTTCACTTTCACCCTCACATACGCTTCGAGTACTTCGGGATTTTTTTCTACTACTACTTCCAATGTCGTACTATTTTTTAAAAATGAAATTCTTTAAGAAGAAAAAGCCTCAACCTTCGTAAAGGTGAGGACTTTACAGTTAAGTACGGGCGGAGGGACTTGAACCCCCATGGTTTCCCGCTAGATCCTAAGTCTAGTGCGTCTGCCAATTTCGCCACGCCCGCAGATAAAAAGCGGTGCAAAGGTAAGAGATATTTTTTATAAAAACAATCGTTATACTAAAAAATAGAAAATTTTTACTCATAAGCCCTCTTTTGCTTATGCTATGAAAACTTTGGATTAAGTGAGGCAAAATAAACCTTAATTTATTCAACTAATTTTTTTAACTTTGCTGAAATACTATCCAAAGGTTGATTCTGAATATATGATATGGTCATTTTCAAGAACATAGATAATATATCTTATGAAATACTATAATTCTATTATCGAGACTATTGGCAATACTCCCTTGGTCAAGCTCAGTAAAGTAACTAAGGGAATCAAAGGGACTATACTTGCCAAAGTAGAATATTTTAATCCTGGGAACTCGGTCAAAGACCGCATCGCTCTCAAGATGATAGAAGATGCAGAAAAAAAAGGCTTGCTCAAACCCGGTGGGACTATTATAGAAGGAACATCTGGTAATACGGGTATGGGATTGGCTTTGGCAGCCATTGCCAAAGGCTACAAGTGTATTTTTACCATGGCTGACAAGCAGTCTAAAGAAAAAATAGATATTTTACGAGCCGTAGGCGCAGAGGTAGTGGTTTGCCCAACCAATGTAGAGCCAGAAGACCCACGCTCTTATTATTCAGTAGCTAAAAGACTGAATAGCGAGATTCCTAATTCGTTCTATCCCAATCAGTACGATAACCTTTCCAATACGCAGGCTCATTATGAAACTACGGGACCCGAGATTTGGGAACAGACCGAAGGAAAAATTACTCACTATGTGGCGACTGTAGGAACAGGGGGAACAATGAGCGGTACTGCCAAATACCTCAAAGAAAGAAATCCAAATATTGTAACCATTGGAATAGACACTTACGGCTCTGTATTCAAAAAGTACAAGGAAACAGGTGTTTTCGACCCTAACGAAATCTATCCATACCTCACCGAGGGTTTTGGAGAGGATATTCTGCCTCAAAATGTAGCTTTTGACCTGATTGACCTTTTTATCAAAGTTACAGACAAAGATGCGGCTATTATGGCAAGGCGCTTAGCAAGAGAAGAAGGGCTTTTTATTGGCTGGTCGTGCGGCTCGGCTGTCTATGGTGCATTGGAGTACATCAAGCAAAATCCTTTGAAGGAGGACGATGTCATGGTCATTATTCTCCCAGACCACGGCACAAGGTATATTGCAAAGATTTACAATGATTTATGGATGAAAGACCATGGATTCTTGGAGCAGAGAAGCTTCGCTACAGCTAAGGATATTATCGCAAAGCGCAACGGCTCGGCTCGCTTGATTGCCGTAGATAAAAATGAAACCGTAGGCAATGCAGTAAAAATACTTAGCAGAGCAGGAATCTCACAAGTACCTGTTTTTGAAGGAGAAAGCATTGTAGGTAGTTTAGATGATACTAAGGTCTTGCACCAACTCATAGAAAATCCTGAACTCAAAGAGCAACCCGTATCAGAGATTATGGATAAGCCATTTCGTTTTGTTGGCTTGGACAACACAGTAGATGCGCTATCTTCTCTGATAGACAAGAACAATAAAGCGCTGTTAGTAAGAGATGAGTTTAATCAAGTACATATCATTACGCAACATGACTTACTTATGGCTTTGGCAAATTAAACTTCATAAACCAAGCATTAGCAAATACTTAAACCTATAAATGAATCCAAAGTTTATAGGTTTAATTTAGTTTTTTGAATATAAAAAAGCAAGCATCTACTCACCATGCAAAAAGAAACCAAAGATTTTTTAAAAAAGGAACTCAGAATTACTATTGTGTTTTTTTTTATTACTGCGTCAGCAAAATTTTTACCCGAACTTTTTTCTTTTAGTGGCAAATCCTCATTTTACGAAACCTACTATCACGAATCTGTACCCATAGGCTTTTTGGACTTATTGATTATTTTGTTCTTTGTTAGGTTGGTCATCAGATTTCTTATTTTCTTTATACAGCATTTTAAAACACCTGCAAAAAAGAAACAATAAAAACCAAGTGCTTATTTCACTGCAAGCCAAATACACATTACCAAAACTCCTATCATTGCCCACGCAAAGTATAGTTGTATTTTGCCTCCTTGCATAGACTTCAGCGACCAACCAGCCCTTAGCGCAAGGATAGTGAAGGCTTTTACAAGGCTGTCTATCAAATACTTATCTATCCAAGCACTTGCATAACCAATACTTACCAAAAAAATACCCAATAAATTAATCATTCTATCCAAACGACGATTATCAAATCGAGCTAAGTTTTTTGCCCAGCCTACTGCCACAAACCCAAGTACCATCAAATCAGCTACTTTTTTTAATTTATTGATTTTTATATTTTCATGCGCCTTAGTCAAAGGCAAACCTTCGTCTATGAGGTATTTTTCGTACAAATGGTCAAGAAAAGAAAAATTAGCCATTTTTTGGGAAAACCAAGTCCAAGAGTAATTAAATAGCTTGGCATAAAAAGCATCTAAATAAAAAAAATGATAGGAAAAACGATAAAGAGGCGAGTTTAAAACTACCTTCATTACTGCATTTTGTGTAATATTTTCACAACTATACAGACACCAACTAAAAAATATGCCCAAGACTGCTAAGGAAGCAGAAATTACAGTAAACCAATGATTTATCTGATAATTATCTAAAACTAATATCCATGAGTTCTCAGGCAGAAATGGATTGAGCGAATAAAGAAAACCTACTGAAAAAATAGCTAAGATAATCAAAGGAGAAGATAAAATAAAAGACTCGCGCAGTTTAACGGAAGTATGCTTAGAGGGGGTTTTGATAAATACTAAACTCCACTGCCTTCCTATGTAAATAGCTGTAAGCAAGGAGGTTAAAAGCAAGGCAGCCAATATTAGCCATTTCCACATACTCGCCCCTGACCATATTTGTACTTGACTGATTATCAAGTCTTTGGAAAGAAAACCAGAAAATAAAGGTAAACCTGCTAAGGAAAAAGCACAAATAGAATAACATACAAAAGTAATAGGCATTGCTCTGCGCAAGCCCCCCATCTTGTTCATGTCCTGTTCGTGAAGTGCATGAATAATTGCACCTGCACAAAGGAAGAGTCCTGCCTTAAAAAAAGCATGAGTAAGTAGGTGAAAAAGAGCTATTTGAGTTGCACCTACCCCGATGGCAACGGTCATATATCCTAATTGGGAGATAGTGGAGTAAGCAAGTACTTTCTTGATGTCAGATTGGCTGAGGGCAGAAAAAGCAGAAAAAAAGGCAGTAGCAGTTCCAAGGATAACGAGCAGAGATAAAATTTCGGCAGGAAGTAGGAAATATACTCTAATAAGCAAATACACCCCTGCGGCTACCATCGTAGCGGCATGAATAAGGGCTGAAACAGGCGTAGGACCCTCCATAGCAGAGGGAAGCCACACAGAAAGAGGCAGTTGGGCAGATTTAGCGCATAAAGCCAAAACAAAACCAATGCCTACGAAAAAGGCAAATGAAGAATTATTAAAATTTTGGTTGTGAATTGTTTGTAAGTCTAAACTTTGAAATGAAAACCATACCAAGACAATAGCAAGTAAAAATCCTGTATCCCCTACTCTATTGACTAAAAACGCTTTTTTAGCAGCGTGAGCGGCGGCAGGCTTCTCGTACCAAAATCCAATAAGTAGGTAAGAACAAAAACCTACTAACTCCCAAAAAATATAGATAATCAATAAATTATTGCTAAGTAAAAGGGCTTGCATAGAAAAAGTAAACAATCCTAATAGCGAAAAATACCTCCCAAAATGCGCTTCATCTTTCATGTAAGCAAGCGAGAATAGGTGTACCAAAAAAGAAATAAGACTGACTGCACCCAACAGCAAAGCAGAGATGTTATCAATCCAAATATTTACTTCAAAACTTTTTCTTTTGAAGCTAAACCACTGAAAAACATCAATATAAGTATTTTCATCTATCCATACATATTTAAAAAGTAAGGAAGAACTAATTACAGAGAGAAAAATAAAACCTGTGCCTATCTGGGCGGCTTGGTACGAAAAGCGCTTGCTTAGCACGAGGCAAATAAGAAAAGAAAAAAAAGGTAACAGCACAGTGCTGTAAATGAGTACATTAGTTTCGTTCACGACCTAATTGAGTTAATTTTTAGCAAATATAACAAACTCTTGCCTACTCATTTACGATTACCTTCCAAGAAAGACTCTTATAAAAAGCTAAAAAGTCAATAGTTGGCTGGTAGTTGCTACACATTTCCAAAGATTTTTCAAAATATCGATACGATTTTTCGAGATATGCTGTTCTATTGCCAGAGTCCTCATTGGCGGCTCTAAAAAATGCCTGCCCCAAGTTGAAATAGATGCCTGGATGCATCTCGTTGCGTATGAGTAAAGAGCCATAAATAACGTCTGCTTCTTTAATATTGCCATCTTGAGCAAGTCTATTTGCCTCGGTTAGCCCGTCATACAACTGATTTATTCCTTTCGACATTTTATTTTTCAAGTAAATATTGAAAGGAATGCCTATGAGGAACAAGCCATTACGCCAAGCCGTCTGCTCATGATAGCGTTGGGCGCAAGTATCGCAGCAGTAATGACTTTGATACCTTGCTTTTACATTTTTAGGCAAAGCATAAAAATGAAATTCAGGATAGTACTGCACGCGATTATAATAGTTACACTCGGGACACACCTTATAGTTTTCAGAGTTTGGCAAAAGGTCGTTGTGCTTATCGAATAGTGCTTCACAGTACTTGCAGAACACAAATAGTGTTTCTTTCAAGCCTGTTACATCTATGAGTGCATTGCAGTTAGGGCATTGCTTGGCTCTAAAAGTATAGCCTTTGCCTTCCTTAGTTAGCTGTTTTTTTTTGGCGTAAACAAGAAGGGCAGACCTATGCTGGTCTATGGCACTCTTGGCATCATGTGCCAAGTTATCTGCTACTTCTATGATAATACTGGTGGTGTAGGGAATCACATTCTCAGCGATATTCTTACTTAGAGAAATAAATGGTCGCAAAGTAATAGCGATGCGATTGTCGTAGCGGAAAACTTCATGAATATCTGCAATGAGAATAGAGTCATTATCTAACAAAATACCTGTACCGTCGTCAATACGCGCTTGGCGATACCTAATGGAGGTAGGTTTTCCTTGCTCATTGAGGTATCTAAAACGAAAATTAAGATATGAAGAGGGCATGATAACAGATTTATGAACTTAAATTTATCTTTATTTTTACGAATTTGAGTGTTTTTTCTCATAAATTCAAATTCATTAGATACAAATTGAAAATAGTATATGCGTACTTTGAAAAAATCATTAATAAATTGGACTTTTTTTAAATCATTTTTCAATAAATTGCGTTAGATTACTATAGGTATTGGAGTTATTTTTGCAAGTGTTAAAAAAAAATTAACTATATCTATTACTTAAAACTCTATGGAAATCAAAGGGAAGGTAGTTTATCAAAATATTGCCACTGGTTGTTGGGGGATTATAGATGGAAATAATGGCAAGTGGCGCGTTACCAACATGCCCGTCCAATTGCAAAAAGAAGGTTTGCAAGTCAAGGTCGTCGCAGAAAAAGTAGAAGAAGGATTTTCAATTTTTATGTGGGGAAAACCTATCAGAGTTTTGAGTTATGAGTTGTGAGTTAATTTTTTTACAGCCCTTAATAAGAATAGTCTTCTTTCATACGTTAATGATACAACTTAACTAAGGTTCAAAAAATATTAAACATAAAGTAACATGGTATTTCATTTTATCGCTTTCTCTGCACTTGTTCTTTTCACAGGACTTTGGTTTTTGTTTAAGGAAAGGAACGTTTCTACCTCTTTTGTAGGCAAAGGCTTCTGGCTTGCCTTGATTTCTTACCTTATTTCTTTGGTTTTTGGCAAATGGGGATTGCTATTTGAACTGCTTTTTTTAGTCCCCTTAGATGTCGCTATTTTTGTAATATTGGTAATTTTATTTAATAATTTTGTCAGCAAGTCTAAGGTTTTGTTCACTCTTTTTGGTATTGTGCTTTTAATAATCAAGTTTTTTGTCTTTGACATTTCGCTTAAAATGTACCATTCTATCAATTCTTCTGTAAAACTTGATTCCGACGGTGAACTACTTATGGATTTAGGTGATGGGAGAAAGATTCACGAACTTCAAGCATTTTTTGACGAATACCAAATTACTTATCGCAAAGCCTTCCCTCATATTCGCCATCACGAATACTCTACTTTGGACGACTATTATGTATTAGATATTCCTGAGAAGCATGAAAGTAAACTCCAAGAAATTTCACAAAGACTTATGAGCAGTGGTTATGCAGATTGGGTAGAGCAGAATGAGGTAATACAAACCACTCCTATTAAAGGCTATGAATCCAAAAAAACAGATAATGATTACGGTATCAATGACCCCGCTCTTTCCAATTTGTGGAGTTTCAAAGCAATGCAGATGGATGCACTTTACAAGTTATTGATAGACAACAATATCAAGCCAAAGAAAGTAGCAAAAATTGCTATCTTAGATACAGGAGTAGATAGCGAACACGAAGACATTAGTGCTAACTTTGTTTCTACGGATAATAGCTATAACCAAGATGTTGTAGGGCATGGCACGCACTGTGCGGGCATAGCCAATGCTGTGTCTAACAATGCCAAAGGGATAGCCTCTTTCTCTCCTACTAATGAGTTTGTCAAAGTTACCAGTATCAAGGTGCTAAATGATTGGGGCGGAGGTACACAAGAAAGTGTTATTGGTGGCATTATAGAGGCGGCAGACAAGGGAGCCGATGTAATCTCTATGTCTTTGGGCGGTCCTTCTGACGATAGAGTTCAAAAAGCATATAATGAGGCGATTAAATATGCTAATAAGTCTGGTGCAATCGTAGTGGTAGCCGCGGGCAATTCAGATGAGAATGCCATAGAGTTTTCCCCTGCTAATGCCGAGGGTGTTATTGCTGTAGCGGCAGTAGAAGACGGTTTGAAAAAAGCGGAGTTTTCTAATCATATTACAGATTTGAAAATGGGAATTGCTGCTCCAGGCGTAAATATCTATTCTACTTTTCCTAAGAATGAGTACAAGTTTTTGAGTGGTACTTCTATGGCAACTCCTTATGTAGCAGGCTTGTTGGGATTGATGAAAGCTATCTATCCTGACTTGGATACTCCTACTGCTTACCAAATACTCAAAGAAACAGGAGTAGCCACACAAGACACAGAGAAAACAGGAAATTTTATCCAACCTGCCAAGGCTGTGGAGAAGATTTTGGAGGCGAAGTAAACTCAGGTGGTTTTTTATATGTACTTTTGACTTCCCCAAAGGCAAATAATTGTTGTGTAAGTTACTCTGAGTAGAAAATAGTTCAGGTTTTTGATTCTGTTTGGTACTAACTATTTGTCTAAAAAAGGTATTTTTAACAAAGGTTTAAGGCGAATGCCTACAAACCACCTGAAAAAGTTATAGTTAATCACCGCACCTGCTCCTTTGATGGGGCTATTTTCTGTAAAAGAATAATTGGAGAGAGCGAAACCTCCATACCATTTTTCTCCATTGTATCCTGTAATGAAACGTGATTCTGTGGAAAATGGTATGCCTTTGGCTATAATGTCTTCCTCTTTTACTAAATCGTACCGTCTGTACTGATAAGCTAAGGTAGGGATAAAGCTCAAATGAATAAAAAATTGTTTCCAAATAACAAAATTATGAGCATAGCCAATATTGATGCCTATTTTTTTTGTGGAGGATTTGACAAATAGGGACTCCCGGTTAAAATATCTATTGAGTCTGGTGGGGACTAAAGTAGAATCCGCTTTGATGTGATAAATAAGACTTGATAAGCCTATTATTACCGTTCCCGCACTTTTCAGTTGCCTATCTATTTGCCAAAGAGCTGCCATCTGTGAATATCTGTGATGATTAAAGCCATAGTTGAGAGAAAAGTGCAAGGAGTAAGTGAAAATATCATTACGGGCAGTAGGCAGGTCCGCCCCATTGATGCTATTTAAAGAATCTCCTTTAAAGTTTATATTCATTCCCTTGTATTGCTGATAAAATGAGTTAAACCACAGCTTTTGACGAGTTAGCCCCAAGCGAATTCCAAAGTTATTTTTCCATAGATAATTTCTACTGGGAGATGGGCTTGCGTTTATTCTTTTGATAAATTCTAAAGTAAACCACTTATAATCAATTCCTATACCCCAGCCGTAATGATTTTTAGGGGAATACGTCAAGGTTTGCTTGGAAGAGGAAGGATTAGTAATATGCACAAAAAAATCCCTTCTGCTCCCAATAAGTGTAACGCACCATTTATTGCGGTATTGGCGTATGTAAGTAGTGTCGTAAGTAGGTTGCTTTGTTATAGTTGTCTTCTGTGCCTTTAATTCAAAACAAAAAAACACGAGAAGAAAAAGAATAAACTTTATCAATTTTAATATGAAAAGTTTAAGAGTAATACGGATACAGAATCAGGTTTTTATACAATTAGCTTGCATATAAACCCAATAAGGTGGAAACAAATTCATTTTTTAGGTGTTATTCTTTCTACAAATGCTTTTACGCCCGATTTCAAATTCTTCAGCAGACCACCTGTGCCTTCTGTGTTCACGTAAATAGTATTGTGGTCATGAGCTACCTCATTTTCAGGGCGTTCTTTGGTATAATAGTAAGCGGCTAAGGATTTTCTACTGACACCTTCGGGCGTATTAAGTGGCTTGGGGTGTCCATGAAAAGAAATTTCATTAGTTTCAAAAATGACGCATCGGTTGAAGTTGGGGGCGATGTATGCTAACTGTTTCTTGGCTTGCATGTCCCAAAGTTCTAAATACCCATTGTATTCAGTTTTCCAATCCTTGTTCATGTACACCAAAATATTCATGCGGCGATGGTACTTAGTTTCAGGATGATAGTTAAAGTCCACATGCACATCTAAAAACGCTCCATTGATAGATTGGTGCAATCCACCTCCAAATAGCTTTTTGTCAGGGACTAAGTTTTGAATTGCTGTGATATACTCTACTATTTGTAAGAGTTTGGACGAATTTAGCTCGTTAAATGCCTGCTGTATAACGGGGTTGGTAAACTTAGTCATACTAAACTTATTGCGCTGGTTGATGTAGGTGGTATTATCCCAACCGTCCTGCTCAGTCGTAGGGTAGTTCTGTAAAATCAATTCTGCGGCTTCAGGCGTAAAAAAATCCTCAAATACGATATAGTGAAAAGGCTGGGCAGAGAGCCATTCCTTGTGCAGTTGTTCTTTTTTACTTTCTAATAAGGAATAGTTTATAAAATTCATGGAATAAAATTTAGAAATTTGATATAAAACTCTTTCCAAAATTAATACCTGCTTTCTCAAAAAGCGATAAAATAAAGCAAAGTTTTTTAGCTTTTCTTACTCTACTATTAGCTTTTTGCTTTGCACCTTGCCCGTAGAAATATTTTGAATCACCATCAAATAAATCCCTTGGGCTACTTGCTTATCTGATTTTAGTGAAATTTTTTCCCCTGTATAAACTCTGCTTTCCGTCAGTATGCTTCTTCCCGTAGCATCTATTACTTTGATATGAATCAAGTTACCAGCTTTTGCTGAAAGTAAAATAGAAATGTCTAAGTCATTAGAAGGATTGGGGAAAATGCTAAATAACTCCCCCTCTGCATCAAAATACAAACTGATAATTTTTGAATAATTGACTTTTTCATCTAAGTCCACTTGCTTTAATCGGTAATAATTTAGTCCTTTAAATGGTTCATTGTCGGTAAACTGATATGTATTTTTACTTTGAGAAGTTCCCTTCCCTCCTACCCTACCAATGGCAAAAAAGTTTTTACCATCTATACTTTTTTGTACTTCGAAATAATCATTGCCTTTTTCCCAAATGGTTTCCCAAGTAAGTAAGGCACTTTTTTCTTGGGCAAAAGCTTGGAAGAACAACAACTCCACAGGGAGTATAATAGAAGGAGAAATTAGGGTAATATCCGAAAAATCGGTAAATCCGCTTCGCTTGATAGGAGTAACTGGGGAGCTACCTCCAAAGCTGTAAGTTCCTGCTCCTGAGGGACTTTTAGCAAAGTTGATAGGTGCGCCTACGCAGACAATCCCTACAGGAAAAAGATTGATGTTGAACGTTCCACTGCTTGGCTGTGTATTTGGAGTCATCTCCCAAAAGCCATTGGTGCAAAGTCTATTATAAGTAATACTACTTTCTGTTAGATTTACACTTCCCGGCGCATCATTTGGGTTGAAGTAGCCCAAAATATTTGCCGTAGTTCCCAAAGCCGTAGTAATATCAATATCTATCAGTTGGTAGCGCGTCCCATCGCCAATCGGGTATTTATAACTTGCTATGCCTGCTATACTGCGGCGCAAATTCCCCCATACCCAACCGCTATTGTTATAACCTGATGGGTTATAATTAATGACAGAAGCTGCTGCATTTGAGTTAGTTACATTCACCTCATAGGTTGTTGGAGTTGCGCCTGTTTTTAGCCTTCCTGCCGTAAGGTCTAAGAAGCCCTGATTGCTAATTCTGATGCTCTTATTTCCTAAAACTGCCAAGCCGTTGTTAGGGCGATTCATGACTACTTCCTCAAAATCCTCGAAGCCATCACTATCCACATCAGTAAACTTTAACGTTCCTGTAAGGGTTGCTTTCCCTAAAATATGTAATTTAGAAGTAGCTGAACCAGTGATAGTTCCGTTGTTTTCTGTTAAATCTCCTTCTATAGTGAGTTTGTTTCCATTGAGGTTAAGCCGCCCGCCTGAACCCAAATTTACACCTTGTATGTCCAAATATCCTAAGTCGCTTACTGCATCGCCTACAAAAATATTATGCGAACCTACGATTGTAGTGTTCCCGCTAAAGGCATCGTCCTTGGTTGTATTATTACTTGCCAAACTTTCATTGGTATAAATCACTAAATTATAAAAGTTAGTATTAGCCGTGCCTGCGATATTACTAATATTTGAGTCATCATTTCTTGCATGGATATATTTCTCCAAACACTCCAAACTAAGCGTAGGACGGTCTTTATTCATGAACACTGTACTCGTTCCTTTTTGAAAATTACCATTGTCAGTAAATCTTCCTGCAATATTTAGCGTACCTCCATTGGCTATAAAAATGCCATTATTTAGAAACTCGCCTTTATGAACTTGATTAACAGGCAACTCATCGTTATACCAACAGCTATTCATTACTGTTCCATTTTGTAACTCGACGGTCGCTCCGTTTTGAATAGTTAAGGTATAGAACAACGCAGGTTCGTTGGTAGGGTTTTGCATGCCTCCATTATATACTTTTACCATTTTTCCGCTTGGAACTATTACATTATCAGCGCAATTAGGTACTACGTTTCGCTCAGGCATAGAGCCTACTACCAACCAATTGTTAGGGTCGTGCCAATTGTCATTAGGGGAAGTGCCTATAAAAGTTATGGTTTGCTCTAACTCATCTGCCCCTGCATCAGTAGAGCGGCGAAACTCTCCATCTATGTCAAAATCAATGGTCAGAGGAAAGCCCAACTCGGTAGCGATAGGCAAAGCCTTTCCGTCAGGACGTTGGTCATTGACGGTAAGGTGCATGTCTGCAATTCCTACATTCACAAAAGCAATAGGTACCGCCGAAGGCGAGGCATCAAAAGAATGGGTGTCTATGTTAGGCGAAAAACTCGTTTGCCAATTGGTAAAGTTTTTGGCTGAGCCTCCTGCCTCGCCTAAATGAAAAGCATTAGAGGCATAGTAAACGTTGTAATCTGGAGAATAGTCTGTAGTAGCAGTAGGACATGGTGCTTGGTCGGGAGTGGTAACATCTTGAATCCCTATCGCAAAGTGCGCTCCACTGCCGCCTGTACGTGCATTTTGGAAAATATTGTTATAGACTTGCAAAGGCGTAGTTACCAAAGAAGCATCAGGCAGTGCGTCCCAAGGGTTATCTCCTCTGAAAAAGGCATAGGTTTTATACGCCCCTCCGCTTGCCACTCCTCCGATATTGATAGAGTTGAAGATGACGTACAATTTGTCCGAGTCATTAAAATTATTCCAAATACCTATATATGTCGCAGGGTCAGGGTTGGAAGTGCCACTTCCTGCTACGGGCTGTAAGCCAAGCGAAATGCGGTTGTTGTAAATATATAGCCCTGTGCCAATGTTTCTTGCGATGATGCCAGAAGCGATAGATTGTATCGCATTAGAAGTATTGGTAATGTCATAGATTCGGTTGTTATAAATATTCCCATTGACTCCCCCTGTCAGTGCGATGCCTGCTGAGGTAGAATTTGCCGTGGCTATTCCTCTGATGCCATGAATCTGATTGGCATGGAGTAGTAAGTTAGACGGGGCGGCATTGATGCGGATACCCGCTACAGTACATTCATCTGTATTGTTTGCCTGTGTAGCAGAAGATTTGAGATAATAAATATTGTTTGAATGAATTGTATTTGAAGCAGTATTGGTTTGAGAGATACCGTACAAATAGGCATTGGGATTGGTGGAGAGATTAGTAAGATTGGCAATCGTATTGTTAGCAATCGTACAAGCATTCAGATTTGCTAAGTTAATAGCAGTCAAAAAGTTAATAGAACTATGCGCATTGATAATAATATCATCAGGATTAGAGATACTACCGATGGTATTTTGAGCAACTAATAATCCCTGACTTACAGGAGTTAATCTAATCCCCTCAAAAGAAAATCCATGCGTAGGACTCAAAGAAAATGACATTTGTATATCCTTGATGCTGTTGTTTGTGATTTGTCCGTCGCCATCACCAGAGTACCTAATACATTGAATAACAGCATTGGCGGGAGATGCGCCGTTAGTAGTTTGAGAGAATCTTAGATTAGAGAAAGTATTATTTTGAATGGTTATTTTTCCAGAGCCAATAAAGCCGTGGAAGGCATCTACTCCTCCTGTATTCGTAGTTTCAAAATCTGAGCGTATATTAGCCACTGTATTGTCTTGGATAGTCAAATCAGTCCCGCTCGCCATGTTAGAGCGGACTATGATTAGTCGGCAGCGATTGTTATTTGGATTTGAAAAAACAAAAGCCCCTCCTCCACAGTACTTTGCTCTTCCTCCAAAATAGTTGCCTTTAATCGTGATATGATTAGTATTTGTGCCTTTTATCTGAATCAACTGTGAATAAGTAGTAAAGCTATTGTTGCCAAAAAAATTGACTGTTTGGAAGATATGGTTGTTCTTAAAAGAAAAGTGCTGAGTATTATTCCCGATGAGTACAGTATTTGTATTATTACTACCTGAAAAAAAGTTAATAAATTCACAATTATCAAAAGTAATGTTGTCATTGGTAATCGTACCAGCGCCTCCCGTAGAATTAATAGCTGTACGAGGGACATTGGTGGTAGTTATCGTTCCTGTACCTCCTACGGGAGCGGAGTCTGTCCTATTGCGTATCTGACAATGTTGCACTGTAATATTATCATTCCCCGTAGCTGTCCCCGTACTAAAAAAGAAAGTACCATTCGTGCTTGTACTGTTACTCTCAAAAATGCAATCATTAATATTAAAATTTGTAGCATCATTGATAAACTGCAAAGTTGGATTATTGGCAGTTTGTCGGATAGTAAGTCTATTTGTTCCTGTGTAAGTCCCTCCATTCCCTCCGTCTATTTCTACGTAATCTGCTCCGTTAAAATTCAATAAAGGATTGCCATTCCCCGCAACTAATCTTCCGCTACTTGCGGGTACTATCTTTATTGGATTCCCTGCACCCATACCACTGATTTGTAGCAAAGGGTTTATGCCTGTTTCAGCAGTAAGATTTTCTGTTACCTGAAATGTATAGCCTCCTGTAGGGATACTACCTAAGTTATTTAATACATTAAAAATACCACCAGGGTTGGTAATACTTGTAAAATTGCCTGTATCTGCCCCTACGGAGAAAGTTCCCGAAGGCAAGCTACCTGTACCATTGAGGCTATTAATGTAGATGTTGTCTATGCGGATAGAAGTGTTATTAACCGTAGAGCGGAAATTAAATTTGAAATTGGCTAAATTGACAGATGGAGTAAGTGCCGCTCCCGCATTGATGAACAGAGTAGTACCTATGTAAACATCATACGCATTATTTGCTAAGGTCTTATTAGCCCCTGTTGGAGCGACGTAAGTGAGGCTTGCCCCTGACTTATTCATGACGAAAGTAATCGTTTGTTTGCCTGTAAAATTTGCACTATTTGTTCCTGCATCAATATTTCTAAGAGAAAACTGCCCTGCTGTAGCGGTAAAATTGATTCCAAAACGCGCAAAAATATTGGTATTAGGGTCTAAGGGAGTGCCTATATCATTCAAGCCGTCGCCTACTTTGACCAAGCAAGCCGTTGTTTGCGCTCCTCCTGTGGTCATGGCTTCCATGTTGAACTGTACCATGAGCGTAGTAGGCACAGTCGAGAAACTCACGGAACGAGAAAACCAGCCTTCGCCTCCTGTGGCTCGTACAAATTCTAACCTTTCCCCTACTATGCTCACTGTAGAACCCGCAGTAGCACTAATGCTTGTAAATTGAGTATTATTGGGAGTAGCACTTACATAGTCGCTAACAGTGGTAGAGCTACTGAAATTTTGCATGAGTAGCTGACCGTAGCTTTTTTCACTAATTACAAGAATTAACCAAATTATGCACAAAAAACTAAACTTTTTGAAATCTATCTTTTTGTAAAATGCTAAATCCATCTTATGAATATTTATCTTGATTTTAAACTATTTATATAAAGATTTTACCGCTGTAAACCTATTGCATTAACGAAAAACAAAGATAATACGTTTTATTCATATCATTCTCTGGTTTTTATACAAATTGGCGTTCTACTCCTACTAAGAGAGAATACTTTTCGCAAACATTTTCTTTCTACAATTTCTTTTGTAATTTTGTAAGTTAGAATAAAATCCGTTCATGCCTTTTTAAGGTAAGTAATTATATATGAAGAACATACGCAATTTTTGTATCATTGCACATATAGACCACGGCAAAAGTACCCTTGCCGATAGGTTGTTGGAGTACACTAATACCATTTCCAAAAGGGAAATGCAAGACCAGCTATTGGACAATATGGATTTGGAACGAGAGCGAGGCATCACTATCAAAAGTCATGCTATCCAAATGACTTATAACTACAATGGAGAAGAATATATCTTAAACCTCATAGATACTCCCGGACACGTGGACTTTGCTTATGAGGTATCTCGTTCTATTGCGGCTTGTGAAGGAGCTTTGTTGCTGGTAGATGCCGCTCAGGGTGTGGAGGCACAGACCATTTCTAATCTTTATATGGCAATCGGGCAGGACTTAGAGATTATCCCTGTACTAAATAAAATAGACTTACCCGGAGCCATGCCCGAGGAGGTCAAAGACCAAATTGTAGAACTAATCGGTTGCAAAAGGGAAGACATTATCCCTGCAAGCGGGAAAGAAGGCATAGGCATTAAAGAAATTTTAGACGCTGTAGTAGAGCGAATCCCTCCGCCAGATGGCGACCCTGATGCGCCCTTACAAGCCCTAATTTTTGACTCCGTATTTAACTCTTACAGGGGAATAGAGGTCTATTTCAGAGTAATGAACGGTAAAATTCGCAAAAATGACAAAGTAAAATTCGTAGCTACCGACAGGAACTATATTGCTGATGAGGTAGGCACGCTCAAATTTGAGCAAGTTCCTAAAATGGAAATCGGCTGTGGCGACGTAGGCTATTTAATTTCTGGAATTAAAAATGCTAAAGAAGTTAAAGTAGGAGATACAATTACTCACGTAGAAAGACCTTGCAAAGAAGCCATCAAAGGTTTTGAGGACGTAAAGCCAATGGTATTTGCAGGCATTTACCCTGTGGAAACCAGCGAGTTTGAGGAATTGCGTTCTTCTATGGAAAAGCTACAACTCAACGACGCCTCTTTGGTTTGGGAGCCAGAAACTTCTGCCGCCTTAGGTTTTGGTTTTCGCTGTGGCTTCTTAGGCATGTTGCACATGGAAATCGTGCAGGAACGCCTTGAACGAGAGTTTGATATGACCGTTATTACTACCGTTCCTTCCGTGCAGTTTGATGTCTATCTGACCAGCAAAGAAGTAGTCAAAGTCAGCGCACCCTCAGAGATGCCAGACCCCAGCCACATAGACCACATAGAAGAGCCTTATGTAAAAGCCCAAATCATTACTAAGTCAGACTATATCGGGGCAATTATGAAACTTTGCATGGACAAGAGAGGGATTTTAAAAAACCAATCCTATATCACTGCCGACAGAGTGGAATTGATTTTTGAAATGCCGCTTTCCGAGATTGTTTTTGACTTTTTTGATAAACTAAAAAGCATTTCAAGGGGTTATGCCTCCCTTGACTATGAATTGATAGGTATGAGAGAAAGCAAAATGGTGAAGTTGGACATTATGCTCAACGGCGACAGAGTAGATGCGCTCTCGGCTATAGTTCATAAAGACAAGGCTTATGAGTGGGGAAAAAGACTTTGCGAAAAACTCAAAGAACTTGTCCCAAGGCAGCAGTTTGAAATCGCTATCCAAGCAGCAATAGGCGGAAAAATTATTGCACGCGAAACTATTAGCGCTATGCGTAAAAACGTATTGGCAAAGTGCTACGGAGGCGACATTTCTCGTAAGCGTAAACTTTTAGAAAAACAAAAGAAAGGGAAAAAACGCATGCGCCAAATTGGCAGCGTAGAAGTTCCCCAAGAGGCATTTATGGCGGTGCTGAAGATAGATTAGGAACTTTTCTTGTTTGTAATAGCAATCTTGAAATATGTCCAACCCTATAAGTTTTTTTTAAAACTTTATAGAGTTTATACTCAATAGAAATTGGTTTTTGATTAAAAATTAACGTTTATCTTCTTTACCTGTGTGGCAGCAACCATCTCGGTAATAGCCTGTCAGAGGTTGGGTGCTACGCATTGCCAAAGGTTTGCCTAAAACATTATTTGCCATATCAACTAATTTTTTGAAACAAAGTAAGCCCAATAAATTAATAAAGGATGAATAATAATTAGCCTTGCCCACGCAACGATTTCAGGTACGCATAAACCGTCTTTTATACAACTTCCTATTTGTATAAAATGAATATGAGCAGGGATAAAAAGGAACAGTAAAATGATTATGCCTATAGACGCTATTTTTCTGGTTAGGAAAAATAAAACACCTAATCCTAATATCACTTCAAAAAATCCTGACGAAAGATTAATAAAATTCTTAGAGGGTAAATAATCTGGAATAAGTGGTAAGTAAAAGTCAGGATTGATAAAATGATTGACCCCAGCAATCATATAAAATAAGCCCATAAGCCATATAACTACTTTTTTCTTCATAATCAATTTTGCACAATACTCATTTTTTCAAAATAAAGTGATACCCTCCTTAGCCAGATTATAATTCATTTATTTCCTCTAAGTATTTCTTTGCCTGTTGGAGTATTTTTTTGAGTTCTTCTTGGGACATTTTGCTCAGGGTTACGTACATCATGCCTATACGTGGATTTTTTACCAATTTTTCTCTATGCCTGTGATAAAAATGCCAATACAAACTGTTAAATGGACAGGCTTTATCGCCATATTTTAAGTCTTTGTTGTAGAAACACGTGGAACAGTAGTTAGTCATTTTGTGCATATAGTTGGCACTACCCACATAAGGCTTGGTAGCAACCAAACCTCCGTCAGCAAACTGGCTCATGCCTCGCGTGTTGGTAATTTCTACCCATTCTATTGCGTCTATGTAAATACCTAAGTACCACTCATCTACGTAGTCAGGGTGTACGCCTACGAGATTAGCAAAGTTCCCTGTAACCATGAGCCTCTGAATATGGTGTGCATAAGCCTTGTCAAGCGATTGATTAATGGCATGTTTTAAGCAATTCATTTTAGTCTGCCCTGTCCAGTAAAACTTTGGAAGCGGATTTTGATGCTCAAAAAAATTCAAACTTGCATATTGAGGCATATTTGCCCAATACGCTCCTCTCATGTACTCCCGCCAACCGATAATTTGCCTTACAAAGCCTTCAATTTGACTAATTTGTATTTCATTCTGATTTTTTTCCCAATAATTGATAGCGGCTTGGACTACTTCCAAAGGGCTAAGTAGCTTTACATTCATAGCAAAAGAAAGACGCGAATGAAAAAGATATGGAAAATGGGTGTCCATAGCGTCTTGGTACGTACCAAAATGTTTTAAGCATCGTTTGATAAAAAAATCTAAGAGTTGTAATGCTTCTTGGCGAGTAACACACCATTCAAAATTTTCTATGTCAATCCTACCGATGGTATGGATATTGAATTTTTTAATGACTTCTACGAGTTCTTTTACCTTGTTTTTGAAAGTAAGCGGAGTAGGCACATTGACCTTCCTATCAAACTTTTTCCGATTTTCTGCATCAAAATTCCACTTTCCCCCTTGCGGCTCTCCGTTGTCTATCAGAATGTGATACTTTTTCCGCATACTTCGATAAAAACTTTCCATGAGGTAGTTTTTTTTTCCTTTGAAAAAATCGCGCATTTCGTAGCGAGTAGTCAGAAAATGCTCTGTATCATAGCCCTGCGAAGGAATCGGGAGCTTTTGACAAAAATTGGTAAGTTGTATATCCAAGCGATACTCGTCAGGGAGGAGATATTCAAATTTCTCTATTTTGTATTTTTCAATGATAGCAAGTAAATTTTCGGGAATAGACTGCTGATTTTCAGGGTTATCTAACGATAAATAAACAAAAATATGTCCTTTGGCTTGCATTTCAGCCGAGAAATTTCGCATAGCCGCGAAAAAAGCCACAATTTTTTGGATATGGTGCTTTACGTAGTTAGTTTCCTGTAAAACTTCCATCATTACGTAAATCACTTGGCTATCCACTCTTTGAAACCAAGAATGCTGGTGGTTAAGTTGGTCGCCAAGTACGAGGCGGAGTGTTTTCATTGGCTCAGGAAATCAATTTTCTCTTATAACCTAAGCGTGAGCAGATTTGTTTGACTTGAATAAATTTTAGTTTTCTACTGCTTTCTCCACCCTACAACCCACTGCTACAATCTCAGGGAGTTCTTGCATACGCATGTATTGACGTAAGCTAAGTCTATATTTTCCTCTTTGGACAAATTTATACTTACTAAGCAAGAGGAAACGGTGGTCAAACAAATCTCCTATACCTTTGCCGAAGGGTTCGCCTGTCTTAGGGTGCATCAGGTTATTTTCTATCATTTTTTCTACTAATACTTTGTTTGTAGAGTCTTTTAACTCATAGACAATGTACAAGTTATAATAAGGATACGATAGCGTATTGCGAATATTGCAGTACAAATTGTATGGGGCTTGTGTGTCTTGGATTTCAAAATCAAAATGTATCACTTGGCTATTTACCCATTTTTTTTCAGGTAGGTCGTAGTAGCCCTCAAAGACTCTTTGGCTGTCGCAAGCATAAAAAGCAAAAGAAACTATAAAAAATAAAGTAAAAAAATAGGGCTTAATATGATGAGAATGAGATATATGCAATGACATTGAGCTTTGAATTATGATTTCATTTGCAAAATTATACGATTAAATAATAGTTTTCTGCTTTGGGCGGTATAAAAGAATAAAATATTTATTTCCTCATTTTGACTTAATTATATTGCTTCTTGGTAACTATTTAGTAATTATTCATTACTCGTAGAAGTAATGCATTAGTAGATATAAGTTTACTAAATAGCTATGCTTTTGCTCGCTCTTGGGCAAGCAGTTTCTCTAATTCGGCTTCTCTATTTTTTAATTCTTTTTGAGTGCTTTCTAATTTTTCCAAAGCTTCTCGCATGATTTCTTGTTTTTGGAGTAGTTCCATTTCCATTTCCTTCTGCTCGGTGATATTGACCGTGATGACTTGTATTTTATATACTTTCCCCTCTAAGTTCTTGATAGAATAAAAGTTAGTATAAAAAAATATGAGTGTATCATCTGCGGCAAGAAAGGGCAAGACCATATTTTTTACCTCTCCTGCGACAATCTGTTCCCAATCTTTTTGGAAGTTTTGATGAGAAGGTATTAGTTCGCAAAAATTCTTTTTTATCAGTTGATTACGCCTGTACTTGGTTATATCTGCAAAGAGTTGGTTGGCGGTCTTAATATGACAATGGAGGTCAAGTTCCAAGACAGGGAAAGCTTGATGAAGTGCGGCAATTTTAGAGGCATAGTCCAAATCTTTTTCTTTCTCTTCCGTAACAAATTGGGCAAATTGAATGACGGAGGTAGGTCTGCCATCTACATCAAAAATGGGATTATAACTGCCGTTGAGCCAAATTTCCTTACCTGATTTGTTTACTCTGCGAAACTCTCCTGTAATATTTGAGCCATTTCTCAAACTTTCCCAAAGCAATCGGTAGCTTGGAGAGTCTATTTCGTTGTTAGGCAGGAAAATCCTTTCGTTTTGTCCGATGATTTCCTCTTTTTGGTAGCCCATGACTTTTAAGTACATATCGTTTACACTAATGATGTTCCCTTCAAAATCAAATTCTATGGCGGCATAAGTTTTGTTAATTGCGTCCAGAATATATTTCATTAGGTTGCTTTCTTGCTGCTGCTCGCGTAGCTTTTTGCTTAGTTCTTCTTTGGTTTTGCTTAGTTCTTCTGCATTCTTACGCATAAGGTTTTCTTTGGACATCAGTTCCTTGTTGATGCGTGTAGTTTCTTCCAGAAGTTTTTTAGTCTGCTCGTTGGTCTGAATAGTAGCAATAATTCCTCCTAATCTTTCGCTCAGTACTTCTATAAGTTGACTATTCTCTTGGCTAATAGCATGCAAAGAGGCTACTTCCAGTACTCCTATGATTTGCTCATTAGCCCTGATAGGAGTAAGCAAAAGGCTTTTAGGGACAGCCTGCCCTAAACCTGAGGTGATATATACATAGTCTTCGGGGATTTCTTCCAAATAAATGGTATTTTTTTCTTTGAAGCACTGTCCTATTAATCCTTGATTGATGCTTAGGCGTTTTTCTATGTACTTTTTCTTGTTGTAAGCATAACAAGCAATCAATTCTAAAAAATCTTGTCTATTCTCTTGCCTGACTACCAAGAAGATACCTCCTTGATTCAATGATAAGATAGGAATAAGCTTAGAAAGGAAGGCATCACAAAGCGTTTTCAGGTCAGACCGCTGATATTGGCGAAGCAGGTTGCCCATTTCTCCCCTAATTTTACCTTGCCTGCGCCTTTCCTCCTCCTCATGATGAACTTTTTTTAGCTTGTTTCGCATCTCTATCAGCGCTTCGCCAAGTAGGTCGCCATCTCCTGCCTTTTGGAAAGGCGCATCAAACTTTCCTTCTCCAATACTAAGGGCAAAATGCGTAGCATTTTTAAAATTATTTACTACAAGATTAAATGAATAGACTAAGGGAAGTAGGGTCTTATCTACCCTGCGTCTAAGGCTGGTATTAAAATTACCCGTAGCAACTCCGTCGCTAATCTCAATGAGATGTGGAATCGCTACACGAAAATGCCTGTAAAGCAGATAGATGCAAAGCAAGCATAGTAAAATAATCGCAACAATCAGGGCAATGCTCCACTTTTCTCTGCCCCATAAGTAAACAGACAAAGCAAGTAGAGAAATAAGTATTAACAAACTTACAAGTATGTGATATACAGTTAGTTTTTTCACTTGTTTGTACTTTATCTTTAAGGTTTTTGACTTTAAGCAACAATATACTGCTTTACATAACTATCTTGATTAGCTAAATATAAGAGGTTATTTTCATTTTTTGACATATTTTTGATAATATCAATAAAGGAGTGATTGAATACCCAAATAAAATCAGGTTGTATCTTTAAATCCGCAGTAATGAAGTTAGTTTTCAAGTAAAAGCTAACATCGTCTTTATTCATATCGCTCATTATCATCTGTTTGATTTCTTGGAAAGGCAGTTTTTTCAATAAAGGAATATAGCCAAAAATTTTTATTTTGAAGAAGTTGGATAGTTGGGTAATCACTGAGGCAGTTAAAATATTGGCAATTTCCGTGAGAAAAGCCTCTCTCATTTCTGCGTCGTGGTGGACAGAGGCAGGAAGGCAGGCTTTGGAAAGATTAGCGGCATCGGCAAACCTCAAAATCAAGTAGCTGTGTGCGGGCATTTCTCCCATAATAGCAGAAGTAAGTACATACTGCAATTCGTCTTGGTCTGGACTTTCTGAAAGCACATGGCGGATAGGCTTAAACTGTATTTCAGCACTTTGTAGCCTTATCTCGTTTTTTGCCAACTGAGAAAAAGACTCTGCCGAATTTGCCAAAGCCAAATTCATGAGTTTATTTGCTAAATATAGCTCATTAGTTTCAAGCAAATCATTCATCTTTACTTATTTTTTAGTGTACCCCTACTCCATTGGGAATAGTTTGTAAGGCTTTTCGTCCTTGAAACAACAAACTTATGATGGAGGGAATGTCTAAGACAAGGCAAACGCTTCCATCTCCTAAGATAGTCGTTCCACTTATCAATTTATGATGATTTAAGGGATAAAGCAAAGGTTTTTCTACAATTTCTTTTTGTTGTACTAACCTATCTACTACCAAACCAATTTGTTTGTTATCAAAGGAAACGATAATTATATAAATCTTTTCTCTCTCGTCGAGGTGGTGATAGGTATTTTGCCAAAAAACACTTTGATATAAGTCTGTCAAAGATTGAATACTAAACAAATCTCTTAAAAAAATTACAGGCAGGGTTTCTTCTAAATAAGTTACTACTAAGCCTTTGCCCAATTTTTGAAAATCAGACTTTTTGAAAGCCACTACTGCTTCGGTAAATATAATAGGAATGGCATATTGGTTTTTGAATACTTCAAAAAGCATAACACTTTTGACAGCCAAAGAGATAGGCAAGGCGAGGCTAAATGTTGTGCCTGTATTGACTGTTGTCTTTATACTGATTTTTCCACCAATGGCATTGATAGTATTTTTGACTACGTCCATGCCTACGCCTCGCCCTGAAACTTCGGTAACTTGCTCGGCACTCGAGAAACCCGATTCAAAAATATAATTAATGATGTCCTCATCGGAAAGGCTGTCTGCCGCCTCTTGGCTCACCATATTTTTCTGCACCAATTTTTTCCTAATGTATTCAGGATTAATTCCCTTGCCGTCATCACTTATTTCTATCATTACCGCATCTCGCTCATTTCTCGCGATTAGCTTGACCGTTCCTATTTCCGATTTGCTTTTTAGCACTCTATCCGTAGGGGGTTCTATGCCATGACTAACAGCATTTCTGACCAAATGCACCATTGCATCGCTAATACTTTGCAGGACGGCTCTATCTATTTCTATATCAGTGCCTTCTAAGACGAGATTTACTTTTTTCCCCTCTAAAATAGCTACATCTCTGACAATGCGGTGGAATTTCATAAACAGCAGATTGACTTGTACTAAGCGAACATTCATTACTGCATATTGCAAGTCAGCAGTCAAGCGATACAGGCGTGCATACTCATTTTTTCGCAAGCGGTCATCAACTACTTTCATCATCAATCTATCTCTCTCGACCAATAGCTCTCCCACCAAATTGAGTAGGCTATCTAACTTGCGTATAGGTACTTGTACCAAATCGGAAAAAGCTATTGGGGAGGCAATAGTATTACTTTCTTCTATTTCTTTGATTTCTTGCTCTTCTGTAATTTTTTCGTTCACGGTCAGTTCACTACTCGTGATACTGACCAACTCATTTGGTAGAGAGTCGCTTACTTCATATTCTTGTTCTATTTTTTTGTTAGAGGCTTCTCTCAAAATTACTTTCAGTTTGGTAGCCAGACCTTTGTAGGCAATTTTTTTGTCGGAATTGATGTATTGTATAAGTTCTCCGAGTTTATCATTTGCCCTAAATAAGTCATTAAATTTTTGCGTATCAAGCCGCAGATTTCCCTTTTTGACTTCTCCAAAGATATCCTCGAGCAGATGAGCAATTTCGGTAATGCCTTCGTAGCCCATGGCGGCTGCATTGGCTTTGAGCGTGTGAGTAATCCGAAAAATTGCCTCGATAGCTTTTTGGTCGGTGTGGTCTTTTTCCAATTGGGTGAAAAAGCGATTCAACTGCTCGTAGCTTTCTAAGGCTTCTGCTAAGAAAATCTCTTTGAGTTCGTCATTTTTCATTGCGTCATATCTATACTTATTTTTGGGCAAAAATATTTGTCGAAATATATAAAAGATTTATTTTATTCTTACTACATTTTCTAAATTTACCTTTCCTTCGGATACTTCCAAAAGATTGGCTTGCAACTTAATTTCCTTCTTATCTGCCGATAAAACAAATTTTTCGTTAGAAAACTTGCGAATTTTTCCTTCGGGAAGGCGAATAACGGAAGTAAAGGTTGCCGTTTTCAAGAAATTTCTCATTTGCTCTTCCTTCTGTTGGTCGCCCCCTGCTTGCTCTGAAAAATCTGTTAAGCCTTTGAGATGAAAAAAATTAGTTCTTTCCAAATTCTTTTTTTCTACTTTATAAATGGAGGGAAAGTTCTCTAACTCTGGGTATTTGCGGCGGTTCATTTCATTTAGAGCATCATTGAGCGCGTCTATGTCCGCAAAGTCGAACTTCATTCCAAAAACATAATTGGTCTTGTCGTTAATTCCCTGAGCATTGCTGATGCCGTCCATTTTATTAAGGTCTTCCGCTCCTTTGGCAAAAGTAGAATCTATTTCATCAGCACCTATCTTTTCTTCTTTTTCATTCATTTTCATAAAAATATCTATGAGATTCTTACTTTTGCTCATATCTATTAGCATCGTGTAAGTGCCTGAGCCATTGTTTTTCAAAGAAATTTCTTCTTTTACTTCGAAGCAAGCACTCAAAATAAAGATAGGGAAAAGAACAAGGCACAAAACTAAATATCTGGTTTTAAAAAAGTTAAACATCTTTTTGTAAGGTTTTTTTATTTGTAAATTAATAGTTTTAAAATTTTTTTTAAGGTATTTTTTCACAATATTAGCGAACATTCAAATCATTTTGCAAAATCAAAGCGTAAATACGCAAATTGGATTTTTTCTCCTCCTATTTAGCAAGTAAACTCATGGAAAACAAAGAATTATTAGACGCAATTGTCATAGGAGCGGGCTATGCCGGGCTGACGGCGGCACGTCTGCTCAAAGACGCAGGGAAAACAGTCTTACTTTTAGAAGCCAGAGATAGAGTAGGTGGCAGAGTACATACTCATTATATTGATAATCAGTTGTATGTGGATTTGGGTGGGCAGTGGATAGGTCCTACCCAAGACAAGATTTATGCGCTTGCCCAAGAGATGAAGGTAAATACTTTTAAAACTTATAACGAAGGGAAAAATGTACTTGTGCTAAATAATAAACGTAGAGAATACACAGGATTGATTCCTACAATAGACCTGCCTTCTTTGCTTAACATTGATTTTGTACTCAAAAAGTTAGACCGATTAGCCCAAAAAATAGATTTAACCCACCCTTGGAGGTCTGTTCATGCAAAAGACTTAGATAGGCAGACCTTAGCTACGTTTCTAAGAAATAACATTTATTTTTCTCATGCCCAAAAAATAATAGAAGCGGGGTTAGAAACTCTCTTTGCCTGTTCCCCCTCTGAGATTTCGCTTTTACACGCCTTGTTTTATATCAAGTCTGGCACTAATCTCAACGTATTGCTCAATGTAGAAAATGGAGCGCAACAGGATAGATTTGTGGGAGGTGCGCAACTGATAGCCAATAAGTTAGCAGAGATATTGAAAGAGAATATATTATTGAGCCAAGCCGTACATAAAATAAAACAAGACGGAGGGACAGTAGAAGTATTTACAGAAAAAGGCATATTCTCAGCCAAAAAAGTCATTGTAGCAGTACCTCCTCCTATGGCACAGCGTATCTATTATGAGCCATTTCTCCCTGCACAGCGAGCGCAACTTCTACAAAGAATGCCTATGGGAACGGTGATTAAATGCATGGCAATTTATGAAAAACCTTTTTGGAGGGAGCAGGGCTACAGTGGGCAGGCTATCTTAGAAGAGGGATATATCCAAGTAACCTTCGATAACTCCCCTTCTGATGCCCAACACGGTATATTATTGGGTTTTTCATTAGCAGATAAGGCAAAGCAACTGATGGGTTTTTCGCAAGAGGAGCGCAAGCCGTTGGTTTTAAATACTTTTAAACGACTTTTTGGTGAAAAAGCGGCAAACCCCTTGTACTACATAGATAAGTGCTGGGCAGAGGAAGAGTGGAGTCGTGGGTGCTACGTAGGCTACATGACTACTGGGGCATGGACTTCCTTAGGCGAAGCCTTAGCCAAACCCTTTGGGAATATTCACTGGGCAGGGACGGAAACTTCACCTATTTGGAATGGCTATATAGAAGGCGCTATTCGCTCTGGGGAGAGAGTAGTAAAGGAAATACTTGCAACATAAGTAATATTTTAATCTTATTTTTAATATAAATTTCTAAGAAAAATTTTTGCATAGGAAAAGATATTAGCCTAAACTTTAAATTTTTATCGTAAAAAGTTAAATTGTATTGAAAATTATCTGTAAATTCACTCAATTTGGCATAGAAAATGAGAATAAAATGTGAATATGTACGAAAAATATTGTAGATTGCATGAGTGCGTAGTAGCAAATGTTATGTAAGGTTTAGATGTGAAACAGCAAATAGTAAAGACTTATTTTTACTCAAACTTTCAATCTAACTTTCTCTGCCCTTTAATATAGTTTACTTTTACCCCATTAGATTACGAAGATGAAATATTTAGCATTTTTTTTAGTACTTATCACGGCTTTTTTCTCTACTACTTTTCTCCTTGCCCAAAGCTATGTAGAGATAAACGGGCGTATTATAGATGATACGGGGCTTCCCGTAGGCGATGCGAAAGTATCCATAGAAAATGGACAGTACATTCAAAGTACTTCTATGGGTAGGTTTCGAGCTACTATTTTCTCCAAAACCCCTGATATTAAAAATGTAAAGGTCTATAAATCTGGATATAAATTAGAAAATTGGAAGTTTGATAAGGAAAAAGAATTGCTGATTATACAGATGGCGAAGCTCTCTCAAAACGAAATTTTAAGTGCTAAAACTATCAAAGGAATACTTTATAATGCTAATGGAGTCCCCATAAAAAGAGCATGGATTACCGTAGAGGGAGTTTCACTGATGGACGTAGCCATGACCAATGAAAAAGGTGTTTTTTACCTACGTATTCCGCCTGATGAAAAGTTTAGCAATAAGAATAAGATTTTGGTAGATGGTAAGCACATTAACGCTTCCTATGTGAAGTACGATGAGAAAAAAATGACCTTATATATCATCTGGAAAAGTGGGGAAAATGGAACTACTGCTATAAGCGAAAAAGAAACAGAAGCAATCATCTCCAATAACACTCCCAAATTTAGCACGTATCAAATTAACATATTGGACGAAAACTCACAACCCATTACCAACCTTTCTGTTAATGCTTGGGGCATAGGCTTTTTCAAGACAGATTCCGAGGGCAAATTTAGTATAGAAGCCCAAGATATTCGCTCAGTGAAATTTATTATTAAAGGCTTTGACAAGTTAAAGACTGATTACATGGAGGGTAATAAGGTCTTTATTATTGTACGCAGTGAACTACCTCGCTCCCCTTCGGTGGAAGAGGCAGAGATTAGCCCTGCCAATGCAGAAATTAAGACAGTAAGCAACAAGGCAGATACTATTAAAAAAGGAGATTATGCCAGCCGATTCAACCGAGTTACAGATGAGCTGAATGCTGAGAAAGAACTTTTTGAACTCTCCAGCGAAAGGGTAAAAGTAGAGATTGATAAAATTAACGAGGAGTTAGCCAAAGATAAGTCCCTGAATGAAACCCAAAAACAAATACTGCAAAACTATTTACTAAGTCTGGAAGAGTTAATGAATACCAACGCCAAAGTATTTGAATATAATCAACAACAGACTAAAAACCGCTTAGAGATGATGCGTTCCTTTGTTTCTGCAAAAAATAAAATGGACGAGGAGTTACTGAAAGAGATGGAAAAGGAAAAGCAAGAAATGGAATCAGATTTTCGCAAAAATATATGGGCTGTCTCTGCTGTAGCGGCGATTTTAGGTGTATTAGTTATTGCTTCTCTTGCTGTGCTAAGATATGTAAATACACAAAAAAAGAAAATAGAAGTGGCAAATAAAAACTTAGCGATTGCTACCCAACAACTAAGCGAAAAAGTAGATGAAATCAATCAAAAAAATGAAGAGATGAGCGTGCAAGCTGAAAATCTACAAAAGATAAATCAGGAATTGCATAAAAAAGATGCCAATATTACTGCAAGTTTGAACTATGCCCAACGCCTTCAAAAATCTACTTTCCCTGATATTTCTCTTATCCAACAGGCTATCCCTAACTTTTTTGTTTTTTTTAGACCTCGAGATATTGTCAGCGGCGATTTTTACTGGTTTTCAGAAAAAACAAACCCTATTACCGGTCATAAGCAAGTTTTCTTGATAGCGGCGGACTGCACGGGACATGGGGTGCCGGGGGCTTTTATGAGTATGGTGGGCGATGCACTTTTAGACAAAATTATCAATACGCAAGGAGTGGATTCGCCAGACATGATTTTAGCAGACTTGCACACGGGGATTCGCTATATGCTCAATCAAGAGGAAAATGCTAATAACGATGGCATGGACATGGGCGTATGCGTCATAGATAAGACCAGTAAGACCTTAGCATACGCTGGAGCAAAAACTCCTCTGCTGTATATCCAAGACGGTCAGTTACATACCATCAAAGGAACGATGAAATCCTTAGGAGGACTTCAGTTCAAAGAAAATGAATTTACTAAGCACATTATCTCCATAGACCAACCTACTACTTGCTACATGTTCTCTGATGGATTTCATGACCAATTTGGTGGGGAAACAAATAAGAAATATAGCAAGCAAAGACTTAGCGAACTTTTACTCTCAATTCACCAAGAGGACTTTGAGCATCAGAAAGAAATCTTATCCAATGAATTTGATAATTGGAAAAAGGATACTAAGCAAATTGACGATGTTTTAGTAATGGGTTTTAAAGTATAAGATATGGCTATCTAAATAGTTGTCTAAAAGGTCAGAATCTGGATTTTTTAGACAACTATCCAAAAGGTTTACCGCTAATTTTTCCAATATAGTCCTTCTATCATTGGTTCGGTGCTGTAAATACTGCTTATCTCAATTCCTCTTTCTACCCTACCAGAGCTCAAGGGGGAGAAACCATTGAAATTGCCGTTGATGGCATAGTGCAGTGCCGCTCCAAACATAGGGTCGCGTGCATCTCCCCAGTTACGAGAAGCATCTTCCGAAGTGGCAAAATTGGGTTCCATGCCTTGGTAAAATACCTCTCCTATAGCATTAGTAGTGCGGAATGTAATAGGCGAAAAAGTATGGTTTTGCTCTACCATAATCGGACCTCCCACAAACTTGCCAAACGTACGAGAACCTACAATAGCTACATTTATAAATGGACGCAAGCCGTTAATCAGTATTTCACTTGCCGAAGCAGAACTTCCTGTAGTAATGAAAGCAACTCTATTCAGACTTAAGCGATTAGGATTATTCTCAAATAGTATGTCTGAGTTTTCTCTTGAATTACGCTCATTATTTTGGTTTCGCAGTAAAGGTCTGCCAACAGCATTAGCAGGCACAATCATACTACCCAATATCTGCAAGGTTCTTACTAAACCACCTCCATTGTACCTTAAATCCATAATTAGTTCGCTTACACCTTGACTTTTGAACTGTGCAAATGCTCTGGTAAGTGCCTCCTCGGAAACTTGGGTAAATGACTGATAAACAACATACCCTATTTTGCGAGAACCTACCGTCTTAATTTCGGTATGAATGACAGGCTGTTGAGTATAAGCACGAGGCGTAGCAGTAATTACTCTGATTTTGCCCTCTGTATCCTCGACCTCTATGGTAGAACTTGAGGAAGTATTAAGGGCAGGTCTTTCTGTCGGAGAAGTAGCCTTCCCATCTACGCTAATGATTCTCATACCTCTTGTGAGTCCTGCTTCTGAAGCGGGGGAATTAGGGAATACAGAGAGAAATCTCCAATTTTGTCGCGAATCTAATCCCATCAATACGCCATATCCTGCCGCACTCCCTGTGGTGATTTGGTTCAAACGCGCTCCGTCATCTTTGACAATACTTGTAAACCTATCTGACTCTTTGAAAATAATAGCATCTAAGAGTAACTGAGGCGTAGCAAAGCGGTCAGGGTTGATGTTTTGAGGCATTTTGTCGTTCCACAAATAACGCTCTCGCATGTAATTCCAAACAAACCTATTAATTCCGCTATTAGGATTTGATGGCGTAGGTGTTTCTTCTGCTTCTTTTTGACAAGAAAAAGTAAGTACCGCACTAAATAGTAAAAAGATGTAGTTTAATTTTCTTAGCTTTATCATATACAGTTATAAATTTAAACGAATTAACATTTTAATAAATTGAATGTTTGATTTTTAACCAGAAATTCTCTTATCATTAACGCAAAGAAGATTGGTTAGCGTTGCTACTTGTAGAGAATTTTTTTCCAATAATAACTAAGTTTTTTCACAACTTAATCAATATTTAAAAAATAATGAATCCTGAGATTCGAGTAATGAACCCTGAATGACGAACTCTAAAACCTCGATATTCAGCACTCGATATTTATTATTTGTATATTTATGCAGTATCAAAAAAAGTTTATCCTTACATGAGAGTTATATTCATTTTTTCTCTTATTTTTCATTGTGCTTTGGGGGTTTATGCACAAAGCAAAAGTATCAACGACCTAAATAGCGAAATAAAAAAAATACTCAGTGAAAAAGAAATGCAAACTGCCTCTTTGGGCTTTTGTGTGTACGACCTCCAGGCAGATAAAATGCTTTTTTCTTATCAAGCTAATCAAAGCATGGTGATTGCCTCTATTCTCAAACTATCTACTACCTCTGCCGCTTTGCAAATCTTAGGAACGAATTTCCGCTTTGAAACACATTTGGAATATGACGGAAAAATAGAGAACGGCATACTCAAAGGCAATCTTTACATCAAAGGCGGAGGCGACCCTACGCTTGGGAAGGATAGCATGGATAAGCTAATGAAAGAGTGGACAGAAGCCGTCAAAAAGCAGGGTATTAGGCAGATAGACGGAGCGGTCATCGGAGATGCCAGTATTTTTGAGGAGCATCTCGCCCCTGACAATTGGGCTTGGTCTGATATTGGCAACTACTTCGGAGCAGGCGCATGTGGGCTTTCTATTAACGATAATTACTTTGAACTCTACTTTAATTCAGGGAAAAAAGAAGGCGACCCTACCCAATTTCTGAAATATGAACCCCTGATAGATGAATTGGAATTTGTTAATGAAATAAAAACAGGTGCCTTAGGCTCGGCAGACGAGGCGTATATCTACGCTTCACCGTACTCTTATGCGCCGCGATATATGAAAGGAACTATTCCCCCTAATCGCTCTAATTACATTGTCAAAGCGGCAATTCCAGACCCGCCTTTATTTTGTGCAAAAATGCTGACCAAGTACTTGAAAGTAAGTGGTATCAGCATTACAAAAGAACCTACCACCGACCGCTTAATAAGATTAAAAAAAATAAGTATGGCAAAAGACCGAAAATCTTTTCATAAAAATCTCTCTGCTCCTTTGAAAGATATTGTTTTACAGACTAATACGCGTAGCATTAATATCTATGCTGAGAGTATGCTCAAAATGATTGGACTGTACAAGAAAGGCAAAGGAAGTACAGAAGTGGGCAGGGAGGCAATTATTGATTTTTGGCGAAGTAAGCAAATAGACATGAACGGTTTTTTCATGGAAGACGGCAGTGGACTTTCCCACTACAACGCCGTAACCCCTCTGCAACTCACGCAAATACTGGTAGCAACCTACAAAACTCCCATTTTCAAAGAATTTTATAATTCTTTTGCCATCGCAGGAAAAACCGGGACAGCTCGTTATTTGTTAGGCGGAACTTCAGCGGAAGGAAATATGCGTGCTAAAAGCGGCTCGCTGACTCGCGTAAGAAGCTATGCAGGATATGTAAATACTAAATCTAACCACTTGCTTGCTTTTGTCATCGTAGCAAATAATTTTTCAGGAGAATCTCGCGATATGAAGAAGCGCTTGGAAAGAGTGTTAGCCATCTTGCCTGAATTGTAACTTTAAGCAAAAGAAATAATTTACGAAACAAAAAGCTATCTAAAACCTTGAAAGGATTATAGATAGCCCTTGAATTTTTTTATAAATTGATAATCACCGATTTGTTATTTCTGATTTAGACATCTGAACCTTAGTGGCAAGCTTGTGCAAATAAAAATCTCTATATCGCAATAGTTTATCTTTTTTCTCGTCTATCAAGTTATTATTTTTCAAATATTGAGAAAGCGTAAGGTACATCAATTCCGCACTGCGTTCGGCATCATACAACTGCATGGATTTTTTCAATGCCTGTATTGCCTTTTCGTAATCTTTTTGATTGTAGGCTATGGTCGCTTTATTGTAGTACTGCAGACCTATTAGTTCTATTAAGCTAATTTCTCTTTCTATCTTAAAAATAGAAATATATATATTAGCTGATTTGCGTTTCTCATCGTACACTCTTTGGTATTCTTGAATGCGCTTATTTATTAAATGCTTGTTTTTTTCAAAGCCAAATACTTTGTCAGTAGTTTCTATCAATACTTTGTCTGCATCAATATCTACAATAAGATAGACATGATAGTTAGTTTCGTAAATATGATAATCGAAGCCTAATTTTTCTAATACTAAGGCAAAAAGTAGCGTACCCGTTACACAGCCAAACTGGTTTTGTTCTATGGTCTGAGGAAAATCTGCCAAAGGTATGTAAGTACGCAAATGAGTTTCAAAAATAGTATGAAATATTCTCTCTAACAACTTTTTAGCGGGTAGCTGTTTGGCTTTCAGTTGCTCAACGCGCTCAAAAAGTTGTGCTAACTTAGTTTTAATCTCGGCTGCCCTTGTTGCGTTCATAGAATCATCTATGTCCAACAACAAAGAAATGGTAAAATCATTTTGCCAGTCTGCCCAATGGACGATGGTGTTTTTTGTTGTATTGCCTACCTGTCCGTTTACGTGTAGGCAAATAAATAATGTAAAAACGAAAGCATACAATCTTTTCAATGTTAATTCAATGTTAAATAAGTGAAAGAATAAATTAATAATTAGTCCTTTTAAATGTGTATGATGCTACTCAGCAAATTTAAATTTATACCACTCAACCGCTATTCCTCACTTGGATTAATGGATTAAACGGATTAGTAGTAATGGCTTATTCGCTTAAACATTTAATTCATATAAATTTAATAATAAAAACTTATAATTAACATTAAATTAATATTAAAAAGTTCCTTGCTCTGCTTTTTTATTTCTGAAAATATTTTCAACTAATCGCCGTCAGCGTCAGTAAAGGATAGGCTAATGCTTAAAGCGGAGAACATATCTGTTCTGATGAGGATAAGTAGTTTTTTTATCTCCTCTCCTGCCTGCTCTGTTTTCTCTATGCTATCTATGTCCATCACAGCTAATTGTGCTTTTTCTACCTGTTCCTTGATTTTAGAAGAAAGAGATTGATTAGTAAATTTTGCGCCTAAATGGTCTAAGTAATCATCAAAGCCTATGCCTTTGCTACCATTAAAAGCATCGCTAATTACTTCCAAACTTGCCACCACAAACTCTTTTTTATTGGCTGTACGCTCATAACGACTAAGACGAGAAGAATCTGCTAACTGTTTGGCTAACTTGTCAATACGCTTACTTGCTAAATTTTCAGTAAGGGCAAGTAGCTGATTAGCAAGTATATTTACAGATTGATTGTCTTCGTTTTGTAGGAACTTTTTTTGATAATCGTTTTTCCATTCATCATATAAAGCTTGTGATTTATCCTCCAAGTGCTTAGCCAGCATTTCTAAATAAGACAAAATTCTTGGGTTAGCCTTTTTATCTATAAGTATTTTATCTTTATCAAAAAGCAAGAAGCCAATAGCGGGTAAACCTTTGGCAGCAGAGCCAAGAGATTGTATATATTTCTCGTTAATTTCTTGTTTAGAGGATAAAACATTCATAATAAGTTTAGTACGCAACTCGTTAAAATGAATATCGTACATAAAGTTTTTATCCTTAGCAAGACCAAAGTTAGCAAACTCACACTTTTTCCATAGCCCGTACATCTCCTCCCATTTGGCTTGCAAGCCAGACAAGTTCTCAGTAGTAGTTTCTTTTTTGAAGATAAGCGTCTGTTCGTAAAACTCTGCGGCAGACATAGCAAATGCTTGATAATTAGCAAGAATTACGTACTCGGTGATATTGGCGAGCATTTCTCCTTTATCAAAAGTATTTTTTGGAGCGGAGCTACAAGCCAATGAAATCCAAAAGATAAATAACAAAGAAATCTTTGAAAAAGAGATAGTCCTCATTTGAAAGGACTGTTGTAAGTATAGTAACATGGCATAGTGAATATTTAATCTGCTTTCAACAACATAAAGAAAAGTATATTTTTCAGAACCCTGTAAAGATATACGCAACAAAAATAAATTTTAGTTGTGTATGCTTGGCAATACTTAAAAAGCTTGCTAACAGTCTGGTGAACTTTCGGCAAGGTTTATAGCTGGTGCTGAGGAGGTATTCTATCATTCGACTGCTCCAAAGTTTTCAAGTTTGTAAGAAGTTTCACAAAATATTTTGGTAGTGTAGTATTGTAGTAATAAAGATGTAACGTTACGCAATAGGTCAAATTAGCTTGTTTTGCGAACGTTTATAAGGTTTAAAACCTTATAAACGTTAATTTTTATTGCTCTATTTCAAAAACATACTTTTCTCGGTTAGGGTGTGGCTTATCTTCTTTGGGCTTTCGATTTTCCTTTCTTTGCTTAATAATATCACAGGCTAAGAAAATAGCGGCAATCATAGAACTTTCATTGGCTAAACCCTTCCCTGCGATGTCATAAGCTGTGCCGTGGTCAGGAGAAGTTCGTACTATGGACAGCCCTGCGGTATAGTTCACGCCGTTCTCAAAGGCAAGCATCTTAAAGGGTATGAGTCCTTGGTCGTGATAGATAGATACTACTGCATCAAATTGTCTGTGTTGCATCATGCCAAAGAATCCATCAGCGGGGAAAGTACCGAAAACCAAATGTCCTAATTCCTGAAGATACTTGATAGCTGGTTCTATAATCGCACTTTCTTCATTCCCAAGCAATCCCTGCTCGCCTGCATGAGGGTTCAAACCTAAGACCGCAATAGCAGGTTTATTAATGCCAAAGTCATATTTTAAAGAATGAATCAGGGTGTTCAGTTTTTTGATAACCAATTCTCTATTGAGTTGGGCAGGTACTTGACTTAGAGGAATATGTCCTGTCAAAGTAGCCAATTTCATTTCTTCTGCTATCATGCACATCAAGTAGTCGTCTTGTTGAACAAATTGGCTGGCATAGTATTCTGTATGTCCTGCAAACTGGAAATCAGGACTTTGGATATTATTTTTATTGATAGGAGCCGTAACAACAGCATCTATCATATTGTTTTTTAAGTCTGCTGAAGACCTTTCCAAAGCGGCATAAGCACACTTCCCTGCCTCCTCGGTAATTTCTCCGGGATTAATGTCCCAATAGATGTGTTCCCAACAGTTAATAACATTAATTTTGCGTTCATGAATATTTCCATCACTAACTTGATGATACGTGAAATTTTCTATACCTAATATTTTTTTGTACTTGGCTAAGGCTTTCCCTGAACCATACAAGACAGGCACGCACATTTTTAAAATTCGTGGGTCTTGTAATGCTTTCATAATCACTTCTATTCCTACTCCATTGAAATCTCCCATCGTAATTCCTATACGCGGAAGATGATGATTATTGGTTGTATTATTTTTATTTTCCATATTTGAGTATGCGCCCGTAAAATTTATACTTAATCTCATAAATTTTCACAAACTTTATAAGATTAAATCATTGATTAATAGTAGCTTATAATTTTTTTTTACGATATATAAAACTTACAGGTAAGAATTTTATATTAAAGTCAAAAGTTTATGAATTTCATTTCCTATTCATCATCAGATACTCTTCTCCCTTTTGATTTTTCTAACTGTATGCCCAATTTCTCGGCAATGATAGTAAAACTCATAGGGTAGCTATTATAGTCATCATGAGCGTAGATGCTTCCATTTAAAACACTGCAATAAGCCTTTTTAAAGGATAAAGTTTTTACTATTAACTCTTTATCAGGGTCAAATATAGTAATTTTACCATCTTTCTTGTGTGCGTAACCATTCAAGCACCAGTCTAAAAAGCTTTGGTCGACTTTGTTTGTTTTGATACTAATTGTAAAACTTGCATAGTCCTTATAAGTGTTTGAGTCTGGCGTTTCGGCATAGCTACTCACGGAATAGCTGACGTTTTCTAAGTCGTAAGCGCGAGCCTCCAACTCTAATTTAATTTTAAACATACCTCGTTGCGTTTGTGGTTTAAAGCGCTAAATTATAAAACTTATTCGCATTTTCCCAATATACCTGTTCTCTTTCTGGTAAACTTAAAAGTTGGGAGAATACATGCTGATACATATGCCATGTCCTTACATACCCCTCTGCCAATAAAGCCACGGGATAATCTCCACCGCAGAGGCAGCGCTCTACTCCAAAAGTATTTATAGCAAAATCTATGGCAGGTTTCATGTCCTCTGCGGAGAGTGCCTCCGCTTTTCGTTTGACTACCGTTCCCAAGCCTGAAATTTTTGCAAACACATTAGGGTTTTGAGCTACTATCCTAAGCCATTTTTCCCAGTCTTGCATGATTGCCTCAGTCAATACACCTCTTGGGTGATTCAAATGGTCAAGTACCATACGTAAGTGAGGCAGTCTTTCTCCTATCCTACTTACACAATCCAAATGTTCGCTAAGCACTCCTACTACATCAAAAGGAACATGGCTATCTGCCAAGATACTTAGGCTTTCTAATACTCTTTCTTGCAAGAGCCAATGAGGATTAGACTCATCATGAATCAAATGTCTTACTCCTTTAAAAAGTGGGTGATGTTTGTACTTTTCCAAAAAAAGCGCAGTTTGAGCTGGCTCTAATAGAGGCAACCACCCTACTACTCCCACAACAAAATCTGCCCGCTCAGCAGATTGCAGCATAAAATCTGTTTCTTCTAAGCTATTTGCTGCCTGTACTAAGATTGCATGGCTTACGTTGGATTCCTTCATCAAAGGAGGCATCTGGTCGAGTTCATAATTTTGGTATAAAATACCTAAGTCAGACGAAAGCCAAGGATAAACAACTTTGTCCAAATTCCAAATATGCAGATGTGTATCAATAAGTTTCATATTTATTAAGTAGTTTTTGGGTATAAATTTCGCCTGCTATCTTAATTCTTTAATACATGGAGAAAAATTGGGAAAAAAATTACTGTACAGTTGGGTTACTTTTTAAAAGTTGTTGTATTAACATCGGATTTTGATTTAGGGTATGACACAAAAACCTATTTCTAAATATAAAAATTTCTAATCAATTATTCATTAACACTTTAATTTTTTTTAAAATTATGAAATCAACATTAAAAATCGCTTTGATTGCTATTTCTTTTGCTTTCTTGACTGCTTGCGGTGGTGGTGGTTCTTCTACTGAAACTACAGCTGACTCTACAGCAACTACTCCAGCAACTACTACAGAACCTGAAACTCCTGCGGCTAACGATAGCACTGCTACTGGTGATACTACTAAAACAAACCAGTAATATTAGAGCAACAAAGTAAAGACTTTATAATCCCGTAAATTATAAAAGTGCCTTTCTCTCATGTAGAGAAGGCATTTTTTGTTTATCTCTTGTATTTTTACTTTAGTACAATATCACACAAGGATTTATCGCATACCTGCCAAATTTATCTCCATAAACGGCAATGCCTCCCGCTAAGCTGTCCTCAGCAGTGAGCCTGATAACCAACTCCCCTGTTTTCCGTGCTAAGTCCAATGCTTCTTTGGGAACATTAATCGCTACTTTGTACCCATAAGAACCCGCCTCATTGAGTTTGCGGACTTTGGGCTGATAGTGCCAAGAAAGCACGCCTCTGTGGTCGGCGGGGTCATCTGGGAGTTCTATCTGTTGAGCAAAAATCCCATTCACGCTTACAGCAACTAAACTTGGGAAAAGGGTTTCATCGGTCATGGGATAAGAATTGGGATTTTTGTCTGGGGCTACCCTTGCTCCCAACATATAGTTGTCGTCTTTTATTTTTTCTTGGTCTATGTCTTTGACAAACAACTGCTTTGCGCCTAACTCTGCAATAAAAGTTGCATTTCCAAAATCCGTAGTAGGCAGTTTAAACTTATACTCGAAATAACCACTACCTGCGCCATTTACCTTTGCTCCTTCCATGACATTCCATTGCTTAGCAGACCATTGGGCTTGGCTAAAATCTTTTGCCTCTACGCTGATTAATTGGGCTTTTTTCCCACTCAAAAGGTTGATTTCTCTTGGAGTAGGCGTTTCTACGATAAAATTCATGAAGTTATGGTGCAAATCGTTACCTGCTTGGTCTTGCAAAGTGAGCGCAAGCGTAACTACGGCTTTCTCATTGGGCATGGTCAGAAAGAGCGATGCAATTTCTTGATTGATATAGGGTTGATAAGGCACTGTTTCGGTGCGAACTTCCCAAATTTTCTTTTGCCCTATGGCATCATAGCCATACATTTTTACTTGCAAGGTCAGTTTATCTCCTAAATCAGTTCTATCCGTCATAGAAGATAAGTAGAGCGGTACTTGCACCTGTTCATTAGGCTTGACTATTTTACAAATTTCGTTACCTGTGGAAAGATAAATCAGTGAGTGCAAATCTTTTAAAGACATTCCTTCTACTATTTCTTCTAATCCTGTAAACTTATTGCTACGGTCATAACGCCAGTACCCATTCCATTCATTGATTACGTCGTGGTGTTCGGTATAGAGCCAGCCTGCTACTTTGGGATATTTCCTAAAAGTATTTATCATGCGGTGATAGTCCCAAGACCAGTCCACATCGCCTGTACTTCCTTCGTAGCCCCACACATTCCCACACTCCGAGTTGATGTTAGGCTGTCTGCCTTGCTTATATCCTTCCTCAAAATGATGTGTACTACCTTCGTAAGTATTTTTTACTAAATTGCTTAAATAGTTTTCCCATTCCCAACCGGGCAAGTATTCATGCCAAGAATTGATGTCTGTAACAGTATGTCCTGCCCCGCAACAAATAGAATTATCCTCTACTAAGCGTGTGGGGTCTAATTTTTTGGCTTTTTCTACCATGCTCACTACCCATTTTTTTGTTTCAGGCAGGTATTTGTGTACTTGCTTGCCGTTTTCTTGGACTTTTGTTCGCAAGCCCCAAGTTTCATTGAAAATCACCCAAGAGAAAATAGCAGGGTGGTTAAAATCTCTTTCTATCATCAAAGGGAGCGTTTTTTCACTTTCGGCACGTGCTTCCGCATTGGGTTCTCCCCAAAAATTAGGCAGGTCAGCCATAACCAATACCCCCAATTTATCAGCCCAATACAGTTTCCTTGGAATATCTATTTTGATGTGTGTCCTGATGCCGTTTAGCCCAATTTGTTTAGTCCTCAAAATTTCCTCTTTCATAAATTGGTCTGAGGGAAAAGTATAGTAGCCTTCGGGGTGATAAGACTGGTCGAGAGCAAGTTGGAGATAAATCGGCTTATTATTCAGGGCAATGTAAGGATAATCCGTATTGGGAAGGTTTACTACCGAAATTTTCCGCATACCAAAATAGGTTTTTATCTGCTCATCTGCACCGCAAGCAATGGTAGTTTCATACAAAAAAGGATTTTCCAAAGACCAAAGACGAGCATTAGGAATCGCTACCTCAAAAGAAACAGACGAAGCATTATTAGCGATTTGCTGGCTGACCTCAATAGGTTGATTTTCAGTCTTAACGCTTAGTTTTATGGGAAGACTTTTTCCCGTTTTATTAGGCTCAGCCAAATGAATGACTACTTTCACTTTTTGCTTGTCTATGTCTGGCTCGAAACGAAAGCTACTCACATAGTTTTGCCCTCTTGCTTCCAAATACACTGTTTGCCAAATTCCTCTGGCATTGCCGTAGCCTTGCTTGCCATACAAGGTAAAATCCCTTCTTTTGTCATCTACTCTGATGATTAACTGCTGATTTTGACCATATTTCAAGTGTTTGGTGAGTTCAAAAGAGAAAGGCACATAGCCTCCTTGGAACTTGCCTACTTCATTCCCATCGAGGAAGACGGTTGTTTCCCAATCCGATGCCCCAATAGTGATAAAAGTACGCTTGCTTGACCAAGTTTGTGGCAAATTGATTTCACGCTTATACCAAGCAATATCTGCCTCATCTGGCACACCTGAGAGCGGCGCACCCCAAGGGAAAGGCACTTGAATCTTTTTACTGAAAGATTTTGTTCCTTTTGCCCAATTTTCTTTGATTCCGATGTCATTTTTATCGAACTCAAACGCCCATTCTCCGTTTAGATTTTGCCAGAGAGTACGCTCAAAATCAGGTCTTGGGTGTTCAGGAAGGGGTATTTGTGCTTGCAAGGTGCTAACAAGTAAGCAAAAAAATAGAGTTAAAAAGTTTTTCATTTTCAAAGCAAAATAGTTTATCCAAGGTGTACGTTGTTTTTTTTTTGAAAATTAACGTTCATAAATTTTTAAACCTTATAAACGTTCACAAACCCAAGCTAATTTGAACTATTGCATAGCATTACATCTTTAATACTACTGCTTTTCTAATACATAGGACTGAAGCTTTTGAAAAGTTCCTACCTAAAACTAAAACTAAACACTACTCCGCCGCAGTTATCTCTTTTTGCACCAGTTACAGATTTGAGGCAGTTGTTCTCGCCTCGCCAGCGCAACACCCCCAAAAATCCAAAGATAATGGCTTCCTTAAACATAATGATGTCAGGGTTTGGGAGTTCTATATGCCATTCGGGAGCATATTTTCGCATCAATTCTACCAAATAAGCATTGAAAGCTCCTCCTCCTGAGAGCAAAATCTTGGCTTGGGGTTTAGCATGAGGTTGTAAGTCTTTGACTATTTGCTTAGCTACGTGAGTAGTATAGGTATGCAACTTATCTGGAATACTGCTTTGAAAATTGTCAATCATTCCTTTGATATTCCCCACAAACCATTCTTTGCCCAAAGACTTAGGGAAGGGCAGATAATAATAGGATAGTTTTTCCAAATTTTCTAACATTTCCTCATCTAACTGTCCTGTACGCGCAATTTCTCCATTCATATCGTATTCTCTGCCCAGTTGTTTTGCCAAATAGTTAAGTACAATATTGACAAAGCAAATGTCAAAAGCTACTCTATTTCCTTGATAATCAAAAGAAACATTGGCTATACCTCCTAAGTTCAAACAAAAATCATAAGAAGAAAAAAGCATCTTGTCCCCAATAGGGACTAAGGGAGCGCCCTGACCGTCCAAAGCCATGTCAGTAATTCTAAAATCGCAAACCACGGGGTAGCCACAAATGGCGGCAATCGATGCCCCGTTCCCTATTTGAGTAGTAAGTCGTAGCTGAGGCTGATGAAAGACAGTATGCCCATGCGAAGAGATAAAATCTAATCTTTTAATGTTATTTTGTTGTATAAATTTAAGTACTTGTTGCCCAAAATATTCTCCTAAGGCTACGTTAGTACGAGCATACTCCAAAGCAGTGCCGTTTTCTATATTGCTCAGTATTTCTCTCCACTCGTCGGAGTAATCCACTGTCTGCGACTGAAGTAGCTCTACAAACCATTGCTTGTTAGTATATAAAAATCTACAATAGGCAATGTCTAAGCCATCCAAAGAAGAGCCTGACATCAGCCCAATGACATAATATTCTGCATTCATACCTTGATTTGGATAAAATATTTGAAGTAAAAATTACTTATTGGTGCTAAAAATACAAATTTTGATATATGCAAGCCAATCGGTAAGAATAAAATTATAGGAAAAGTCAAAATTGTTTTTGATAAAATCTAAAAAGTTTTAAAAAATTCTCCATATCCTGAGCAACCTTTACTTTATATTTTACATCTTACCTCAAAAAGACAGAAGCCATATACATATTTGATAGCAAATAAGAAATGCTCAAATTATTAAAATTATATAAAAACGAAACTGACTTAATTGAGGACTGTTTGAAAGGAAAGCGACATGCTCAGGAAGCTTTATATAAAAAGTACAGTAGCAAGATGTTAGCCCTCTGTGTACGTTACTTATCTGATAGAACAGAAGCAGAAGATGCCATGACTAATGGCTTTGTAAGAGTATTTACTCAATTAGAGAATTTTAGGAAAGAGGGAAGTTTTGAAGGGTGGATTCGCAGAATTATGGTCAATGAGGCGCTAGCAATATTGAGAAAAAAAAGCAAAATGTACTTAGAACCGGCCGAGTGTGCAGATTATCACAATGATTATCAGATAGAAGAAAAGCATTTGGAGGCAGAGGAATTACTGGCAATGGTGCAAAAACTTCCCACAGGCTATCGTACCGTTTTTAATCTCTATGCCATAGAAGGGTACAGCCATAAGGAAATAGCAGAAACCTTAGGGATTAGCGAGAGTACCTCAAAATCCCAGCTGAATAGAGCAAGAAATATGCTCAAAAACGAATTGGCAAAAATGGATAGATATTGGAAAACAGACACCGACAAAGCTACCAACTCGAGCCAAGAACTCAAATTAGTAACTCAAATTTTAATTTAGAAACAAAAATACCATGAGCATAGATAAATTATTTAAAAATAAATTGGAAAACCACCAAATAGAGCCTTCTGACCAAGTATGGCAGAGGCTGGAGGAAACGCTGTATGGAAAGCAAATTAAACAAAGAAATTTGGTGGCATATTGGAGAGTAGCAGCGGCAGTTGCTTTGATTTTGACAGTATCTTTTTTTTATTACCAAAATGAAAGCAAGCAAAATCAGGGACTTATAGGTGAAAATTTTAATAAATTACAGGAAAAAAATGTAATAATAAGCAAACCCGACCAAGAGATTATTCACCCTGAGATACGTAAGAGCGAAATAGAAAATACTCACTTGAAAGAAAGTCAATCTCTGGTGAAGCAAGATGGAACAACAAAAAAAGCTACTCGCATGACTAAGGTAAATCAATTGGGAATAAATTACTTACCACAGAAAAATGCTCAACAGACTACTGTTGATGACCCCAATAAAGGTATTCACCAAGAAATGATAGTTCAAAATACTACTCAGAATAGGGTAAAAGAGGAAGTAAGTTCAAACGCCTCAGTTTCCTTAGTAGAGGAAGAGAATTTTGCTATCGTTATCAAAGTAGAGGAGCAGGAAGAGCAAGAGGTCGGAACAGATAAAAAATCTTGGCTTAAAAAAATGGTCAATAACATCAGAAAAAACAGGGAAAAAGAGAGAGCAAAAGAGGAGGAGTATGAAGAGAAACCCGAAAAATCGCATGTGAGTATCTTTGGAATTAGTGCAGATAAGATTTTTGCCAAGAAGCATAAACAAGATGAGCAACAAAAGCAAAATAACGAGTAAGAAAAGGGAATTTTCATCATTTAAATAACAATTATATTCTGTTTTTCAAATACTTATCCGATTTATGCAAATTGGAATAAAGGTACATTATTTTCAAAAATTTACGATTTAGTCTTTTAATTATTATATCCATGAAAAAGTTTTTAATGAGTTTTTTAAGCCTATTTTTCCTTTCAATAGCAGGCAGTACGGTTTCAGCAAAACCAATAGAAGATTTGTTAGCCGAGGACAGCATGATTGTTCAGTACGGCAACAAAAGAATCGTCATTTACTTAGCAGAAGCCAAAGACAAACAAAAACTCCAAGCCATGTACGATAGCGGTGTTTTGAGAAATCTATTTAAGTACTTGGATACTACCCAATTAGCAGATACAGCTATTATAAAGGATAGTAGCGGAGACTACCGCATCATTAAAAAAGGCAATGGAGAAACCATTGTTTTCTTTGATAAAGTCAAAGATATTAATTCCAATGTGTTAATAGATATAAATAGGAATAACAATACTAATGACCGAAAGCGAGATGACGACAACCGAGAAGTAAAGAGAAGGTACAAAACCAATCTAAGCCATGAGTTTGGTATAGATGTAGGTATGAACGCTTTTATACCCAAAGAAGGCTCATTAACGGGTACTTTGTACGAACTTGTGCCAGCAAGGTCAAACTACATAGCACTCAATTACAACAATGTGTTTAATTTCAGTAGGTATGTACGCCTAAAAATGGGTATAGAGATTTCTTGGTATAACTTCATGTTTGCCAAAGATGTAAGAGTAAATATGCAACCTAATACCTTAGTACTAAACCTTGACCCTGATGGATTGAAAAAGTCAAAGCTATCTGCTACCTACTTCAATCTACCCATGCTTTTTGAAGTGGGCAGAAGGTACTGGGGCATGAGAGTAGGAGTAGGAGGCTATGTAGGCTATAGAATAGATAGTTGGACAAAAGCCGTAACCAATAACGGCGATAAGCAAAAAGACCGCGATAGCTATTATCTCAATAACTTTCGCTATGGACTTACAGGGCAGATAGGTTTCCGATGGGTAAAACTTTTTGCTCATTATGACCTCAATACCCTTTTTGTAAAAGACAAAGCTCCCGAAATCAATACAATTAGCGTAGGATTCAGATTTGGAGATTAAAAACCTTGAACTTTCCAAAAGGACGAGCCTTTTGGAAAGTTAGAAAATGTTGCTCATGCCAGATGTCCCATCTTACCCATTTGATAGTCTTGAATAGCTTGTATAATCTCTGCATGCGTATTCATAACAAAAGGACCGTAAGTTGCAATAGGCTCTTGGATAGGTTCACCCCCTAAGAGCAGTACATGTGCCTGCCTTTTTGTTTGAAAACTGATTATCTCGCCCTCCTGTTGGAACGAAGCAATATGCCCTGCTTTGATTAGGCTCTCTCCGTTCACCTCTACCTCATTATCTATAACATACAAGCCTAAATTATATCCTTGGGGAATGGATAGCTGAAATACACTCTCTCCCGAAATTTTCAATTCTGCCAGTAAGATAGGTGTATAAGTTTTTGCTACTCCTTTCAGCCCTGCTAATTCTCCTGAGAATACGCGAATTAAGACATTTTTGGCAATCTCCGCTTGAGGAATTTGAGAAGCACCAATTTCTTGGTAACGAGGAGGAGTCATTTTGTACTTGCTTGGTAGATTTGTCCATAGTTGGATAAAGTTCAATACCCCTCCTTGTTTGGAAAAAGATAGTTCGTGCTTTTCTTCATGAACAATCCCCGAAGCGGCAGTCATCCACTGTATATCTCCTGCTCTAAGCGTACCTCTGTTCCCCGCCGAATCTCTATGCTGCAAAGCACCTTCAAATACCAAGGTAACGGTTTCTATACCCCTATGAGGGTGTTCATCTACTCCCTTCGGTATCTCCGAAGGAACTACTTGCATAGGACCGTGGTGGTCAAGCATGAGAAAAGGACTAAAATCTTTGTAATGCTGAGCAGACAAAGCATTTTTTCCTACAAAACCGTCGCCCACTGATTGAGGACGACTACCGTATATTTTCTTTATATGTTTAATCATATTTATAAAAATAAAAGTTAAAACATTTACAGTTATAACATATAATTGGACAATTAGTTCATACTACAAGCATTTATTTTTCATAATTGATAGGCAAATTTTACCAAAATAATGTGTATATTAGTAACCGAATTAATGAAAGGTATTGAACGATGTAAAATAAGGAAAAGAGCAAATATTCAAACTATCCTATGTCAGAATATAGCGTTTTTATCAGTTTTGCAGATGAAAATGAGGCTTATGCAGTAAAACTCTGCGAAGCCCTCGACAAAGAAGGCATCAAGGCTTGGTGCAGTGCAAAAAATGTAGGAGTAGCAGGCAATATCTACGGAGAAGTTTGCGATGCTATACACCATGCCCCTTTTTTCCTTCCGCTCATCAGCAAGCACTATCAGCGAAACTGGCACAAGATAGAGTTTGAAAATGGTTGTTACGGAAAAGACTTTAAGTACATTATTCCTGTGGCTTACGGCGTAGATTACAAGTATATAGAAAGTAATCCTATGTTTGCGCTTATACGCAACATTAGGCTCGTCATGGCTCACCAAACAAGCGTGACGGAGCTGGCAAAACTTATTGCAGCACGGATAAGAAATCCAGAGGCATCTCCTATTCCCTCGAAAAATTTACTCATGTCCTTGCCTCCTCCTTTTATACTCGATAGTAAATTTTTAGTTAGCTTTGTAGTCGCAATTTTAGCTTTGTTTTTATACAAATTATTTGTACCACCCAGCACACCTTCAGAGAGTCATTCTCGAAGTGCTCTCCCGCCTCCAGTCATCACAGATACTTTGCTCAAAGATGATTCCTTTAAGGAAGTTAGCGAACTTCCTCAAATAGAAATAGATTTTGATAATCCTAATATAGACAAACTTAAAGTCGTTAATATCAAACAAGAGAAAACAGAGCATTACCTAAGTGATGGTTACAAGGGTTTGTTGGTACTGAATTTTATTTTGCATAACAAAGGGAATCAAGATTTTGACCTCGCTTACATCAAAGTAGAAGCCTTGAGAAATGCTGACGATTTGTATTTCAAAAATAAAACAAGTGCTTTGCAAAAAATAAGTAATGCCTCCTCAAAATCTAATGTCTTGGCAATAGAAATTCCGTATGAATACCAAAATACTCATTATCTTTGTGCAGTAGAACCTTCCATTGACTGTCCAAAGGGAGAGCAAATTGTTTTACCTGTTGTTTTCTACCAGAAAGAGCAAAATAATTATTTACTTCCTGATACAGATACAGAGTTTATCGTATATTTTATTACTAAACAAAGAACTTATGCTCTATCAAAGCGGTTCTACTTTGGAGAAAGTGCTTTGTATTCTGACTACCAATAATCTAACACTCACTAAACTTTATATTTTACCTAATCTTTTTTTCTAATGATGATGAAAGTATTTTTGACTATCTGCCTCTCTGTACTTGTATGGACAGTAGGAACAGCACAAGAGAATCGCAATCGCCGCTATCAATTTAAGATAGTAGAAGTACAAAAAATTAATAACCTCGAGGCAGTAAATGACAGATGTATCTGCCAAAATCTACCTGCTTTGGCATTTACTATGCAAAATAGAAGCAAAAATACGCTTTACGTCACAGGTTTGCAAGTAGAAGCTACGCGCAAAATGCACCTTCCCATGACCGACAAAAAGGAGCAGGGAAAGTTGGAAGAAGAAAACCTAAGAGGAGAAGCAAAATCTATCTGGTGGGTGAATATTCCTAAGGAAGAGGAAAATTACAGGTATCTTTTTAAATCTTCTATGAATAAACTTTATGAATGTAAAAGTGGAGAAAGAATTACTATTTATGTAGTATTAGTAGAAGAAAGAAGTTTAAAACTTCCTGAAAAAGTAAACCTTGTTCTCAAATTTATGACGAATGAAAAAAATTTAATTGCAAGTAGTGAACTGCTTACTTTCAAATAAAAAAAGGCTACTGCAAAAAGTAGCCTTTTTCTTATGCTATTCTTTCTTGTTACTCGGCAATCACATTGAAAACTACTTCCTTTTTCACTTCTTTGTGCAAATCTAAGATAGCTATGTACTGACCTAAGTTTTTTACTTCGGTTTTGAGCGAGATTCTCTTTCTATCTACTTCAAACCCTTTTTCTTTCAAGGCGTCAGAAATTTGCAAAGTAGTAACTGCACCAAATATTTTTCCACTTTCACCTGCTTTAGTATAAATATCGAGCATAGTATCCCCTATTCTTTCTGCAAGTGATAAGGCATCTGTCTTCAGTTTTTCAGCTTTATGAGCGGCTTGCTTTATATTCTCAGCAACTACTTTCTTGGCAGACTCAGTAGCCATTACAGCCAAACCTCTTGGGATAAGATAGTTGCGACCGTATCCGTTGCGTACTTTTACTACGTCATTTTTGTAGCCAAGCCCTGCGATATCTTCTTTTAATATGATTTCCATATATATTAATGTCTTTATGATTGAAAATTATTTCAAGTTATCCGCTACGTAAGGCAGGAGTGCCAGATGTCTTGCTTTTTTTACTGCCTGTGCTATCTTGCGCTGATATTTTGCGCTTGTCCCTGTTAGCCTACGTGGTAAAATCTTACCTTGCTCATTGATAAACTTCAACAAGAAGTGAGGGTCTTTGTAGTCTATGTACTTGATACCATTTTTTCTAAAACGGCAATACTTCTTTTTTTGCTCAACCCTATTTACTGATTCATTGATTAGTGTCATGGCGTATTATAACTCCTCCGCTAAGTTTTCTTTTTTAGGTTTTACAATAGTACTTTCTTTGCTTTTATTAAACTCTCCTTTTCTTCTTCTTGCGTTATACTCTAAAGCATATTTATCTAACGCAGTCGTCAAGAAACGCATAACGCGCTCATCACGTCTAAACTCAGTTTCCAATAGCTTTACGCTATCTTTGTTACCCCTAAATTCCATCAAAGCATAATAGCCTGTACTTTTATGCTGTATGGGGTAGGCTAATTTTTTAATGCCCCACTCCTCTACATGATATACATCAGCGTTGTGCTGAGTCAGTACCTCTTTGAACTTTTGTACTGTATCCTTTGCCTCTTTTTCAGACAAAACGGGATTTAAAATGAATACAGTTTCGTAATTATATCCAATCATGTTTTTTGTAAAAAATTTTTTTTAATTTTTGAGGGTGCAAAGTTAGGAAGTTTTTGACAAAGAAAAAATATTTTGATAGATTTTATGATAAAAAATAGGTAGTATTAAAGAGGTAATGCTTTCTACTTTGATAATTTGTATGAATTGGTCTAATCAGCGCTATCTGAATAGCCATTATTTACTTAACTTATTAATGGTTATTTAACCCTTAGAGTCTTGCGACCACCAACAGAAGTAATCAGTGCAATTCCCTAACAGTGGACGCAGTCCCTGTTAGCGGATATGAATGATATATACTTTTAATCACATTTGGAAAAATTCAGCATTTGATAAGGTTTTAACAATTTTTCATAAACCTTACTTGCGTATATTGCGTATTAGAATTATCTAATTGCCAAACAAATATGAAACTAAGAAAAAGGCTTGCCACCCTACAAATCATTCTGGCAATGCTCGTTTTATCGGTTTTTGTAGTGGAGAGAAACGCGCGGCAAAGTTATGTAGAAAAGTGCCAAACCATAAGCCGTAAAGTACAAGGTAAATTTACTGATTCAAATATATGGATTGAAAAAGTGAAAAATGGGACAAACCAAATTATTGTATTTGGAAAAGTAGTGTGGCAACTTTTTGACAAGCAAAATGATACGCCCTAAATCTAAACTGTAAGCTAATTTACAGTTTTTTTATTTCTAAAATCTCCCCTCTAAACATTATCGGAAAGTTTTTTGCTAATAAATGTGTGTTTTGTTGATAAAAAGATAACTTTTCTTTCACTAATTACACAATTCCATGATTTTCAGAATACTAATTGTATCTTTTCTTGTCTTTGTTGCCCAAATTGCTTTTGCCCAAGAGAAATCTTTGGTAGATATATACTTACAAGTAAGTGGTACTGCCAATTCGTACAAAGGCGACCTCAGCCCAAGTTACCAGAAATGGTCTTCGGCTTTTCATATCGGTGCTTTCTCCGACCAACACCGCTGGTTTAACCCCACTGCAAGCCTGTCCATAGGAAATTTGGTAGGTCAGAGTGCCAATTACGACTATTTGAACCCACCTCGCACCAATACTTTCTTTAAAACTAATTTTGTCCAATTTTCTTTGGGTTTGCGTTTGAATGCCGTCAAAAATGATTTTTTAACCTTCTATCTCAATCCCAATATTGGCATTATGCGCTTTACGCCAAGGGATATTCGCCACCAAAAACTGGCAAATCAAGCAGAAACACGCGCCTTAGGAGAAACTTTGCCCACTACTGCTTTCGTAATACCTGTGAGCGTAGGTGTTATGTATAAGTTCAAAGCAAGCAAACTGGCAATAGGTGCAGAGGTAGGTTTGCTCAATCCTATGAGCGATTACTTGGACAATATAGGTAAGTTAGGTAGTACCTCAGCAAGAGATAATAGCCTGCAAGTCAAACTTTCTGTCTATGCTCCTCTCACCAAGTACGATGCGGAGGAGGAAAGAAGAAAACAAGAAGAGAAAAAAGAACGCCGCCAAGAATGGCTCAGGAAGCAAGGCTTGTTAAAGGAAAGTCAGCAAAAAGGAGAAAATAAAACTCAGCCAACCCCTAAAAATATAGAGAAGAAAAAAACTACTCCTACTCAGCTTAAAAATCAGAAAGCGAAGGAAAAAGCCGAAAAAGAAAAACAAAATAAAGCAAAAGAGAGAACTAAAACTTTGGAAAAGAATAAAAAAGAAAGCGAAAAGAAAAAGCAAGAAACGGCTAAAAATAAGCAAAAACTTCAAGAGAAGAAGCAAAAAGAAGCAGAAAAGCGCAAGCAAGAAGTAGAGAAAAGAAAGAAAAAGGCAGAGCAGGAGAAACGCAAGAAACAAACAAAGAAAAAGAAGAGCTAAATGAATTTTATCAAAAATTTCAGATGAAATATTTTATTCCTATACAATTTATTTATTTTTGAGAACAATTCAAAATCGCATTATTTCATCATTTATAATCTATAACTTCAAAATGAACATACACGAATACCAAGCCAAAGATATTTTGAAAAGCTATGGAGTAAGAGTACAAGAGGGCGTAGTAGCTACTACTCCACAAGCGGCATTGGATGCGGCTCGCCAACTAAACGCTGAAACAGGTACAAAGTGGTTCGTTATTAAGGCACAAATCCATGCAGGAGGAAGAGGAAAAGGTGGAGGCATTAAATTAGCTAAAAACTATGAGCAAGTAACAGAACTTTCTAAGCAAATCTTAGGAATGCAATTAGTAACTCCACAAACAGGTCCCGAAGGAAAAAAAGTACATAAAATTTTGGTAGCCGAAGATGTGTATTATCCGGGGGAGTCCGAACCTAAGGAATACTATTTAAGCATCATGCTTGACAGGGCAAAAGGGTGTAACGTTATCATTGCCAGCACCGAAGGAGGTATGGATATAGAAGCCGTAGCGCATGATACTCCTGAAAAAATCATTAAAGAATGGATAGACCCAAGTGTAGGTTTACAACCTTTCCAAGCACGCAAAATCGCCTTTGCCTTTGGCTTGGAGGGCAATGCCTTCAAGGAAATGGTCAAGTTCCTTTTTGCGCTCTACAAAGCATACGAAAGCATAGATGCCTCCCTTTTTGAAATCAATCCTGTATTAAAAACTTCTGATAATAAGATACTTGCCGTAGATGCTAAGGTAAATTTAGATGATAATTCTCTCTTCCGCCACAAAGAATTGGCAGATATGAGAGATTTGGCAGAGGAAGACCCCTTAGAAGTCGAAGCCTCTGCCTCAGGTTTGAACTACGTAAAATTGGACGGGAACGTAGGCTGTATGGTCAATGGAGCAGGCTTGGCAATGGCTACTATGGACATCATCAAACTCTCCGGCGGAGAACCTGCTAACTTCTTGGATGTAGGTGGTGGGGCAAATGCTCAAACCGTGGAGGCAGGTTTCAGAATCATATTACAAGACCCTAATGTTAAAGCTATTCTTATCAATATTTTTGGTGGCATTGTGCGTTGTGATAGAGTAGCCAATGGAGTCGTTGAGGCATATAAGAAAATTGGCGACATCAAAGTGCCTATTATTGTACGCTTGCAAGGCACAAACGCAGAAGAAGGAGCAAAAATCTTAGCAGAATCAGGCTTAAAAATTACTCCTGCTATTTTGCTCAAAGATGCCGCTCAGAGAGTAAAAGAGGCTATGGCTTAGCAAGATAGATTTTAACTTTCCAGAAGTTTTAAACTTTTGGAAAGTTGCATAAAAAATATCTAACAACTACAAGCCAAACGAAAGCCGATAATGTTTAGGCGAATCCCTGCGGCATAAGTATCTCTATTAGTAAGCATGCAACATCTGATTCCATCTCGCCAGCTACCCCCACGATTGACGCGGTTCGTATTTGATTCCCTGCATATACTTTCCTTTAAATATTGTGCTAATGGTACAATTTGTCCATTGACGCATACAGGGTCAAGCATTTCAGAAGGTACTTTGGAAAAGGCTTCATCATCAAAATCGTCTTCGCACCATTCCCAAACATTGCCACAAAGGTCATATATGCTCAAATCGTTGGGTTTTTTTAAGCCTATTTCTTGACTTTGATTGCGACTGTTCTCGTCGTACCAACCTACGGTAAATAGGTCATCACCTCCTGCATACGTGTAATTGCTTATTCCTCTATCGCTGGCGGCGTATTCCCATTCCGCCTCGGTAGGCAAGCGAAAAAAGACACCTAACGATTTAACTTCTTGTCTTTCATTGAGTTTGCTAAGAAAATGCTTGCAGTCATGCCAACTTACCTGCTCAACGGGTTTATGATGATACTTAAAATAAGAAGGATTTTCTCCCATGACCTCTTCGTAAAGTGCTTGTTGTACTGGATACTTTCCTATCCAAAAATCAGAAAGCCAGATGCAAGGGTTGTGCTTATCTCTGCTCATTTGGTAAGTCCCTCCTTGTACTTTTATCATCTCGATAATGGTTGCTCCTATTGTTATTTGTAAGGTATCAGGTTTTGTGCTTTGGGTAATTGTTGGAGAGGTCATAAATAATAAAATAAAATTGTCAATTCACATATTTTTTTACATAATTTACCTCGTAAATTTAGCTAATTTTATTTCATGCTCAAAAGAAAATCAAAGAGATAGTTTGCTTGTATTGCAACTTATTGGCGTGATAGTACGCCGTAAATTACTATCATTTGAAAGGCTAACGTATTAATATGTAAATATATCTATGAAAATACTTTGCATAGGAGAAGCACTGATAGACATGATTTGTATTGATAAAGGAAAGTCTTTGTCGGAGGGAGAAAACTTTTTGAAAAAAACAGGAGGCGCTCCTACGAATGTAGCAGCAGCAGTAGCCGCCTTAGGAGGACAAGTGGCATTAGCCGCAAAAGTGGGTAAAGACCCTTTTGGCAAGCAGTTGATTAGCACTATGCATGACTTTGGTGTCGATACCCGCTTTATGTTCCAAGATAAAAACACCTTTACTACTTTTGCTTTTGTATCCCTGATGGAAAATGGAGAAAGGGATTTTGTTTTCAACCGAGGTGCGGATAGCAACCTGAATATCGCAGAAGTTGGGCAGATAGATTTAAGCGAATTTGGGATTGTTCACTTTGGCTCAGCTACTTGTTTTTTGGCGGGGGACTTGCAAGAGGCTTATAAGTATCTCTTAGATAAGGCATTATCGCAAAATATATTTATTAGCTTTGACCCCAACTATCGCCATCTTTTATTCAAAGATAATCTTCAGGATTTTATTAGCCAAGCTTGGTATTTTTTAGAGCATTGCCACTTTTTCAAAGTAAGTGAGGAGGAGGCAATACTTTTAACTAAGAAAAACACCCTACAAGCAGCAGCAGAATATTTTTTAGAAAAAACAAAGGCTATTTTTGCTGTTACCTTAGGCAAAGAGGGTACGCTCATCGGCTTTCAAAATCAACTTCATATCGTGCCAAGTATTCCTATTAAGCCTGTGGACACTACTGGCGCGGGAGATGCTTTTGTTGGGGCGGTACTTTATCAACTTAGCCATTACTCACCGTCCAACGTCCAATCTTTGGCAGACTGGCAAAGCATCGTAGCCAATGCTAACCGTGCAGGCGCGCGTACTTGTGAATACATGGGTGCTATGGAGGCTTTTAAGCACCTAAGCAGTAGGATTTTTTACTCCTTACCGACTTAGAAATTCATAAAACTTTCAAAAATAATATCTTTTTCTCTTTGCTTGTATTCTTGGCGAAGTTCTTTTAAAAATTCTTTTAGGATTTTATAGTCCGTATGTGTATAGATGGAGTCTTGTAAGCTATCTATGATATGCTGAAGCTCTGCCTTTTCTTGTTTGAAAATCCTGTCTGTAGCCTGAGGGGTAGGTCTGCAATATTTTTCATAAATTAATCCCGTAGGGCTTCCCCAACCAATGAGGTTGAACTTTTCATTTTCCAATTCGCGTATTTGCTCTTGTAAGAGTTGGTTATAGCGTTTGATTTGGTCTTCCATGAGGCTCTCGACATGCTCATGCTGAATCTGATATTCTAATTGCAGTCGCAAAAGTTCAAACAGGTCATTGGCTTCGTAGGCGGCAGTTACTCGCTTCATCATTTCCGTTTTGCGGTGGCGTTCTGTTTCATCTTGCTCTAAATCAGGGTGTAGTTCTTTTGCCAGACTTGTATAGATAGTACGAATATCTTTGCTTAGCATCTTTTTCTCTTCTGCTTGCTTCTGCTCCTTTTCTATCTGCTTCTTAGTTTTTTTTCTACTGCCTTGTCCACTTCTCCAAGTGTTTTGTTGCTTTTCTTCTATCTCTTTCTGCTTTTTAGCAAAATATTCGCTTGGATTCTTTCGCATCTCGTCTAAGTCTATATCTATGCCAAACATCACACTCATAATTTCTTTGGCAGCGTTATGTATTAGTTCACTTTCCTCTTCAGTAAACATAAGAGCTTCATATTTCTTTTTGAGTTGCTCTATTTGTTTCTCTTCTTCTATCTTCTTTTCATCTACAAACTCAGGCTTTGACACTATGTTGTCGCAAAGTTCAAGGATATGTCGCATCAACATTTCGGAGTCTCTTTTTTTGAAAAAACCTGATTGGTAAGCTTGGTCAAGAATAAAAACGTATTGTTTTTGCTTTTCTCTTATCTTTTCTATCATCGGGAAAATCTCGCTTATCATTCTTTGGCGTACCGCTCCTAATTGCTCTTTGATATTGGCAAGCTCTTTTTTCAGTTTCTCTATACGTTTGATTTTCTTGTTAAAATCAGTTTCATGTTTACTAAGTGCTTTTTCTTTATTTTTTCCAATAACCAGCATAGTGGAGACGTTTCTTTCTACGGTCTTTTCTTGCTGAGAAGGCGCAGAGGTAGATTTCTTTCTTGGCATGTTGAATTTTTTATATTTAACACCTCAAATTTAAGGGGAATTTTGAGAAAAAACAAAAATGCGGTTTATTATTCGGAAATTTGCTGTTAATATTGCAAGGGAATAAACAACACGAATGAGTAATACCTTAGAAAAAATCCAAGCACCTATTGCCAAAGAAATGACAGAGTTTGAAAAGAAATTTCGCGATTCTGTCAAAACGAATATTTGGATTTTGGATAATGTGATGAATTATATTATCAAAGGTAAAGGCAAGCAGATGCGTCCTATGTTTGTTTTTTTGACAGCGGGAATATGTGGGGAGATTACAGAGGCAACTTATCGAGGAGCGGCACTTATAGAACTTTTGCATACCGCTACACTGGTACACGACGACGTAGTAGATGACGCTCACTATCGCAGAGGTTTTTTCTCTATTAATGCACTCTGGAAAAACAAAGTAGCTGTTTTAGTGGGTGATTACTTACTTGCCAAAGGTTTGTTACTTTCTATTGATAATCAGGATTTTGATTTATTAAAAATTGTTTCCAATGCCGTCAGGGAAATGAGCGAGGGTGAACTACTACAAATGGAAAAAGCACGTTCTTTGGATATTACAGAAGCAGTTTATTTTGATATTATTCGCCAAAAAACAGCTACTCTCATTGCTTCTTGTTGCGGAGTAGGGGCGAGTTCGTCAGGCGCAGGCGAGGAGATAGTCCAAAAAATGCTTCAATTTGGAGAAAAAATAGGCATTGCTTTCCAAATCAAAGATGACCTTTTTGACTATGGCACGGCAGAAATTGGTAAACCCGTAGGCATTGACATCAAAGAAAAGAAAATGACTTTACCGCTCATTTATGCTCTCAACAAAGCAGATAAAAGCGATAAGAGGCATATCATCAATTTGGTAAAAAATGAGAGTGAGAAGCCCAAAAAAGTAGCAGAGGTCATTGACTTTGTAAAAAAATCGGGTGGCATTGAATACACTCACCAAGTCATGCACCACTATTACCAAGAAGCAGAGCAAATATTGGCAGACTTTCCAACATCTATTTATAAAAGTTCCTTGCAGGAATTGGTCAGATTTACTATAGAGAGGAGTAGATAACTTTGGCTATGCTCTGAGTAGCTCCTCGTATTTCTCCTCGTTGCAGGTTCTTAGCGCGTTCTCCATTTGTTGTTTCCAAAGACGTATATTTTCCTCTTGGAAAACCTCTATCTCATCTAAAATACTTTTTACGTCACTGTATTCGTACACTGTAAGTTTTTTAAGTTGGTCAAAGAAAGATATTAATTGTATTTTTTCCTTAGGAGTGAGTATAGTTTTTTTGGAGAATAATTGGTTATTCATAGGGAACAGATTAAACTCATAATGTGCCGTAGCCAAAGGTAATGTAAACCAAAAAGTACTTCCTTCTCTCAACTTAGAAACTACACCTATTTTACCCTGATGCGATTCTATTGCCATTTTACAAAAAGTAAGCCCTAAGCCCGTAGAGCGTACTTCTCCTGATTTAAGAGCTTCTACCTGAGCAAATTTCTCAAAAATGACTTCTAATTTATCCTCAGGAATACCTGTACCCGAATCTGCAATGGCAATACCTATTTGTCCATCAGGGGAGTTTGCAAAAGCAGGATTAGTATAAATCCTAATTTTCCCATTGTTGGGAGTAAACTTAATAGCATTGGTAAGCAGATTAATCATCACTCTTTCAACAATTTCTTCATCTACATTGACCACAACGTGGTTAGGTACTTGGTTAATGACTTCTATAGATTTTCTTTCTAACAGCAACCTTACTTGGTTTAGGGCATTATAGATGATTTTTACTAATCTTTGTGGTGAGATTTGTAGCTTAAATTCGGTATTTTCAAATTTTTGCACGTCTAAGATATTAAATACCATATTTAGCATCTGTCTTGCCGCTTGGAGGACTTCTTGTTTTTCTGTAACACCTAAAATCGTATTAAGAGGATTTTTTAAATCGTGAACTATCATGTTTGTTAGACCTTCTTTGAATTTGTTGAGGTCTAAGAGCTGTGCATTGACATTTTGTAACTTGTCTGTTTGTTTTTCTAATATGGATTTTTGTAATTCCATGACCTTCAGTCCATCTGCTAATTTTTCATTAGCTAAGGCTAAGTCTTGGGTACGTTCTCCCACTAACTTTTCTAAGGCAATTTTATGGGCTTGGATTCGCTTGATACGCCTTTGGTATAGAAAAAATAAGATAGCCAAAATACTGAAAATCGCTAAGGCAATAAACCACCACATTTGCCAAAAAGGAGGCGTAATAATTACTTTGAGCGAGGTAACTTCTTCATTCCAAACGCCATCACTATTAGTCGCTTTTACTAAAAAAGTGTAAGTATCAGGAGAAAGATTGGTATAGGTAGCAAAAGGGCGTTTAGCATCAGTATAGTTCCAGTCCTTATCAAAACCTTGCATTTTGTAGGCATACTTGATTTTTGCTCGATTGCTAAAATCTAAGGCAGAAAATTCAAAGCCAAAAATATAGTCTTGGTAAGCAAGGATAATTTCTTTACTTTCTGAAATACACTTTTTCAAAATATTATCTTCGCCATAATTGCGTTCGGGCTTATTAAATAAGTAAAATTCAGTGATGGTTACTTTGGGTTTATAAGTACTTATGTTAATCTTTTCAGGAAAAAAGGCATTAAGTCCATTCACCCCGCCAAAGAACATTTCTCCCTTGCTATTCTTATGAAAAGCGTTGATGTTGAACTCATTGCTTTGCAAGCCGTCATTAGCATCAAAGTTGGTGATTTGATGGTTTTGCTTATGAAACTTAATTAACCCCCTGTTGGTGCTAAGCCATAGATTATCTTCATTATCTTCTAAAATACCATAAATTACCTCATTTGGGAAGCCATTTTTCTTTCCAAAATTAGTAAAATTATTGGTATTTTCATTAAAACGGCTCAGTCCGCCAGTTGTGCCAACCCAGACCGTTCCTTTTTTGTCCAAGTAAATAGAAATTACTCTGTCATTTATCAAACTTAGCGTATCTCTATCATTGTGAAGGTAGGTTCTAAAAATCTTGTCAATGGGATTATATACTCTAAGCCCATTGCCGTGTATGCCAATCCAGATATTTCCTTTGCTGTCCTCAGCAAGATAGTTAATAGCGCAACCTTGTGGAAAAATAGCCTCATTGCTTTTTTTATCAGAAAAAAGTATAGAAAGTCCGGTTCTGTTACTGTCCCAAACAGCCAAAGCCCCTATCATGCCTATCCAGAGATTATCCTTGCTATCTACAAAAAGACTACGTACTTGTTTACTTGGAAGGTATAAAGCGTTGGTATCCTTTGGATTAAATGCAAGGCGATTGACAAACTTTTTTTGCCTATACTCAAATAAACCTCCAAAAGTACCTAACCAAACTACGCCTTTTTTATCTTGGCAAATATCCACGGTAAAATTGTAAGGGGAGTTTTTGTAGTCATCTAAATCTACATTTTCTAATGCATAAGGCGGGTGCTGAAACTTATTTTGCAAACGGTCTTGGGGAGTAGCCATATTGATTCCTTTTTGCGTAGCACAAACCCATAAGTTTCCTCCTTTGTCCTCAAATATCCTGCGCAAAGAGTTATAAGATAGGCTATGAGGATTATTCTCTTCGCTTCTGTAATGTAAAAAGTAATGCCTTTTTTTCAAATCAAAATAATGCACACCTCCATTGACAGTACCTACCCACAGCACTCCTGCTTCATCTTCAAACATATCAACTAACTCATTGACGTTTAAGGATTTTGGATTAGCTAAGTTTTTTTGAAATCGCAAAAATGTAAGATTTTCTCCCTTTTGTTGGAGTAGATTTAGCCCACCTGCTTCTGTGGCTACCCAGAGTTCGCCCGTAGAAGTTTCTAAAACATCACTAATATAGTCGCTACCAAGGGATTGAGGATTATTCTCATCATATCTATATGCAGTAAATTGGCGTTTTTTTTTATCAAACTTATTTAGTCCTCCACCGTAAGTGCCTACCCAAATGGTTTGGTCTTTACTGACGAAAATACTGTTAATAAAATTATTAGCCAAGCTAAAACTATTATTTTCTTCATTTTTAAAGGATTCTAAAACTCCTGTTTGCTTATCAAGAATAAATAGCCCTTCTTTGACCGTTCCTATATAAAGGTTTCCCTCTGCGTCTTTGGCAAGGCTTTTAATACCGCAGTCGCTTGCTCCTCTTTCTTTGCAAAAAGAAAAGTAAGAAGAAAACTGCCTGCGCTTTTTGTCAAATTTTTTTAGACCTAAGTTGCTTGTCGCAATTAGCAGGGTATGGTCTAAGTCTTCTATAATCGCTTCTATGCGGGCTATTTCTCTCCCTTGCTCATCGTTTAAAAAATTAATGAATTGGTCTTTTTCATAATCGTACAGGCTTAGTCCTTTCAGTGAACCTACCCACAGATTTTTATCTTTATCCACAAACAATGCTGTAACAAAACTATGTGGGAGCGAAGTACTATCTCTTGGAATATGGTAGTAAGCAATAATCTTATTGCCATCGTACTTATTTAAGCCGTCGGAAGTACCTATCCATATCAAACCGTTTTTATCTTGGGCAATAGCATAAGCAGTATTTTGAGAAAGTCCGTCCTCGGTAGTGATTTTACTGAAGCGAATCCCTTGTGCTTCAATTTTAAAAACAAAGAAAACAAAATTGATAAAAAGGAGTTGTTGATATAAATTTTTTCTTTTTGACATTCACTCAGGAGAATAATTTTTGGCAAAGATAAGGAAATGTTGTAAAATAGGGAAAATAGATTTTGTGGTTTAATGCATTGAGAAAGAAAGTTTCTTGCTTTATTTCCATATTTTCAAAATTAAATGCTATCTTTGGATTCCCACAATTAAACCTATCAACTTTTCGCCTTGTTTTCTTGAAATTTTACACTGTTTTAATTTTTACACAATACGAAATTTTTTGATAAAAATGAGTCTTTCATCTATCAGTATTCAGCGACCTGTTTTTACTATTGTATTAAACATAGTCATCATTATTTTTGGATACATTGGCTTTAACTTTCTGGGAGTCAGGGAATATCCGAGCATAGAATCGCCCATCATTACTGTTAATACGCGTTATGTAGGGGCGAATGCAGAAATCATAGAATCTCAAATTACCGAACCTTTGGAGGAGGCGATTAATGGTATAGCCGGGGTTACGAGTATAACCTCTACAAGTAGGGACGGCTCGAGTAGTATTTCGGTGGAGTTTGCTTTAGAAGTAGATTTGGAAACCGCCGCCAACGATGTAAGGGATAAGGTTTCTGGGGCTTTGGACAGGCTTCCTCCTGATGCCGACCCGCCAAGAATTGCTAAAGCAGATGTGGACGGAGGCGTAATCATTGCCTTAAATGCTAAAAGCGCAAAGCGTTCGCTACTCGATTTGAATGCTATCGGTGAATCCTTAATCAAAGAGCGCTTGCAAACCATTCCCGGCGTTAGTGAGGTACAGGTATGGGGAGAGAAACGCTATGCTATGCGACTGGAGATAGACTTGGCAAAACTCGCCGCTTACCAGATTACACCTTTGGAAGTAAGAACAGCCCTAACAAGGGAGAATGTAGAACTACCAAGTGGAAGAATAGAAGGACAGCAAACAGAACTTACTGTAAAAACTATGGGGAGGCTAACCTCAGTAGAGGAGTTTAATAATTTGGTTATCAAGCAAGAAGAAGATAGATTAGTACGTTTCAAAGATATAGGACAAGTACGTTTGGCTCCTGAGAATGAGCGAACTTTGCTCCGCAGAGATGGGGTTACGATGGTAGCGTATGCTATCTCGGCGCAGCCCGGGTCTAACCACATTGACATTTCTAATAATTTTTACAAGAGGGTAGAACAGATAAAGAAAGACCTACCCGAGGACATAGAGTTGGTGATTGGTTTTGATAATACTAAGTACATTCGCTCTTCCATTGCTGAGGTACAAGAAACAATTTTTATCGCTTTTGGCTTGGTTGTTACTATTATTTTCTTGT
>Ga0272446_1000089_pt1 | contig 120750 bp, 113 predicted proteins | sample YNPCB0061_FD_194587 | JGI IMG/M metagenome (GOLD analysis project Ga0272446, IMG submission 194587) | Hot spring microbial mat communities from Yellowstone National Park, WY, United States - YNP-CB-006-1 | ecosystem: Environmental > Aquatic > Thermal springs > Hot (42-90C) > Sediment | place...
AATAAGCACAATTCTACTGTAATCGGTACCCTGATATCGATGTGGCATAGCCATCTTGATTTGGTCAATCAATGGCCCACTCAGTAGATGCTCCATTCTATTTACTTTTAACAACGTTGGGTACTGTGCTATATCTTCAACAAACTGCGAAACAAATGCGATAAGTAACAAGAAAACAAAAATAAGAATAAAGATTCTTAATATGTTGATTAAATACGCCAAGGAGTTCAAAAAAAATGATTTCATTTTATCTGACCTTTATTCGTTTACACGCCTATTAACACAACTCGCTAATCGTTAACGCAGTTTGATTATTATAATAATAGGCTCTATTGGGAAGATATGTAAATGTGCTTGTGATTTTCGAATATAACTCACAGCGTTTAGAACAAGATTTCAGACTTATTATTGTTGAATGATTTTTTCTACATCTTCATCCTTTAAAAATAATAAGTCATTTTGGCCGTTTATTTTTAAATAATAGGCTGTTTTCAATATCGAATTAACCGCGTTTCCCCAAATTAACCACACCAACCCTAGAAAAATAAAACCGTAGAATAAAATATCGTGGAAGATCTCCTGATAACCTAAAGGCATTACTTTTTGGGCTAAATAGAGAGGAATCGTTAGAGGGGCGAGATATAAGCCCAACAAGAATAAAACATTCACCTGAAAAACTGCGGTTTTTACAAATGACTGAGTTGATTTTTCGAAAGCGGCACTGGGTGATAATTTTTCAAGAATAATATAGGGCATTATTAAATAGACCAGAACATGCCATCCGGCACTGGCGGCCGATAAAATGAATCTATCCGCTTTTCCGATACGTGAGATTAAGGATAAAATAAACCCAGCACAAACAAAAAAAATTCCCCAGGATAATAAAGCATTTCGCTGCAACCAACACTGCTGCAATGCTTCTTTCAAGGAAATTGTGTTTCCTTTTAAATTAAAACTTGCCATATAAACAAGCACTGCACTGCTCAACGTATTAATGCCAATAATAATCAGCAGGAGAATGAGGAAAATGGCAATTTGTAAGTACCAATAATATTGAGGAGTTATAGTGTAAATATCTGATTCATTAGATACATTGATCCAATGAACATCATAGCTGATCAAGATTATTCCCAATAAACTTAATAGCGAACAAATGAATGGTAGGAAAATATATAGTTTATTCCTAAAGAAAAGCTCTAAGGCTTGTATAAACAAACGGTTCGTTAATCGCAACATGCTAAGAAGTTGGGATTCCTGAAAATATTAATTAATTCTTTTATTATAGACAATTAATTTGTGGGTCGAGTCACCTGGACTCGACCCAATCCCATCCCGTTATGGCATCTCAGAAATCGGTCAGTATCCTTCAGGCAGTGACATTAGACTCGCATTTCCACCTGCCGCAGTGGTATCAACTGTATAAGTCCGCTCATGGCATAGACGGAGCAAGTAATAGGGTCCTCCTGCTTTCGGCCCAGTACCTGATAATCCTTCTCCACCGAAAGGCTGTAAACCCACGACCGCACCAATCATATTACGATTAACATAGCAGTTACCGGCATGTACATGTTCTTTGATGTATTGAACGGTTTGATTAATGCGGCTATGGATACCCAGCGTCAAACCGTAACCTGTGTTATTGATCTGCTTAATCACCTCATCAAGGTGTTTTCGTTTATAGCTGATCACGTGCAGAACAGGTCCGAATACTTCTTTAGCTAATGCCGACATGTTATCAATAGCGATTGCAGTAGGTGGCATGAAATAACCCGACTCACAATCCTCCGGAAGCTCACATTGATAAATGATTTCGTACTTTTGACGCATCGCCGCAACATGAGCTTTTAATCCAGCTAATGCATCATTATCAATCACCGGTCCGATATCAGTAGATAGCCAACGAGGATCCCCTACCTGCAACTCAGCCATTGCCCCTTTCAGTAAGTGAACCATACGAGGATAAACTTCTTCCTGTACATACAAAACACGTAAAGCTGAGCACCGTTGGCCAGCACTGCCAAATGCCGAAGTGATGGCATCGACGGTAACTTGCTCAAGCAAAGCAGATGAATCTACAATCATTGCATTTTGCCCACCCGTCTCAGCGATTAAAGGAATAATTTCACCACCCCGCGTTGCGAGCGTTTTATTGATTAGCGCCGCTGTCTGTGTTGAACCTGTGAATAGAACTCCCTTCACACGCAAATCAGCAACTAAAGCAGCGCCTACTGTTTCCCCACTTCCGGGCAGCAATTGTACAACGTCAGTCGGTATGCCCGCTTTGTGCATTAATTGCACAGCGAAACAAGCAATCAAAGGCGTCTGTTCAGCAGGTTTAGCAACCACGCAGTTACCAGTCACTAGGGCTGCTACAACTTGTCCTGTAAAGATAGCCAAAGGAAAATTCCAAGGGCTTATACAGGCAATCACCCCTCGTCCGTGTAGGCTAAGCTCATTTAATTCACCGGTGTACCCATGAAGCTTCATGGGTTTGGCCATGAGTTTTTCTGCCATCATCGCGTAATAACGGCAGAAATCGACAGCCTCGCGAATTTCAGCGACCCCATCATTCCATGTTTTGCCAGCCTCAAGACAAGCCATGGCAAGCAATTCGGGCATATTCTCTTCTAAAAGATTAGCAAAACGCTCTATACACGCTATTCGTTCATTAACTGGCCTGCTACTCCATTTAGGAAATGCTTGCTCAGCTTGGGATAAAGCCCAATCCACATCCAGCCGAGTTGAATCGCTAACACGGCCAATTGGACGTTCTGGTTTTTGTGGCGATACCACCGAACGATCAACTTCACCACCTTGCTTTCCACCTGCTAAAAGTGGTTTAGCAAGCCAATGCGATAGATCCATTTCTGTGTAACTTTGCTGCAATTTGGCCACGGCTTTTCTATCAGAAAAATCAAATCCGCTTGAATTTTTTCTTCCTGGAATAAAGATGGATGCAGGCAAAGGAATATTTTGATTAATTTTACCTAACAAATGCGTCGCTTTGCTAACAGGATCCTCAACCAAAGTACTTATTGGCGCCTTTTCATCAACGATTCGGTTTACAAAAGAGGAGTTAGCCCCGTTTTCTAATAAACGACGAACTAGGTAAGGTAATAAATCTTCATGCGATCCAACTGGTGCATAAATTCGGCAAGGGATGCCTAAACGATTTGCGGGAACAATTTGTTCATAGAGCTCATTACCCATACCATGTAAACATTGAAACTCAAAATCGCGATAATCGCCCACGATATTGAGGATCATCGCGACCGAGTAGGCATTATGAGTAGCAAACTGAGGGTAAACTGCATCGGTCATCGTCAACAGTTTTTTAGCACAAGCTTGAAATGAAACATCGGTGAACACTTTTCGTGTAAATACAGGGTATTCAGAAAGTCCTAGCATTTGCGTTTTTTTAATTTCGCTATCCCAATAAGCACCTTTAATCAAACGCACCATCATTCGCCGTTGCTTACTTCTAGCCAGTGCAGCAACCCAATCCAATAAATAAAACGCGCGTTTTTGATAGGACTGTACTGCCATTCCAAAGCCATGCCAGCCATGTAAACTGTCATCAGTGAATACTCGCTCAATGACATCAAGAGATAAGTCCAATCGCTCAGACTCTTCTGCATCGATGGTTAGGGCTATATCAAATTTTTTAGCTAATTGGGCAAGTTCAAGTAATTTTGGCGGCAGCTCCTCCATTACCCTTGCCTTTTGTGTTTCTTGATAGCGCGGATGCAAAGCAGAAAGTTTAATTGAGATACCTGGGCGTTGATAAACATTACTATCCTTATCAACACTTGCCCCTATTTTTTCAATCGCTTCTTTATAAGCATTAAAATAGCGCTTAGCGTCTATTGTTGTAAGTGCAGCCTCGCCAAGCATGTCATAAGAATAGCGATAGCCTATGGCTTCCTTTTTCTTAGCACGCACTAACGCCTCTTCAATGGTCCGCCCTGTTACGAATTGCTTACTCATAATACGCATTGCTTTATCCACTGCTTTACGCACCACAGATTCACCGCTTCGATTAAGCAGTTTAAATAACGCTTTTGATAACATTGAATCTGCTTTTTCAGGAGTAAGCACCATTCCAGTAAGCATCAACGCCCAAGTCGTGGCATTAACAAAAAACGAGTCACTCTGACCACGATGTGCTTTCCAATCCGCTGCCGTCAGCTTATCTTTGATCAAGCTATCGATTGTCGGATTATCTGGAACACGCAGCAACGCCTCTGCCAAACACATTAAAGCGATACCCTCATCACTTGATAAAGAATACTCTGTTAAAAAGGAATCAATACCTGTGCTTTTTTTTCGTTCAGACCGAACTTGCTCCACTAGGGCTGTCGCTTTATTGCGAATAGCAATGAGTTGCTCATTATCCAATTCAGCCTGTTTTATAAGCTCAGTTACTATTGTCAATTCATCAATGCGGTAAGCATTATTTATCAGTGCGCGTGCATCTTGAGGCAATTGTGCTGAGTATCGCTCGAGCATAGTAATCTCCAGTCCAACAGGTCAAAAAATATCAAGGGATAATAATTCAGAACATCTCGAATTGAAATGCATTAGAACTAATTTTAGCTGCTTAAAAGGATTAAAGCGCCTCTATTATCGCAAAATATTTGGTCAAAAGATAGCCAAAACAGATCTATTTGTGATAATATTGCATTTTTTTAATACTGTTAAATCGATGGGAATTAAACAAGATAGATTTTTTTACAGACTTTTTGTGTAATATTTACCCTAATATAAAGGTATATCAATTTTATAAGCTCCTGAATTTGGATAATATTTTGTCCCAGTGAGCAATCATTCCTCTTGTAATTTTACATTTGCCTTACTTGTAAATATAATCACCAATCGTTTGTGACGTTATTTCCTACGTTTAACAAGAAAAAAGGAGTGCTATGAGTACATTATTAAGCATAATCTCTGCGGCTTTTTTTTCTACAGGGCTCACACATAATACATTACCTTCCGCGAGAAACTTTGACATTAACACACACGTGCAACACTTAAGCCAAAAAGCGCCACAGCTTAACAAGAAAGTTCTTAAGCTAGCACTAACTGCCTATAAAAAAGCAGCGGATAAGGGTGCGGTAAAAAAACCGGTTCTTACTGTCATTGATTATTCTTTACCTTCTAATAAACAGCGCATGTGGGTTTTTGACCTTGGTAGAGAACGACTCTTGTATAATACTTATGTGGCTCACGGTAGAAACTCTGGAATGGATGTTCCTACTCATTTCTCCAATGCACCTTCCAGCAAGGCAACAAGTCTTGGTACTTTTGTAACCCGTGATACTTATATTGGCTCTAAAGGCTATTCACTCAACTTACAAGGTTTAGAACGTGGGTTTAATGACAACGCCTACAGCAGACGTGTTGTGATCCATGGCGCATGGTATGTAGAACCCGATTTCATTCGAAAAGCAGGTCGTGCTGGCCGTAGCTGGGGATGTCCCTCTATTGCTCAAACTTTAGCTAAACCTGTAATCAATACAATAAAAGGTGGCTCAGTCGTCTTTGCTTATTATCCTGACCGTTACTATTTAAGCCATTCAGGATTTGCCACTGTATAAAAGGTAAAGCCAGGGATCTACCCTGGCTTTTGCAGTCTTCCGTCAGAACATCCTGTTCTGACGTCGTCCCTGACTATCATTTCCCTATGATTACAAATCCCTTTGTTAGGGCTCCAAGTCCGTTGAAGCCATGTTTCAAATTTAGCAACAAGGTTGTTGCTTTGCAAGACAGTATGTCAGTATCAAGACGGAATGATCTTTTCTTATTAAAATATTTAATCTATAAAATTCAATAAGTTAGCAAATCAAACAGAATAGTACACAGGTTATTCACATCATTTTCTCGCTTTAAATTGAGAAATTTCTTGGCCTACAGTAAGACATTAAGGCAAAAAAAAGTTAAATTGCTAAATTAAAATTCTGGTTTACACAAGAATTAGGCATGAGGGTAAATTAATGAGCCAAGATTCGAAGGTTATTTGCTACGCTCAGGATGAGCATTTATTTTGCTTCAGGTGTAAATTTTAAAACACTTATCTACGAGTACCCTTGATAAACGCATTAATTGTGGTAGTTTAATCAGCATTCCATTGCTTCGGAGTATAAAAGCATGACTCAGCAGAGTGAAACCGCTAAAAAGGACAAGCTGCAGATTATTGATTGGTTAGTGGAACATTTTCCTAACGCCTTTTTTAAAAAAGCCAGTCAGGTAAGACCCCTACAAATTGGCATATTTGATGAAATTATTGATTTTTATGAACGGTTGGATACCCCGCCTTTCAGCAAAAAGGCACTGCGGGAAGCTTTAAGCTACTATAGTTCATCGCCTGCCTATCTAAATTGTCAAAAAGCAAATACAGCCCGTGTAGATCTGTTTGGCAACGAAGTTGACATTGTCACTGAGGAACAAGCGAAATATGCCCATCAACGCTATCAGCAACGGTATGGCGAAAAAAAGGGTTGAGGATTAAATCAAATGCCTCCTACCAGGAAAAATCTTTATGGTTAAAGATGTTTAGAGCAATTAGGCAGCGTCCCTGAAGTTGCCTATTTATAAATTTATTTTGAAATGATAAAAGAACAATTGTTGAGCTGCTTTTTTATGTATGTCCAATGAATAAAACCTATTATGCCCCATTCGTCTGCTAACTCAGGTCTTTCGTAATCGTAATTACTCTGGCTTGAAACAAGAAATCAAATAATTTACATCGACAGATTCCTGGAGTATAGCTGTGCGGCTCAAGGGATTGTAGGCCATCCCCGTTAAACTACGGAATTCAAGTCCGGCTTTTCTCGTCATAGCTAATAATTCACTGGGTTTAATAAATTTTCCGAAATCATGGGTTTGTCTAGGAAGTAATCCCAGCACATATTCTGCTGCAATAACGACAGTGGCATAGGCTTTCAGAGTTCTATTAATCGTGGATAAAAAAAGATAGCCTCCAGGTTTCAATAAACGGGCACAATGATTAATGACTAGTTGCGGATCGCTGACATGTTCTAACATTTCCATACAGGTAACAGCATCGAAAACGCCATCATTATAATCCTCCACGGGAGAGCAGACATAATTTATTGCTAATCCACTTGTTATTGCGTGTGCCTTTGCAGCTTGAAGAGCCTCAGCTTCCACATCCAAGCCTGTAACCCGGGCTTTCTTGGCTGCCATTCCTTCACATAAAATACCCCCGCCGCAACCTACATCAAGAACTGAATGTTGCGCAAGGTCAAAGTGGCTTCCAATAAATTCAAGTCGCGCGGGATTAATATCATGCAAAGTTTTAAAGGGACCCTCTTTATCCCACCAATGCGCGGCATGTTGAGCAAATTTGGCAACTTCTTGGGGATCAATAGTCGATTTATCCATGGCAATTAAGCAAATCTAATGGTTTGAAAAATTCCAACACTTTTTGGTTGGTGATAAAACTTAAATTGTATGGATGCTCGGCAATTAAGCAAGAAAAAAAATGAGATTCAGGAATTTGTTCCGCTATTTTGCCAAACAGAATGAGTTGTAGTGACTCCTTTTTCTCAACTAGCTGCATAAGCAGACTATGCATAAAAGGTCGCCATTGACGTGCATGGAAGGATACTTTCCCTTCTTCGTAGACAAGCGAAGCATTCAGGAGTAAAAATCCCTTTCCAATCAAATTGGTAAAAAACTCCTCAGCAGTTCGACAATAATTTGACTTGTCCAGCACAGCGATTGCGCTTTGCGAGCAATCATTAATAAGATCACCACGAGAAATTAGCAACATTTTTAGCCAATTTCGTAAAGAAGTAGCTCGATTCACTTCTTTGCTAAATCCAGTATTGCTCCACAAACCATGGACAGCACTATCCCAAAATGCGTAACCATTTGCTGATTCTGGTCGTGGATAAGGGGACTCACCGAACAAAATATATTTTGTTTGACTTAATGGAAGGCTAAACGCTGAAAATAATAAAGAAGCCCCTGGCAGCCAATCAGAACTGTGTAGTAACAACTGCAAGTAATCACTATCCACTCGTTGTAAAGCATTCGTCAATATGGGATGCCATTCTGAGTGGGTATTCTCAATGAGATGATGCACAGCTTCTCCCGGATAAAGCTATCTAAAGTGGAGAATAATAACGGATAATTTGCTTAATGTCCTGCTTATATGACTGTCTGCTTTATGACGAGACTTTTTCATATGGATACAATTTCGATTACATAAACAAAAATGGGTTCGCTCAGCGCGATAATACAGTGCAATATTGCGCACCCTCCTATTTTCCGCTAATGTCATCTTTTGCCTTGTAAATTAAAGTGATAAATCTGATGACAAAGGAAGTTCTTCTCTCTTTAAACAACCGTAAACAAACCATGGTTACACAGCTTCATCATCTGTGTGAAATCAATTCAGGTACTGATAATTTGCAAGGATTATCTCTGATGTGCCAAAGTTTACAGACCTTATTTTCTCCCCTTGGCGACAAAATCGAAACTCTAAAACTTCCTTCAATAACCATTATGGATATGGATGGTGAAAGCACGATACAAAAATGCGGCGATACTCTTCTTATTCGCAAGCGCCCTGAGCTAAAACGTCGAATTCTGCTAAGCGGACACATGGATACAGTCTACGGAGCAAACCACCCTTTCCAAACGCTGACTTATATCAATGAAAATCAGCTCAATGGACCTGGAGTAGCAGATATGAAGGGTGGTTTGTTGGTGATTCTTCACGCCCTTATCAGTTTTGAAGAAATCCATACGAAAAAAAATCTTGGCTGGGATGTGTTGATTAATTCAGACGAAGAAATTGGCTCTCCAGCATCAAGGGCCCTTTTAGATGAATTAGCCAGCCAATATCAAGCTGCTTTAGTCTATGAGCCTGCAATGACTGCAAATGGAACATTCGCCAAAAATCGTCGAGGCAGTGGTAAAGCCACCCTCATTGCTACAGGGAGGCCTGCTCATGTTGGCCGTGCCTTTGCCGAAGGTCGCAATGCAATCTGCTATTTAGCAGAAGCAATTACAGCCATTAATGCGCTTAATGAACGCAAGAATGGGGTTACGATTAACATCGGCAAAATTGCTGGCGGAGGAGCACTTAATGTGGTGCCAGATAAAGCCGTTGCAAAATTAGATATTCGCATCACCAAGCCTGAAGATGAATTCTGGGTCAGGCAACAGCTTGATGAGATTATCAATAAAATGAAACGGGAAGGTTACTCGCTAACACTTCATTGTCAATTTGGTCGGCCTGTTAAACGGATTTGTACTGCTACAGAACGTTTATTTGCACGAATCCAAAAGGCAGGGCGGGAGCTTGGTTTATCAATTGATTGGCAGGATAGCGGTGGTTGTTGTGATGGAAATAATCTCGCCCAGCATGGTTTACCAGTCATTGATACACTGGGAGTTCGCGGAGGAAATATTCACAGCATGGACGAATTTATTTTACTTGACAGTATGACAGAACGCGCAGCGTTAAGCACATTATTGCTTATGGATTTAGCAGATGGCGGGCTTGAGGAGCTTAAAGCATGATGCTTTTTCGCAGCGCTCGCACTTCTGATTTAGATGCTATTTATCAATTAGCGGAGCATTGCGGTATTGGAATGACCACGCTACCGAAGGACAAAGGCCTTCTGCACAATCGTCTTGACTGGTCTTGTCAATCTTTTCACAAAGCAGCAAACTCCCCTAGCAATGAATATTACTTATTTGTTTTGGAAGAGCCAGAATCCGCAAGAGTGGTAGGAACCTCTGCAATCGAATCGGCGATAGGTCATGATGCCCCATTCTATTCTTATAAATTATCGAAGCGAACTCGCATTTGTCGATCATTAAATATCCGTAGTGACTACGAAATTTTAAATCTAGTCAATGATTACCAAGGATCGAGTGAAATTTGCACACTTTTTTTAGAGCCTTCTTTCAGACACAGCCATAACGGCTTACTTCTTTCCCGTGCCCGATTTTTATTTATGGCACACTTTCCAACCCGATTTGCTCCTACAGTTATTGCGGAAATGCGCGGTATATCTGATGATGCAGGTCATTCCCCTTTTTGGGACAATATAGGCCGCCATTTTTTTCATATGCCTTTTCCAGAAGCCGATCGTTTAACCCTTTCGACCAATAAACAATTCATTGCTGACTTAATGCCCAGAGGCTCACTCTATGTTAAGTTATTAGCACCAACAGCCCAAGCAGTCATTGGCAAGCCGCACCAATCGACGGCCCCTGCGATGAGTATTTTACTTCATGAAGGTTTTCGCTATAACAACTACATTGATATATTTGATGCTGGACCTACCTTAGAGGCACCTCGTACGCAAATAAAGACAATCTCCACAAGCCGTATTATGACGATTAAAAATCTCAGCGATGAAGTGAGTGCTAAACGGTTTCTTCTCTCTAACACTAAATTGGATTTTCGTGCCACAGTCAGTCAAGTGATTATAAATGAACTACATAGCTCTTGTATTATCAGTAAGAAAACCGCTCAGCTTTTAGAAGTTAAACCAGGTGATTGCCTGCGGATGGCTCCACTGCAACTCGACAATCAACCACTGTGAGTAAACAATATGAAACACAATCCACAGATGAGTAAAACAGCTGATCATTACATCAACGGACAGTGGATAAATGGCCAAGGTGAAAATTTTATTTCTAAAAATCCTGCTGATGGCTCCATTATTTGGAGAGGACACAAAGCCACCCAGGAAGAAATAGCTTTAGCTTGTGAAGCAGCTCATTTAGCCCTACCTTACTGGTCTTCACTTGATTTGCAGACACGGACACATTATTTACAGTCTTTCGCCAAAGAGATTGAAACAAAACGCCAAGAGATTGCTTTTTTAATCGCCTTAGAAACGGGCAAACCTCTATGGGAGGCTCAAACAGAAGTAAGTGCAGTTGTAAGCAAAGTCAATCTATCTATTCAAGCATACCATGAGCGCAATGCAGAAAAAGAATTCAGTCTACCTGAAGCGAATGCCTGTTTGCGTTATAAGCCGCATGGTGTTGCAGCTGTACTTGGTGCTTTTAATTTTCCTGCCCACCTAAGTAATGGCCACATTGTTCCAGCTCTTTTGGCTGGTAATACCGTTGTCTATAAACCCAGTGAATTTGCCCCTGCCGTTGCGCAATTCGTGGTGCAATGCTGGCATGAAAGCGGGCTACCTAATGGTGTTCTTAATTGTGTGCAAGGGGACGGTGACTGCGGTAAAACGCTTCTCTCTTCAGATGTGCAAGCGGTTTATTTCACAGGCAGCTATAAGACTGGAAAAAAAATCCATCAACATTTTAGCGACAAACCTGAAGTGATTTTAGCACTTGAAATGGGAGGAAATAATCCGCTCATTATTGATGAAGTTAAAAATATCCAAGCTGCTGTTTATATGAGCATACTTTCATCAATGATTACTGCTGGACAGCGCTGCACCTGCGCCAGACGTCTTTTTGTCCCTAATAATTCAGCAGGAGAGCGCTTTTTAAAGCAATTCATTAAAAGCTGCTATTCCCTTCGCATAGGCAAATTTAATGATAAACCCGAGCCTTTTATGGGACCTGTCATTACTAATGACTATGCTCAAGCCCATTTAAAAGCCCAGGAAGCGTTGATAGATGGCGGTGGCCATGCACTGCTAACCATGACTTTATTAACGGAAGATACAGGGTTACTTTCTCCCGGGATTATTGACATGACAAGAGCATCGAATATTCCTGATGATGAGATTTTTGCACCATTAGTGCAGATCTATCGCTATAATGATTTTGATGAAGCCATTGCTTTAGCTAATCAAACGCGCTATGGGTTAGCTGCGGGGTTGTTGTCAGACAATTCTAAACATTATCAACATTTTTATAAGCATATTCGTTCCGGGTTGATTAATTGGAATAGACCGACAACAGGAGCGGTTAGCAGTCTTCCTTTTGGTGGTGTTGGCTGTAGTGGCAATCATCGGCCAAGCGCTTATTTTGCAGCAGATTATTGCGCTTATCCGATTGCAAGCTTAGAGCAGCCTCTTTTAACAACGCCAGGACAATTATTGCCTGGCATTAACTTGGAATAACGATGCAGGTGCAGCAGGTCTATGAATTGAATGTAGATGGGTTAGTAGGCCCTAATCACAATTATGCGGGTTTATCGGTGGGTAATATCGCCTCAACCACTAACGCGCTTAGCAGTTCAAATCCGCAAGCTGCCGCATTGCAGGGTATTGCAAAGATGCGCTTGCTGCATCAACTCGGTTTAAAGCAAGCTTTATTACCCCCTCACCAAAGGCCTAATTTACATTTACTTCATCAGCTAGGGTTTACTGGTACACCAGCGCAACAAATTAAAAAAGCATATCATCTAGCCCCAGCTCTTCTGAGCGCTAGCTATTCTGCTTCGGCAATGTGGACAGCCAATGCAGCGACTGTTTCTTCGAGTCTTGATACTGCTGACAATCGAGTTCATTTTACTGCGGCCAACCTTATTTCCAATTTACATCGCCATCAAGAAGCAGCTTTTACACATGAAATATTGAGAAAAATATTTAGTGATAAGCGGTTCTTTATGCACCATCAGGTATTACCATGTAGTTTTACTACCAGTGACGAAGGTGCTGCAAACCACAGTCGTTTATGCGCTTCTCACAATTCGGCAGGGATTAACTTGTTTGTTTATGGCAAGGAAGCGCTTAAGATCCAACAAGCAGATGCCCTCCATAAATATCCTGCTCGCCAGACTTTAGAAGCCTCCCAAGCTATTGCTCGCTCTCATTTACTTAATCCAAATAAAGTAATTTTTGTTCGGCAAAATCCAAAGGTAATTGATCAGGGTGTCTTCCATAATGATGTTATCGCTGTGGCTAACGAATCAGTCTTATTTATTCATGAAGAAGCTTTTGTTAATCAGGCAGATGTTTTAAGTGAAATTCAACACAAAGCAGACTTTCTCGTACAAATCATTGAAGTAGGCAGTCAGCGTATCAGCGTTTTTGATGCGGTAAATAGTTATCTTTTTAACTCTCAGCTTATTACGCTTCCGGTTAATAAGCCAACAATGTGTTTAATCGCACCGGGAGAATGTGAAAATCACCCTTCTGTTAAACTTTTCATTGAAGAAGTAATTGCAGATCCGTCTAATCCAATCTCTCAGGTATATTATCTCGACCTAAAACAAAGCATGCGCAATGGCGGCGGGCCTGCATGTCTGCGTTTGAGAGTTCCTTTAACTCAAGATGAGCTTAGCGCCATGCATCAAGAAGTTCTTGTCACCGAGCCTCTTTTGGATAATTTAGAAGATTGGGTTATGCGTCATTACCGTAATCAGTTGCACCCGAATGATTTGGCTGATCCACAATTTATCGATGAATGTTTTTCAGCCTTAGACGAGCTTAGCCAACTATTTTCACTAGGTTCGATATATCCATTTCAACGTGAAATTAATGGATAATCTATGTGGAAAACTTTTGCAGGTCATTGCATTTACCAATCGACATCAGGTATTCGTGTTTTCCAAAATCCGATTTTTCGCTGGTTGCAATTTGATAGCAGGGCGATACAAACACTCATCAATCGCTATTGCCCGCAAAAGCCAGGGTTAAGTTATATTAAATCACTGATCTTTGCAGTGACATTACAGCCAGAGAGTTGTTGTATGCTAGGACTTGGTGGCGGTGGAGCAGCACATGCCTTATCCCCCCTTTTAGGTAAAGACAAGCTCGTGATTGTTGAGCGTGATGACGAGGTGATTGATGTCGCCTCCCGATTTTTTATGATTAATCAATTAGAAAATCTTTCTATTATTCATCAAGAAGCAAATTTATTCATACGCGAATGCCAAACTCAATTTCAGCACCTTTTAGTGGACCTATTTGACGCGAACGCTTTCCCCACGAGCTGTAATAATGACGAATTTTTCTTACACTGTAAACGGTTACTAAAACCTGGCGGCATCCTTGCCGTGAATTTAGCAAATCGCCATGAACAATGGCCAATTTTCCAACTTATCCAAAAATCATTTCAACGCTCAACCATCGTATTACCTGTTTTAGACTCGCCTAATATGATCGTCCTTGCACAAAATAGCGATTCTATGGATACCCTCTTGAATCGGCTTAAGAAGAATAAAACGTGCAAAAAAATAACGTGGGATAGCAAATGGGGATGTGTAGCGAAGATTAAATAGTTGAAAGACCAGTCTTTCGGTTAGCTCTGGTATCGGAAACGAACCAACAAGGATCATCCTCGCCCATATTTGGCACATCTTGCGAGAAAACATGGGCTAAAAATCCACTTATAGAAAGCTATATAGCGCATTTTAGCCATGTTTTCTCACAATATGACCTCAAATTAGACTGCTTGTACCATGTCCGATACATGAACCTGATGCTGCATAGTGGAGAGCGTAGAAGTAAATTCCCACTAAATTTCCATTAAATCCTTTTCTTTCTCTTGTAATGCGACATCAACATCAGCGATGTATTTGTCGGTTATTTTCTGGATAACCTCAGCTGCCCGGCGTTCATCATCTTCAGAAATGGATTTATCTTTAACCAATTCTTTTAAATGGTTATTTGCATCACGACGAATATTACGAATTGCGACTCGTGCATGCTCACCCTCACCTCGAACTACTTTTATGAGCTCTTTTCTGCGCTCTTCGGTGAGAGGGGGCATTGGAACCCGAATTGCATTACCCGCTGTGGCTGGGTTTAAACCCAGATCAGACGTTAGAATTGCTTTTTCAATGGCTGCAACCATTGATTTTTCCCAAGGAGTTACTAATAAAGTCCGTGAATCACTGCTGGTAATATTAGCAATTTGATTAATCGGCGTGGGGTTTCCGTAATAATCAACTACTACATGATCCAAAAGACCTACATTGGCCCGTCCGGTGCGAACTTTACCTAAGTCATTACGGAAAGCTTCAACAGCCTTTTTCATCCGCTTTTCAGTATCTTGCTTAATATCATTGATCATGGTTTGCTCCTACTATGGTTCCCACCTGTTCACCTAGAACAATTTTCTTTAGGGCATTGGGCTCAGCAAGGTCAAATACTTGTAAAGGCATGCCATGATCCTGACATAAACAAATAGCCGTAGCATCCATTACTTGTAATCCTTCTTGTAATACTTGTTTATATGTTAAATAGTCGTAGCGAATTGCATTAAAATTCTTAAGCGGATCATCCGAATATATTCCATCAACCTTTGTTGCTTTCAAGACAACATCAGCCCCTACTTCAATGGCTCTTAAACAAGCGGCTGTATCAGTAGTGAAGAAAGGATTACCTGTACCTGCGGCAAAAATGACTACATGACCGTTACGTAAATGAGTAATCGCCTTACGTCTATGATAAGGATCAACAATACCAAGTATAGGAATGGCAGACATGATACGAGCAGGTAAATCAATACGTTCTAAAGCATCCCGCAAAGCCAGCGCGTTCATAACCGTAGCCAGCATTCCCATATGGTCCCCAGTTACGCGACCTAGACCTGCCTCAGATAAAGCTTTTCCACGAAATAAATTGCCACCACCAATTACTACGCCAACCTCGACCCCCATGTGGATAAGTTCAGCGATATCGTTGGCAATGCGATCGAGGACTGATGGGTCTATCCCAAACTGTGACTTCCCCATCAACGCTTCACCGCTGCACTTTAATAAAATGCGTTTGTATTTTAATTTTGGATGATTATCGTCCATCATTGATCACGAACCTGAGCCATTACTTCTTCAACGAAATTATCTTCTTTTTTCTCAATACCTTCACCCACTTCATAGCGGATGAAAGAAAGTACTTCAGCATTTTTTTCTTTCAATAATTGGCCAACTTTTTTATTAGGATCCTTCACATAAGGTTGTCCTATCAAACTGACCTCATCGAGAAATTTATTAATGCGGCCTTCGATCATTTTGTCGATGATGTCCTGTGGCTTTCCACTTTCGCGAGCTTGCGCAGTGAAAATATCACGTTCGTTTTCGATTGCATCAGAAGGGACTTGTTCACGATTAACAACCATTGGGCGGCTCGCAGCAATGTGCATAGCAATGTCTTTAGCTAGTAACTCATCGCCATTTTTTAGAGCGACCATCACACCAATTCGAGAGCTATGTAAATAATAACCGATAACACCATCGCAACTCATACGGACTAAGCGACGTAATTTAATGTTTTCTCCGATCTTAGCAATCAACTCTTGTCTAGCTTGCTCCACGGTTGAATTTGTTCCAGCAATTTTTGCATTGGCTAGCGCATTAATGTCTTCTATTGAATTTTGTAACGCTGTTTCGACAGCTTGGCTTGCAAAAGCAGTGAAGCTTTCGTCGCGGGCAACGAAATCGGTTTCACTATTGATTTCGAGCATAACAGCAGTGTGGCCATCTGCGGAACGCGCGATGACAACCACACCCTCGGCAGCAACTCGATCCGCTTTTTTATCTGCTTTTGCTTGCCCTGCTTTACGCATCTCAGAAATTGCTAACTCGATATCACCGTTAGTAGCAATTAAGAATTTCTTACATTCCATCATACCAGCGCCAGTACGCTCCCGAAGTTGCATCACTAATGAAGCACTAATTGACATATAAAATCCTCCGCATAGCAAAAGGGGTAGGTGCGCTATCTATTTGCAACAGCACCCCTTGCATAACTTTTTGTTAGTTATACAAGAGTACTCTTGATGCCTACCCCTTAAAAATTATTCACCTGTCTTTTCTGATTCTTTCTCAGCAGCAATTTCTACAAACTCAGCATCAGAAGCAACACCACCAACAGTATTTCCACGCTTAGCATCTAGTATAGCATCAGCGATACAACGGACGTAGATATCTACTGCGCGCATTGAATCATCATTACCTGGAATAACGTAATCAATATTATCCGGGTTGTTATTTGTATCAACGATACCAATAACGGGAATTTTTAATCGACGGGCTTCTTCAACAGCAATATGTTCAAAACCAACATCAACAACGAATAGAGCATCAGGTAATCCACCCATATCTTCTATACCCCCTAATCCACGCTCTAGTTTTTCCAATTCTCGAGTGAGCATTAAGGCTTCTTTTTTAATCATTGAATTAAATGCACCCTTTTCGCGCATTTCTTTCAACTCTTTCAAACGGAAGATTGATTGACGAACGGTTTTGTAGTTAGTCAACATACCGCCTAGCCAACGGTGATCAACATAAGGCATGCCACAGCGCTTTGCATGTTCACGAACACTATCTTGCGCAGCTCTTTTAGTACCGACAAATAGGATTTTTGCTTTATTAGCTGCCAAACGTCCAACGTAGTTTACTGCGTCATTTAACATGGGCAGTGTTTTTTCTAAGTTAATGATATGAATTTTATTTCTTGAACCAAAAATATATTCAGACATTTTTGGGTTCCAAAAACGGGTTCTGTGACCAAAATGAGCACCCGCTTCAAGCAGTTCACGCATACTAACGTTCATATATTTCTCCAGGGTTAGGCCTCCACACTTCCCATACGGCACCCTTGTGGGACCCTGTCGTATGTGACGAAGCGTGTGTGTATTTTAAAAAGCGGGCTATTTATACCACAAAAGGTCAAAATCATCAACGAATTAGCCCTTAATACGGGACAAACAGCTAAATTTTCAATGGCTGCGCGTAAGTAAGCATGTACCTTCCCTCAAAGCAAAAACTTAATTTTCTGTCTATAATCCACGATGCTGTGTTTAATAACTCCAACTGGGGATAGTTGTGAACAAGAACCTTGGGGGAATATGACGCATTATACTCCACTTATCACCCTCTTAGTTGCAGGCTTTGGTTTCGCTTTTATCTTTGGGTATCTCGCTCATCGATTACGCATTTCTCCTATTGTTGGTTACATTATCGCAGGGGTAATCATTGGTCCATCAACCCCTGGTTACATCGCAGATCATGCTTTAACTACGGAGTTAGCTGAAATTGGGGTCATTCTATTGATGTTTGGTGTTGGTCTTCATTTTTCCTTATCTGATTTACAGTCTGTTAAAAGAATTGCAATTCCGGGAGCACTTGTACAAATGATTATCGCTACCTTATTAGGGATTGGTTTTTCTTCTTTCATTGGATGGCCTTTAAACACTGGATTAATCTTTGGGTTAGCACTATCCGTTGCGAGTACAGTAGTGTTAGTACGCTCCTTAGAAGAATGGAATTTCCTCAAAACCATTAATGGTCGAATAGCAGTTGGCTGGCTCATTGTTGAAGATTTAGCCATCATTATTATTCTTATTTTTCTTCCGTCTCTTGCAATGATAGCAGATACTCAAATTAGTGGATCAGAACAATTTATTTCAAAACCTCTTTTTCTTGTCGGACTCACCGTCATTAAAGCGGTTACCTTCTTTACTCTTATGCTCATTTTTGGCCGCCGCTACCTTCCGCGGATTCTTGCCAGTGTCGCTAAAAAGGGGTCAAATGAATTATTTCGTTTAGCTGTTTTAGCCATTGCTCTTGTTGTTGCTTTTACGGCCGCAAATCTATTTGGTGTATCTCTAGCTTTAGGCGCCTTTTTTGCAGGGATGTTTTTAAGTGAATCAAAATTAAGCCGTCGCGCAGCCGAAGAGACACTCCCTTTGCGAGATGCTTTTGCAGTGTTGTTTTTCATTTCTGTGGGTATGTTATTACGACCTGAAATTTTGGTTTCCCAACCGCTTCTTGTCTTAATGACCGTTTCCATTATTGTTCTTGGGAAAGCATTCATTGCTTTTTTTATTGTTAAGTTTTTCAATTATCCTCTACATACGGTGCTGATAATATCAGTAAGTCTTGCTCAGATTGGAGAATTTTCTTTTATCCTTGCCCAGCTAGGCTATAAGCTAGGGATGCTATCCGAGCAAGCAAAAGATCTAATTCTTGTTGGTGCTATAATTTCTATTATTATTAATCCAATGCTTTTTGCCACAATTAATAGGTTCAAATCCGAACAAATTCGAGACAGGCGTTAATTTTTATCGCATAATCTCACAGGCAAATATTTATTTTGGGATTGCAAACTAATGGCAGTAACAATTAAAACCTCTGAAGAAATTGAAAAAATGCGCGTTGCCGGCCAATTGGCAGGTGAAGTGCTAGAAATGATAGGCCCTTATGTACGTGAGGGAGTTACAACTGATGAATTAAACACGATCTGTCATGACTATATTGTCAATGTACAGCAGGCTATCCCTGCCCCTCTGAATTACAATGGTTTTCCCAAATCAATATGCACCTCAATAAATCATGTGGTTTGTCACGGTATTCCCGGGAAAAAGGCACTGAGAGAGGGGGATATTATCAATATTGACGTGACTGTCATTAAAGACGGTTATCATGGTGACACAAGTAAAATGTTTTTTATTGGCGAGCCCTCCATTAAAGCTAAGCATGTCGTTGACGTCGCTCATAAATGTCTATTTATTGGAATCGAGATGGTCAAACCCGGTGTCCGCTTAGGCGATATTGGATATGCGATTCAAACTTATGCAGAAAAAAATCGCTGTTCGGTAGTTCGTGAATATTGTGGCCATGGAATTGGTCGAATTTTCCATGAGGATCCTCAGGTGCTTCATTATGGTGTTCCTGGCACAGGAGAAATTTTACGTCCAGGTATGACTTTTACGATCGAGCCCATGGTAAACGCGGGTAAACATCACACTCGACTACTTCCCGATAAATGGACAGTCGTTACTAAAGATCATAGTTTGTCAGCACAATGGGAGCATACTCTTTTAGTCACAGACGATGGGGTAGAAATACTCACTTTACGTAATGAAGAACGATAACCTTATTCACCTCAAATTATCAATCAATCAGTTCAAGGATGAGCTGTGTGAAGAATTTAAACAAAAAGCCAATATCAGTACCCTCACTCATAAACTTGTCCATTTTATTGATGAAGTCCTACTTCAGTTATTTCATGAAAATCATCTGCACCAAGGTAATAAATTCTGCTTATTAGCGCTCGGTAGTTATGGACGCCGCGAGCTCCAGCTTAACTCAGACATCGATTTGTTACTATTGCATCCGGAAGACATTTCAAAATCTCAATTGCAACATGCTCAAGCTTTTATTCAAGATTGCTGGGATGTTGGCTTAGAAGTAAGTCATCAGATTACCACAGTAAGCGCTTGTGCTGAGTTGGCAGCTAGCGATCTCAGTGTCATCTCCAGCATCTTAGACACCCACTTAATTTGTGGATGCAATGCTTTAATGGAAGAGTTAATTTATCAAACTCACCCTCTTCATATGTGGCCTAGCCACGACTATTTTTTTGCTAAGCGCCAAGAACAGTTACAGCGGTACGCTAAATATGGTGAAACCGCCTATAATTTGGAACCTAATGTCAAAAATGGCCCTGGCGGATTGCGGGATTTGCAAATTTTATTATCCATTGGTAAACGCCATTTTGGCATAAAAAAATTAGCTGACGGGATTAATTGTGGTTTTATTACTGATAAAGAATACGAAGAACTCATTGCTTGCCAGCATTTTCTTTGGCGTGTTCGTTTTGCTTTGCATCTGCTTGCCCAGAAACAGGAAGAACGTTTGCTCTTTGATTATCAGATTAAATTAGCAGCCCTCTTCGGTTTCGCAGACAATGCACAATCACTTGCTATTGAGCAATTCATGAAAACTTATTTTAAAGTGATTAAGCGAAGCAGAGAATTGAATGAAATGCTTCTACAATGGTTTGCTGAGGCGATCGTTCATCACCAAAAGCAACGCATAACTCCTCTTAATCGTTATTTCCAGTTATCAAACAATTACATCGAGGTGAAAAACAACAGGGTTTTTGCTTATAAGCCCCAAGCTTTACTTGAAATTTTCCTCTGGATTGCCAAAATGCCAAGCATTGAAGGCGTCCGTGCCAGCACCATTCGCTTGATTCGCCAACATCTCTATTTAATCGGCAATCGTTTTCGCACCTCCCGATTCGCCACGCAAATTTTTCTTTCTCTTTTTAAAACCGAAGATCCTTACGAAGCTCTCCATCATATGAACCGTTACGGTGTACTGGGGCGCTATCTTGACTGCTTTGCAGCTGTGACAGGACAAATGCAATATGATTTATTTCACGTTTATACAGTCGATCAACATACTTTATTTGTCATCCGCAATCTTGCTCGCTTTTTAAAAAAGGAGTATGCCCAACAATTTCCTTTAGCAGCTAAATTGATATCTCAAATCAAAAATCGCGCGATTTTATATTTGGCAGCACTCTTTCATGATATAGCGAAAGGACGCGGCGGAGATCATTCAGAATTGGGCGCCGACGAAGCGAAACAATTTTCTCTTCGACATAGGCTTAATGAAGAAGAAACTGATTTATTAATTTGGTTGGTACGCAATCATTTGCTCATGTCACAAACCGCGCAACGACAAGATATTTACGATCCTAAAACAGTACAGCATTTCTGTAGTCAGCTACCACACGCTGATTACCTTGACTATTTATATTTGCTTACCGTTGCAGATATCTGCGCTACTAACCCTACCCTATGGAATGCCTGGAAAGATTCTTTATTAAAAGAATTGTACCGTGCAGCGATTCAACTCATGCAACAGGAAAAACTTTCACTCGATGAAACCGCTTTAATTAACTCCCGACAACAACAAGCCTTAATTATACTTATAAGCGAAGGGATTCCTCCTTCAACTATTCAACGTTTATGGAAAACGTTTAAAGAAAAATATTTTCTTCATCAACCAGCAGAAGTCATCGCCAGGCATACCAAGGCAATTATTCATTGCAAAAAATACCCGCTCGTGATGATCATGCCTCACCACAGTGAAGGAGGGACAGAAGTTTTCATTTATATGCCCCATCGTGATGAACGATTTATAATCACTACAACCGTTCTTAGTAATCATTATGCAACCATTCAAGAAGCTGCTATCTTAACATGTGATAACAATTATGATCTTGATACTTACATTATTCTTGACGAACAACATCAGGCATTTTTTGATAAACAACGTACTGCGGATATACAAAAGGCTCTCGAAGAACAACTTGCTAACACCACTCAATTACCTGCGATTACACGTCGTCGGTTATCACGTACACAAGCCCATTTCAAATTAAAGCCACAAATTACTTTTGAAGATACCCAAGAGCATTCCAGTCGTTTATTTTTAGTTACCCCTGACCGACCAGGTTTACTAGCAAGCATTAGCCATGTATTTTTAAGTCAGGGTATTCATTTGCACAATGCAAAGATTGCAACAGCAGGGGAACGCGCAGAAGATATGTTTTTTATTTCGACATTTAATGGACAATCTTTAAACAAAAAAGAAAAGGACGCGCTGAAGCAAGCTTTAATTGCTGAGTTAACTCGATTGGATTGGAATTAAATTGATCTTATCGTTCTTATCGCCGATTTTTAAAAAAATCCGTCAATAACTCTGCACATTCATGTTGCATAATTCCTTCATCGATATAGACCTGATGATTGAAAGGATAACCACGTAGCAAATTATGCACAGAACCCGCAGCTCCAGCCTTAAAATCACGTGTGGCGAACACTAAACGTGCGATACGGGCGTGTACTAAAGCGCCAGCACACATCGAACAAGGTTCTAATGTTACATAAAGTGTGGTGTTTAATAGGCGATAATTATTGAGTTTTGCTGCTGCAGTACGGATAGCTAATAATTCTGCGTGTGCACAAGGATCATTGGTTTGTACGACTTGATTCCATCCGCTTCCTATCAGACTGTTTCCATCTGAAACAAGGACAGCACCGACCGGGACCTCCCCTTGTTCCTTAGCCTTTAATGCCAGCCCATAAGCCTGTGCCATCCAAAAAATATCACTCATTTGTAGAAGTCACCCCATATGCACGAATGATGGGTCTACTCATTCCCACTCAATCGTTGCCGGTGGCTTACCTGAGATATCGTAGGTAACGCGTGATACCCCGGCGACCTCATTGATGATCCGGTTAGATACCTGAGATAGAAAATCCCAAGGCAGCTGAGCCCAATGCGCGGTCATAAAGTCAATTGTTTCTACTGCACGAAGGCAAATGACATAATCATAGCGCCTTCCATCCCCCATGACCCCGACACTTTTTACGGGCAAAAACACAGCAAAAGCCTGGCTTACCTTATGATATAGATCTGCTTTATGTAACTCATCAATAAAAATTGCATCCGCTTGGCGTAATATATCAGCATATTCCTTATTAATTTGTCCAAGAATTCGAACACCCAGCCCAGGGCCAGGGAAAGGATGACGATACACCATAGCATAGGGTAATCCGAGCTCTAAGCCGATTTTCCGTACTTCATCTTTAAATAACTCGCGAATTGGCTCTAATAATTTTAAATTTAACTCATCAGGCAAACCGCCTACATTATGATGCGATTTAATGACTGCCGAAGCCCCTTTTGTTTTTGTAGCGGCGGACTCAATGACATCAGGATAAATTGTCCCTTGGGCTAGCCATTTTACATTTGGAATGCGGTGCGCTTCTTCATCAAACACTTCTATAAAAGTTCTGCCAATTATTTTCCGCTTGGTTTCTGGGCAATCCACCCCTGCCAATGCCTTAAAAAATTTCTCTTCGGCGTCAACTGCAATGATGCGCATTCCCATATGTTGACCAAACATAGCCAACACTTGCTCAGCCTCGTTCAAGCGTAATAATCCGGTGTCGACAAAAACACAGATTAATTGATCGCCAATTGCCCGATGAAGTAAGGCAGCAACCACAGAAGAATCAACACCGCCAGAAAGACCCAAGAGCACTTGTTCATTACCAACCTGCTCACGAATACTTCTAATTGCCTGTTCAATAATGTTATCAGGAGTCCAGCTTGTTTCAGCCTTACAAATATCAACAACAAAGCGCTCCAAGATGCGTAATCCCTGTAGGGTATGCGTTACTTCAGGATGAAACTGAAGACCATACCAATGGCGCTCTTCATTAGCCATACCTGCTATCGGCGCATTACGCGTTTCACAAATGATTTTAAAACCTGGGGGAAGAAGAGTTACTTTGTCACCATGGCTCATCCATACATCTAGTAACGCTTGGCCTTCAGGGGTTGTCCTATCTTCGATGTTATCCAGTAACTGGCTATGGCCATGTAATCTTAACTCAGCATACCCATATTCACGTAGATTAGAAGCTTGTACTTCTCCACCCAATTGAGCGGCCATTGTCTGCATCCCATAGCAGATACCTAGCAAAGGCAATCCGGATTCAAATAACCACTCGGGTGCACGAGGATTACTATCTTCTGTTACCGTTGAGGGACCACCTGATAAGATAACACCACAAGGAGAAAGTGCTTTTAAACTACTTGCTTCAATGTCATATGGGTGTATTTCACAGTATACACCCATCTCACGCACGCGTCTTGCAATCAGTTGGGAGTATTGAGAACCGAAGTCGAGGATAATAATAGGTTTTTGGGCGATATCTCTCATCTTAATTATCAACCTGATAATTAGGCGCTTGTTTAGTAATACTTACATCATGTACATGAGATTCACGCATTCCAGCATTAGTTACTTGAACAAATTGTGCCTTTTCATGAAGTTCTGCAATAGTATTGCATCCGGTATAGCCCATACAAGATCGAAGGCCACCCATCATCTGATGGATAATCGTCTGAACGGGACCCTTATAAGGAACTCTTCCCTCGATCCCCTCTGGGACTAATTTTTCTGTACCTTGACTTGCGTCTTGGAAATAGCGGTCACTTGAACCCTGGGCTTGAGACATGGCGCCAATCGAACCCATTCCTCGATAACTCTTATATGTACGGCCTTGGTAAAGTTCGATTTCACCTGGAGATTCTTCAGTTCCGGCAAACATACCACCTAGCATCACTGTATCAGCACCTGCAGCCAAAGCCTTGCAAACATCACCGGAAAAACGTATTCCTCCGTCAGCAATGATGGGCACACGTCCTTTGACACCCTGCGCAACGTTGGCAATCGCTGTGAGTTGAGGGACGCCAACTCCTGTAACAATTCGAGTTGTACAAATTGATCCAGGACCGATACCTACTTTTACGGCATCGGCTCCGGCTTCAACTAAGTCTAAAGCCGCTGCTGCTGTAGCAATATTACCGCCGATAACTTGAACATCAGGAAATCGCTCTTTTATCCACCTGACGCGATTTAGTACCCCTTGTGAATGACCATGTGCAGTATCGACGACTAGTACATCGACTCCAGCCTCAACTAAAGCAATCACACGTTCGTCGGTGCCTTCTCCCACGCCAACTGCTGCTCCAACACGCAATTGCTCGGCACTGTCTTTACAAGCAAACGGGTTTTCTTTTGCTTTTTGAATGTCTTTTACCGTGATTAACCCACGAAGATTAAATGCATTATTAACGACAAGTAATTTTTCGATACGGTGTTTATGGAGAAGACTGCAAATCTCTTCACGGCTCGCCCCTTCTTTTACTGTTACCAAGCGTTCTTTAGGTGTCATCACCGCAGAAACAGGTAGTGACAAATTGGTTTCGAAACGAATGTCTCGACTGGTTACTATACCTACTAAAAGGTCGCCATCCACGACAGGAACACCCGAGAAATTATGCTTAGTCATTACACCTAATAATTCTCGTACACTCATATCAGGTGTCACTGATATTGGATCCTTCACCATTCCACTTTCAAATTTCTTTACTTTGCGTACTTCTTCAGCTTGGGCTGGGACACTCATATTTTTATGAATAATCCCTATTCCACCGTCCTGAGCCATTGCAATTGCCAAACGGGCTTCTGTTACAGTATCCATCGCAGCAGATATCAAAGGGATGTTTAATTCAATTTCGCTAGTAAGATAAGTTTTTAGGGAAACTTCTTTTGGTAAAACAGTCGAGTGGGCAGGGACTAACAACACATCATCAAAAGTCAGTGCTTGTTGCACAATAGAAAGCGACATACCACACTCCTACAATTAAATTAACCGAATATTATACAACTATTATAGGAAATTGGAAAGGTTCATTACAGGTAATTGATAGGACTAAGCGGATATAAGTTTCCATTACGGCAACGCGCCCATCGATATTTTTCTTAGGCTCACGCGCATAGTCATTGATGGTAAAAGAGGTAATTGGCTCTTAGGCAAATTATTCCTCGCACGAATACCCCAATGCTTCAAGACCTTTTTCTAAATAATAAGCAATTAACGGTTTAGCAAATAAGTAATCAGTCAAATTGTCAGCTATGTTTTCTTTAGCTTCTTGGTAAGCAGCGCTCCATTCATTGGCTTCGAAATCCCCCCTTCCTACATACATTAACGCGAGAAGATCGACTTTCTGATCAGGATCAAGTGTTTCAATTTCTTTTTTTACTTCGATATAGCAAAGATCATCGGCATGATCCGCTAAAACCTGTGCCCAATCGTATTCATAAGAAGAATCTGGTGTGTTTTCGCTAAAGGTAACCTCTTCTTTTGCGTGAAACTCCCTCGCCCTGGAGATAATAAAACAAACAATGTCTGGGTTAATGTTTAGAACATTTTTATTTACCATTTCCACTTCCTCTTCCCATTAAAAATGGAATAACTGACTTTTTAATTAATAACAGTAAAATTGCCTCTACCTGGATCTTAAATTCAAGATTTCGTTCACTTATCAATCAACGTAAGACGTTAAAGGAGCAGCATTCCACAAAGCACATTGTGGAGCAGGAAGTGGGAATGCTGTGACAACGTTATCAATGATGCTTTTTAATATCGCTTTTTTACTGCTGGAAATGCCTTTTATCTTTTCTATAGTACATACTACATCTTTTTGTGATAAGTACACCGTGCATCCGCCATCTGCAGTGGCATTGCGCGTATAATCGATATCCCGCGTCGTCATGCTATAAACATGGCTTACGTTATTATCCGTACTTGGCAGTTTTTTTATACTGAATGGCGAAGTAATATGATGTTCTCCATAGTTATCTATGCCAAAAGCAGCTGTATTAGCCAAATCAGTAATACCATCCACGACAATAGAAATAGTACTAGTCAGATCGGGTGGAACAGGAAGTTTCTGAACTTCAAAATGGACATCAGGAGCCACAACCTTTGTGAATTCTTCGATAAATTTTGGCTGTTGGGAAACTGGATCAGTTCTTAAATCGGATTTAATCGTTTCAAAAGAAAACCAGAGATGATTATAGGCGTTAATACACAGTTGCGCCTCTTTATCTGAGGAGGAACTAGCAAAACTGATATTGTAAGTACCGAATAGAAAACAAAAAGTTATCAATAATCGTTTCATCATTTTTTTATTATATTTTTTAAATTTAGAGTATAAAACGACAATCTTTTATTTTTCAAGAAATTAGAGAAAATATTTTTATATTATACACAAAAATCAAAAATTGTTTATTTCATATGACTCAGGATTCTCATCAACTGGTTGTTTTTAACAAAACCAATAATTTTTTCAGCATGTTTATGTGTAAAGGGTTTATTAAAATAACCAACCATCCCAACAGCTTTTGCCTTGTCGCGATATTCAGGTTCGGCATGAGAAGTAACCGCGGCAATGGATGTTTTTTTATTTAAAGCACTCTGTGATTTAATTTGGGCCGCAATATCAAAACCATCTGGTCCGTTTCCAAGGCTTATATCCATCAAAATAACATCATAATGATGAGCATGTGCCTTTTGCAAAGCTCCCTGAGCATCATTTGCGATATCAACAATGCATCCATGTTGAATTAAGCTGTTCTCGATTGCCATTTGCGCAACCTTGGAATCCTCAACGACAAGAATATGTATTGGATAACTCATTTTTAAGCTTTCCTTTCATTAAAACGCGTATACTCTGGACACCATTTTGACTTTGTATAAAAAATACCACACTTTCATTTTTTGCGTAACTCAAGTTACCTATATGATACAGAATGTTTTCATTTTAGTCACTAAGTTTTTATAATAAACTGTTGCTATGGCGCTATCTTCTTTATTCCTTAGTTCTGACAATCAGCCGCATAAGAGCTCTTTGCAAAGCACATGGCAGTACTAAAAATAAGCATAAGAGGCATTAAATATGCTTTTATATCTTACCCTTTTTTAAATTAATTTTCTATCTTTTTGTTTATTTTATATTCTTTGCGTATAATTATTGATAATAACTAAAGCAAGGACTGCCACCATGAAAAAAATACTAATGCTTGCCCTGATCCTTACATCTACGGCACTCGTTACAGGCTGTGGATTCACTAATTGCGGCTATTCAACATGTACATCTTGCTGTAGCACCAGTTATTATGGTGGTTGTTGCGGCTCAAATGGATGGTATTAATCTCTTTGTTCAACTTACATTCTCAATTCAGGCAGAGAGGTGCTAAGCACCATCTCCAAGCCTGATTGCTTGTTGCGGACATTTTTGTTGAGGATTTAAAGCACCCCTCTACCTTTCATAAATCCGTGATGATGAAAGCGGTGGTGCAAAGGAAGAAAAACACCAAATTTTTGAAAAGCCACGAGCTGAGCTCGGGTAATCAAAGTTGTCATCTTCGCGTTATTTTCATTTAACTCTTCAACTAGCTTATTAATATCAGCCCATTGGGTTTGTGGGGTAGCCATCTTGCCTTTTAATTGTATTTTTAGAGCCATTTTCTTCTTAATTAAAGGCGTTAGTTGCACATGCAAATTACGCATTATATTCCTTAATTCGTCACGTTGTTCAACAGTTAATACGCTTTTAATTCCTTGATATTTGCATGCCTTTTTTATTGGAATACTATTGGCCTCTTTAATGGTCGATTGATTTGCAGAAACGCCAGTAATACCGAGCACCGAAATACTAAGTATCGTTGTCATCATTAACTTTTTTATATGCATGGTTAATCCTCTCATTTTGTAAACACCTGTTAAGATTAGCCAGCTAATGTAATATGCATATGACAGACATAAAAAATATTGTAACAATTTTGTTACAGATTTTTTGATGGAACGAAAATTCTCATTAAAAGGATCAGTGTCTGATGACAATTGATTTCACAACTCCTATTTGAGCTAATTTATCTTTATTCTCACCATGCGAAACCCATTGTCATCAGCCCCTAAAATTTAATATTCTTTGAGCTTGAATTAACTTAACAATACCGTGTAAACTGGGTAAAATTTTTAACCAGTCGACTAAAGGAAGGGTTCAACGTTGGCTAAGATTATAGTTGTAACATCAGGTAAGGGTGGAGTGGGTAAAACCACAACTTCTGCAGCTTTTTCATCCGGTCTTGCTATGCAAGGTCATAAAACAGTAGTCATTGATTTTGATATTGGCCTTAGAAACCTTGATATCATTATGGGATGTGAACGTAGAGTTGTTTACGATTTCATCAATGTAATCAATGGAGAGGCCAGCTTAAATCAGGCTTTGATTAAGGATAAACGTATTCCTAACCTGTTTATATTACCCGCATCACAAACTCGGGATAAGGATGCTTTAACCCTAAACGGCGTTGAAAAAGTGCTATCCGATTTAGCAAAAGAATTTGATTTTATCGTTTGTGACTCCCCTGCTGGAATTGAGACCGGGGCGCACATGGCCATGTACTTCGCTGATCATGCCATTGTAGTCACTAACCCTGAAGTTTCCTCTGTAAGAGACTCCGATCGCATTTTGGGAATCTTGGCGAGTAAGACTAAACGAGCTGTCGAAAACACTACGCCAGTTCAAGAGCATCTCTTATTAACTCGCTATGATCCTGAGCGAGTCGAAAAAGGCGAAATGCTATCCGTTGACGATGTGAAAGAAATTCTTGCGATCCCACTTATTGGAGTCATTCCAGAATCCAAGGCAGTTCTTAAAGCATCTAATACAGGAACACCTGTCATTCTTGACGAAACCAGTGACGCGGGTCTAGCTTATCAAGATGCTATATCTCGTTTTCTTGGCGAAAACAGACCAATGCGATTTGTTACCAGTGAGCGTAAAGGGTTGTTACGCCGCTTATTCGGTAAAAACAAGGAGGATGTACCAGCATGAGCCTATTCAGTTATCTAAGAAGACGCAATAATACTGCCTCAGTAGCTAAGGAACGCCTTCAAATCATTATTTCGCATGAGCGTTCTCAACGCAACACTCCTGATTACCTGCCAAAATTACAGGAAGAGATTTTAGCAGTGATTGCCAAATATATCCGTATCAATCGTGATCAGGTCAGTGTAAATCTTGAACGAATGGGCGATAATGCAGTTCTTGAACTTAATGTTACGATGCCTGATGAAGCCTTGGAAGAAATTTAAAGGCTTCCTGGGTAAACAGTATTGTAAAGACCAACATTTCTCAGAGATCTTGGTGTATTCCGTCGGCTTTCCCTATCAATTTGCAACTGAGGTAATAGAGCAGGTTCCCCAATTTGAATTGGGCACAAACGGTCAGAGTTGAATCAAATACAAGCCTATGCGAGTGGTTTTTTGTCACTTTTACTTCCAGTATGTATCTCATTTGACTGTATCGGGCTGATAATATCTAGCTGCTATTGATTATATTTTAATAAGAAGATCGCTTACTTAGGGAGTCAAGTAACCTGGATTCCCTTAAAGTACCTGACTCATTGCTCATTTATGTCGTATGCGCAAGGGTCTGTTGACATTTCATCTGCCGTCTGCGTGCCGCAGCTTGTCCGCGGGGCTCTGTGTTTTAATGCAGATCTCCTGGATCCCGCGGACAAGCCGCGGGACGTCGGAGAACAGAGCTAGACTGTGTTTTCACAGATGTGTAGAAGATTCAGGGACAAGCCTCACGTTGGCATGAGATGAAATGTTAACAGCCCCTAAACCGTCTCAGTTGCTAAATCATCATGCTGACTTGCTTTACCCTTTTTATTTGAATTATCCATAGGCTGCCTACGTAATTCATCATCAGCAAAATCATCCACCGCAATAATTTCCTGTCTTGCGTATTCTGCATCCTTTAATTGCTGCGCCTGCTTAGAATCAAGAATCCCTGCGCGTTCAGCCTCATCAATTTGTTCGAGTAAGGTGAGCGAGTGCAATACACCTTCTCTGATTGCCTGACTGACTTTCTTTTCCAGTCCTTCAACAGCGCAAAGTTTAAGGAAAGCCTCTTCCAATCTTCCAAGTGGGCAATTGGGTAAGGGTTCTGCAAACACAAAGCGTGTTAATCGAGTGCGAGTACTGTTCGGTTCAGTTAGCAAATGGGCTACTTTTTGGCTCAGTTTATCCGATGGTTGATGACGCTTGTTTCCAAATGGTTGTAAGAATACTTTCAGAACAATTCGAGCCCAACGCATTGGGAAATTTGCGATGACCCCCTGAATAGCACATTCGCATTCGTGCATTAATTGCTGACAACACCACTCGACTAAGGTGAAATCGTCAAGAGGCTCACCATCATCATGGAAACGCTTTAGAACGGCTGAAGCAAGATATAACTTACTCAAAACATCGCCTAAACGAGCCGAAATCATTTCTTTGCGTTTCAACTCACCCCCCAAAACAACCATCGAAAAGTCAGCTAGAAAAGCAAGATTCGTGCTGTAACGATGCACCAGCTGATAGTACCGTTTTGCCGAACTAACAGGCGTTTTGGTCAATCGGGCATCGGTTAATGCAAAAATAAGCGACTTAGTCAGATTAGCTAGAACAAATGCAGCATGTCCCCAGAAGGCTTCATCAAAATTATGGAGATTATTTTCTCTCACGCTTTCTAACTCACGAAATACGTAAGGGTGGCAACGGATAGCTCCTTGACCGAATATGATCAAATTGCGCGTTAAGATATTTGCACCCTCAACAGTAATTCCTATTGGTGTGTTCTGATAACCACGTCCCAAATAGTTGTTAGGACCTAGACAAATTCCCTTACCACCATGAATATCCATTGCATCCATCACAACTTGGCGTGCGCGTTCAGTGGTATTAAATTTTAATATTGCACCCGCTACCGAAGGTTTAGCACCGTGATCAATTGCCGCCGCTGTCATTGTTAATCCAGCATCGATAATATAAGCATTTGCCGCAATACGAGCCAGCGGTTCTTCTATCCCTTCGAAATTTGCTATGGATTGATTAAATTGCTTACGAATCCGTGCATAAGCGCCACTTGCTAGAGCCCCAGCTTGTGTACCCCCTGTCGAACTGGATGGTAATGAAATAGCACGCCCTGCGCTTAAACATTCCATCAGCATGCGCCAACCATGTCCAGCCATTACTGGACCACCAATTAAACTATCAATCGGAACGAACACGTCCTTACCTTGTGTTGGGCCATTTAAAAACCCAGTATTTAAGGGAAAATGACGTCTCCCCTTAACCACGCCAGGTGTATTAGCAGGAATTAAAGCGCAGCTGATTCCTACATCATGTCCCTTCCCTAGAAGGTTTTCAGGATCAAAAAGCCGAAACGCCAAACCAATGACTGTTGCTACTGGACAAAGAGTAATATAACGCTTATTCCAGGTTAAGCGGATTCCTAGCACATCCTGACCATTAACCATTTGCCGACAGACTATCCCTTTATCGGGTATAGAAGCCGCATCTGATCCTGCATTTGGCCCAGTCAAGGCAAAACAAGGGATTTCCCGTCCATCCGCTAAGCGGGGCAAATAATATTCTTTTTGCTCTTTGGTGCCATATTTTAAGAGTAATTCAGCAGGTCCAAGCGAATTAGGAACAGAAACAGTACTTCCTACCGTTACTGAGCGACCATAAATTCGGGCTAAAATGGCCACCTGTGCAGTGGCAGAAAAATCAAGTCCGCCATATTCCTTAGGAATTATCATACCAAAAAAACCTTTTTCCTTAAGGAATTGCCACATCTCCGGCGGCATATCCGTACGAACATGTGTTATATCCCAATCGTCGATCATTCGGCATAACTCATTGACTGGCCCATCCATGAACGCTTGCTCTTCAGCGGTAAGTTTTACTATCGGCGTATTAAGCAAAGCATTAAAATCAGGCGAACCACTAAACAAATCCCCTTCCCAGCTGACTGTTCCTGCTTCCAATGCCTCACGCTCTGTAGCAGACATTGTGGGCATCGCTTTGCTTATAACAGCAAAAAGCCGGCGAGATAATAAATTTCTGCGTAATGGCTTTATTGAACTAAAAACCATTACGGCAAACACTGCCCACAAGAAAAATTGGGCAATAAAGCCCGGTGAAGCATAGCGCTCAACCAAAAGGGCAAAAATCGCGTAACTGATCGTCCAGACCATAACAGATGCTTGCCGTGTTATTAATAAGAGAGCTCCCAATACAACTGCCAGAACGATCAGACTTTGTAACACTGTTTTCTCCTTATCAGTAAACAATTCTTAACTTTAAGAGCATTAAATCCATCATTTCAGTATAGCATCCAAACGGATTAGAATTTCTTTTGCAACTTGAGCTGGATACTCCATGGGGAACATATGTGTACCCTTTATTTTATAACACGATATGTTGTAATTTTTTTTCATGTAACGAATATCAAGCCTATCCACGACACTGCTTTTATCACCATAAATCAATACTGCAGGAACAGATAGTTTTCCTTCATATTCCGATAACTGATGAGGTATTGTCCGGTAGATTAGGTATTCGATATGGCGATCAAATCGTAGTAGGTAACCATCCTTTGTTTTTTCCAACCCATAATCGATATAATCTTGTAAACAATCCTCAGTAAATGTTTTAAACAAATCTCTTGTTCTTAGGTAAGCAATAAGTTGGTCCCTATTTTGCCAATATTCTCTGCGACCGCGTGTGCGGGCAGCAGGTGTCACTCTATCGATGATGCCTAGAGCCTTAGCCAATCGCACCATGCCCGATTTAAAGCGCCCAATGAGAGGTGAATCAAGCATAATCACTGCCCTGAACAAAGAAGGCTGCTCTATTGCGCCGAGGAGACTTAACACCCCACCCAAAGAATGCCCCACCGCAATAACGGGCTGGTTAGTCTGCTGTTTAATGCTGTTAATTACTTCATCCACTAAAAAATGCCAATTTTCTGTGACTGGAAATTGCGGGTTGTGACCGATACGATCGATAAAGCAACAGTCATAACGCTCTTGCAATCCATTAAGCAATTGTCTGTAGCAAGGTGATGGAAATCCATTACCATGTGCAAAATGGATTAGCTCTCTCACGCAACCACCAGTTTCTGGCTTTCTCTTTTAAGTGATATGACAGCATAACAAAAATAAGCAATGAAAAGCAGTGGCATGAAAAAGCCATATTGGTTAGAAAATCGTCCCAGAGTCAACAGAATCCAGAGTACAGCCATAAATGGAGTAATGCTAACCATAGTTAGACGGCTGGATTGTTTGTAGGTGATTGAAAATTTAAATAGCTTGGCAATGAATTGCCCCATCAAAGCAAATGCTAGTAATATGATTAGAAATATAGCAAAAAAGACCAAAGCGACCGTAGGATAAATCAAAATAGCGAAAAAGAGTTTCAATTTTGACATTCCTGAGGCTTTAACCCACTCCTTCCCATCAAAGACTGCATTACTATGCTCGTTAAAAGGATACACGTAAATAGGGCTCACTGGATTTTGTACATTGTTTATATTGAAGAAAAATTGCGGAGAGGGAAAGCGGTAAAACAGCTTATCCTTGGTGATAAGTATACTTAAAAAAGGGTAGGTTTTATCAATTGTTTTTACTGTACCAGTAGTATCGACAATCGCGACAACCTGGTTGTACTTATTTTTTACAACATAAGGCATTGGTTTATCCAATGATACGGTACCATTCTGTATATACAATGTTGGCAACTGCTGCAATGGTTGCACCAAGTCTTCAACAAAAAAGCGATTAAAATCCGTCGCAACACGTAGTGCAAAAGGGAGTGTCACAACAAACATCAATAAGAGTAAATAGCCTATGCCTAATCCCTTCCAACGCTTGCCAACGTCAACATATAGCTCATTATTGAAAAAAGAATGGTATAAAGCCTGCCAATAGTGATAAAAAGGCCTATCGATTTCTCGTAATGTTTTCTTACCCTTAACCATGCCAGCCTCCCAAACGCAATCCAGTCTTGTGATGAAATAAATTTGCCTTACTTACAACCAGTTCCAGAGCGAGCTGGTTATCAATCACTTCAATATCCGTTGATGTCCTTATTGCAAAACGTGCCATACCGCATTGACTTACAACCTGTACCAATTTATCTGCACCCATATCATCAATATATTCTACTTTTACTAAAATTGCGTCTTCTTTATTTCTCGGTGCAATGTTCAAATGCTCAGGTCTAACCCCTAAAATCACCTCCTCGCCACAAGGAAGGGATTCGGACATTTTAGGTAATGGAAGCTCAATACCGATGTCAGTGATTACTTTTTGGCAATTTAGATTGATTCTTGCTGGTAAAAAATTAATTGGATAATGGCCGATAAACCCAGCCACAAAAAGGGAGGCAGGCCGCTGATACAAATTTTGGGGCGAATCAATTTGCTCAACTTTCCCTTTATTTAAAACGAGGATCCTCGAGGCCATGGTCATTGCTTCTATTTGATCGTGGGTTACATAAAGCGAAGTTGTTTTGAATTGCCGATGTAATTTTTTGATCTCATGGCGCATTTCGCTACGTAATTTTGCATCGAGATTTGATAAAGGTTCATCAAATAGAAATACGGCTGGAGAACGGACAATCGCCCTACCCATCGCAACACGCTGACGTTGGCCGCCAGAGAGCTCTGCGGGCTTACGCGTTAAGTAGTCACTTAATTGCAATACAGCAGCCACTTCAGTGACTTTTTGTCGAATTTGATTCGGTTTCATCCCTCGCATCTTTAAACCATAAGCCATGTTATCAAAAACAGACATATGTGGATAAAGGGCATAACTTTGAAAAACCATGGACATATCGCGTTTTGCTGGTGGAATATCATTGACACACTGATTATTGATTAAAATTTTACCACTGCTAACCGTATCCAATCCTGCAACCAAGCGAAGCAGCGTTGATTTACCGCAGCCTGAAGGCCCAACGACAGCAACGAACTCACCTTTATCAATATGCAAGTTGATTTGATCCAGAATAAGCTGTTGGCCGTGATACTTGCTCACTTCGACTAAATTTACCATTGCCATTTAATGCGTTAACCCCTTTTCAAACCAGCGTTGCATGGTTACCACTACTAAACATGGTGGTAGCAAAGCAATCAGTGCAACCGTCATGATGTAATGCCATTGTGGAATTTGATCGGCAACCCCCGCTAAATAACGAATCCCCATTACAATCGTAGCCATATTAGTCTCAGTTGTAATGACCAGGGGCCAGAGATATTGGTTCCAACCATAAACAAAAAGAATAATAAATAAAGCGGAAATTTGCGTTCTCGATAAAGGTAAAAGAATGTCAACAAAAAATCGTACAGGTCCCGCGCCATCCAATTTTGCTGCCTCAACAAGCTCTTTAGGCACTGTTTTGAAAAATTGTCTAAATAAAAAAGTTGCAGTTGCAGAAGCCATCAAAGGCAATGTCAGCCCAGTAAACGTATTTAGCCAAGAAAAAGAAGCAACGACCTGAAAAGTAGGCACAATACGAACCTCTACTGGCAACATCATTGTTGAAAAAATAATGGCAAATAAAAATCGTTTAAGCGGTAGTTCAAAATAAACCAAAGCAAAGGCCGAAAACAAGGCAAAAATGATCTTGCCTACCGCAATTAACCCAGCCATAAGAAAACTATTCCATAATAACTGTCCAATGGGTTGGCCTCCAGTTGCCACTAACCCTTCCGTAAGCACTGTCTTAATGTTATGGAATAATGCTGTACCTGGCCATATAGGCAATGGCGCTTGCATCATTGCAGCTCCTTCATGGCTAGCAGCTACAAGCGCTAAATAGAGTGGTAGGAACAAAAACACAATAAAACAAATTAATATGCCGTGAGCAAGTAATCGCTTTAAAAATTTCATTCGTAATGCACCTTTTTTTCAAGGTAGCGAAATTGGAGCAATGTGAGGCAAATGACTAACAGCATCAACATTACCGATTGTGCCGATGAGCCACCTGGATCCATACCCACAAAGCCATCTTTATACACTTTATAAATTAGTGTTGTAGTGCTGTTACCTGGCCCACCGTGTGTCATAACATCAATAATACCGAAAGTATCAAAAAAAGCATAAATTAAGTTCATGATTAATAGAAAGAATGTGGTTGGGGAAAGGAGAGGGAAAATAATTTGCCAAAAACGCCGCCATGCCGATGCACCATCCAGAATTGCTGCCTCGATTAAGGACCTAGGGATAGCCTTAAGTGCTGCAAAGAAAAACAGAAAATTATAGCTAAACTGCTGCCAACTTGCAGTTATAATTATGACAAGTAAAGCCTGATTAGCATGGGTAAGATAATTAAAATTAATCCCGACGACCTGCAACCCTTGCGCAATCCATCCAATTGTTGGTTGGCAAAGAAAACGCCACAAAATGGCTGCCACTGCAGGGGCAACAGCATAAGGCCACAATAGCAAAGATTTATAGATTTTTTGACTTTTACGGCGGCTCTGCAAAAGTGATGAGAGTAACAGCCCTACACTCATTGTAGTTAAGGTAATGGCAAAGGCGACCAACAACGTAACCCATAATGCCTTGGCATAATCTGGATCTTGCAATAAATCAAGAAAATTGGTTAAAGCAGCAAAGCGATGATGTAAACCAAAAGAATCGCTAAAAAAGGCGGACTGTATCAATGCGGAGCAAGCAGGCCAAATAAAAAACAAAAGCGTAATAATTAATTGAAAAGAAATAAAAAATATCGCTAGTTTCTTATGCTTTATGTATTTAACCATCAAACAACCAAGTCGCTCGCGTGTGCAAAAGTATATACACAAGAAACTTTAAAAGGCTAGGATAAAAATACCATTTCGTGCGTACTACTTAAAGTCCGCGCTTCGTGATCCATCTATTGTTCATTAGCCAGAAATAAGTTATCAATAGACATTCTAAAATGTTCTTAGGAATTTTATGCGTTATGTAGCTATCGATAATCCTGGACCCGAAAGTCGGTTAATCATAAAAGAACAAGAGGTACCAAGCTATGAAAAAGATCAACTCCTGATTCGAGTCAAAGCAGCCGGGATAAATCGTGCTGATTTAATGCAAAGGCAGGGTAAATACCCTCCACCGCCAGGTGAATCCCCCATTCCAGGGCTAGAAATCGCAGGCGAGGTAGTCGCATTTGGGAGTCGCGTCAAAAATTTTAAAATCGGTGATCGTGTTTATGGGTTGGTGGGAAGTGGAGGCTATGCTGATTATTGCTGCATGCACCACTCACTTGCTGCCCCCATCCCCGATGGCTGGCATTTTGATTATGCTGCAGCTATCCCGGAGGCCTTAATCACTGCTCATGCTACTGTATTTTCAATTGGCCAAATAAAACAAGCGCAAACACTACTGATACACGCCGCGGGGAGTGGTATTTCCTCTTTCGCTATTCAAATGGCAAAGCACATTGGTGCCCGAGTAATCACCACAGCAAGTAATCAGGAAAAAATTGATAAAGCCAAACAACTTGGTGCTGAGACTGTCATTAACTATAAAAAAGATGATTTTGCAGAACTAATCAGCAAAGAAACGATTAATTTAATTGTTGATTTTATCGGCGGGTCTTATTTCCCTAAACATTTGGAGCTGTTAAAGACAAAAGGCAAGCTGGTGCAAATCTCATGCATGCAAGGGCATAAAGTAGAATGTAATCTTGCAACTTTAATGAAAAAACGGCTGCAAATTATAGGTTTTGTCTTACGATCACAATCCATTCCTGAAAAAGCGGCGCTGTGGAAATCAGCCCAAGAACATTGGTCTACATCTTTACTCAATAAACATATTATGCCTGTCATCGATTCTGTATTTGACTTTTCTGAAATTGAACTAGCCCATGCACAGATGCAAAGCAGTGCACATTTCGGCAAAATTGTTATTCGCATGGATTAATTGTACATGCATACCGCCTTTTTCTTAATAATTGTTAATTAAAATTGCAATTTGCCTATTTTGTCACTGAAAGGTATTTTATGGTATTGTAGGAGCCATTTTTAGTTCGATAGATTAATTATGCTGATTAAAAGTCTTTTAAGATCATCTATCTCAATCGCATTAATGTTTTTTTATTCCTTGGCATTTGCGATTGATGTTCCTATCTATGATTTTCCCTTAGAGTCTTATAGTCAAAATAGCAATGACTACGTACCAATGAACAGCGACGATTATTCAGCATCTATTCTCACTGAGCATTATCAAAAACTCCAATTACAACAATTCTATAATCATTATTATGCTAGCGATGCCCAAGGACTGTCCCCGTGGAGTGAGCAGATGGTTAGGTCTGTCCTCCCTATCGTGAAAAAAATCGAGCAACAAATTTTAGACGATTTCAACAACCAAAATAAATCGCCCATCGAACGTCACTACTCAGAAAATTTTAAAGAAAAAAATCAACTTTGGTGGAATAAAATAAAACGCAACATGGCTTTGGAGGCTCTGGAAAGCAGTTCTTACAATGAAGAAAAAAAAGCCATCGCTGTAGCAAATACGCTGGCGCGCGCTTTACCAGATGCTGCACCTGATTTTTACCATGTTAGTCTACCTGGTCAGGGATTCCCTTTTGATAATTTACAAGAATCCGCCATTTGGGCTGGGACACCACTTTACGTCTTTAGTACTTCACAAGATAAAGCTTGGTCGTTAGTACTTACGCCTGATGCATATTTTGCCTGGGTAAAAAGCAATGATATTGCCTATGCCTCTCACCCTTTTATCAATCAATGGCAGCAAGCTGCGCAAAAAAATCTTGTTGCAATCACCAAGACCGAGGCAAGCATTGTTGATTCGAACGACAATTACCGTTTTACCGGATATGTCGGCGCAGTATTCCCTCTTGCCCAACGTAATACCCGCAAAACATCGATATTCATTCCTGTTAAAAATGAGCACAATCAAGCGGTAATTAAAGCCGCCGTTGTTCATTCTCAAGATGCTGAGATCATGCCCCTACCAGCTTCCAAAAAAAATCTAGTTAAAATAATTAGACAATTAAAAAATCGGCCCTACGGTTGGGGTAGTACCTTCTTCTTTAATGACTGCTCACAAGAGATGAAAAGCATTTTTACTCCATTTGGGATATGGTTGCCAAGAAATTCCGGAGCCCAAGGAAAATTAAATTCCTCGTTGGATTTATCTCAAGAGGATGTGGATAAGCGCCTAGCAATACTTAAAGAAAAAGGGCATCCATTAATGACCCTCATCTACATTGGCGGCCATGTTATGTTGTATGTTGGTAATAAAAAACTCAATAACCAAGAAACAGAAGCTGTAAGCTATCAAAATGTCTGGGGACTTTCGCCCAAAAGCCGAGACAAACGCTATGTAATAGGCCAATCTGCTTATCTTCCCCTTCTTAAATATTTCCCTGAAAATCCGGATATCAACTCTCAAGCAAATGCGACTTATTTTAAGCTAGTTTATCTGGATCAATTACAAACAAAGCCAGAAACACCTCAGTCGTTTTCAAAACAATTCATGGCCAAACTAGAACAGCCAGTTAATTTTAGTGATTAGTCCTTACCAAATTTGGCCAATTTGTACGTGATGGCACACTCAATTACGCAAATGCGTGAAGGATTTCCTGACTCTTGGAAATATCCAGATATAGGGATAAAAAATGTTCTATAATTAATCAGTAAAGCTTCTTTACAGGAGTACCCCCATGTTAAGCTCAAGTATTAAAACCTATCTGGATAATCATGAGGTTAGCTACCGAACCATTAGCCACCCTAGAGCCTACACAGCATTACAATGTGCACAAGCCGCGCACATTAAAGGCGGCAATTTTGCCAAGTCAGTCGTTGTTAAATTGGACGGCAAATTTGTGTTAGTTGCAATTCCTGCCCATATCCGCCTGGATTTAGATCAGTTTAAAAAAGAGATCCACGCAAAAAACGCAGAGATTGCTCACGAATATGAATTTCAAGATAAGTTTACAGACTGCGAAATTGGCGCAATCCCGCTTCTGGGTGAGCTCTATGGGATGGATGTCTATCTTGCAGATAGCCTTGCTCATAAAGAATGGTTGGCCTTTAACGCTGGTAACCATAACGAGCTGCTCAAAATTAAAAGTGAAGATTTTTTAAATTTAGTGCATCCAAAAACGTTATCGTATTGTTAAAAATGCGCGTCAAAATTAGTTTTTTGCAAGATGCTTTGCTATCCTTCAAACCCTGCAACAATTAAGTCAATAATGGGCTCGCCGCAATATTTAGCAATTTCTAAACGAGCCCTATTATGAAGCATTATGATTTCATCCCAACCCCCATCTTCTTTTGGATAAAGTGGTTTTCCTATGACTATCCTAATCGATCCAGGCGTAAGCAGATAACTATCAGCACGTAAAAAAGTTCGAGTACCAGAGATAGCTATGGGGCATAAAGCCGTTTTTGTTTCCACAGCAACTGTAAAAGCCCCTAATTTAAATGGGCGTAACCCTGTTGCATAAGTAAATGTTCCCTCTGGAAAAAAAATCACAGAATTTTTCTTTAGGATTGCTTCTTCAATCTGATTTTTATTCTCAACGCTTTTTACAAAATCCATACGGTCAATGACTAAATGTCCTAATTTTTTAATAAACGTACGTATTACCGGTGTTTTTAGTAATTCATTTTTTGCCGTGAAAAGAGTTCCAGGTGGTAGTAGAGCGGTCAGTACTAATGCGTCTGAATAGCTTGCATGATTGGCAATAAAAATCATCGGTGCCTCACTTTTGAGGTTCGCCTCCCCTTCAAGATGGATTGGACAAAGTCCCAACTTGAACACAGAACGGGCACCAATACGAGTTATTTTCGCAGCGATCGTTCGGGGGAATAACAACACACCAAACCAAACTGGTATAAGCACTACAAATAAAATGAGGACAAAATAAATTGTATAGGCTAATTTTCCTAGATAAAAAAAACCGTTTCGAATCGTTCTATAAATACTTTTTGAAAATAATTTCACTAACTGCCAGGTTATTGATTTATGCTTTTTAATCAGTTTGCCTTGGAGGTAGGCCTGCTTGCATGCAGAACGGCGTAATTTTCCACTAGATGTTTTCGGAACCGTTTTTGGAGGCACCAAGAATATCACATCAGGCGCAATTTCTAGCGCTGTCATCATTTTTTCAGTGATTTCAGCACAGATGGTTTTTTGCTTTTCTTTTTCAAGAGCATAAGATTCAGCAACGACAATTAACTTTTCTGTACCAAGAACGGGATCACTTACACCAAAAGCAATCACACATCCTTTGCGCACGTGCGGTACCTCGCTTACGACTTCTTCGATTTCTTCTGGGTAAAGATTACGCCCCGCCTTGATAATCAAATCTTTTTTTCTACCAGTAATAAATAACTCTTTATCAGCCAAATAACCTAGATCGTCGGTATCCCACCATCCATCATGATAAATTTTTTGAGTCGCGTTAGGGTTATTAAAATAACCCTTCATTGCTGACGGCCCCTTAAATTGAATCATTCCAATCACTCTTTCTTCCACATGACTTCCAGCCTCATCGACTATACGCACTTCGTGATCAGGTAAGGGAACCCCGCAACTCACAAATTCAATAAAATCTTTACTTTTTAATGTTGGAATAGCTTTATTTTTCATCTCAAATGCTTCTCTCTGAATTTTATCGATTCGCGGCTCACGTCTTTTTGGCGGAAATGTCAGGCCAACTGTCGATTCTGCTAATCCATAAACTGGGGCAAATGATTCGATATGAAAACCATAAGGGGAGAATTTTTTACCAAAACGGTCTAGAGTCCTTGGATTTATTGCTTCAGCACCATTGAATGCGAATCGCCATGAACTGAGATCAAGTCCTTGAATATCCTCATCATCAATCTTTTTTATGCATAACTCATAGGCAAAATTAGGCGCTCCTGATAATGTGGCGCGATGGTAATGAATTGTCCACAGCCATTGCTCCGGTCTTGTTAGAAAAGTAAGCGGGGATAAAATAACCATAGGAATGCCAAAGTACATTGCACCTAACCAATTCATTAACCCCATATCATGGTAGAGAGGCAACCAACTTACCCCGACATCTGTAGGCTGAACGGGTATTCCCTTGCCAATGGCGCGGATATTGGCAAGCATGTTTTGGTGGGAGAGGAAAACCCCTTTTGGATCCCCCGTACTTCCTGATGTATATTGAATCAAAATAGGATCTTGCGGCCCAGGTTCAACCTCGGGTACCGGACCTGTTACCATCCTCAGATTTTCTATTGTCGCCACTTCTTTTAAGCTGGGGACAAAAGTCCTTAAAATATGGCTTAGAGTTTCAGCTTTTGCGAAGGTAATTAGTATTCTGGCTTGGGCATTATGTAAGATTTTTGCCTCCCGCTCTGCGTATTCTTCGATTCGATCAGCTCGAAATGGAGGATAAATAGGCACCGGGACAGCTCCAATCAACAATATACCAGCAAATGCATAAAAAAAAGCATCGCTGGTAGGAAGCATAATTGCTATTGCTTCACCTTGCTTTATTCCTTTGTTATGCAATCCTCGAGCTACCTTTTTGGCTTCCTTTAATAACTGCCCATACTGGATAATTTGCTCTTCGCCTTGTTCGTTTTGTAAGTACAAATGAGGTCGATTTTCTTCTTTTGTCCCATAGGTTTGCATCACGTCTACTAAGGTTTTTGCCGAGGAAAGATCAAGATCAGTAATGCCGATAATTGGGGAGAATGATTGAATCTTTCTTTTTGGCAGCGCTTTTAAGCTTTCTTCAATCACTTTGGCTAACTCTTTTAGCGAGTCAATCTCCGCTATTGCACGTTCAGGCAAACGCAATGAAAATGTTTTCTCTATGCGAGTGAAAAGTTCAACTTTACCCACACTATCAATCCCTAAATCACGTCCTAATGAAGCCTCTAGAGAGATGTTTTTTAACGCACGCTCAGCATCAAGATCTTTTAAAAATTGGTTCACAAGGGCAAGTAAGCCTTGTTCAATTTGTGGGTGCTTCTTCTCGCTGTCCATTTAAAATCCTTTTATATAATTAAGGCAGCTATCTCGCCAATTCTCGTTCCCTTTTCAGTGTCCTACGTAAAAGTTGTGTATAAATGGGTTCATTGCGTGCCAATTGCATAATCGTAGTAGAAGTTAGGCAAGAGACCATTAGGGGTAGGATTAAAGAGTAGTTTTGAGTCATTTCGACAACTAATACAATACCTGTAATTGGTGCACGAACAGCCGCAGCAAATAAAGCACCCATGCCGGCAACTGCAAACATGCCCGGATGAATCGTGATGTCTTCCATTAAATTTTGTAATAAATAAGACGAAGCCGTACCGAATAATGCACCCAAAGCAAGCATTGGTGCAAAAATGCCTCCGGGCACGCCTGTCGAATAACACAACATCGTGGTAAAGAACCGAATGACCAAAATTACTACAAGTAAGGAAGCACTCGGGGTAAAAGTTAGTGCCTGATGAATAATCCGATATCCACCTCCGACCAGATCAGGCTGATAATAAGCTAAGAACCCTACTCCAGCACCAATTGCCAACACATACGCAACACGCATAAACAAAGTTAATGTATCAATGATTCTTAAAGATAGCATTAGCATTTGATTAAATAAGATGCCAAGAAAACCAACCATTATCCCAAGAATAAAAAAGAGCCAAAGGGATTTAAGGCTTGGAAGCGCAAAAACACTCATGGAGATAGCTGCTTGTGGTCCGATAATAAAATGCAAAGTAATGGTTGCCATCACACAAGAAATGGCAACTGTTTTAAAATTGGTAAAGGTGAAATTGAATTCGTTACGAAGCTCTTCTAATACGAAAAGCACACCGGCTAAAGGGGCATTAAAAGCAGTAGCAAGACCAGCGGCAGCACCTGCCATGATTAAAGTATCGCGCCTGTCTTGGGAGAAATGCAGCATCTCGCCAAACATATCACCGAGATTTCCTCCCATTTGAATTGTTGGACCTTCCCGGCCAAGAACGAGCTTTGCAGAAATTGCCATAACCCCAGCAATAAACTTAACAGGTAATAACCGGCGCCAAAAGATAGGCCTTTCATGCAGCAAAGCTCCTTCAATTTCTTGCACCCCACTTCCAGAGGCCTCTGGTGAAATAGAGCGAACCATAAGCCAAGCAATAAAAGTCAGAATCATTGAGATAAGGGCACAAAAAATAGCTGCCTCTCCCCCTTTTGTGGAAATGGAAACGAGGAGTTGCTCAATAAGATAATCTAACCAACGAATTCCAATTTGAAAAAAAGAACCCACAATCCCTGTAGTTATCCCGAGAAGAATCGCTACACTATAAACGAGCAATAATTTATGACGCATGTCCTCTAATCATTCCCATTAAATTAGAAATAATCCGCAATCCTGCTTGATTAGACATCGAAAGAATCGTTTCAGGATGAAATTGCACTGCATACACGGGTAAGGTTTGGTGCTCTACGGCCATAACAATTCCATCCTGGCTTAAAGCAGTCACTTTTAATTCCTCTGGGATTGTTGCGAGACGAGCATACAAAGAGTGATAACGCCCCGCTGTAAAAGAAGATCCAAGACCTGCAAATAGTCTTGATTCATCCTTTATTTCAATTTCAGAGGCTTTACCATGCATTGGATAAGACAATACATCCAACACTCCTCCGAAGTATTCAACAATACCCTGCAACCCTAAACATACACCGAAAAGAGGAATCTTTTGTTTTAGCACTTCTTCAATCGTTTGTGCCACTTTAAAATCAGCAGGCCGCCCTGGACCAGGTGAGAGGAGGACAAGGTCGAAATGCTGCTGTTGGTGTAAATAATCCATCACGTGCTCACTGCGTATGGTCACTACTTCGGCCCCTGTTTGGCGCACATAGTTAGCCAATGTATGAACAAAAGAATCTTGATGGTCAACTAAAAGCACTTTTTTTCCTAAACCTTGTTTAGGCATTGTATTGGTCGGCTCGGCTTTACTTTCCGGTTTTTGCAAAATATCTAAAAAAGCAGATGCCTTAAGGCGAGTTTCCTGTTCTTCCGCCTGCGGTTGGGAATCATAAAGCAAGGTGGCACCCACACGAATTTCAGCGATACCTTGTTGAATTCTTACCGTTCTTAAGACAAGGCCTGTGTTTAGGTTACCGTTAAAGCCAAACCATCCTACAGCCCCAGCGTACCATCTACGCGGGGATTTTTCGTACTTTTCGATGAAATTCATTGCCCAAAGTTTAGGCGCACCTGTCACAGTCACTACCCACATATGTGTGAGGAAAGCATCGACTGCATCAAACCCTTCCCGCAATGTACCCACAACATGATCTACGGTGTGAATCAACCGTGAATACATTTCAATTTGCCGTCGGCCAACGACTCGTACCGAGCCGGCTTCACAAATACGCGATTTATCGTTGCGATCCACATCAGTGCACATTGTCAATTCCGAGGCTTCTTTTTCAGAATCCAATAAAACCTGAATATTGTGCGCATCTTCTATTGCATCGGAACCCCGTTTAATCGTTCCTGAAATAGGACAAGTTTCTACTTTTCTATCCTGGACACGTACATACATTTCGGGTGATGCACCAACTAAATATTCATCTTCACCCAAATTAATAAAAAATCCATAAGGAGAGGGATTGATTTTTCGCATCCTACGAAAAATGGTCGATGGTTGTTCAGAACAATGTGCATAAAATGTTTGGCTTGGTACCACCTCAAATAAATCACCGCAAGCAAACCGCTGTTTTGCTAATTCCACAAGTTGTGCGTACTCACCCGGAGCATGATCACAACTTTTAGCAGGCCTTTGCTCAGGTTCGTAGTGTTTAAATTCACCATCTCGAGGCAAAGATTGAGTCGATTTGCCTTTGTATTGAAAATCGTAACGTCTGATAAACGCAATTTCTTTGCGATGATTCACAACATAGATTTCATCCGGAAGGTATAAGACCATTTCGCGTTGTTCTGAGGGACGCTCTTTACACTGGCTTAAGCGTTCAAATTGAAAAATTAAATCATAACCAAAAGCACCATAAAAACCTAAATAAGGCTCCTCTGTTTTAAAAAAAGCTAGCAATAGTCGCAGGAGAGTAAAAACGGATGGCTGGTGACTACGCTCTTCCTCACTAAAAATTCTTTGTGACGGTTTTACAGCGATTCGATATAAGCGGTCTGAGTGTTCTTTAATGATTAAATCAGCAGAAGACTGTAATAGTGGGAAAAAAATTGCTAATAAAATTTCACCCCGTTGGTTTAAAGCTTGAACATGAATTTCATTTCCCTTACAAATCAAAACCAAAGGAGGATTATAAAAACCTATATCCCAACAAGTATAACGTCCGGGATATTCAAAACTTGAAGCGAATAACGCCCCACGGTGGGTATCAAGTCGCTCAAGAAGCGGCTCTATGGCGTTTTCATAGACTAAATCATGATGCTCATATTCAATATGAACACCACCTGCAGTTTTAACCTGATGTAGCATCAACCGTACTCGAAAGAAAGAACATTTATTCATTCTACTTTAAAACCAACACACTTCAAGGTGGACCCCTTTTATCTTCTTTTAATTTTCTCTTAATAATCTTTTGTTAGGATGTATTCTTATATAACAAGAGGATCAATAATGACTCAGCCGATTGAAGTACTCAATCAAAAAATTGATAGGCGATTGGCTCATTTAAAGAAGATACGAGGACACAGCGGTGCCATCCAACATCAAGCTGAATCCATCGTGTTCCATTACTACCTTAAGCAATTAATACAACATAAGCCTAGTCAGGAGCAAACAAGGCTAATTCGGCGAATTACTGATGAATCCAGGTTAATATCGGAAATAAAACCCTACTTCCGACTATTTACTATCCTAGAGTTAGCAATTAAAGAAGATGATCTCGAACTCTTAGAGGCTGTTATCGATGCAGATCCTAAAATTGTGGACTATGTGTTCACTGACGAACAATCCAAAAAAACAGCTTTGGTAATGGCTGCAGAGCAAAATAGAACTGCACTTGTCGAATTACTCGTACGGGTTGGGAGTCTCAATTTCAGCAATAGTTATACGCGAAAAGCACTGAATGCTGCAATTTTTAACGGCAACATTGCAATTGTACAAACCTTGTTGGCAGCAGGTGTAGTTCCTACCCAAGCTGATTTTCAGAGAGCCTGTTCTCAAGGACAACTTGAAATTGCCAAAATGTTGCATACTGCCAGTCCGCAACCTTTTGATTACAATTCAGCATTACTATCCTCTGCTGCTGCAGGGAATCTCCCAGCAGTACATTATTTAGTAGACGGTTTAAACGCTAGTGTTAATTATCAAGAGCCACCCGCATTTAGATCTTCCAAACACGAGCTGACCCCTCTTATTGTGGCGATTCAATATAAAAAGCCCGAAGTGGCCGAATATTTAATTAGCCGTGGAGCGCATGTTAGGCAAGCGCAAGATGCTTTGGGGCTAAGTACGATAGGCCTAGCTGCCTTTTTAGGTAATGCAGAAGTTATTCAAGAGCAACTGAGTCTAAATGAAAAAGGTTTCGAAGAAGTTGATGATAATGCTATTGAGTTGAATTTCAACCTCGACAGTGCAGACAATGAAGGATACACACCATTAATTCGTGCGGTTCAAAATGGAAATCTAGGGATTATTGATTCGCTTATCGCTGCGGGAGCCAATGTTAATGCACAAAGCAAAAATGGTCATACGGCTCTCATAGAAGCTGTTATGAAAGGGGCTCCCGAAGTCGTTGCAGCCTTGTTGAAAATCGAACACCTTGATGTCAATGCTCGAGAAAAAGAAAAGGGCCTTTCTGCCAGGGAGATAGCACTGCGAAGCAAGAACACAGTGATAGTTGAAGCCATCGATTCCTTTGTTGCTAATCGCAACCTAAAGAAAAACCTAGTGCACATGAGAGAGAATAAATTATATGAATTAATCAAAATTATCGACACTTATCATGAGCAACGAAAAGCACAAAAGGACGAAAATGGCAAAATTAAAGAATACTTACATATCAATATCTTTGGCTTATTTCAAAAAAGTTACACACAAAAACACTCTGCTATTAATGCTCTAAAAAGTGTATTGAAAGGTGATTATTTTGATAAAGAAGGGAATCCTATTGATTTAAATACCCATTTGTCTACACTAAGAAAAGGAAGTTTAGGAGAAAATTTAAGAGCATTTATTAAAGCCGGACATGCAAACTGCATTGTTAACCGGCCAGTCAATACAGTGAGCGATTTTGTAAAAGCCTTACAAGAATCAACCCCTCAACTTAGCTCAACTTTAGAAATAACTTAGGGTCTGTTCGCCAAATCGACGAAGCTAATAATTTCTAAAAGAGTTTCTCCCTTAACATGTTGCGAGGTATAATCTCGTCCTCAACTAATTTGGAATCATCATGCCGTTTACTGAAAACGATTTAAAAAAAATAGAAGAATTAGCCTATTTGGATAGTGAATCAGAAGATCATCGTCAGCTGTGTGAAGAAGTTAATGCCATTATGGATTTTGTTGAGCAACTGCGACAAGTGGACACAACAGGTCAAGCTCCTCTTTTTCATCCCTTCGACCTCCATCAGCGCTTAAGACCCGATGAAGTGAGAGAGAAGGACTGCAGCAAAGAACTGGCAGAGATCGCTCCGCTTTTTGAAAATGGACTCTATTTAGTTCCTAAGGTAATTGATTCAGGACAATAAGTTATGCATAAGCTCTCTTTATCCGAATTAAGTCGTGCGCTGCATCATGGGGAACTCTCTAGTAAGGAGCTCACTCAACATTATCTTAAACGCATTCAACGCCATCAATCACTCAATGCGTTTATTCACGTTGTCGATGAAGAGCAAGCTTTAATTGCAGCCGATGCTGCGGATAAATTGCTTAAAAGCGGTCAAGGAAAGCCTCTGACCGGCATCCCCATGGCCCATAAAGATATTTTTTGCACTAAAAAGATGCCTACGACTTGTGGCTCAAAAATGCTTGAACATTATTATTCCCCTTATCAAGCGACAGTGGTCAATAAATTGGAAGAACAAGGCGCTATTCTTCTTGCAAAAACCAACATGGACGAATTTGCCATGGGATCAGCCAATGAAAACAGTTACTTTGGTCCAGTAAAAAACCCCTGGAATCTGGAGCATGTATCTGGAGGTTCTTCTGGAGGTTCAGCGGCTGCGGTTGCTGCCAGGTTAGTTCCTTTTGCAACGGGGACAGATACAGGAGGATCAATACGCCAACCAGCTGCTTTTTGTGGAATCTCAGGAATTAAACCTACTTATGGTCTTGTTTCTCGCTTTGGGATGATTGCGTTTGCTTCCAGCCTTGATCAAGGAGGTCCATTTGCAACCAATGCCGAAGATCTTGCCCTGGTTCTACAAGCCATAGCAGGTTTTGATGCAAACGATTCAACTTCGGTAAATCAAGCAATTCCTAACTATACATCAACGCTGAATCATCCGATTAAGGGATTACGTATTGGTTTACCCTCTTGTTTCTTTCATAAGGAAGTGGCTGGTGATATCCAACAGGCCATCCATGCCGCGGTAAACATTTTCCAGCAAGAAGGTGCTGAGATTATTGAATTGGATCTTGCCCTACAACCTTTATGGGTTCCTTGTTATTACGTGATTGCATGTGCGGAAGCGTCATCGAATTTATCGCGTTATGATGGAGTACGCTTCGGCTATCGCAGTACTAAAGGAACTAGCCTGCGTGAGCAAATTGTCAATACTCGTACAGAGGGCTTTGGTATAGAGGTTAAACGCCGCATTCTTACAGGTACGCATGTACTCTCTTCAGGTTACTTTGATGATTATTACCTTCAAGCATTAAAAATTAGACGCTTAATTCAGAATGAATTGCGAGATGTGTTAAATAAAGTAGATATTATCTTAGGTCCAACTACACCAACTTGCGCATTTAAACTCGGTGAGAAAATTGCTGATCCCATTCAAAATTATCTAGCGGATGTGTTCACTGTCGCTGTAAATTTGGCGGGCATTCCCGCACTCTCTATACCCGCGGGATTTAGTCAGGGGTTACCAATCGGCATGCAGTTAATAGGCAAACAATTCAGTGAAGCGCTATTGCTTAACTGTGCTCACTATTATCAACAATGTACTGACTGGCACCAAGCCAGGCCTACCTTCAAAGGGTGATTTATGGCATGGGATACTGTTATTGGCCTTGAAGTCCACGCTCAATTAAAAACAAAATCTAAACTATTCTCTGGTGCTGCCACAACATTTGGTGCAGCACCGAATACTCAAACCAGTTTTATTGATGCGGGTCTTCCTGGCGTTTTGCCCGTGCTTAATCAACAAGCCGTTTTTATGGCAGTGCAATTTGGCCTAGCGATTAATGCACAAATTAATGATCACTCTTATTTCGAGCGGAAAAACTATTTTTATCCTGATTTGCCTAAGGGGTATCAAATAAGTCAATTCCAGCGCCCTATTGTTTCGCATGGTCATTTAATCATCGAAGTAGACGGCCGCGAAAAACAAGTTGAAATTATGCGGGCCCATCTCGAAGAGGACGCTGGTAAATCGCTTCATGATGCGCATCCCCAATATACAGGAGTGGATCTCAATCGTGCGGGAACCCCTCTTCTTGAGATTGTTACAGCCCCCTGTTTGTATTCCGCTGAGGAAGCAATCAGCTATCTTAGAGCCCTTCACCGTTTAGTGCAGTTTTTAGGAATTTGTGATGGCAATATGCAAGAAGGCTCTTTTCGCTGCGATGTCAATATTTCACTTAAACCTCAAGGTTCAGACCACTTAGGCACGCGCACTGAATTAAAAAACCTTAATTCTTTCCGTTTCATTGAGAAAGCAATTCGTTTTGAACAGGCTAGACACTTGGATTTGCTCGAATGCGGGCAGCCAGTTCAGCAAGAAACTCGTCTTTATTGCCCGAACACCAATACCACCCAGGTTTTGCGCTCAAAGGAAAATGAAAACGATTACCGCTATTTTCCCGATCCGGATTTATTACCCATTCAAATTCATCCCGAAGATATAGAGAAAATTAGGAAAACAATGCCTTCTTTACCACAGGAACTTCGGCAAAAACTTAAAATGAATCAAAACTTGCATGATGAAGATATTAATTTTCTTCTCTCTTCACCTGCCGCTTATCAATTTTTTAGTGAGGTAAAACAACTATCTAAAGCGGATGAAAAAATGATCGCAAACTGGCTTAGAGGTAGTTTTGCCGCTGCATTGAATGATGCGAATCTTGGCTTTGAACATTCACCTTTATCTGCAGCTAAGTTCGCTCCTCTCCTCAGTTTATTAGCCGAGCAAAAAATCTCCGTCAAAATCGCTAAACAAATTTTCACTAAATTATGGGCTGGCGAGGGTACAGTTGAGGACATTCTCCACAAAGAAGGCTATGGACAAATTCATGATGATGATTTACTTGAAAGTATAGTACGCGCGGTCATTAACCAGCATCCACAGCAAGTAGCAGATTTCCAAGCCGGCAAGGACAAATTACTCGGCTTTTTTATGGGGCAAGTGATGAAGCAAACAGGAGGTCAAGCCGCCCCAGAACAAATTCATTCTTTGTTGAAAAAATACTTAAACAATTCGCAATAGCCCACTTTCTCAACGTCTTCTGTCCTTAATCTTTTGACGTTGAGAAAGGTGAACAGTTATCTCGTTCTTAGCGGATTCCTAGACTAACGTTACTTTCTGCTGAGGAAGATTCTTCGATCCTATCAATTTCCTCCGATTTATCGCTAGGTTCTCGTGTTTTTCTGCCCAACTGCGCCCTTAATCTCGCAGGATCATCTAGCTTTTCAACATGATTGTTCAATAGAAAACTAATTTCTGAAGAAGATAATGATTCCAGATAATCCTGATCTTCCAATATCGGTTGCAATAAATTAGGTTGTGCTTGAGCAACACTTAAAATCCAATGGGGTAATGTTCTAGGGCGTTTATTGATTAGAATATCCTTGCAAGTCGAATCAAACAAAATAGCATACCCTATCTTTTCATCTGATGTGATGCACTCTAAAAATTGGCAAAAAGCATTAGGACTTGGATTTTGTAACACTTTGAAGAGGCGTCTTTGCATTTCTGCCATAGTTACTGCCTTAACCTCTGAAGAAAAGAAACCCAGGGATCGTTCGTCTTTGATATTCAGTTGATCACAAATTTTAACCAGAATTTCATATGGAAGGTCTTTAAACATAAGAAATCTCCTCTCCTTAATGTTTTCTTAATAAACACATAATTTGCTCTTAATTTAAGCATGTTATTTTAGATAAATAAAGATGTTCATTATATCACCATATTGACAAAAGTATTGCTTTAATTAGAGGGTGTTTTTATGACAATTGGTACTTTATTTGCTGAATCACGCTTAATAGCCAAAACAGTCAACCGAATCATTTTAGATCCCGATTATGTTGGTTTACAGGATTGGCGTGCAGAAGGCAAACTTTTATGCAGTCCAGGAGGAGATTGCCTTTCATCAACAACCTTACTTGTTAAAGGAAAATATGTTCCTACCTATGGAATCGACGGACGTTGTTATGGGCTTCTTCTCGACGCTAACAAATGTTACATCTACGATGTCAACTCCACAGATGCTAACACTAATAGAACGGATAAATTGGAAAAACGTGCTACCCGTAAAGGCATTGATTTTTTAACTGAAAATACAAAAGGATTTAAAACATTAGACCAGTTAAGTACCGAAATAAAATCTGGCCAAGACGGTCATATGAATGAGGTTTTGCTTGATGCATGGAAAGATTCTGTAACCGGCCTATTCGTGAGAATAGTTGATCTCGAAAGCGCCTCTACAGAAGCTTTGAAACACTATTACCAATCATTGCTCGAGATTAAGCTTATTCAAAAATTTCTAATACAAACTTATGGTTTCCCCCCTGAATCATTAATGATTTGTCAATATAACGAAAGAGAAGGTAGACTTCTCAAATTCCCTTCGGATGAGCATTTGTATGCTTATGCAAGAATGCATGGTTTCAGTAAAGCGACTTATCCCAAACTCTTCGAACTTCTGAGTGATGAACATACCTTTAAACCGGCACCAAAACCAATAACAGTAAAAGAATATCTAGAGCAAAATATCCCTCCGGAAATTCTTTCTTCTGCTTATGACGAAATTTGTGTGCAATTAGCTGCTAAGTTTGAGCCTTTTGATGCCAGGCCAGTTGATGCAATTAGCATTCTCTCAGAACCTGTCGATGATATTATCGGCTTACCCGAGAGCACCATTAAAGAAGTTACGGAAATATATCTTTTGAAACAAAAGGTAGAAGAAATGAGCTTATCAGCGTCCAGAGATAGTTTTTTTAACCAGTCTAAAGCTTCTGTAACACTTTCAGAAGATCCTGTGTTAAACCCGGCCTCGGAAAAGACTGATAAAAAAGAAACTGATAATACGGGAGTCTATTTTTCATAAATTCACATGCAACACAGCTTTTATAAGCTGTGTTGCATGTATTTGCTAGTAAGGCTTAACAATAACTGTTGAGCCAACATCCAAAAACTCTTGGTTCAACCATTTCGCTGCACTCGGTAAAACCCTGATACAACCGTGGCTAGCATTGTAATTGGGAACTTCGTAGGCAGCATGGATCGAATAGCCACCATCGAAATGCATACAATACGGCATACGAGCACCACCATTCGTTTCAATTGGATAAAGGCTTGAAGTACAATCTTCCCCTTTCTTCGAGTAGATATGGAAGGTACCAGTAACAGTATGGCAACTTCTGCCAATATCCTCGCAGAAGTCCTTACCTCCAGAAGCCCTACCTGTTTTAACCCGGTTACCTTGCGCATCATAAGCTGCCCATGCTGTCGCTTTAGGATCGAAAATAAATACTTTTCTACCTGTAGGCTCCCGATGTTCAGGGAAATAATTAGCCCCTTTATGATCAGAATCCATGCTCATGGTATAATGCGTGTTCCCTGCATCATCCACTATTGGTACTGATCTATCCATTGAGGCACAAGATGCTGCTAATACGGACAACGAGCCAATGATGAGTTGTTTTTTCATTGGTGACTCCTCCCTTCTTCTTTTTTTTATGTTATCGGGAGGATTCTGAATAAATTTAGGTCTTTTTATAAATTATTTTAACTTTTTGTTTATTTTGTGATCTTTTTCTTGACCAAAACCTCTTCTCTTAAGGATTCAGGCAACATAAATAATATGGCTAACATTAATTGCTCATCACTGCACTCAAAACAACCACCTCGTGCTGGCATTGCATTAAACCCTTCCTCAGTGTGACTAAACATACTATTAATTCCTTGTTTTATTCTTGGGGTCCAATCGTCTTTCTCTCCGATTCGCGGAGCACCAAGAGGAATTAGTGGATTGCTTGCATGACAACTGGCGCAGAAATGCTGCACAATTTGCTTTCCCTCCTCTTTACTGCCCTTAATAGATTGAAGAAACTCTTGAGGGTGGTGCTGAGAGGCTTGAGGATGACAAAATGATAAACAACCTAACACAACAAATCCGAGCATCCTAAACATGAGTCATTAACCTTTTCATTCTTTAGTTTTCAATTATAAAATTTATTCATCTTTCGCAAAATGCCTTCCAATCAACTTGACGGTAGTTATTAATCAATCTAACCTTCTCTAGAGGGAAAGAAAATCAACAATCCCAACTAAAATAATTAAAAGGAGAACAACATGAAAGGAATTTTAAACTTAGCTATCGCTAGCACTTTTATTTTTGCAACATCAATGAGTATGGCTGCTGAATCAAGTACCACTTCAACCTCAACTACTACCACAACCAATTCAACAACAAAAACAGACATGAATGCGAATTGGACTTGCACAACCAACGCTAGTACTGCCACCACTGATGCTGATAAAGCCGCTGACGACCAAATGGCAAAAAATGTAACTTCTGCAACCAATGCGTTTTCTATGGCTGCACAAAACTGCCGGGACTGCACAAAAATCACTTGCGAAGCCCAAAGCTCAAACCAATAGCCTAACCCACATTTCCCAAGCTTTTAGCTTGGGAAACCCTCGAAATTGAGATCTAACTATGTTGCAACAAACAATTTTTAGCCTGTTATTAATCCTTACAAGTACTTTATCGCAAGCTTCTCCTAGACAGTCCCTCGATATCATTAAGCAAAAAGTGGAGCTTTATGCTTTAAATGAATTATCAACCCAGAACAATGATGAGATTGAGGTATCGGCGGAAAAAATCGACCCCAGACTTAATTTAAAAGCTTGTAAAGAAGATAAGTTGGAAGTATTTAATCCTTACAAGACACCTTTATTAAACACCACCACTATTGGGGTTAAGTGTCGAGAACAAGATACCCATTGGACTCTTTACGTCCCTATTCAAGTGACTCAGAAAAGATTAGTACTCGTTGCCAATCATTCTTTACCCAAGGGAACCCGTCTTACTGAAAATGACTTTGATAAATTAAAGGTGAGCGTAAGCCAATTGAAGCATGGGTACTTCACAGACACTAAAGAGGTGGTTGATCGAGTTTGTAAGCAAAATGTCCCTGAAGGAGCCATTCTGACCCCGTATAATCTCCAAACACCTCTCATGGTTCGTCGAGGTGAGCAAGTCAGCATTCAAGCAATCAATGAAATGATTAATGTTAGTATGGACGGTATTGCGCTCACTGACGGTTCCTTAGGGGACACTATTAAGGTACAAAATTTAACCTCTAAGCGTATAGTTGAAGCACAAGTCAGCGCAAATAGACAAGTGAGGGTAACCATTTAAAAATTTATTTAAAATCATGGTGACATTGCTTCAAAAATATGGTAATCATTGGTCATTGGACGTTTTTTCTAAAGATTTCAGGATAGGAGCCGATAACCATGATGAGTGCAATTGAGAGCAATGTTATGGTAAATCCACTTAATGATTCGAATAATTTCAAGCGGATTGATGCAGAGAATCGAATACAACAACACCTATCACCCACAACATCTAATTCCCATCCTGAAGAAGATGCGAACCATGTCAGTATTAGTGATACATCGAAGCAGCTATCAGCATTGAAAGAATACATTACCAAGGCACCGGAAGTTAATCAAGCAAGGATTAAATTTCTTAAAGAAGAACTCGCTAATGGCCGTTACCGAATTGTAAGCGATCAGATTGCAACAAAAATGCTCGCGGATATCGAATTAGCATAATAAATAACCCTGTGCACTAAAATCAAGGAACTCACCGACTCAATTTCAATTTAGTCTTACCTCAAGGACATCCATGACTGAGAGCAAACCTGAAAAATTAATTAACCACTTAAAACACGAAATCAACTGCATTGAAGAATTAATTCTTTTATTAACTGAAGAAAAAAAAGTGCTTGCCCAACGTCAATTTGAGGAATTAGAGCCTATTGCAAATCAAAAAGAATTACTCTCTAAAAAGCTAGAGCAGAGCGCAAGCGAACGTATGCAATTACTAGAAATGGCAGCCTACAAAGACGCCAAGCTTGCCTTACAAACTTTCTTAAACTATTGCTCATCAACAGAAGCCAACCAAATCAATGAGCTTAATACTGAGCTTGCAGAAAAAATTGCAACCTGCCGGGAGTTAAACTCAATAAATGGCCAGGTTATCACAACCAATCTCAGTACCCGACAAGAAATAATTAACATTTTAACGGGTCGAGAGAATACAACTGCGATCAATGTTTACACAGCGAACGGTGACCTTAAAGCCTCAGTAGAACCCAGTTGCCATCAAGAGGCTTAATCTCCCTACCCTATAGAACAGATCCTCCATTGGACTTGGCACAAAAAATCGGATTTGACTACAAACCGCTATACATAGTGACGGTTACCCCTGACAAAACTACGGCAATGATTACCTTATCGCGCTTGCATACGTAATGCACCATCCAAGCGAATAACCTCGCCATTAATCATCGCATTTTGAATGATATGAACAGCCAGGGCTGCGAATTCCTCGGGTTTCCCTAAACGTTTTGGGAAAGTTACGGTTGCAGCTAGACTATCCTGAACCTCTTGCGGCATATTTAAAAGTAAAGGGGTGGCAATTAACCCAGGGGCAATCGTATTAACTCGAATCGCATGCTGAGCAAGCTCGCGTGCTGCAGGCAAAGTCATTGCCACCACCCCACCCTTTGAAGCACTATATGCCATTTGGCCTATTTGCCCTTCGAACGCAGCAATCGAAGCGGTATTAATGATGACTCCACGCTCTTGTGAGCTTGGCTCAAGATCAAGATGTGACATCGCTTCTGCCACAACACGCATTACGTTAAATGTGCCTACTAAATTGATATCAATAACTTGCTTAAATGCGGCCAAAGGCATAACCCCCTCCTTGCCAAACATCTTTTTAGCAGGCGCTATACCAGCACAATTAATGCAAATTCTAGGTATTCCTATCTGAGAAATTGTTTTGGCTAATGCGCGTTCAACTTCTTCAGCAGAGCTCACATCACAAGCGATAGCAGGAGCTTCTCCAGGGGCACTTTCAATTTGCCTATCCCAAACAACAACTTTAACTCCTTGCCCGCTTAATTTTTGAGCACAAGCTTTACCCATTCCTGATGCACCACCTGTTATAATTGCGATCTGATTATCTAAGTTCATCTAATGTTCCTTTCCCTTAATCTCAATTTATTGCAAATAAACTTTACTTAACGCTTTAAACTGCGCTGTTCCAGCTTGTCCTACCCACTCAAAGAAAACCATTTCTGAGGTCACCAAATGAATACCATTTTGTTTCATGCGTTTAAGGCCATATTTGTAATCAAGCTCAAATCGACTACTCACTGAGTCGACAACCACATACACTTCGTAACCTACTCTTTGTAAATCCAAAGCAGTCTGCAACACACAGACATGCGTCTCAATACCGATTAAAACCACTTGCTTTCTATTAAATGATTGCAATCTAGGCTTAAATTCAGGAGCGCGAAAACAGGAGAACTGGATTTTTTCAATAAAACTATCTTGAGGGACTAAAGTACGCAAAGGTTCAACTGTGGGACCTAAACCTTTAGGGTACTGTTCGCTTACTATCAATGGTACATCAAATTCAGCTGCTAATTGGATCAACCATTGGCAGCGTTCCACCATTGCATCAGCATGCAATACATGAGGGGTCAGTTTTTCCTGCACATCAATTAGCAACAAACATGACCTATCTTTTTCCAGCAGCATTCCCTTCCTCCCAACAGAAAATGACAATCACAGCGTAAAGCTGAGAGACTGTCAAGGGATAATTAAAGCCTATACACGAAATAGCTTATCTGGAGAAATCTCCATGGCACGCAAAGGTTAAAACAATTAAGCATACGTATGCGGTCAATGCCCCGTATTTGTCGTTCTGTATTATCTTCAAGAAGGTTCTTTTATCTCTTGACACCATTTTTGAATATCGTTACACTGCAATAATGTTTTAATGCACTAATACACTATTATGAAACTACAACATACCCAAAAACATCATTCAATCCATCAATTGATGCATGCGATTAGCTTGCTTAAAAATTCAGACGAGGCTTTGGCTTTCTTTACCGATTTATGTACACCGGCAGAACTTGAAGCCATGGCTGATCGTTGGGAAGTTGTCCCTCTACTTCGTCAGGGTATTCCATATCGCACCATCCACGACCAAACTGGGGTGAGTGTGACTACCGTCACCCGAGTCGCGCGTTGCCTTAGCTTTGGAAGCGGCGGTTATAACTTAATTGCGGAACGTTTGGAGCAATCGTGAATAGAGTTCGTTTAGCCCTACAAAAAAAAGGTCGTTTAGCACAAGAGTCACTTAATCTCTTGCAGCGTTGTGGTTTAAAATTTCGTGTTAAAGAAAACGCATTACTTACTCATGTTGATAACCTTCCCATTGATTTACTTTTTGTCCGTGACGATGATATTCCAACCCTAATCTTTGATGGCTTATGCGATGGAGGCATCGTTGGTGAGAATGTCTTATTGGAAGCAGCGTTGGGCTCCCCCGATAAAAACTATAAATCCATCTTAAATCTAGGAACCTGCCGCTGTCGTCTTACCATTGCTGTTCCAGAAGGGTTTGACTATTGCGGCCCAGGTTCCTTGGATGGCAAACGAATTGCTACCAGCTATCCGCTCCTGCTTAGTAAGTATTTGGCTGAACGACAAATTTGTGCTGAAAGCCTTGTCCTTTCAGGCTCAGTTGAGGTTGCCCCACGCATGGGCATGGCGGATGCCATTTGCGATCTGGTCTCTACTGGCCAAACTTTGGAAGAGAACAAACTCATTGAAGTGGATACCGTATTAGCCAGCCAGGCCATTTTTATCAAGGCAGACAAACCCATTGCCCCGGCCAAACAAGATTTATTCGACATGCTGAAAAGACGTATTCAGGCGGTACAACAAGCTGCTGAACGAAAATATATTCTTTTTCACGCCCCGAAAACCGCTCTTACACGAATTTGTGAACGTTTGCCTGGAGCCGAATCCCCTACTATTCTGCCTTTACCTGGCTATCCTGACAAAGTTGCAGTCCATGTTGTTTCCAGCGAAGGAATCTTCTGGAACACCTTAGAAACCATTCAATCGCTAGGTGCCAGTTCTATTTTGGTGTTACCGATTGAAAAAATGCTGGAGTGAATTCATGTTAACCATTAACGATTGGCAAAATTTATCCTTACAAGAAAGACAGCAAAAACTTAGAAGGCCTGAGCAAGCTGTTTCTTTTAGGGAGCAGGTTGAATCGATTATTCAAGAAGTTAAAACACGGGGAGATGAAGCTTTATTTGCTTTAACACGCGAATATGATCGAATTGATTTAGTGGATTTGAGAGTCCCCTCTACTGCGATAAAAAGAGCGGAAATTAGTTCAAACGCGAGCATTGCAATAAATCAAGCAATAGAAACAATCCGCACCTACCACCAAGCCACGATGCCTTATGCCAAGCAAGTAGTAACTGCCCAAGGTGTGCTTATTGAACGTACTTATAGACCGATTAGCTGTGTGGGATTATATGTGCCCGGGGGTAATAATACGCCTCTCATTTCTTCGTTGCTTATGCAAGCGATCCCCGCACAAGTTGCAGGCTGTCCATTAAGGATTTTGTGTACACCACCTAACCGAGATGGGGAAATTGATCCCCATCTTTTAGTCGCAGCCCGACTCTGTGGAATCGACACGATTTACCGAATCGGCGGAGCCCAAGCAATTGCCGCAATGGCTTACGGAACCAAAACCATTCCCAAAATGGATAAATTATTTGGCCCTGGAAATAGCTATGTAACTGAGGCGAAAACACTGGTTGCTGGTGATCCTGAAGGGGCGGCCATTGACATGCCCGCAGGACCATCTGAAGTCATGATTATTGCAGATGATGAAGCAAACCCTGACTTTGTCGCGGCTGATCTGCTTGCGCAAGCAGAGCATGGAATTGATTCTCAGGCTATCTTAATTTGCGAAAGTCTTGATTTTGCACTAAAAGTCCAGCAAAAGCTCGCTGAGCAAATGATGACTCTAACGAGACAAGATATTCTGAAGCAAGCTTTACAGCACGGGACTGTTTTAATTTGTACAGATACTGCTGAACAAATTAAAATAATCAACAACTATGCGCCTGAGCACTTGATCATCAATCGCCGCAATGCCAAGGAATTAGTTCCTCACATTACAGCAGCAGGTACCTTGTTTCTCGGTCCATGGGCTGCTGAAACAATGGGGGATTATGTCACCGGCAGCAATCACGTATTACCTACCAATGGTTATGCACGCAACCATAGCGGTTTAAGTACAATGGATTTTTTAAAAGCACTGACTGTCCAATCAATCACGAAAGAAGGTGTGCAATCTTTAGGTGAAGCCGCAGAGACCTTAGCGCTAATCGAAGGCTTAGATGCGCATGCTAATGCGATCAAATTACGTTTAAATCAACTAAGGGGATCCTAACATGTCGGTATTGGAATTGATTCGTCCCGATTTACAATCCATGCAAAGCTACAAACCTGGCGGGGACACTTTAGACTGCCGCTTGCACGCGAATGAACTACCCTGGTGTCCAGTGTCTTTCGCCCAAGTCCCGTTGAATCATTATCCGGACATCCGACAACAGCAACAATTGCAACAACTACTCGCAAACTATTATCAAATAAATATCAACCAACTGGTTTTAACGCGAGGCAGTGATGATGGAATTGATATGCTTATGCGCCTTTTCCTTCGCGCCGGTCAAGACAGTTTTATGCAATGTCCGCCTACCTTCCCTATGTACGAATTCTATGGCCGGCTACAACAAGCTGACGCGTTGAATTGCCCCCTGGAAGCGAATAACGATTTTAGTTTTTCCATTGAAAAATTGATTTCACTTTGGCAACCCAATTGCAGACTCATCATGCTTTGTCGCCCCAATAATCCCACAGGGAATTTGCTTGAATTAACAAGCATAGAAACCCTTTGCAACTACTTTAAAAATAAAGCAGTCGTTGTTGTGGATGAGGCTTATATTGAGTTTGCTCAAACAACAAGTGCCACTTCGCTTATTCCCTCTTTTGATAATCTAATTGTATTACGCACTTTATCCAAAGCTTACGGTTTAGCTGGTTTACGCCTCGGTAGCATCATTGCCCAACCGCAACTAATTAAAGCCATCGAAAACACGATGCCTCCTTATACGCTATCAAGTGCAGTTCTTGATTTAGCGCAACGAGCGCTCATCGATAAATCATGGTTCACTAATAAAATTAAGGACATCTTAAACGAACGCCAGCGATTGATAACTCAACTCCAGCAATTGACTTTGATAGATAAAATTTACCCTAGTAGGGCCAATTTTATTCTCATTGCATCCTCATATGCCGCACAACTTGCTGCATGGATGGCTGAATTGGACATTGCTGTACGGCATTTTGCAGCAGGCCCCTTACAGAATATGCTGCGAGTTACTGTTGGTGAGCAAGCGCAGAATCAGCGATTGTTAAACGCATTACGCAGGTTTCAGCAGGAGAAATGTTAAATGCAGAAGATCTTATTTATTGATAGGGATGGTACTCTGGTTAAAGAACCTGCAGACTTCCAAGTGGATGATTTAAGCAAGATTCGCTTATGCCAGGGTGTTATTCCAGCCCTGTTATCCTTAAGCAAAGCAGGTTTTACCTTAGTGATGGTCTCTAACCAAGATGGTTTAGGCACAAATGATTTTCCGCAAACCTCATTCCAACAATGTCACGAGTTTATTCTTGACCTATTCACTTCGCAAGGCATCCATTTCAACGAGATTTTTATCTGCCCCCATCGAGAAAATGATTATTGCCAATGCCGTAAACCCAAAACAGGTTTGCTCGACTCCTTTTTACTGAACACTATAATAGATCGTAATCAATCATGGGTGATTGGGGATAGGGAATCGGATAAAGAATTGGCACAAAATATTGGAATTTCTTTCCTTCCTGTGAGCCGAGAACACACCTGGCAACAAATAGTTGAAACGATTTTATTTCAGCAACGGTCTGCTTCCATTAAACGTCAAACAAAAGAGACTTCAATCGAAGTTAGCTTAAATTTAGACACAGAAACCCCTTGTCGTATTAGTACCCCTATCGGGTTTTTCAGCCACATGCTTGAGCAGATTGCCCGACATGGCGGATTCAGCTTACAGGTTAAAGCACAGGGCGATACCGAAGTGGATGAACATCATTTGGTTGAAGACACCGCACTTGCCTTAGGCGAAGCCTTAAAAAAAGCATTGCGTGACAAATGGGGTATTGCCCGCTATGGATTCACTTTGCCTATGGACGAGGCGCTCGCCACAGTTGTGGTTGATTTAAGTGGGCGAAGCCACTGTGTTTTTGAAGGGCAGTTTACGCGCGAATTTGTTGGTGGGATGGCCACCGAAATGGTCCCTCATTTTTTTAATTCACTCGCTAGCAGCCTTGGTGCCACCTTGCACGTGAATGTTAAAGGACAAAACCATCACCACATGATTGAAGCTTGCTTTAAAGCTTTAGGTCGAGCGCTACGCCAAGCCTGTGCTCGCTGTGATAACAGTTTGCCTTCAACAAAGGGGATCTTATGATTGCAGTTATTGATGTGTGCGGTAATAACTTAACTTCACTTACCAATGCACTTAAATGCCTAGGTTATCAATATACACTCACCCATGAAGCGAAGGCTCTTATGACAGCCAGCCATGTCATTTTACCAGGCGTAGGTGCAGCAGCCACGGCAATGCAAGCATTAAGACAATATCAATTAGTCGACATATTACGCCTACTCACTCAGCCAGTACTTGGCATTTGCTTGGGTATGCAATTATTGCTCGAATTTAGTGAAGAAGGTGGCGTGGATTGTTTAAATCTGATACCAGGCTATGCCAAACGTTTTGCTAACTGTCCGAATTACCCCGTTCCGCATATGGGTTGGTCTAAGTTATCATGGACAAAACAAACTCCTATTGCGAAAGATCTGGCTGCAGAAGACTATGTCTATTTCGTGCATAGCTATGCCCTGCCCTGTAGTAACCACGCCTTGGCAAATTGCCAATACAGTGAAGAATTTACTGCTATTGTGCAGTATAGAAATTATTATGGCATGCAGTTTCATCCAGAGAAATCAGCAGCAACTGGGCTTAAACTATTGAATAATTTTTTGCAGCTGGAGGGATTATGATCATTATTCCAGCGATTGATTTGTACAGAGGGCAATGTGTAAGATTACGCAAAGGCCGCTTTGATCAAATTTCTGTCTACGATTATTCACCCATAACTCTTGCACAAGGGTACGCACTACAAGGTGCCCAGCGGCTGCACATTGTTGATTTAGACGGCGCCAAATCAGGTACCATTGAACAGCTCCACCTCATTCAGGCAATGCATGCTCCTGGCCTATGTCTACAGGTAGGGGGTGGTATTCGCAGCTTGGAGACAGCAAAAACTTGTTTGCAAGCCGGAATTAATAAACTGGTGCTTGGCAGCATTGCAGTCATTAATCCCAATTTAACCGCGCAAATCATTGAACTAACTAAGCCTGAAAATATCGTCTTGGCCTTAGATGTTCAGATTAAGAACAACCTGCCAAAGCCGGCAATCAATGGCTGGCAAGTCCCAACAGATACAAATCTGTGGGATTTGGTTAATCACTACCAACAGCTTGGTATCACCCAGATTTTATGCACGGACATTGAGAGTGACGGCATGATGAATGGCCCTAATTTTCAGCTTTATCAGGAAGCGGTAACACGTTTTCCGCAAATAGGTTGGCAGGCATCCGGTGGCATTCGCGATATTAATGATTTGGAAAAATTATCTACTATTGGTATCGCTGCGGCTATCTTGGGGCGTATGTTGTATGAAAGTGATTTTGATATCACTTCTTATTTAGCGAGGAAAGCATGGTAGCCAAACGCATTATCCCCTGTCTTGATGTGTGTAATAATCAAGTCGTTAAAGGTGTAAAATTTCGCAATCACCGTGTTGTTGGCGATATTATATCTCTAGCCACCCGCTATTCAGCTAACGGAGCAGATGAGCTGGTTTTTTACGATATTACGGCAAGCTCTGACCAACGATCAGTTTGTCCGCAATGGATTAATCATGTGGCTGCAACTATCAGCATCCCCTTTACGGTAGCGGGTGGTATCCGTGACCTTGCTACAGCCCGAGCTATACTTAATGCCGGTGCGGATAAACTTTCCATCAACAGCCCTGCCTTAGAAAACCCTGATTTGATCAACCAATTAAGCCGGGAGTTCGGCAATCAATGCGTTGTGATTGGCATTGATAGCCAATGGATTGAAGATGATTTCTATGTGTATCAGTATACTGGCGATGAAACTAAATCAAGAAATTCCAGACGCAAAACCTTAGATTGGGTTTGCGAAGTCCAGGAGCGAGGTGCCGGGGAAATTGTTTTAAATTGTATGCAAGCCGACGGGGTGCGCAAAGGCTACGATATCCATCAATTGCGGTTAGTCCGCAAGCTCACTCACGTCCCCTTAATTGCTTCCGGGGGAGCAGGCAGTGTGAGTGATTTCGTGCAAGTGTTTCAACTAGCCGGAGTTGATGGGGCACTAGCGGCCTCCGTTTTTCACGATGAAATTTTATCCATTGATGAAGTGAAATTTGAACTGAAGGCCAATACTATTGAGGTCAGATTATGAATGCATTACAAATAGAGCAATTGGATTGGCAAAAAATGGACGGTCTTATTCCAGCTATTATCCAAAACGCCCATAATGGTGAAGTCTTGATGCTTGGATATATGAATCGTGAAGCTTTAGAAATGACTTTACAAAAAGGGCTCGTGACTTTTTATAGCCGAAGCAAACAACGCTTGTGGATCAAAGGGGAGTTATCTGGTCATTTCCTAAGATTAAAAGCGATAGCAGCCGATTGCGATGGCGACAGTTTATTAGTCCAAGCTCTGCCTGAAGGCCCTGCCTGTCATCTTGGTTCTACAAGTTGTTTCCAACCAGGAATAGTTACCGCACTTGGGTTTATCGATAGCTTAATCAACATCATTCAAAATCGCGCAAAAGAGAGTAACACTAGCAGTTATACCGCTCAATTATTAGCATCAGGCATTAACCGCTGTGCCCAAAAAGTAGGTGAAGAAGCAGTCGAAACAGTCATTGCTGCTGTTGCCTGTGATCGCGAAGAATTACTTAATGAAGCAGCTGACTTAGTTTTTCATCTGCTCGTTATGCTGCAAGCATGTGAGCTAAGTTTTTATGAACTGTTAGAGTACTTGCAGCATAGGCAAAGGTAGTGTTTAGATTGCGCACCTAAACATTACTCAATATTAGGCCATGCACAAGATCATTAAGCTTGGTTCGATCTGTGCTCGGTCGCATATTTTTAGTTACCTGGTTAAACCACAGCTAATAATATCGCAGTTAAATAATTCCCTTCAGGGAAAGCAGCTAAGGTGGGATGACAACTTGCTGGTCCAAAAATTCCTAGCAAACGGGCTTGTTTCCCTGTAGCACCCGCTTGACTACTTACTAAAATACCAAACTCTTGCGTGGTTAAAGCAGATGAGCAATTACAGGTCATCAATAAACTACCAGGCTTCATCGCTTTAAAAATCTCCCGGTGCAAAAAGCGATAGTAATTTTTGGCACGATCAAGATGGCGCTGTGAGGGCACTAATTTAGGTGGGTCGAGGATAATCAAATCATAATCCCCTGCTTGAGCTAAATAATCTCGAGCATCTGCTTCAATAAACTCGATCGATAGTTTATTCAACCTCGCATTCTCTTTTGCCTGAGCGATTGCCTGGGCTGAACTATCGACTGCAGTAATTCGACTGGCTCCTGCTTTTGCCGCGTGCAAAGCAAAGCCCCCAGTATAAGAATAAAGATCTAATACTCGCTTTCCTTTTGCTATAGCACCAATTCGTTGATGATTTTCACGTTGATCAAGAAAGAGGCCTGTCTTTTGAGCTTGGGAAAAATCAATTTGATAAATCACTCCTGCTTCAAGAACTTGAATCGTTTTTTCAATAACGCGTTCCCCCTGGTGATTCCAACCATCTTGAGCAAGTGGTTTTTCTTGGGATAACCAAATAACTTCTTCCCCTGGGAATAATTCCTGGATGCATTCGGTAATAACCGGCTTATTTGCTTCCACCCAATACGCAGAACTTGCAACAACTGATACATCATTGAAACGATCCACGGTCAAACCCGATAACCCGTCTGCTTCACTATTAAACAATCGATAAGCGGTCGTCATTTCATTGGGTAGATTTAGCGCTTTTCGGATAACTAGAGCTTGCTTTAAACGTTGAATAATAATCGATGGAAGTGATTTAGCATCTATTGATTCTTGTTGTAGCGCTAAAACACGTACACGATAGAGTGAATGCTCATTGTAAACTCCGACACCAAGAAGCTCTCCTTCTGCTGCGAAAATATCGACTAACTTTCCAGTGATTAATTTTCCTGATGTTTTAGTAATCGCCTTCGGAAAAATCCAAGGATGCCCACGTCGTACAGTATTCTGTTTCGTTTTATGCAAATAAACAGCAGCTTTCATCTCTCTTTCCCAACCTAGCATTTAGGGTCGTAATATTAAGCAATCGCAACCCAATTAGAAACATGTTAGCATCAGTTTTTTTAAAAAAAGGATAAAAAATGTGGTTTAACAATGCTCTTATTTATCAATATGAACTCAATGAATCTGTTGATTTGGCCCGTTTGCTTGATGAAGAAAAGTTAAAGCCTTGCCCACCTCATGCAAGATTTATCTATGGATGGTTGCCTGCCTATGCAGATGAACTAGTCCAAGAAGTTGCCGGTTGTTCGTTAGTTTGCCTGGGTAAAGAGGAAAAAATTTTACCTAGCGGGGTTATTAAGCGCTTACTTGCAGAACGAATCCAAACCATCGAAACAGAGCAAGGAAGAACGGTAAGGCGCGCCGAGAAAGCACAGATGGCAGAAGATTTGGAGTTTGAACTCTTGCCAAAATCGTTCTGTGTGCAAAAACGGCTACATGCCCTACTTGATAGCATGACTAAGCGATTAATCATCAATACGTCCAGTCAAAACCAAGCCTCTCAATTGACTTCCTTATTAAGAAAATCAATTCCTGGTATTCAAATTGAACCTCTTGCGTGCAATGAAAACTTAGCCTTGCGCTTCGCTCAATGGTTAAGTGACCCAACCCTTCTACCCTCCCCTTTTAAACTTGCATCGGACTGTTTATTGTTTTCTCTGGATAACGAAAAGAAACGAGTTAATTGCAAAGGCTATGAACTGCCTGCAGAGGAAATTTTAACACTTCTATCGCAAGGCTTAGCTGCAGCAGAGATTTCGTTGATTTGGAACGAGCGCATTCAATTTACCTTAACCCATGATTTGACATTCAAGCGCTTGAAGAGTCTTGATTACCTCATCGATGAATTTAATGAAATCCGCCATCTCGAAGAAGAATATCAACAGCGGGACGCTGCATTGACTCTACTTTGCGGCGAATTACGTGGGCTTACCAATGATATACTAGCAGGATTGAATGAACTGAAAGAAATAGAAACATCGGATAAGCAAGAAGAAGCTTGTCTTGTTTAGAATTTCTTTTGAGTTGAGTAGATTAGGTTACCAGAGGGAATGGCCTCACCTTTATTCCTACGCCCCGCAGCTTGGCTGCGGGTACAGTAGACAAACCGTAATCCATCGCACAATAATCACTGATGTTTTGGTAAAAATTAAGATTGACGTACTTCTACTTTCCGCAAATCAATTAATGATAGCCCTCGAATCTCATTTTCTTTTACTGTGAATTGCTTTGACGTATTCAACCCTCTAGTAGTAATAACAAGTTCGTAACGGCCAGGCGATAAGCCCGTTGCATAAAATTGGCCGCCAAGGGTTACCGTCAATGGCACTACAGGTCTGTACCAAGGTTCTTTTGCAATTTCCGAAGTAACCCAGCGCAAGACTATGTTAGAGCCTTCAACACCTGCCCAAGGTAAAACCCGGCCTACAACACCTGTTTTTTTACTACCACCTTGCTTGATAAGAATAACTGGCGGGATACCCTGTAAAGGTATTTTCTTATTTATCGACACTGTCACCGTTTTATAGCCAGGTAGAGCAAAGGAAATTGTTTTGTCATTGGGATGGGAAATAAAAAAACCCTCAGCTGACAGTTTGACTTCACTACGCACCATTTCAAGTGGTTCTGGTCCTTGTATCATCACGTGTCCATAAACAATTGGGTGCTGGTTATTTTTATCTAATTCATGTTTGACTTGTTCAATTTCCAGTGCATTCTGAAAATGATTGTTTTGTTTAAGCCAATCAAGCCATTTATTAAAATTTTGCCTTATTTCTGCTGAAGGTAATAAAAATTTAAAATCGGCCCAAGAAACGTTATTCTCATGAAGTGAGTAGACTCGATATAACTCTTCTTCGGTGAAAGGTTCTTGCAGAGCATAGCGATGACGCAAAGTTTGTGCTAGTTGTGTGGCCTCAACAAGTTGTGAAGTGAGCAGTTTACGCTTATAGGGGTCTAATAATTTTTCTTTTCCTGGGTAGGATGCTGGTAGCATTCCTACATAAATTAATTGCCATGCTAATGCTTTAATTGGCTCGGGTTTTAGGGTAGTACCGAACAGATAGTCACGACTTAACACCCAAGCATGATATTGTTGATATTCTTTCCGCAGAAGCTGCGCATCTTCAATAGAGAGCGCAGCCTGATTAGGGAAGGCCAATACGACGAGTACAAAGCTTAAAAAACAACGAATTATTTTTCGTTGCATTCCTAGCACCACCGTAAATTCTTATGATATAGAGACACTGGGTGGATTGCTGTGGTAGGTCGCTTGATAAACTTTTAAAGCATCCTCAGCAGCTTTCTTTAAGCCCAGTATGTTATTAGCGCTATAAAGGATAGCTAAAGCTTCTTTTGTACTTGGTGCTTGTGGATAATTCTCAATCAAATAACTTGCACGCTCTGCGGCTGCAACATACATCTTACGCTCATAATAATATTTAGACGTATTAAGTTCACGATTTGCGAACATGTTACGTAAATAAATCATACGTTGCAGCGCGTTGGCTTTATAACGGCTGTCTGGGAATTTTTGGATGAGAGTCGCGAAATCTGAATACGCCTGAGATTGAGAGCCAGGATCCCGCCAAGATTCATCAATAGGAAGACTGCTAGCCAGCGTACCTCGGGTTTGTTGGAAATTCGCCAGCCCCTTCATGTAATAGGCATAATCAACGTTCTTAGCCCGCGGATAAAGATGAATAAACCGCTCTGCAGTAGCGGCAGCAGAGGGATAGTCCCCTTTTTTATAATACGCATAAATCAAATCCATTTGCGCTTTTTCAGCATGATCACTAAAAGGATACATCGATTCTAATGCTTCAAAGCGTTTAGCAGCACTATCATACTGCCCTTTTGCTAAAGCTTGCTCCGCCTCAGTATATAGCTGTTTTGCGCTCATTCCCTGGTACGGCGTATTATCATCATCGCTTTTATTCCACCAACTGCATGCAGTAAGAGATAGCATAAGCCCCATTAGGGCTAGCTTTTGAATTCGTTTCATTTAAACACCCATTGCAAAGCAACTCGTTGTAAATGCCGCTCATTATACCCATCCATAAGAATTTTGCGAATAAAAGCTAACTTAAAATAATGCATAAAAATTATTTGCAAACGATCTCACCTTGAGATAGTATTCAGCTCTGTCGGAGAGGTGGCTGAGCGGTTGAAAGCGGCGGTCTTGAAAACCGTTGAAGGGCGACCTTCCCAGGGTTCGAATCCCTGCCTCTCCGCCAAGTCTTCCTCACCCATCCTAATTACTAAATAAGTTAAAAATGCCATCCTTACCAAGGAATGAATTCTTATCCCTACACTGAATAGATCAACCCTTATCAGGATAAGACCATATTTGGTACATCTTGTTAACAAACAGGAAAAACTACACATAGAAAGTAAGATGCTTTTGACAGGTTTTCTCGCGACCAAACTGAAAGATGACTGTATGTGCCAAATCCAACATCAGGTTCCGGGTTATTAGCCTAGAGTTAGGAGAATAAAGATTTATTCCTTAATAAATAACAATAAGGGCGTTGATTAAAACGGTGAAATTCTAGCATCAGAGGGACATTATGTCCCTCTGATCCCTTCAAATTATCTAGGAAAGCTCATTTGTCTTAAACACGTTATCAATCGCCATTAAATTTTCCAGCAATGGCTTCATTTGAGATAGGGGCCAGCTGTTAGGCCCATCACTGAGTGCTTTCTCAGGTTGGGGATGCGTTTCCATAAAGATACCGGCGATACCAACTGCTACTGCTGCCCTTGCTAAAGCCGGGACAAATTCCCGTTGTCCACCAGAAACGCCATTATTACCGCCAGGTAATTGGACTGAATGCGTTGCATCATAAATAACAGGGCATTCCGTCTCCCGCATGATTTGGAGGGAACGCATATCAGAGACTAAATTGTTGTAGCCAAAACTGACCCCGCGTTCACAAACCATGATTTGCTCATTACCACAAGCCTTTGCTTTAGCAACTACGTGTTTCATTTCCCAAGGAGCCAAAAACTGGCCCTTTTTGATATTGACAGGTTTATTCATCGCAGCGACTTTTTGGATAAAATTAGTTTGACGGCATAAAAAAGCTGGAGTTTGCAGCACATCTACCACTGAGGCTACTTCCAATAATGGCGTGTCTTCATGCACATCTGTCAACACCGGAACCCCAACTTGCGTCTTAACTTTCTCTAAAATAGAAAGACCTTTTTCGAAGCCTGGGCCTCGATAGCTGTTTATTGATGAACGATTTGCCTTATCGAATGAAGATTTATAGATAAAGGGCAATTTGAGCTGCGAACAAATTTCTTTCAAGTACCCTGCTGTTTCAATTGCCAATTCCTCACTTTCAATAACACAAGGCCCTGCAATTAAAAATAACGGGGATTCAATACCAACCTCAAAACCACATAATTTCATTCTTGATCCTTTTTATGGTGATATTCACGCGCAGCTAAAATAAATTGTGAAAATAACGGATGTCCATCGCGTGGGGTGGAAGTAAACTCGGGATGAAACTGGCAAGCAACAAACCAGGGATGTTCTCTAAGTTCAATCATTTCAACGAGATTGTTATCTGCTGAGCGAGCGGAAACAATTAAACCATGCTGGATTAATGTTTCTAAAAGTTGATTGTTTACCTCGTAACGATGACGATGACGTTCAATTATCTCTGTGTTGTCATAAATTTTAAATGCTAGCGAATTAGTGTTTATCCGACATAACTGGCTTCCCAGTCGCATAGTACCGCCAAGGTCAGTACTTTCATCTCGGAAACTCACGCTGCCATCCGCGTCCAGCCATTCACTAATTAATGCAATAACAGGATAAGGGGTCTTTTTATCAAATTCAGTTGAATTAGCCCCTGATAATCCAGCTACATTGCGAGCAAACTCAATCACTGCAGTTTGTAACCCTAAACAAATGCCCAAAAAAGGAATTTTATTTTCGCGTGCGTATTGTATTGCCCTTATTTTGCCTTCAATCCCGCGTTCGCCAAACCCACCGGGTACGAGTAGGGCATCAACAGCAGCTAATGTTAATGGCTCAACACCCTGTCTTTCGATTAATTCGGCATCGATATAAACAATTTCAACTTTAGTTTGTGTATGAATCCCTGCGTGAGTTAAAGCCTCATTAATGGATTTATAAGCATCATTTAATTCTGTGTATTTGCCTACCATACCCACTCTAACTGACATCGTTTGTTTGGACTGGGCATCGAGAACACGTTGCCATTCACTTAAATCAGCGGGCTTGACGTCTAAGCCTAATTTTTTTACCACGATCTCATCTAAACCTTGCCCATGCAGGATCATTGGAATTTGATAAATACTCTTGGCATCTTCTAAAGAAATGACCCCTTCTTTCTCCACATTTGTAAATAAAGCGATTTTTTCTCTATCAGATAGCGACAATGGTTTTTCTGAACGGCAGATTAAAATATCAGGTTGAATACCAATTGAGCGTAATTCTTTCACTGAATGTTGGGTAGGTTTTGTTTTAGTTTCACCTGAAGTCGCAATATAAGGGACCAAAGTCAAGTGGATAAAGAGACAGCGGTGTGAGCCAAGTTCGATTCGCATTTGTCGAATCGCCTCAAGGAAAGGCAAAGATTCAATATCACCTACCGTTCCGCCTATCTCAATCATCGCAATATCGTAATTATCCGCACCCTCCTTGATTGAACGTTTAATTTCGTTCGTGATATGCGGAATCACTTGAACTGTACCACCCAAATAATCCCCGCGACGCTCTTTCTTGATAACCGTCTCATAAATTTTACCTGAGGTGAAATTATTGCGTTTAGTCATGGTGGTTCGGACAAAACGCTCATAATGGCCAAGGTCAAGATCAGTCTCGGCTCCGTCATGGGTCACAAACACTTCGCCATGTTGAAATGGACTCATTGTACCTGGATCAACATTGATGTAAGGATCAAGTTTGATAAGGGTGACGCGCAATCCTCGTGCTTCCAAGATTGCAGCCAGTGAGGCAGCAGCAATGCCTTTACCTAGCGAAGAGACTACTCCGCCAGTGATAAAAATATAATTCGTCATAGATGATCCCGTTTGAAATGCCAAAACCGCAGTGAGCGGTAAAATAGCTATGCATGTAAACGGGATTTAATTTTAACAAAGTTGGAGAAGAAATAACACTTAATTTCTATCGAAATACGATTCTATAGATTTCGGGGATTTCTTGAGTAGGCTAGGTCGCGAATATCCATTTAGATCTTATACAAATTATATGCAGCCAAACGCTCCAACCTACTCCGGATGACAAATTTTACTCAATACCCAATAAATGACCAAGTTTTTGCTGCTTAGTCCTTAAATATTCGCGATTCTGAGAGGTAGGACAGATAGCCAAAGGCAAGCGTTCACAGACTTTTAAACCGTATTTCTCTAAGGATTCCACTTTCTTAGGATTGTTAGTCAGTAGTCTCAACGATTCTACCCCTAAGTATTTTAATATTTGAAACGCGACACTGTAATCACGATTATCTGCCGGAAAGCCTAACTGTAAATTAGCATCAACGGTGTCATATCCTTTTTCTTGTAAAGCGTAGGCTTTCAATTTATTGGCAAGTCCTATTCCCCGTCCTTCTTGGCGTAAATAAACGAGGACACCACCCTCCTTGCCAATTTGCGCTAAAGCTTGTTTTAGTTGTTTACCACAATCACATTTGCATGAACCAAAAACGTCACCGGTAATGCACTCAGAGTGAATACGCACCAAAGGAATCTGATTTTTATATAGCGGCGCTTTAACTAAGGCAAAATGTTCAGCTGAATCAAGTTTATTGTGAAAGACAGTCATCGAAAAATCACCGTGCTCATGTAAGGGAATCTGGGTGGTAGCAGCTTCTTCCACTAAAATTTCATTACAAATGCGGTATTCTATGAGGTCTCTGATTGAAACCATTGGCAAATTATGTTTTTGCGAGAATGAAGCCAGTTCATTGCGCCGACTCATGGTGCCATCTTCATTAATAATTTCACAAATAACTGCCGCTGGCTTAAGACCCGCAAGACGTGCTAAGTCTACACTTCCTTCGGTTTGTCCTGGCCGCTCTAACACACCTCTTTCCCTTGCTCGTAAAGGGAAAACATGTCCCGGTGAAATAATTTCATTAGGCCCAGTGTCTGAAGAAATAGCTACAGCAATAGTGTGGGCACGATCTTGAGCCGAAATACCTGTTGATACACCACTTGCAGCCTCTATAGAAACAGTAAAAGCGGTACCATAAGGTGAACGGTTATTACTTGCCATCATGGGCAAACCTAGTCTATCGATGTATTCACCAGTCATAGGTAAACAAATCAAACCTCGGCCATACCGAGACATAAAATTAATTGCTTCGGGTGTGGCATACTCAGCTGCAATTACTAAATCCCCTTCGTTCTCACGTGTCTCATCATCCACCAAAATAATCATACGACCAGCTTTTAATGCTGCAATCGCTTGCTCAATCGTTGCAAAGGGTACTGTCATGCAAATTCAACCTCATTCTTCATAAGTGATCGGCCTCTACTGAGCTCTAACAAATATTAACGTAGGGACCTATTCTATTATCATTGTTCAATTGCCCCGATATCTTGAGCTGATGGGCTACGATCCGGGTCAAATAATCAAACTCTACATTTAAACGTTGGCCAACCGCGACTTGGCCTAAAGTGGTCTGCGCCAAGGTGTGCGGGACTAGCATTAGTTTAATGTTACCGTCAGTTACAGCATTAATTGTCAAACTCACCCCATCAAGCGTTATGCTGCCTTTAGGCAAAAGGTACATACTAGCACATGCTGCAAAATCCCCAATAACAACTTCTTGGAATTCCCCTATGGTTGTCGCTGACTTAAGGCTTGCGGTGGTATCAACATGCCCGCTTACATAATGGCCACCAAAGCGGGTATTTGCCTGCATCGCACGTTCTAAATTGACTTTATCGCCCTTTTTTAGGTGACCTAGTGTTGTTAGATTTACTGTTTCTGGGGATACATCAAACATGAGACTACCATTATGCTCTGGGAGTAAAGTTAAGCACACGCCATTTACAGCAATACTTTCCCCTGTTTTTAAATCCTGAAAAGGTGATTCAATTTCCAAGCGATTCGCATTCTTCATTGAAATATTTGCTAATACCGCCCCTTGCTGCTCTATTATTCCGGTAAACATCACTTCTCCTACCAATCAAAGCATGCTATCACATTATTGGCCCTTATTTCCCATGTCACTTTGGGTTCGCATTTGAAAATCTCCTCTCCGTTGTATGCAGGTACTGCCTCATTGCCCAAAAGTTGAGGGACGATATAGAGGTAGGTTCTCTGAACTAAATTTTCACGATGCATTGCAGAAAAAAACTGACCACCTGCCTCTAACCAAACATCATGAAACCCAAGATGCCCCAGATATTTAGCGATTGCAGTTAGATCAAGTAAACCACTTTTGGTAGGCACCGCATGATACGAGCAGTTTGGATAAGGATTCACTACTTTATTCATTTCATCATGAAAGATATGGCAATGTTTTGCTGTACTAAGAACCTTAGCGTCTTTACGGGTAGATAAGCATCGATCAACAATTGCCACAATCTTGCCCTGCTCGTAATCGCCAATGCGCACATTCAGTAAAGGATCATCCAAATTTACGGTACGGGCAGTAGTTAAGATAACATCTGCATGCAACCGATTCCGGTGGGTAAATTCAGCACATTCTGGATTCGATAAATAACAACGCTGACCATTAACTCCTGCAATCTTGCCATCTAATGATTGTGCTAATTTTGCAGTAACCCAAGGCATTTTGGTTGAAGTCCAATGCCGATAACTTTGGTAAAACGAATCAATCTCTGCCAATGGGTAATGGAGGACTTTAATTCCCTTTGCCTGCAAAAGTTCTGGAGTATTGTTTGCAGCAACAAGGGGATTTGGGTCACTATAGCCATAAATCACTTGAGCAATGTCGTGGTTAATGATTGCGGTCACACATGGTGGGGTTTTGCCCCAATGATTACAGGGTTCTAATGTAACGTATAAAGTAACATCACTCATATCCCTTGGGACTTGCTCAAGCACGAGTTGCTCGGCATGAGCTGTTCCAGCACCTCGGTGCCAAGCTCGCGCAATGATTTCGCCCTTGTGAACTGCAACAGCGCCAACACTTGGATTTGGTGCACAACTACCCCGTCCGAGCCAGGCCTGATCAAGAGCAGCCAGCATAAAGTATTTGTGCATAGTTAAATCACTGATGAAAAATTCCAATATGATAACAAATTATTCAATTTATGAGTAGCCTGTGCTTGGACTCAAACTCTCGCTTGAAATTGATGATTTTACTCAATAACCTGGTGTAAATAAAATAATTTTTTGTTAAGCTGTAATTTTTTGCAATAAAAAATATGTTTGAAAAAAACACGAGCGATCTCCACTGCCATTTAAATGGCAGCTTCAGCCTTCCTTTCTTATATAAGGTAGCTGGGAAAAATGGACGCCTTGATGAATACACCAGACTCGTCGAACTAAGAGAAAGTTATCTTATTAAGACAAAAGAACAGCCAGCAGACGGCTTTGCAGAAGAAGATGTTAAACTAGTCTGGGAGCAATTCGCCTTAATTCACAAAATTATTCAGACATTGGACGACATCCATTTAGGAACTATAGATGTCATACGTAATTCATTAGCAAAATACTTAGAAATTCGTACCACACCCAAAGGCATTGATAAAAAATCGAGGGAAGAATATATCACAGCCTTTGAACAAGGTTTAATTGATGCAAGCCTTGATTCTTCTATTGAGAAGAAAGCTTTTGGCCTATTAAGCTTAGATAGAACATACCATTCACTTGAAGTTGCCAAAGAATTTATGGCACGAGTCACCAACAGCCGGGAAGGTGTTCTTAAAGGTATCGATATCTGTGGTAATCCATTATCCTCTAGAACACTCAGAGGCGACGATCTTAAGCAACTTATTGATGAGGCACTCAATAGAAACATCGGCTTAACGATTCATATGGGTGAAGCGGATACTGAGATTGAGCGCCAAGACACAGATACCATTTTGACCGCTCTGGAAAAATGGGTTGAAGAAAATGCTTCTCAAAAAGAAAAACCCTTACATGGAAAGGTTCGGTTAGGGCATTGTATTTTTCTAACCGAATCACAAAAAGTAAGAATTCGTAAACTCAACATTCCTATTGAAGTTTGTCCTACCTGTCATTCCAAGCTTAATTGGCATCTGGAAAACTCACCGCACCCTGTTACCGATATCTATTCAGATTTAAGTGAAGCGATCACTTTTGCAACTGACGATGAGATTATTTTTGGTGCTTCAATAAAGGATGAGTTAAGAAAGGGACTTCGATTTTTCACTAACAGACTGAATTTAACCTTAAAAGAAATCAAAGCAAATCAGGCTCAATTTCGCTTCTAGTCAGTTGGTATATATGCTGTCTTGATTATGATATACTTGCTGGGTTTGACAAAGATCATGATTAATTGAGTAAGCATATGAGCCTATTGCACCGTTTTAGACGACAAAGGTTTCTTAAAGTCAGCTTGGGGTTCTTACTCGCTGTTTTGCAATTTTTTCCTCTCAATGCATTTTCTTTATCTCCTTATTCAACCCATGAACTTGAAGAATTAGAAAAAGAATTTGTTCAACTCATAAACCAATCAGACAGTGTGGAGCGCAATCCGCTCGCAACTCAATACATTAATCATTTAGGTCGAAAATTAGCGCGTTTTGCACACATTCAAACACCCTATTTTTTCATTGTTAAATCGAACGAAATCAATGCATTTGCCGGCCCTGGGGGCTATATCGGGATTAATACTCGGCTTATCCTTGCGACAGAAAACGAAAGTGAACTCGCTGCAGTAATGGCTCATGAAATCGCCCACGTTCGCCTTCACCACCTTTACAATATGATTGAACATCAAAAGCAGATGCGAATCCCAATGATAGCCTCTATGCTCGCCTCCATTGCTTTAGGTGCAATCAATCCTACTTTGGGCTCTGGAGCGCTGATGGCTTCAATGAGCGGATTCGCACAAGACAGTATTAATTTTACACGCGCGAATGAAAAAGAGGCTGATCGAATTGGTATCGACATGCTCATTAAATCAGATTTAGACCCTAAAGCTATGGCTAGTTTTTTTAAAAAAATGCAGGAAAATTCGCGTTACTATTATACAGCCAATATACCTGCCATTTTGCGAACCCACCCGCTTGACGAGGAGCGTATTGCCGAAGCAGAGAATCGCAGCGACAGACTCGCTAAAAAACAATATCCTGACAATCTAAATTATCGGTTATTTAAAGAAATAATCCGGGTTTCCGTCACCAATGATACTAAACAATTACTCGATTATTATCGAGCACAATGCCCCGCAAAAAATCACCTTGCCTGTGAATACGGTTATGCCTTGACACTCCTTAACATCAATCAATTTCAGCAAGCTCAAACACATATAAATGCTCTGCTCGCTCAAGACCACGATAACCTTTTTTTTCAAATTGCGATGGCTCATGCAGAAACGGGAGCTAAACAATTTGCTCCAGCAATTACACGATTAAGTGCTTTACAAAGCAATTATCCGGAAAATTATGCTGCAATGATGGCTTATGGACAAGGACTGCTGGCCGCAGGACAAGCAGAACGCGCTGCGAGTGTTTTGCTTAAAGGCTCTAGGCAATTCAAAAAAGATTTACCCCTTTGCGAAGAATTAGCACACGCTCAAGCTGCGGCTAACCGCAAAAGTTATGCTTATTTTACTGAAGCCCAATGCCAGCTGCTTCAAGGTCGACACCGCGATGCGATTCGTCAATTAAAACAAGCTAAAACACTTGCTAAAAATGATGCCTATTTGCAGGCAAGAATTACGGCTACGATAGAGGATATCAAATTTTTATTAGAAAAATGAGCGAAAGCAGAAACTTAATTCAAAGTCTAAATATAGACTTTATTTAATTATTAGTCTATATTTATACTCATATCCCAGAGCAGGAGAATAAATATGATCCGGCCTAAACAAACGACAGAAATCACCAGTAATCAAGTGCATACCGCCTTTAAAGCTGTCCTTAATATTTTGCATAAATGGCATTGCACAACTGAAGAGATGCAAATATTACTTGGCCTAAAACGCTCTACCCTGTTCAAATATAAAAGCATGCCTGAAAAAGCGTCTATCAGCCAAGATTTAACTGAGAGACTATCTTATCTACTAAACATTCATGCAGCGTTAAGAATTCTTTTCTCAAATCCAGATTCCATCTATGGCTGGGTTAGAAAGCCTAATCGTGCGCCTTTTTTTAATGGCAAATCCGCAATGGATATCATGCTGCAAGGACGTGTCGTCGACCTTTGGGCAGTTGCTAGCCGCCTTAATGCGGAACGGGGTGGAAAATCATAATGGGCTTTTCCGACAAATTAAATAAGCTTTTTTTCACTAATCAACGATGCTATCGCCTAATCCCCTCTAAATTTCCACCTATTCATCTATTTGAAGATGTGGCTGATGAAGAGGATTTTGCAGCTTTGTATGCTGTGCAGGCATTGACTAACCCAAGGATTCAAGATGAGATTGGTGATATTTCGTTAGTACCAGAAGGCGAACGACTTTATGCAGCACCTGGATCAGGCTACGTTATGGCCGCCTTTACCCATATCAACCCTGATGGTAGTCGTTTTTCGAATGGAGATTATGGGGTTTACTATGCTTCCGAATCCCTGGATACTGCTATTGCTGAAACTGTTTATCATCGGGAACGATTCTTAAGTTATACCCAAGAGCCCGCGCAAGAAATTGATATGCGAACACTGATCGCCGAATTCAGTGCTGATTTGTATGACTTGCTAAGTTTGAATAAATCCGAACACCCACTTTACTCTTTAAACGACTACTCAATCAGCCAAGCTTTAGGCGCAGAGATAAAAAAACGAAGTGAAGATGGGTTAGTCTATCACTCAGTTCGTGCTGTGGGACCAGATAATAAGAATTTTGCTCTTTTCAAACCTAAAACTATCCATCACTGCATTCAGGGCACTCACTATAGTTATGTATGGACAGGCGAGAAAATCAGCGCTGTCTATAAAAAAACCCTTACGGTGAGTCTTGCTTAACGATTGCTCATTGAATACCAAACCATCCACCCGTATCACCGCCAGCCCAGCATTCAATGTTTTTACAAGATGCTATTTTATCGGAGCATAAACGCTTAAATTTATCTGCTGCGCTAATATCCTTATCTTTATACCCTTTCGGCTGACAAACGCGAGCCTGATAAGAACCGCTCACACGGATTTGTCCCATGACATTTATTGTTGGTGAGACCGCATAAATTCCAGGTTGATGCGAATAGCAAGCAATATAGCACCCAGGAGAATCTGTATAACTATTGTCAGTAGGTAACATTACTTTTGTGGCTCCAGGATAGGGATGATTAATCACGCCCGAATTCTGGATTACGTAGACGGGAAAAGGCGAGGGTAACAAGGTTTTATTCGCATTTTGCTCAAGAGAAATGGGTTCGCCATTCACAAACTCTACGCCTTCAGGAGAGCTCGGAGCTGCGGAATAACTATAATAAGAAGCTCCTAATGCAAGAAATAAAATGCTTAATCGGCAAGAAATTGGCATCTTCATATCCTTTTCTTGATTACTTTGCCTTAACTAAGTATAGGCAAAGAAAAAAAATGGTCGTAGAATACTTGGCTTTAGTAATGAATTACACTATGCCTCAACCCGATGAACTCATTATTCAACACACATTAAATTGGATTCGCTCATTTGTCATTAAGTTGAATATTTGTCCATTTGCCAAGCGGGAAATCAACAGGGGAACTTTAAGAATCCAAGTCAGCAGTGCGCAAAAGATCCAAGCGGGTCTTAAAGTATTAATGACAGAAATTCAATTACTAGACAGTGAACCCTCAGTTGAAACGACCCTTTTAGTTTTCCCTTCCTCGTTTGAGGATTTTTTTCATTATTTAGATTTTGTCAATGAGGCTGAGGCACTTCTGTTTGAAAATGGATATGAAGGAATCTATCAATTAGCCACCTTTCATCCTGAATACTGTTTTGCAGATGCTGAATTCGACGATGTGACTAACTTTACCAACCGCTCTCCCTACCCTATGTTCCACTTGTTGCGCGAAGAAAGTGTCGAAAAAGCGATTGCTTTATATGGAAACACAGAAAAAATTCCCGAGGCCAATATGGCTGCAATGCGTAAACTGGGGATAGAAGAGATTACGAGAATACTAATCGATTGCATTCCTGTTGCTTAATTGCTGCAATAGATAACGTTCTATCCAGTTTTATTTCTAATTTTAATATTTTAATCGTTAGAAGGCTTGAATTGGCATCTGCATAGGATTTAATGCATCTACCGCATCTTCTATGCGATTGACTTTTTTTCCGGAATCAGTTTGCCATATGGAACAACCTCTTCTTTTTGGATCGCTGAAGTAATCGATTGCCGCATATGCCAAATAAAAAACAACTAGTCCTGCAATTAATCCCAATATATTATAAGCAACAATTTTATCTTTATTTCGATGTGTAGCAAGAGTATGAGAATACGCTTTAATTACCTCATCAGCTTTTCCTTGGAATAAGATATAAGACTCATATGTGGGGTGCTTTTTATAATCTACAAGAGCGCCTGAAATTGCCTCATGGATTGTTCTTGCTGCAACTTCAGCCTGTTCATATTTTTTTATCTCTTCTTGCATGCTCAGTATAGATTCATTCTGCTCTAATGCTTTCGTTCTTCCTTGTTTTCGTTCAAACTCAACCTTACCAGTAAGCTCTTTTATTTTAGCTTGTTTTATCTCTTTGAATTCTTCTGCTTTATTCAAAAGTTCTTCTAAAGCATTATCTAATTCAGCGATTCTTCTCAGAAACTCTTTTTCCCTCTCGGTGGGGATAGTGAATGACTGGGTTGTAAAAGTGGTTGGAGGGAGATCACTCCGGCCATTTGAACTTTCAGGCCTAGTTCTTCTTAAATTAGATGATGGGTCAAATGCTTCAACCGAGGCAAGCCGCTTGATTTCCTCTTCTCCTAACTCAGAATCTCTTCCAACAGTGCCAACCCCGGTTTCTTGTTTATCTCGACGAGCCACTGTTGATTGGCTAAGACCTTGCATGGTGTCAATTGTCTTCGTCATTGCTGCCTGATGATTTTCTTTTTCTCCAGAAGCTTCTTTTGAGCTACTCGATTGCGTGCCATCCAATCTTTCCATACCATGATGGGAAGAGGCGGAATGGGAGCTTGTTCTATTCGCTTCTCTGCTTTGCTTGAGCTCCCGCCAATTAGGGACTTGCCTATTGAGCAGTTCCATAAGAATTTGATCATGAGTTGGCTTAACATAATCCCTATCAGCTAGCATTCTCCAAGCAGTAACTACATGTGTGCCACATTCATAGTCATTGCCAACAGGTTGTTGTCCGCTTGTAAGGTAAACCACAGCTCCGAAATCTTGTTCTCGATGCATTTTTGCAAGAAAGTCAATGCAATTCATATAAATAGATCTTTGGCGCTCTGTTAAATTAAGTCCATCGTTAGAAAAAATGCTCCCATCAGCAAAAGGTTGTGAATCGTGAATAGACCATTCCCCTTTAGTCCTTAATAAATAAATCCAATGCCCCTCATGAACAATAGGTAGAAATACATCCTTCTCAACTTGATCAATTAGCGCTTGAATGGGTTCTGCATCGATCGGTGCGAGTTCTGTAAGAGGAAAAGGTTTCGATTTGAGAATGTCTGGAGAATTAAATTTCTCGTCGCTGAGGAGATCATCCATGTCCTGAAACGTTAACAGCGTTCGGCTACGAATTTGTCCTGTTCTTATGAATTGATGTCCAACGCTTAAATCAGCAATTCTATGTTCACGATGCATTTCAGCATCTGATTGTTCCCTAAACGCTAAGTAACGCCGTTTCCATTCTTGCCTCTTTTCTACTTCTAATGCAAATTGTTTATCACCTAGGAATTCTCTATCTAAGGGAACGGAGATCAGTTCAACAAACAAATTCATTAGGTATTCAGCCTGCGCATAGCGTAGGGTAACAATATCATACAGATGGATTTCCTCTCTAAGGCAAAAGAGTAAAACCGTCTCTTTTAAATAAAACCAAGCAGAGGGGTCTCTTACGTAGGTACCTAATTTATGATAATTTCCTTGTAAGAGAGTTGCTTCGGCACAAATTTTTTCAAATTTACTTTTCCACTGCAATCGCTGCTCTAATTCGATTGCATGTTGTCCATCAGCAATAATTTCTGAACCTGAAGGTTGTGGGAGGAGCGCTATAAATTCGGAAGCCAGCTCTTTGGCAATTACATGGGGTAGATCTTTAAGTCTGTAGAGTTCAATCTCTTCATTAACGCAAAACTCAATAACTTCCTGCTTTAATTGATTCCAAGCTACTTTGCTGTCCATGTACACAGCTAATGAATCGTATTCCCATTCTAATTGCGTTTTTTTAACTACATTTAAAGTCATGATAGTTGCTCTCAAAAGGCGCACTAAATCGTTAATGAATAATGCTTTATTCTTTGCGATTAATTCACGTGGTCGCTAACTGGAATTCAACGCATAATAACAATTTATTGAGTATTTGTAAAAGTTACTTGCAAAATGTAAAATAATTTTTATCAAATTTTAACAATTTTGCTAATTTAACCTAAATATTTCAAACTCTTCCTCGATTATTAGGCTTGACATATTTTTATAATGCTCATATGATGTTCCGAATGACAATGATTTTTACTCGTTGTGAGAAACAAAACATGTCTACTCGCTTAGATTCTTTTACAATCCTGCACCTTAATAAGCTCCTCCGCTAAGCGGAGTATCCTTCAAACCTATCCTATTAAAATTTGTTCCTCAGCTCTTCCAATAATTTAGAGTTGACTTTCCTTAAACTAAACACGATTGAAGCGATAAGTTATGAATAGATCAATTACACGCATTGCAGCATGGGGAATATGGATAATTGCTTCATTATTCTATGCCTATCAATATATTTTGCGGGTCATGCCTAACATCATGCTGGATAATTTTATTCAGCAGTTCCACATCGATACAGCAGTTTTTGGTCAGTTTTCAGGGGTTTATTATCTCGGTTACTCCCTGATGCATCTACCAATCGGCATTATGCTAGACCGCTTTGGCCCTAAAAAAGTGATGACGGGTTGTATCTTACTCACCGTTATTGGCCTTCTACCCATTCTATTTGCAGAGCGCTGGATGTATCCGATGATTGGCCGAGCCCTGATTGGTATGGGTTCCTCTGCAGCAATCCTCGGCACTTTCAAAATAATCCGCATGGCTTTCAGAGAACAGTTGTTTACGCGGATGCTGAGTTTCTCTGTTACGATTGGTTTAATCGGAGCAATCTACGGTGGTGGCCCAGTGAGTTATCTCTGTACCCTCTTAGGTTATAAAACAGTTGTACAAATTTTTGCATTCTTTGGGGTTTTACTTGCCACGCTAACCTATTTTATCGTGCCAGAGATAGAAAAGAGTACCCAGCCTCACTCGATCATCAGTGATATCAAAAGGGTTCTCACCAATCGACAGGTGATAGCATTATGTCTTTTATCAGGGCTCATGGTTGGTCCACTGGAAGGATTTGCCGATGTTTGGGGCTCGGCCTTCATTAAGCGGGTTTATGGCTTCGATCCAACCTTGGCTAGCTATCTGCCTTCAATGATTTTTATTGGGATGTGTTTCGGTGCACCCGTACTCAGTTTTATCGCTGAGAAAACCAATAATTATTTAGCTGTGATCATTGGCGCTGGCATCGCAATGATGCTTGTCTTTTTAGCGCTTATTTCTAAGCAATTTACAGCAAATACAATGGCATTTAGTTTTATTTTAGTCGGTGTTTGCAGTGCATATCAGATTTTAGCGATTTATAAAGCGTCCACTTATTTACCTGAGGATGTGGCCGGAATTACTACCGCCATTGCTAACATGATTATCATGAGCTTTGGTTACGCATTCCATACTACTATAGGGCTTTTGGTCAATGTGTTTGGTGGACCCAGTATGTCCAGCGCCTTCATTTATGGGTTAAGTGTAATTCCTTTGACTTTAGCGCTTGCCGTGGTTGGCTTCCTTGCTCTGTTTTACCAAGAACGTGGTAAAGCGGCTGTTATTTCTGCAAACAACATCCTATAGAATCAGTTCTGATTTCGAAGCCTTAACGCATTTTGAAGGCCAAGGGCTTCGAACCCATCAAAAGCACATTCAGGTTTTAAATTCGCTTCTATCCCTTCTCTGTGATCACATTTTAATTAATTTGAATATAATTAATCGCTCATCTATTCTTAGAAGAGATTTTTGTTGTCGGTATCGGGGGTTCCGATTTTCAACCAAATGAATTGGAGAAAGGGTTATGACTCTCATCAAACAAAAATGGATCATTATTTCACTCGTCTTTCTCTTTTTGAGTTTTCCCTTACAAGCTCTCAGCAATTCAACGACCGATTACAACACTCAAAAAGAAGCACTCAATGAATTTGCATTTGATCTCTATAAACAAGTTGCGCAGTCGAACCAAAATATCATTATTTCACCTTATAGCCTCTCTTCCCTGTTAGTGATTTTACTGAATGGCGCGCAAGGTAATACGCAACAACAACTCGCTAAACTTCTTCATTTTAACTACGAAAACGGAAAAAACAATTTTAACTTAGATGCAATCGATCAGGAATTGCTAGGCTCTAATGCTTGCCCCAGAGATGCCTATTGTAAACCGAATGATAATAATACTGTTTTCTTAATTGCCAATGCGCTTTGGGCAGATCGAAGTTTTTCTTATATTCCTGCCTTTCTTACTACTTTACAACAAGCCAAGGTAACTCAATTCCATCAAGCTGATTTTAAAAATTTACCTGAAAAAGCGAGGACAACCATCAATAATTGGGTTGAAAAGAAAACAAACGGCTATATCCAGCAGCTAATTCCACAAGGAGCCATCTCAAAAGATACAAAATTAGTATTAGTCAACGCAATTTATTTCAATGGATTATGGATGCTCCCTTTTCAGCGTAAAAATACTTTGTTAAAGCCATTTCTATTGAAAAACGGGGTTTCTGTACAAACACCTATGATGAATCAAGAAAACCGGTTTCTTTATAGTGAAGACGAGCACCTACAGCTGTTGCAATTGGGCTATACCAACAGCAACATTAAACTTGCTATTTTGCTGCCGAAAGGAAATTACACCACTCAAGACGTGCTAAAAACTTTAAATCAAGAAATTTTTTCTAAACTAGTAAGTGCCTCCATAGAACAAAAGGTACAAGTTAGCATTCCGCGATTTAATCTTGATTCAACGTTTGATACCTTAAGTAGTACTCTTCAAAAAATGGGATTGAAAGAAGCATTTACTGATCAAGCCAATTTTTCTAAGATGACAAAATCAGCGCTCTCCATTTCTGCGATAATTCAAAAAGCAATTATCAAGGTAGATGAAAAAGGAACCGTCGCTACAGCAGCAACGTCGACCCTTTTGATAGCTACTGCTGCATACCCTCAACCCATTATTAAGTTTAATGCGAATCATCCCTTTTTGCTTGTTCTGTTCGATGCAAAATCAGGCATTATTCTATTTATAGGTCAAGTCATGAATCCAACAGGGGTATGAGTTGTGGCTTGGCATGCCCAAGCCACAACGTTTGCAATCAATAATTGATTACATTCCAAGCATATCTCTAGTACGGAATTGTCTTTCTAGTTCCAAGTTCTCTTCAGCGAGTTCTTCAAGTAAATGCTTTGTTTTTTGATGTAGTGCTTTTTCTGTTGCAGAAGGACTCGGTATTTTGGCACTACGCTCACTTACAGAGGAAAGAACAGATTTTAGCGTGTCCATCACAACCGGATTATTCTTAACACCAAAAGAAAAATGATCCTTCATAGGATGGTCGCTCAAAACAGTTAATAGTTTATCGATCTCTTCAGCATTGAATTTTGGCCTCTTTAGCAAAGTATCTATTGCTAGAGTCATTACGGTGGTGGAAGCAGAGTAACAATTAGAAGTAACCATATTGCAGGTTTGAGGTTTATTAATCAGTTCATCCGTTTTCTTAAGAAGTTGGTTAATCTCATCCTTAGTAAGAAACACTCCCGTCGGATGGGCTTTGAATTGAAATTTTGGATGAAGATAATTGGCCTCATTATCCATCATTGTACGGAAAGTAATGCCATCGCGAAACCAGTTAGTAATATCCCATGGGCTTTGTCGGCCATAAATAGCAAAAAAGTCCTTACTCGGATCATGAAATGCTGCAGCTGAGTGGTTAATAGGAAAGCGACGAACAGGTAATCCTTCTTTCGTTGCAAACATTAGCTCCAAACGATGTTCGTCAGACCATTCTTTTAAAGGTCGCATTTTTTCACGAGGGATAACTATGGGTGGTTTAACTTCTGGTTTAATCTCGGGTGTTGCCTTAGTTTTATCTGTGGAAAATGCACGACTAAAAAAGGCAAGTCCATTTCTTATAGCAGGTTCCGCTTTCGTCATTAGGCTTCGTCGACCGAAGTTCATAAATGATAGACCTGCTTGTAAAGCTAATTTTTCTCCTGGCACGTTCCTACTCCTTACTTAGACTTCATTGCTTTTAGTTTTCCTTACGGATTCCAAATTTTCTAAAGAATAAAGGTTTAACTATGTTAAACCCACTCGGTTTCAACGTCTTAGAGTTATTATTTATAATGAAGACCGGACTTTAGTAATCCAATATTCTTACATAGTGAAGGGAGTCAGTCAAATAATTTGCTCAAATTTAGAGCATTCAGAGCAATTGCAATACTTTTTGCTTGTTTTAAATCACATTTTTATAAATTTTTAGTTAAGATTTATTAAGTAAAAGAAGCGAAAATCCTATATTTGGGGGCTTCTTTCTCTATTTTTTCACTTAAAGCCAAGCTTTGTTGAAGCAAATGATTGTCCTCATCCGATTTATTCTCAATCGTCTCAAGGTGGGATTGAATTTGGCTATTAACTGAAACTAATTTATCCACAACCTCCTGGTTATTAAAAACACCAAAGGCACAATGATCAGACAACGGATGTCCTTCCATTACGGCAATAATTCGACTTACTGCTGCAGAATCCACCGTAGGTCGTTTAAGTAACTGTTGAATAGCTAAAGCCATCACCATGACCGAATAAGAATAGCAATTCGAATTAACCATGTTACAAGACTGATTTTCATTGATAAGACGGTCGGCCTCATCTAAACAGTGTTCCATTTCTTCTTTACTAAAAAACACACCGGTAGGGTAAGCGGTAAAATTGAAGCCTTTATTTAAATAAGGCATTTCATTATCTTTTTTAGTGCGAATACTAAACCCCTTATCAAACCACATTGTAAAATTATAAGGGCTTTGGCGGCCATAGATAGCGAAACGATCTTGCGTCGGATCACGTAATGCGATAGCTGAATGACTAATAGGAAAATGAGGAAGGGGCAAACCCGCCTTTGTGGCAAACATCAATTCATAAGCTCCTTCATCAGAAGCCTCTTCTAGGGAGTACATTTTATTACGGGGTACGTTAACAGGATTAGGTATATAATCCGCCGAAGGTTTTTCTTTCACAGACACTTTAGAATCTTTCGCAGAAGCTTCAGCACCAGAAACCTCGCCCGCTCTAGGGCTAAAAAAAGATACCAATGAACTTATATGTACCATTCCCTTTTCCCTTAATAAATAATGGACAGCCTATAACCAAAGAGCGCTGCTCTCTTTTTTTATGCAAATTACAGGCTTTTTTACCAAAGTTGTAAAAAATTTTTATTGTTGATTAATAGTAAAACATTTTTAGAAATCATTAAAGCAATCGCGAGACATTTTTTAAATAAATTTTATAAATTAACTCAACTTGTTTTTTATCTTATCCCAATCTATCACTTAAATTAAACAATATGTAAATTTTTCCGTAAATTATTATTAAAAACCACTCCTTATGCTTCAAATACATAAGTCATGAACATAATAAATCCTTAATGTTTAATTAGTATACTTACACAAACTTAGTTAACTTTATAGAGGTAATCATGGCTTGGGCAAGATTAGGTATGTTTGTTAGACCTGTGCTAACGGGTACATTAGGGGCAGGTGCGGCTTATTTGACCCAGCAAGTATACGAATATAAACAATTCCAAGAGAAAATGGAGTCACTATCCTCAACGCCAGAACTTCCAGATAGACCGCTAGTTGAAGCGGATCAAAAAGAATGGATCGTCTTTGGTAGACAAAGTCCAGGGTATGTACGAGACATAGAGAGAACGCCCAAACATCATCTTATGGATAGAATCAGACAAAGTCCGTTACTGATTAAAGGATTGGGAACACATGTCGATAATGAGAAGCATTACGAGTTGCTTCCAGGGAGCGATTTCGTGACGGAACCATTCACCCGGGATCCACAAGCACCAAGAGTTCTTATAAAACCCGAACAGATGATCGGTGCAGAACTTCATGCGATTCCTGATGAGGAAGAATTTGAAGTTAGCTTTGCCAGAAAGCAAGCCTTCGCTAAAGAGAGCAAAGGAAAATCCCCCTTTTATCACTCTTCATTCGCATTAAGGAAAGTGACTGAGGAAAGACCCGCTAATCCTGGTGCAGTGATTATTTCTGGCAAAGAAGCAAAATTACTAATTGATGATATTAATGAAACAATTTGTGCCCCTCAACATTGCACTATGTACACTTCCAATTGTTATTCTGCTGCCGTTTACGGAACAGGCTCATTGGCTAGAATCATCGATGAGAGAATAGGCGATGATGAAGCAAAGAAGAAAGCAGATATACAGTCAATTGCGGACGTCGCATCGAATGTTGCTCGAGATAATTTTGGTCGAGGAGTGAGTAACAACCTAGTAGTAAGTGTTCAATTGACCTCTGAATTACCTAAAATCATGGCTAAACATGGGCTAGTGCATACCGAAACAGAGGAACACGAATCTAGGCCCAAACAATAATTATTAAAAGGCTACGTACCTTTTAAAATTTTCATAGGAGAAAATCTAATGAAAAACTCAACTGGGATTATGGTGGATGAAAATATCATGAAAGCGTTGGGTGCGCATACTGCAAAGGCGATTAGGGTGAAAAGCGCTCAAATGGAGGCTGCCATTGCAGCAAAATTAGAAGATCTCGAGTTCCTGGTGGTCGAAGGATTTTCAAATGGTAAGCTTGTTAAAGCAAAAGTCGACGGTAATCATCAACTGCTCGAACTGAGTTTTGATCCCTCTTATTCAGATTGGGATGATAAAACCAAAACTTGCGCCCTGATGTTGGAAGCCGTTAATGATGCACTCTATAAAGTGGATCTCGCTATTGAGACTGAGATTTCCACGATAAAATATGAATATGTGGGTGAAGTCATTCGCGCTTTTGAAAAGAAGGACTAACTTGTTGAAAACAGGGGTTGCAGCACTAGCTAGCACTCCCCTGTTTTATCCCTACCCCATCCACATAAGCCCGACTTTAACAACGTATTTTAGATTCAATTTTAAAATAAAAATTTTATAAATCAATTCATTTAATTTTTATTCTGTCCTTCTTTGAATCATTAAATTAAATCATGCACAAACAAATCCACAAAATTTATCAAATAATGATCTTTATGTTTTAAATTTACGTACTATGATAATAATAATTGCTTAATGTTTAGTTTGTATACTTAAATCTAACAAACTAATTTTTTGAGGTAATCATGGCTTGGGCAAGTAAATTTTTTAGTAAATCACTAGTGACTGGTGGATTTGGCGCAGGTGCGGGTTATTTAGTCCAGCAAGCATGGGAGTATAAACAATTCCAGGAAAAAATGGAGTCCCTCTCCTCAACACAAGAACCCCCTGAAAGGGCAATTGTTGAAGCAGATCAAAAAGAATGGCTTTTATTTGGTAGGCAAAGCCCAGGGTATGTACGCGACCCTGTAAAAAATCCAAAGAATCATCTTTGGGATCAAATCAGCCAAAGTTCACAACTGATTAAAGGATTGGGAACGGCCATTGATAACGAAAGTCATTACGAATTGCTTCCCGGCAGTGACTTCGTAACCGAACCATTTACTCAAGATCCGAAAGCACCAAAGGTTCTTATCAAACCAGCACAGATGATTGGTAAAGAGCTTCGTGAAATCGGGGATGATGAGCAATTCGAGGTAAATTTTGCAAGAAAGCAAGCCTTTGCCAAAGAGACGGGTAAGAAATCCCCTTTCTACCACTCTTCATTCGCATTAAGAAAGGTTACTGAAGAAAGACCAGCTAATCCTAATGCTGTGGTGATATCGGGTAAAGAAACTAAAAAATTAATTGAAGAAATTAATAAAACGATTTGTGAGCCCCAACATTGCACTATGTACACTTCTAACTGCTACTCAGCTGCAATGTACGGAACCGGAGCATTAGCTAAAATCATTGATCAGAGAATAGGCGGTGATGAAACGAAAAAGAAAGCAGACATACAGTCAATAGTAGAAGTAGTAAAAAAAGTTTCTCAAGATAATTTTGGTCGCGGTGTAAATAATAATCCTGTTGTCAATGTTCAGCTTACTTCCGAGCTACCTAAGATACTGGCTAGACATGGACTTGTTCATAAGGAAACCGAGCAACAAACTCAACGACCATCAAATCCATAATTATTCGCGTTTGATTGGCGATGCATTTTAAAATTTTCGTAGGAGGTAATCTAATGAAAAATTCAGCTGGGGTTTTAGTGGATGAAAATATCATGAAAGCGCTGGGAGCCCGCACTGCAAAAGCAATCAGGGTGAAAAGCGCCCAAATGGAGGCAGCAATCGCAGCAAAATTGGAAGATCTGGAGTTCTTAGTCGTAGAGGGATTTTCAACTGACAGGATTGCTAAAGCAAGGGTTGATGGTAATCATCAACTGCTCGAGCTTAGTTTTGATCCTTCCTATTCAGATTGGGATGATAAGGCCAGAACTTGTGCATTAATGGTGGAAGCTGTTAATGATGCATTGTACAAAGTGGATCTCGCAATAGAGACTGAAATTTCCACTATCAAATACGAATATGTGGGTGAAGTCATCCGTGCTTTCGATAAGAAAGACTAATCCTTTGATGACAGGGATTCTAACGCGTAGGAGTCCCTGTCCTTAATTCAACCTCAAAAATTCCACTATCACATGCTACCCCATTATTTTGATTAAATAATTTTCTATTTGAATTAAAATTATGTTTTTTATTCAAATTTGAGCTATAAATTATATTAGGTAATCAAATAATAAAATAGGATCAAGGAAATATCATGAGAAAAGCTCTGCTATGGATGTTAGCAGTCACTTCGACCTGTTTTTCCCTGTCTTCCCATAAGCATTTACACGAAAAAGCATTAACTGATAAGGATGGCGATAGGATTATAAAAATAATAGCGATGATTAGCCCCGAGCTTATTTCACCGAAAACCACAAATAAATCCATGACGGAAATAGCGGACATGCTCTTGGCAAGCACATTAAATACACCTGTCATTGAGAAAGTATTAAAAACCCTAAAATGTGCAAGCGAATACAATGTGCCTCATAACAATATTTTAACCATTATTGATTATTCATTACCTTCAAGCGAAAAGCGGCTGTGGGTATTTGACTTGTTTGAAAAAAAACTGCTATTCCATACTTATGTCTCGCACGGAATTAAATCTGGGACTTTATTATCAACAAGCTTCTCGAACAAATTTAACAGCAAATCAAGTAGCATCGGCGTGTATAAAACCGAGGACACTTACTATGGCCGGGATGGTCTTTCATTAAAGTTGGATGGTCTTGATGCGGGCTTTAATGATAATGCCTCCAATCGTTCGGTTGTTATGCATGGGGGCTGGTATGTGAATGAAAATTTCATTAAAAAATACGGTAGAGCAGGTCGTAGCTGGGGATGTCCAGCATTACCCCTCGATCTCACTTCAGCTATCATTAATACAATAAAAGGTGAATCCTTATTTGTAATTTATTACCCAAGTGATAAGTGGTTTCTAAAATCAAAATTCCTCAATTGTGACAATTTCTCCCCTACTCGATATGCTTCGGTAATGGATACAGAAATAAAATCAGAAGAACAAGAGCATAGAGAACCGGTTCTTTTTGCCAATATCAACAGTAAAAATCTTGGCACCGAACCCATTCTTGTTATGTCCGCCGATGACTATGAGCGTATATTCCATACTAAACCGCCTTTAGGCCGCATGCTTCGACGTCAAATCAATCATGCGGAATACATTGCCTTAAGCAGCACAGAACTTGAAAATTTAGTCATTAGTAATAACAAGGAGGCGCTCAATACTGTTTATTTCGTAATTCCAGTGGTGAAAATGGAACGAGGTTATTATAAGACGGAAATGCATATTGTTGATTTAGGAAAAATAAAAGAAGTCAGGCTTAATGTGGATCCATCGCAAAATTTAGCATCAGTAAAGAGTTACACCGTTGATTTTGAAGCCAAACCGTCAATTCGACTCCGGACTACTAATGAGTTTATTCGCTGGTTAGGATTGTAATTATGAGCAGCAAAGCTAAAGCAATTTTAATGAAGATTCATCAGGAGAAGCCCTACTTACTGAATATCATCAATTACTATCCTATGGACCTTATAGCTAGCGGATTACGAGGCATTGGTGTATTCCCATTAATGAGCAATGCCGAGCAGGAAATCGATGAACTTCTTGATTTAACGAGAGCGGTTGTTATTAATTTAGGTAAGCTCGACGATATGTTTGTAGATCTTTGCAGTCGGATTTGTCAAAGCGCGAATGCGAGTGGTAAACCGATTGTATTAGATCCTGTTGGCGCAGGTGTAAGCCGTTATAGAACAGACGTTGCGCTAAAATTAATCAAAAATCATAACATCTCTGTCGTGCGTGGTTACGCAAATGAGCTTGAAAGCCTCTTAACTGAGAAAATTACGGTGTCGAATCATAAAATTCCAGATTATAATTCGGTCATCGAAAACGCGAAAAAATTATCCGAAAAATACGATATTGCCCTAGTAGTCAGCGGAAAATTTAACACAGTTATTGACTCAAACAAGATAGATAAATTTAACTTCGACTCCTCGCTTCTCCAAAAAGTTGCTGGTATCGACAGCCTTCTTTCTGCCGTTATTGGTGCTTTTCATACCGTTGAGAGCGATAGATACACCGCTGCTCATTCCGCCATTGGATTTTACGGGAATTGTGTTGGCTCAGTAACGTCAAGAGCACAAGGCCCAGCTTCTTTGAGAGCAGCACTCATTGATAAACTCTATATCAATTCTTCGCAAGTTATGGAGTGGTGAGATGGTTTTCCATGCCATCCAAAACTGAGGTGGGGGAATAAGCCCCAACCCTTTCAGACATATTCAAGTTAACAACGAATGACTCATTGCGCTGAGTGATGCCCTTCTTTCCATGAACTAAACAAATTAATCATTCCTTCATTAAATAAAGGAATATCATCCGGTTTACGGCTAGTTATTAAATTATCATCAGAAACGACAGGTTCATCTATCCATTTTGCACCGGCGTTAATTAGATCAATTTTAATCGATGACCATGAAGTAACCTTATGATTTTTTACAGCATCAGCATTGATTAATAACCAAGGACCATGACATATTGCCGCAATAGGTTTTTTTTGATTATTCATTTCTCTCACAAAATTAATTGCCTCAGGTATCGTCCGCAATCTGTCGGGATTTATAACCCCACCCGGCAATAGTAAGGCATCATAATCATCTGCTTTTGCTTCTTTTAACGGCACATCAACAGTAAAAGTATCCCCCACTTCCATATGGTTCCACCCTTGTACATACTCTTTTTCTGGAGAAATCAGAAATGTTTTAGCGCCCTCTTTTTCCAAAGCATTTCGAGGCTTTTCCAGTTCAATTTCTTCAAATCCATTTGCCGCTAAAATCGCTACTTTAAATCCATTTAATTTATTCATTATTTCTCTCCTTATAATGAATTTTTTTATCGTATACATTATTAATAAAGTGAAGTTCTTTGTTAGGTTGGTAATTTAAACATTCTAATCTATAGTTTAAGTATACTGCATAATTCAGGGATAACCCGCCATGTCTAACCAAAGGAATACAAGTAATAATGATGATCTCTCATCTGCCATTCAATCCTTGATCCAACTAAATCTTCAAATCATGAAAAACATGTATCAAATTGAAATAATGGACTTTATAAACAAGCCAGAGAAACTGTTCGAAAATCAGGTTAAATTAGCATTAAAAAATAGTCTGCTTTTTCTGGACTATGTGAGGAAATCTTTCGATATTTTTTCAAAAATATTACTGGAAACAAATCCAACTATCTCTAATTGTCAAAAAGGAATGGACTATTTTAAATCAGCCACAACTGCACTATCCACACCCGATGTAGTCATAGGCGATGTGACTAAATCACTTTTCTCCCCTTCTACTGATATGGATCCATTTGATATCGCTCGCTCAGCCGCACAAATGTCGGTAGGTAAAACCTCTAAAAAAGAAACAATAACAATAAAATCTAAAGAAAAAAATAGCATTAATAAGACAAAGAACAATAAGAAATGAGGTCATCCACTAGGGATCAATAGAGACGAAGTCCATCCCTTCTTGACCGATGGTAGGTTTGATTTTAGGTTTCTGGCTACTCTTGCTGCTAGAAGCAACGCACTTCAAGGGAATCCCCTTGCGGGAGACTCCCTATATCGTTATTTAACTATCTCGTCTACAACGCATTCCCCATTTAGCACCTATGCAGCAAAATAGTGCTCCGATAAAGAAAAAGCCAAACACAAGAAACGCTCCCCAAACTAAAGTGATTGGTGACGAACGCACAATAATAATTTGATTACCGCTTATTGAACTATTTGGCTGGACAGATAGAGGAGAGGCCATTGCCGAGCTAGCTGCAGCGTTGGTCGCATTACCCGCTGTACTCGGAGTGGCTTGAGTTGTATTTATTTTTGCTGGTGCGGTTGTTCCTTGTGGCGGTGCTGGGGGTTGTGAAGAAACAGGCGCATTCATAACTTGGGTTTGTGCTGGGTTAGTATATGTAGCAACGTAGGCGCTCATATGTGTGGTAAGCACAGCGCTTAGCATCAGCACGATAGTCCAAGTAGTGAAGCCATAAAGGGTACCTAAATTCCGGTGGGGACAATATAATCGCCCTAAATAACCGGCTGTAAACCCTGCAATCAACATAGAAATAATAATACTAATCAAAACGCCAATAGAACCACTCAAAGCGAGCAGGCCAACTCTATTGGTGGTCATATTAACAATGGAAAGACCTATTGCAGCGCCCAAAAGCCCTAAGAGAAAACTAAGACCTATCCCAACAATGGCACCAGTAAAGATTGCTGTCCAAGAGATACGTCTGGCTGAGTAAAAGTTTCTGACATCCGGCGTTGTAGAAACAGTTTCGTTTTCGTTTGTCATGATTAATATCCTTATATTGCTCTAAGCTCCTAAATGGAAAAATATGTGGTGATCCCTTAATTTTGAAAGTTTAAAAAATTAGCCCATTAATGATAGCCTCGTATTTATACTAGTTTAACGATGGATTTCTTTCAAATCATTCAATCTAGGCTATCTTGAACTAAACTTCTAAACGTGCAGATATATCTTGTTCGTTAAACCCGTGCCCAACATGGCTCTTAATGGCAGCAGCCAAATCAATTAAACCAGCTCTCTCGAGTGATTGATAGAAAACTTTGGCAGGAGGCGTTTGGCCAAAATCAGCTTTATAAAAATGAGTGGTACCCGCCCTAGGTTTGGAGGCATACGCTATAAAACTAATAATGGTTTCAAAAGCATCATCCCACTGTTTCTCTTTATGATGCTCATTAAATTTCAGTATTAGTTTGTTTAACTCTCCTTCTTTTTGCTCGTTGTTACTGACCTGGAATTTCAAGCTATCGCATGCCTCTTTCATTGCGATGACTAACTGTTCGCAGGTTTCTTCATTGAGTTTTTCCCAAGTCAAAGCTTTATTTTCTATAAGCAATTTAAGTTTCTTAAAATCATTTAAACTAATGTGGACATCACCACTTCGCCCATCACAGTTGAGCAAGATAAAAGAGATGTTGAGCATTCTTAAAAGTGAAACAAAGTCGATAAATGCACTTCCCAACTCCCCTCTATCTCTTGTAAGTTTTAAAATTACGCTGTCTTCCTTTTCTTCAACACTCAAAGGCTCTGGGTTTTTTATAAACTCTTGAAGCCAAGATTTTGCTGCTTCAAAAGGCGGTGGCTCGACAGTTAAATTTGCTTCATGGTAATGTAAAGCAGCAAAATAACCAGGATTGGGCTCTACCATAGGCCGATACCTTTGCAAATGGCGATAGGCTTGAACCAGGCTTACTCCATAGGTTTCCATCATATAAAGAATTGCCAAAGTAGCACTTCGTGACATGCCCATTTGGCAATTGATTAAGACTCGTTTCTTAGCCTCCCTGGCTTGATTTATCTTCTTAAAAATCTCTTGGGAGCGGATTTCTTCAAGCAACTCTGGAAAATTTATGCCGTTGTCTTCGATTGCGATGGTATGATGGTTGCTATCCAATTGAATAAATTGGTTATTCTTTTTAAATTCTGAAAGATCAATAATTAAATCATATTTAGGATAACCTCCCTGCTTATCGTAATGGCCGTATAATGCGTAAACGCTCCCAATAAACAGATTCTCTAGAAATTCTTGCGCCCAGGCTGATTGTTTACTCACAAAATGCGTAACATTTAATCCCTCTTCTCCATACACAAATTCGGTATCGGTGAACTTTGACATCCCTAATGCACTAAAATTTTCGCTTGTCTGCCTGCTCAAAGGCCAGGGCGTTTTTTGGATAATTTCTTTCATTTTCGACCTTTTTTATTTTGACTATACAATGAGATGAAGAATTTTCTTAATTTTTTTGTATGGCTTTTTTTTAAATTGTTTTCAAATTTTCAATTTTTTGCTATAGTATTCATTTTTTGAACAAAATCATGAGAACTAAATTAACCTACACTCGAGAAGAACTTTTAGCCCTAGGGAATGCCCAGCATACTCCTCCAGCGGGACTACCAAGAATCAGAAATATCTACAACCCTACTCTATTTAGACCGGGAGCTTTCGCTTGTGCCCCTGCTAAACCTCTTGATTTTCATCATGATGCAGGTCCTGGTGATACAGCACCGATGATTTGCATAAGTTGATCTTAAAAATCTGAAAAAAGTATCACTCACTTCTATACTTATCAGTATTCAGTATAGGGATAATTATTAGATGAATCATATCATGGATAGGTTTATTCTAGTTTTGCTGCTCTCGGTATTGTTTATTACAACCTGGGCAGCAGATATTACTAAAACAGAAATTCAAGATCAGCAAAACGCTCAAGAATTGTGCATACAACAACGTGTTAATCAGTGCATTAATGCCTGTGAAAAATCGAAAGGCAATAATTGCACGCAAACATGTGAAGCAAACGCAAAAAATGAGTGTCGTCAAGCAGGAGAATAAGATCAGTAGATCGATCAATGTTGGAAATGGCACCAACAGCTGAATTAACCACCGCTTATCTATTCCTTGTTTCGGTACATTGTCCCGTGCAGGGTATCGTACCGAAAAGTGATTAATTTTAGTTAATTTATATGGAGTTGCTATTCGTCGGACTTAACGTATCGCTATACTTAGCTGGAACCTCCATCTCTTTTGGCTGATAAAATCGATGGTTACTCGTTAGGACATAGTCGGCCATCACAGGATACCGGCAATCAAACCTTCTTGCCATTTCCTCTTCATTGACTGCTTTTTCCTCAAGCTCTCGAGGAATTTGTTGTTCCTGAGAAATTATAAACTCTTTAAATTCGTCATCAATTAATCCAGCTCTTTTAATGCCTTCAAGTGCCATTGTAGGAGTCAAATTCTCAGCCCCGAATATCACTGCATAATTTTCAAATACACTGGAAGGCATTTTATCAAGCCCTAGATGATGAAGCTCGCAAACCCTGAATAGTTCTTCTTGATTTTCTTGTTTATAACTGAGAAAAGCAGAGTCCGTAGACCCATGTCGTTGAATTATGACTGCTTCAATAAGCGATCCTTCAGATCGTGGATGTTCGTAGATGCGTCTGTTGACAAGTTTCTGCATCTGTTTTTGAAATAAACTCTTTTCGTTCAATATAATGGATTCTTTAAAAGAGTTATCAATCAATCCACGTTCCTCAAAGGATACTAGTGTCGTTATGAGATTGCCAAAATAATATTCTTTGTTTTTCACCACATAGATAGCACTATCCTCTTCGAGAGGCTCAAATGATAGCTCATCAAGCTGTAATTTCACTTCAGATTGACGTAATTTAATATGAGGGTAAGAATAGCCAGAATACCCTGAATCATCAGGGACTATTATTTCTTCAATGATTGAATCAAGCTTCGTATTTTTGTAATGCCTTGGCATATTATATCCTATTTGTGAAATTGATAAATTTTCGAAAGTTTATTCTTTTTTTGACATCATTGTCAAATGATTATGCAATATCGCCAAGTTTAGCTATATCGATTGTCCCTTTGAATTTTCTGCCTCTAATTCGAATTCTTCGCTTGCGTTACCCTTAGAAAACATCCTTCCAAACCAACCAAACTTATGTGCAATCCCCGGAAAAATCTGTGTGCTTTTTTGAACACCCCAACCAAATATTGAGCTTATTTTATCAACTACACCATTTGTTAAGTCGGCAGTTACTTTCCCAACTGTAGACGCTAATAATAAGCCAGCAAGACTACTTCCTAAAAACGCACTCAAATAGATTGCGTTGTTGCCGGCATCTTCATTGGCATAGAATTCATACATCTGCATAAAAAGAGTAACAACTACAGATAAAACCCTAACGATCTGAAGCAAGTCAGCGATACTCTCATTCTTATTACGCGCTATAAGTTCTATCATTGCCAGAACATTTGTCACATTGAATACTTGTCCATTCATAAAACCATATAGTACTGATGACGAAGTAAGAGCGAGCGCATTGGCCGATAATGGACTAAGCTTCAGAAAATTCACGTTTTCTAAATAAGTTGAAAGCGCTTTTTCAACAGACCCACTTAAAAAACCCAAAAACATCGAATTAGCATATTTAGTGAATGAGTAAGGTGGAAAAGCATACAACATTGTGCACATCTCCCTATCCATAGGCCCGGGAAATATCGCATAAGGTTGATCACCACAGTATGTTGGCGTTGTACAATTATTATTAGTTGAACTCAATATACGGGTATATCCCATTACTGAGCAACCTAAGCCTTGAGGAGTGTCCATTAATCGATTTTTAAGGGTTTCTATTTCATGAGAGTGTAGGAAACCTAAAGAATGACCTATCTCATGGGCATAAACTCTTTGCTTTACTGTGCTGGGTAAACAGACCAAAACTTGGTTTAACAAATTGTCATTACCCGGAATGAAATTATAGTTTGTTATACCAGCCGCACCTTTAATATTATCACTTGCAACAAACGTAATTCCTGGCTGATCAGACTCTAGCTTAGGCACATAATTAAATTCAATTGTACTGCCACACGCTAGCCGCCAAAAGTCTAGGTTTTCTTGAACTTTTTCTCTACTGACTTGGGGCAGGGAACTCATCGTAATGTTAGGGAAGCTTACCTCCAACTCACTTTTTAATTCCTGAGACATTGAATGAATATCAAACGTGTAGTTTATTGTTGTTTTTGAAGTGTGCAGGGGCCTAGCCCATTTGCCAAAAACCATTGCTTTATATTCACTTAGCGAGAAGTAAGCGCATAACTCGTCGATTTTTTCTTTCAAAATTAGATCAACTACTGAATAAGAGAGTCGATATTCTAAACTAAGAGTATTAAGTAAATATTAGGTGATTAACCATGATTCAAAATTTTTTCTGTTTTCGATCACAACAGAAAAACAGCGGGTCGCTCTGCGGAGTTTAGCATATCAATAATGTTTTAGCGGAGCAGTTCAAGATTTCGATAAAATAACCAATTTCCTTCTAAACTAGCGATTACATCCTCTTCGAATGACTCTTTCATTTTTCTCTTTATCATTTTTTTCAAATTCAGAACCATCTAAATTGGTTGGTTTTGGCTTCACACAATTTTTATCTTCTCTTTCAACAGCGGACGGTTGTGGATTTAAATAGCTTTTTATTCCCATGCTCAATTTCCTTATGACAACCTTATTTAAAAGTATAGAACATCCTTTTGATAAGAAGAGTTCTCGCAGAGTAATAATGGCTCTCAAAAGGAAGGGGTTGGCGCAAGCTTTGTTCCCTCTTTTTCTGAGGAATTCAACATTGTTTGAGGGCAAGGCATGTCTTCTGGTTTCTTAAAAAACCCAAAGATAGCGCTAGTGGCTTTATAGGTTGCCCAAGCCACACTAGTCGACGTGACCACACCAGTAGTATGAAGTGCTGCTTCTTTAATAAGCGGTCTTAATCCATTGATCACACATTTTTCCTTTATTAATACTCTGATTTGAAAATCTTTTTTATTCTATCTCATTCAGGTCAATGAATAAACCGGATTGGGTTTTTATGTGTCCAAATGGACAAAATGAATCTTTTAGGGCTCAATTACTCCAAAGATGGAAGACTATGTGTAAAATATTCCCTTAATATTTTCTTAATATTTTCTTAACATTTCCCCGCTATATTCTGTGCCGAATTCGCATTAATAAGGCGGTAAGAATAATGAAAACAAGAGTCGATCAGAACCCCTCAACCAAATCAGAAAGCGCTTCTCAAAGCACACCAACCCCAAAATCCATGCCAACATCAGGCTACAAATTGAGCAAACCATTATGGGAAGCCCTTAACTTTTTATTCGTTACTGGAGTTACTTGCGGTGGGGTTGTAATTTTCCAAAGCCCTCTAAAAACCGTGCTTACTAATCTCACTATAGATGGCACTGTGCTCCCCAAATATCCACTTACATCAATTGGAACATTTGGATTTTTTCGTGCACTGTATGCTGGAACTTCCGCATCATTTGCAGGCTCTGCGGCAAGGACTGCTTATGTGACTGCAGCTAAAAACAATAAGCCAATCGAGGTTAAAGAAAGTACACCTCATGAAGAAAAATTATCGGGGCTTAACTTAAACAAAGCAGGTTATGTAATGTCCGCTGCGTTTGGTGATTATGTGGTAACTCAAATCCCAAAGTCCCTCTCACAATTAAGGAAAATACCCAATCTGTTGCCTTCAGGTTTCAAATGGTACACAAGGAATAATCTTTATCAGTTGTGGACCGGCGGTTTTCCGTCAGAATATTTCGCAGGCTTGGCCAATTTTGGAGCATTATGTGTTCTTGAAGAAGAACTAGCCAAAAGATTACCAATAGAAGACGAAAAAATACGGCATCTTCTATCAGGAGCATTAACTGGTGTAGGTGCTGGGGTTATCTCCTACCCTTTTGCGTTATTGAGAGATTATACCCTTGTGCATGCCAATGTAACTAACGGACAATTGAGGATTGACAGCACTGCTACAATACTCAAGAAATTAGCTGCAGCATACCTAGAAAATCCTAAAGAGGCAGGATTAGCCTTTTTAGCCAATGCTGCCAAGCAAGTACCTATTCGCGCCATTCTCACCGGAGGGGTTTTTTCGATTGTTGCAAGCGTTGGCGCAACATTAGGCAACGCCCCTCTCAGTAAAATCATTCCTGAACGATTTCACCCTTCGAAAACTAATCCACAAGGATTTTTTTATAATCGCAAAACAACTGGCGATGGTGAAACACCTTCTTCACAACAACAAGAAGTAGAATCTCCCTCTCCAACGCCGAAGCAGTAATCCCGTTTTGCACCTAGGGAATAGGTGCAAACAAGACCCGTATAAGCTTCTTGGTGGATTGGCATTCACTCATCCAAAGAAAGCCTGTAATTACTCTAAGGTTAGAATTATTTTCCCTTTAACTTTAGTATTTTCCAATAAATTATGGGCAGCAGCCGCTTCGCTTAATGGTAAGATATGAGCTATGCGAGATTTGATGCTATTTTTACTAAGTAATTGGTTAATTGCTTCTGCGTTCCCTACTAATTCATCATCACTTAAATTACTTATCGCAAATCCGTGAATACAGGCATCTTTAGTATATAAATCACCAACATCAATCAATGATTTTCGCCCCAACCCGGACATCAGAATATAACGTCCTTTGTAGGCTAACAATGGAAGAAAATGTTCAAAATCATGGACAAGGGTCGTATTCCAAAAAACATCGACACCTTTAGGTGCTAATTTTTTAAGCTCAATTGTAACATCAGTAGCTTTGTAATCAATGACGTGCTGAGCACCACTTTCATAACACCATTGAATATCTTGTTCGCCAGAGGCTGAAACAATAGCAGCGGCACCTAATGAGGATGCGATTTGACAAACTAAGGAGCCGACATTTCCCGCTCCACCGTTGATGAAAATGGTTTCTCCCCTTTTGAGCATCGCTTCTCTAAAAATTCCCACTACTGCAGTTAAGGCAGAGTGAAATGTTGCAATCGCTTCCAAGGGATTTGCATTTTTAGGGAGGTGAAAAACAGTCCTCTCATCCACAGCTAAATATTCTGCAAACGATCCTTGACGGCCATGAATACCTTGGCAGTTTGACCACACCTTATCTCCGGGTTTAAATTGAGTCACTTTCGGACCGATTTTCTCAACTACACCACAAAAGTCGCGTCCAATTATGTAAGGAAATTGAAGTGGAATAGCGTATTTACCTGAACGGATATAACAATCGACTGGATTGACAGCCACAAATTGTGTTTTGACTAATAACTCATTGTTTTTAATATCAGGAACAGGTAATGCTTCATACTTAATATAGTTTGAAGGCCCTGTTTTGGTAATAAATGCGGCTTTCATCCACTTTCTTTCCTTTCTGTCTTACGGTGAATCGTCCTATTAACTATAGTACATCGGAATTGAGATTTAAGTAGATATAGGGAAAGCTAAGATCACTACAAACCAACCTTTGATGGGTGGCGATTCTAAAAGCGCTGTAGCAATTGACAAAAATATGTGAGTGATTTTTAACCTTAGGAGTAAATATTTTTCTCGAATTGCTACATAGAAAATGATATCATTTTTACATTAAGCAAAAGTTAAGCATATTGATTATTTTTTAATCATTTTTATTAGTTTGTTAATGATAGTTCCACTCACATCAATAGCATTAGTTTTGTGCTCAATGGTATTGCATGTTACGACATGAGAAGCGCCTGCTTCCAATAAAATGGGATAAGCATCTTCAGCAAAAATAGCATGTACAGCAATACAATAAATCAATTCCATCTTTTGTTTTTTTAAATGTGCAGCTGCTGCAGCCATTGTTCTTGCTGTTGAAATAATGTCATCAACCAGCACAGGAGTAAATGATTCAAAATTTTCAATATGTGGGATTGAAACGTGTACGTCTTTATCCCCTCGCCTTCTCTTTTCTGCAATGAGATAGGGGGCTCTGGCTTGCTTTGCAATCTCTGACACCCATTGTTCACTTTCACTATCAGGCCCAATGAGAATTGGCTTTTTTACATGCATTTGAATCCATTTCGCGATATCACTTGTTGCATGCAAAACCAAAGTTGGCATGGCGTAGATTTCATTAAGGGATTTGTAGCGGTGTAAATGGGGATCAACCGTTATCAACCAATCCATATGTTCTGATAAAAGTGTCGCAAAATATTTTGAGGTTATTCCCTCACCTGATTGAAATTGCGTATCTTGACGTAGATAGGCAAGATAAGGCGCGATTAGGCCAATTTTTACAGCGCCCAATTCTCTTGCGGTACGGGCCCAAAATAATATAGGCAACAGTTTTTTATCCGGTTGGTTTAGACTTGCGACCATGATCAGTTCGCGGTTTTTAACATCTGAATTGATTTTTATGTACCATTCTTCATCAGGGAAACGGCGCAATATCATCTCGCCTGACTCAGCATCAAGCTCTTCTATTATTCTTTTGCCTATGACGGATGATTCAACTAGAAAAAAAACGATGGGTTTCAATCTGTCCCTCCGAGAATAATAACGTGTTTCCTAATGAAAGAATCCATTAACTCAATTTTTTCACTTAAGTTTTTCTGATTGTAAGTAAAAAGGAACAACACATTTCCAACCAAACCGTTTTTCCACTTTCTCCTTAAAAGCTACTGAACTTTGAGCCTGACCGTGGGTAATGAAAATTTTTTTAGGGGGTCGCTTAAAATTGGCTAACCATTCCAACATTTCTTGGTAATCGGCATGAGCAGAAATACTGCTTATCACTTCGACTTGAGCATGAATAGGAATCATTTGTCCATGAATTTTCAGTTCACGCTCACCTTGTAATAATCGTGCTCCCCGCGTACCTCCGGCCTGATAACCAGTAAGAATAATCGTATTTCGATAATCGGGGGCAAAAACTTTTAAATGGTGCAAAATGCGCCCCCCTTCAAGCATTCCACTTGCAGAAATAATTATTTGCACTCCTTTTTGATAATCAATTTGCTTAGACTCTTCTGGTGTATTCACATAAGTAGCGACCGAACAGAGCCCTTTGCATTGCTCTACATTTAGTCGATGATCTTCTCTAAAAGCATACAAAATCCGAGTCGCATCAATTGCCATGGGGCTATCTAAAAACACAGGAATATCCGGAATTTCCCCCCTCTTTTTAAGCAAATAGATGTAATAGAGAAGCGATTGTGCTCGGCCTACCGCAAAGGCAGGTATAATGATCGATCCGCTTCGTTTGATAGTTTGGTTAATAATGCTGCTAAGTTGTCGAAGTGGATCAGTCGGCTCGTGTAAGCGATCACCATAAGTTGATTCCATAACTAAATAATCGGTTTCCTCGATTGCCGTAGGTGCCCGCATAACAAGATCATGTAGACGACCAATATCACCTGAAAATAAAATCGAGATTCCCTTACCTTTTATTTTGACAAATGAAGCGCCAATAATATGGCCGGCACGATAAAATTCGAATGTGACCTGGTTTGTAAGCGGATACGTGATTCCAAAATCAACCTCTTCAAATTGCAATAAAGCCTTTCTTGCGTCTGCTTCTGTATAGAGAGGCAAAGCGGGCTTATGTTTGGAAAAGCCTTGTTTATTGGCAAACTTAGCGTCTGCTTCCTGTAGGTGGCCACTGTCTGGAAGTAAGATTGAGGATAGCGCTCTTGTGCCTGGTGAGGCATAAATGGGGCCTTTAAATCCATTTTTTACTAATAATGGCAAATAACCTGAGTGATCAATGTGAGCGTGAGTTAGGATTACAGCGTCAATATCCGCAGGATTAATAGGAAATTTATCCCAGTTCCGTAAACGCAACTCTTTATAGCCTTGGAACAGGCCACAATCAATCAAAATGATCTTAGAGTCCAGTTCCAATAGATACTTCGATCCTGTTACTGTCTGTGTCGCACCAAGAAATGTCAGTTGCATTGACTCTCCATTTATTTGTTATTTCTTAATCCTATAATCGAAGATGAGCTGTATCTCCCGTAATTTATTAAAACAGGTCGGAATAAAACCCATTTTTCAATGCCAAAATAAAACTATAAAAGTTTTTAGCGCTAATTGAAATTGTTAGTGCGCTCTATCTCTAACCAAGCTAACGTTTAGGATGATGCAATTAATGATTCTGTAGCATTATTGTGATGATATTCATCGAATTGCTTGGCCTTAGACAAATTATACAGAGCAGCAAAGATTAAGATGACAGCTGCTAGAGCCAAGATAGACGCAGTCACTGGCTCTAGAAGAAATAAAGATATGCTTAATAAGCCCACTACACCCCCAGCAATAAATTCAACAGCAGCTTTTCTATTATAACGGTCTTTAGCAGACTCAAAAGAAAATAGTGTTGGCTGATAAGAAGGCGAGATAAAAGAAGATTTAAACTGTCTCAACATTTGAGCAGAATCTGATAATACATCGCCGAGAGCCCATTTTTGCCTTTGTTTAGATAAATTAAACTGATTCACAGTTCGAGCAGTTTCGAATTCTGAATCCTGTTTAAAAACCCACTCACGAAATCTGACATCTTGGGCTAATAATTCTTTTATAAAAATATCAAACTGCTCAGCGACTAGTCTAAGCTCATCAAAATCCTCCACGAGTTTATTTGGCCCAGACTCACCGAAATAACAATACGTGCTAATTGCATAAACAGGCATACTTTTGTAATAAGGAACAGATTCCGGCTCTTGAAATTGCAAAGGTTTTACGGCTGAAAAGTTTATTTTACAATCTGGGTATTGAAATGAATTCAATAAAGGCAATAATTGGTTAATATCAATATCATTTGACTCTACGACAATATATAAATCTCGCATGATAGTTATCCCGAAGCTTAGAGAAATTTCTTACGACTCTATGGATGAATCGTATAAACAATCAAAAAGGAATGAATGCTAGCACCAAGCGCTTTTTAGTGCAAATTTCTTCCAATCGTCCCTAATTCTTAATCAATTTGTCTTGTTTTCTTTTTGTCTCTAGCAAAATAAAAGCTAAAATCATAAACCTATCGTAGCCAAACAAGCTAAGGAAAAAAAGCCTAAATGGAAACCAAACAATTGAGTTATACATCCAGCAATGATGTTACCGAGCGATGAGCCAACACCCACGCTTAACCCTAGAACACCTACTAAAAAATTGAATCTTCCTGTCCCGGTTGCTAAATCGGAAACTATAACCAGCGCAATTGCACCAAAGATACCAGAGCTAATACCATCTAACAATTGGAGCCATAAAAGATGATATGAATTCTCTGTGATTGAGAATTAAGGAGGCTTGAAGAATTAAAATAGAAAAGGCAAATAAAAAATAGGCTTCGACCTAGGTTATTGATAATAAATCCCGACGAGTATGCGACTGTCATCATCACGATTTGTGCCAGGACAATGCAACTTGCCATAAAAATAGAAACTTTCCTAAAGAAAATAAGCAAATATCAGAATAGTTATCAAAGTTAACGGCAAACCCAGTTTGATAAACTCTAAAAATCCAAATCCTCTAACCCCTCTTTTTTCACTATTTTGAATAATGATGATGTTACTTGCAGCGCCTAATATCGATAAATTACCAGCGAGTGTACTGCCTACTGCTAAAGCCAAGAGATGGGAGTGTGGCAAATGATGATGCAGGAGTAAAGGTAAGTACAAAGCCACTAGGGGAACATTAGAAATAAATTGACTAAGAATGGTACTTATTGCCAAAACAACGGGGATCTGAGTGACAGTAATATGAAAATGATTTATGTTAGCTTGAAAAAATCCGCTCTCCCAAACCGCCTGCATAAGCACAAAAGTACTTGCGAAGAAAATCAATGTTCCCCAATCAAGCTTCTTAATGAAATTCCACCGCTGCTTACTTAGCAGGAGAGGCAAAGCAGCGATAAGGGCAATGTAGCTAAAATTAATTCGCACGACGGTTTGGATACAATCCATAATGATTTTCGCACCGACCAAAACAACCATTATCGCCAAACTTATTTTAACGAGGATGACTACCTGATAATTATTAATCGGTAAAGGAATAGGCTTTTCAATAGGCTCGTTTAGCATGGTTTTAAACTTAAAATAAATAAGTAAATAAGTCACAACTAGGCTAAGCAATGTTGGGATGAGCAAAGAGTAAACAAAATCAAAAAAAGGAGAAACGATTTCCCCTTTTACTGCAATCAATAAATTTTGCGGATTCCCTATTGGGCTGAGGGTGCTTCCAACGGTAATTGAGAAAGCCAACCCAAATAACAAAGGCTTGATTAAACCCCTATGTGATTTGCACAACTGTAATAGAATCGGTGTACCAATAATTGCAATCGTATCATTCATTAATAGCGCTGCACTTAATCCGAGGATAAAGACAATGATTGCTAGCGCTTGTTTTCCTGTCCGTGCGCGGCGAAAAATCTTGTCAGTTAGATGTTCCAAATAACCACAATCCTCTGCAGCCTGGCAAATTAAAAAAACACCAAAAAGATAAAACATCACCTCAGGCTCAATCGCTTTGAGGGCACTTAACCCTGTGATTTGTTGGAGTAATAAGGCTGCAACCGCACCGATAGCCATAATCACCCAGATGGGAATAGCAACTCTAATTACTCTTCGAAAAGCAATAGCAAATAGCACAATTAAAAGAATGACAACTGCGATGGGCATCCCTTGTATCCTTATTCACTCCACCGTTGTTCCGTTCATTTACTTACGGCTTAGATGAGTCTGGAATTTTATTTATTATTTGATGGTTGACTTTGTTTATCAAGCTTCCATTTGAGCAACACCACAAGATCCATACCTTCTTAGCGGTGTTCACGGATATAATTGAGGGATTCGTTTAACAATTGGCCTACGTACTGGATTATTTTAGAGTGGGCACGATTCTTGTGGCAGTACCAACATAATTTTATTTTTTCCGAGTAATCGTTTATTTCTAATTTCAACAACTCCGGATCGAAATATTGTTTTGGCAAAACACTCCAACCCAATCCTGTTTTTACCAATTTTTTGATTGCGTCTAAAGAAAATAGCTCATGATCCACTAGAAGTGGTAATTCTCGCTTAGAGAAAATACGCTCTATATTATCACGAATAGAAAACCCTCGTTCAGTTAAGATACATGGGTATTGGGAAAGCTTTGCTAGATCAATGCATTTTTCTTTAGCTAATTCATGTCTAGGCGATATAGCTACCATCACGTCCTCTTCATCAAGCTGATTTGATAGAATAGCGCTGTCAATCACTAAATCTTCAGTAGTTAAAGCCAGATCCACAAGTCCGTTTTGAAGCGCAGGTATCAGCTCTTGTTTCGGCATCTGTTTAATATGAAAATTAGGAAAATTAATTTGATTTGCAACCAAGTAATCAATGAATAAGGGCAAAAATTGTAACGATGGAAACGTGGAGGTACCGATAAAAACCGGTATTTCTGCGATATCGGGATTTTTTAAATTATCTGCAGCGTTATACATAGTATGTAAAAGAGACCGGGCATACGGTATGAGCAGTTGTCCTTCCATGGTAGGGAAGATCATTCCCCCTCTCGTTTCAAATAATTTAACTTTAAATTCGTTTTCCAAATTATTGATGCGTTTGCTAACAGCCGATTGTGTAACACACAAACGTTTTGCCGCAAGTGAAAAGGAGCGGTATTCATAAACCATTAAAAATGATTTTAATTCATTACTATTCATCTAGTTATTCGAGTTATCCAGTAATCCTTGTCTTTATTAGCATAGTCGTAAACCGCAGCAGTTCAAGTTTTACTTAAACAAAATCAAAAATATCTGAGATTGAGATTTCGCTTTAATAGGGTTATAACAATACCTGGCTTCTACTTAAATCTGGACGCTCTAACCAACTATTAAACTCATCGATTAATGCATCAAATTTGCCCCCGCCCTTGAGGTATGTTTTACCAAACTCATTTTCTGTAATCTTATTTAGGCTCTTGATATCATGTAGCAATTTTTTTGCGTCACCTACTGTCTTAACATCATCAGAATCAATAAGCTTTTGTAACAATCGGGCATTTTTAACCTTTTCTTCTGTTAAACCTTGCTTATTGTGGAACAACCAGAATCCCCCGGTACTGCGTGATTGAATGTAATCATCGAGCTCAGCTTTGATTCTGCCCCGAATCTCTGCATCTAATGGGGTTTTATTTTCTGGGTTAGAATCAATATCCATTTCAAACTCGAAATCAGCTGTCGAGGTATTTTCGGTTACATAAAGGGTTGATACTTGTAAATCTTCATGCTCACCATTTAGGGTTTCTTTCACTGCATCAAGGTTTTCTTTTTTATCGTCGAAGACAAAAATATCACTCACCCAATCCGGTTTTTTCATAAGGAAGTGCTCAAACATGAGCGTTTTTGGGGATGCTGTACCGCGCTTTAAAGAGATTATATCAAGCGCGAGCTTGCAATTAATCGAATCTTCTGCATCTTGTCTTTGATAAGACTCTCGCGTAGCAATTTCTTCATAAGCTCTCCCTAAATCTGGCGATTCGGATGGATTTTCAAGCAAAGCTTTTAAGACTGGTAAATCATTCAATAATTCATCGATTTTATCTGTGTTACGCCCATTTGGAATGTCAATATTTTTGCTAACAAAGAGATGGTTTAATTGTTCTATTTCCTTTCTTATACCCCACGTATAATCAGAGGGTGTAATCACACCATGAACACGGAATCCCTGGCTGGTTAATTGCTCTATTAATTGCTTTCTATTCTGTAATTGTCTTTCATCAAAATACATATCCGTAAAAAGATAAACATCCCAAATCCCCTTTTTCATCAACGCATCGAGTAAATTCTGATTAAGCTGCTCCTGATTTTTAGTTTTATCTCTAATAATCAAAGTTCCGTCCACATCGAGTAAAGCGACTGGACGTTTTTCTTGATGTGGCGATAAAACAGAAGGCTCCGATTTAACTTCCCCTATAATTTTAGGATAAGAAGCAGCAAATTCATCCTGAACCCACTCCTTTGTAAAATCTTCGTACAATATACCTGCGGTTGAAGTAGATGGAGGATAATTAATTTTTATTATTCCATCTATTTCGATGAGTTTTCGAAATTCGCTTCTGATCTTACTTATCGTAAAATTGTTATCATAAGGCTTTGATAAAATGTATTCTAAAGATCCAATAACTGAATATACATCCTCTCTACCTGCATTTGCAGCTTTTAATTTCTCTATCCACTCTTTTAAGTTTGCGTAATCCATTTTCTTCATCCAAAAAGGCTTACCTTTTATGATTTTAGAAAATTATCCTTAAGGAAATATGATTCTTGAATTTTTGACATTTAGTTAATTCAGCTACTTTGAGTGAATTCATTAAAATTAGGACACTTATATTTTTCTACTTCACTCATCAATACTATATTAATAATGAAGATTCATATTTAAAAAAATTACAGGTTAAACTATGTCAAAGCACGCGAGTAAACCTCAGCCTTACAAACTTGAAGAACAAGGAAGAATTGATGCCTTGCAATCACTTAAGATTATGGACACAGCGCCAGAAGAAAGTTATGACAGGCTCGTGCGTCTTGCAATTGATTTGTTTCAGATTCCTATTTGTTATATTGCCTTTCTTGACGAAAAAAGACAGTGGTTTAAATCAAAATATGGTTTAAAACAAAAACAAACCCCAAGAAACATTGCTTTTTGCAATGAAACCATCAAAAAAACTGAACCGCTCATTATTACTGACACCTATCTTGATAAACGATTTGCTAATAGCCCCCTTGTGCAACACGAGCCTTTTATCCGATTTTATGCTGGCGTTCCTTTAACTGATCCACAAGGTTATAACGTTGGAACTTTTTGTCTCGCAGACACTTCCCCTAAAGAACTGAGTGAGAAACAAATTGACCTACTACTGAATTTGGCAAACATCGCCAAAGATCAGTTAAGCTTACGAAAAGCAAATTCTTTGTTACAAAAAATAAAAAAACAACTTGAACTACGAAACCGGTTTATTCGGAAGGTGTTTAGTTTTTACATGTCCGATGATGTTGTTAAAACTATTCTTGAATCCCGCGAACATCAGAAATTGGGGGGGCATGAAAGTAAAATAACAGTTATGTTCAGTGATTTGAGAAACTTTACCCCCTTATCTGAGGCAATTCCTGGAGAAAAACTGGTTTCCATCTTGAATACTTATTTTACCCGAATGGTTCGGGTAATAGAGAAATATCAAGGAACAATTGATGCCTTTATTGGGGATGCCATCATGATTATTTTTGGCGCCCCGCATTCCTCAGGCAATGACTCTCTGCGTGCTGTAACTTGTGCTTTAGAAATGCAGCGCGAATTAAAAAAACTCAATTATTCTCATAAAAAACTTAATTTGCCTCATTTGGAAATGGGGATTGGGATTAATACAGGAGTTGCGGTCGTTGGCAATATTGGTTCAAAAAAACGCATGCAATATAGCGCTATAGGCTCTCCGGTCAATTTATCGTCTCGTATTCAAGAGCTTAGTCTCGGTGGCCAGATATTGATTTCTGAATCGACATACAAAGAAGTAGCTAACGAGATTGAAATCAATGGTCATCTGCGTGTAAAAGTGAAAGGGATTGATACACCAATCACTATATTTGATGTGAGCAGACTAGTATCTACTTAAAAAGGCTTCACTTTAGTGGCTGCTAATTACTAGCAGCTCCAAGAAACCGCGATGCTCGCTGAATACACTTATAAAAGAGTCCTAATAATGGATGCAAAACCACATTTATCGCCCTCCATAGTAACAGCATTTTCAGCCGCTATTTTATTTGGGGCAAGCATCCCATTTGCTAAGGAATTTCTCGGGAATATTCCACCCGTTTTATTAGCCGGTTTGTTATATTTAGGAAGCGGCCTAGGTTTGCTGCTGTTTCGATTAATTAAAGACAGGGGTTGGCAACCCTCTGGATTACTTAAAAAAGAATGGTTATGGTTGTTATGTGTTATTGGATTTGGTGGCGTTCTAGGCCCAGTTCTATTGATGTTAGGTTTGACACAAACCAATGCAGCGACAGCTTCGTTGCTTCTTAACTTGGAGGCAGTACTGACTGTATTGTTAGCTTGGGTCTTATTCAAAGAAAGCACAGACAGACGTATTATATTCGGCATGTTGCTTATTGTGATTGGCAGCATTCTTTTGACTTGGTCTAATCAAATAAGTCAACCCCAATGGATGGGGACTATTGCTATCGCATTAGCTTGTTTGTGTTGGGCGATTGATAATAACCTGACAAGAAGTATCTCTACAGCTGACCCTTTGTTTATTGCAAGCACCAAAGGATTAGTTGCGGGTATAACGAACATCAGCCTTGCTTTTATGCTGCACTTGTCAATACCCAATTGGACACAGATCAGTTATGCCTTAATGATCGGTCTTTTGGGTTATGGCATCAGTTTGGTTTTATTCGTATTAGCTTTAAAGAATTTAGGGACAGCAAGAACCGGTGCTTATTTCTCAACGGCTCCATTCATTGGGGCAGCGATAGCCATTTTATTTTTTGGGGGTACCACGTCTACCCTGTTTTGGATTGCAACTTTATTAATGGCTATAGGCGTTTGGATACATTTAACTGAAAGCCATGAGCATAGACATACTCATGAATATTTATTTCATTATCACAGCCATGTTCACGACGAACACCATCAGCACAAGCATGATTTTCCTTGGGATGGTATGGAACCCCATGCTCATCCTCATGAACATAAATCGATGATCCACACTCACCGGCATTATCCTGATATTCATCATAGGCATAAACATAAAAAATAAGCGGGCTCCATGTGCTGCTACTGTTCAGAACGGAATGCTTAAGGCAGTTTACGCTCCTTTTATTTAATAGAATAAAGCCAGCATCTTGTATTCAATCCCGTTAAAATCTATCGTATAGGCGATAGCCACTATCTCTAGTGCGGTATTTATTTAACTATTTATGGTAAATACCAATGAGTAATACTTAAAAAACCGAAGGAATATTATTATGTCTTGGAAACAAACAATTACAGTAAGCCAACTCCAACAAAAAGGTCGCCACTATGAAACAATTGATGGCCATAAAATTTTATTGATCTGGAATAATAACTCAGTCCACGCCATTGCCTCTCAATGCCCACATTTTAAATTACCTTTGACTAAAGCCATGATTACGGATGAAAACACTATAGTATGCCCTTTTCATAAAAGTGCTTTTAATCTTGATACAGGTAAACCCGAATGCTGGTCACCTTGGCCACCTGCAGTGGGTACAGTATTAGGTAAAATGAGTAAACCTAAAAACCTTAGGATATATCCTGTACGTATCGACGATGATATGATTATTGTTGATATTACCTGAGAAAAAAGCCCCAAGGTCTAACGCACGCTTACTAATTTTCTTGCTACATGAAAATAATAAAAAAATTACAGGCTGTCATTACCAACCTATTGTGCCGTAATTGGTAATATCCTCCTGCAATTGGTAATTAAAACAAGAAAGAAAATCCTGCTGCAAATTTGCAGGTAATACCCCATTTTCAAGGTTTATTCCGGCAGGATTGATTTGAATCAGACTTTTTTTAGCGCTCTGATTTGTATTAGCTGGAACTATTATCATTTGCAGGTTCATATTTATCCCTTTTATTATTTCGGTTGCTATAAAAGGCAAAAGGCAATTTTTCGAAGGTTCGCCTGCTGCTAATTGTTCCAGCAACTGTTCAGGTATAATTATGTTACCTTGTATAGGCCGTCCAGTATTGAGGTTAAACTCGGCTTGAACCACGCCTGTAGTGTACTGCACCTGAATTGGGGCAATGGTTAGTTGTTGACTATTTCCCTGCAAAATTGCCTCAAATTGAGCTGGTAATTTCTGCGCACTAATTCCTACTATAGATTCTAGGGCCTTGGGATTATTAAATGCCCCCTTTATTTGGCCATTCAAGTTCTGTTGTTTATATTGAGAATTCACAACGATTTGATTATTAGCAATAGTTAATTTTCCCGCAAAATCAAATAGCCCTTTCTCAAAACGGAGTGTTGCGGATCCTTGCATGAGTTGATCTTTATACGCACTATTCACAGCAATTTGAAATTGCCTATTATCAGAAGAGAGTTGGTCGATTTTAATGGTGCCGATATGGATGGGAGCCGCCTTAGATGAATAAATAATATTTAAATCTTTTAAATCAATCACATCAACTCTTAAATTGGTACCCTTTATAGGTGATTGGTTTGCGGGATTTTTCTCTTGTGAAGGAATAGTCATATTCTCATTTTGATGTTTTTCATCAGCTTTTGGGAAATTTGGTAAATTTAAGAAAATTTTATCAACATGAATACTATAAATATGCAATTTCTTTTTAAAGAGATCTATCAGTGAAAAGTCAAGGAAGGCTTTGTTTACACTAAGTGCGGTTTTCCCCTGATATTTATAATTTAGATCATTGACAGTAATTTTAGGGTATGGAAAAGCTCTAACATCCAGAATAAAATAGAGGTTGGTCGCATTGGAGTTTGTAGGTTTACTTAACATCGATTGTACAAGACGGTTTGCAACAAGATTCACTACGAAATTAATTAATAAAACCAGGAGGACAATGATTCCAATACAGATAGTAAGGATTTTAAATAGCCGCGAGCTAGTTTCTACTTTCATGATTAATCGCTAATTTTATCCTGAATTTAGATTCTGATTCCTTGGTCAATATTGCATTGTTTGCACTCTGAAATATCGCTATTATAATACTAGACTATCCCGCCTTTTCTGCCTCCCTGATCTGATGAATATTTAAAAAATTACTTCAAATAATTCGATAGGTTATAATTTTATTATTACAAGGCTTTCACTATGCTAGTAGAACAATCCCTTTCAGCTCAACGTATTATTGATTGCCTTCATGCTCATTACGGCATAAAAATTATTAAGTTTACGATTATTCCTTTGGGTGCAGATAGCAACGCATCTGTATATAAAGCAATAGGACAAGATAACTCATCTTATTTTGTAAAGCTAAAATGTGGCCACCATCACGATATTGGTATCACCCTATTGCAACTATTGCATGAAGTTGGAATTAAACAGATTATCCCTCCAATTAAAACCATGCAGGGGCATCTAACTCAAAGTATTGGTGACTTTACTCTTATTTTGTATCCATTCATCGAAGGAAAAAATGGTTTTACTCGTGCTTTAACAGATGAGCAATGGCTAACACTCGGTAAAACTCTAAAGCAGGTTCATGAAATTAATGTGCCTCCATCAATCAAGCAGCGGCTCAGGCAAGAAACCTTTTCATCAAAATGGCGACAAATTGTTCGCACCCTTTACACTCACGTTGAAGCTACTGCAAATGGAGACAAGGTAGCTCTGAAATTGCTGGCTTTTATGCGAAAAAATATAATGATAATCCGGCGGTTGGTAGATCGAGCAGAACAGTTAGCTCAGATTCTTCAAAACGAATCGCCCCAATTTGTGCTGTGCCATTCGGATATTCATGGTGGCAATATACTGATAAATAATGATAATACTATTTATATCGTGGATTGGGATGATCCTATCATTGCACCCAAAGAACGCGACCTCATGTTTATCGGCGGCGGTGTCGCTAATGTTTGGAATAAACCACATGAGGAGGCCCTTTTCTACAAAGGCTACGGAAAGATTGAAGTAAATAGAACAATTTTAGCTTATTACCGGCATGAACGAATCGTTGAAGATATAGCAGAATATGGACAAAATTTACTTTTAACAACAGCAGGAGGTGAAAATAGGTCAGAAATGTATAACCATTTTTTAGCTATGTTTAAACCTAGGGGTGTAGTAGATATAGCATTCAAAACGGATGAAAGCCTCAGATTGGAATTGTAAAGCTCCTTAATTAAACCGATACAGTTTCCCCCAATTTGTCCTCGAGTCGTGATTTATTTTTTATTGTCTCAACCATCTCTATGTTTAAGTAACACATTCTATCGCTACTGCTAACTCATTGACATTCTTCAATAATTAAGAGAAAGTTTTTTATTGAATAATAAAAACTCCATTTTATGACGAATTTAAATTATCAGGCTCTGTTGATATCTTTTTCCCTATTCTTTAGTTCATCAGGCTTTGCCGGGGGTAATAGTTTTCCATTGCCCGCACGTTTACTGGGCGATGGTACTGCTGGAACCACTGCAGGAACCCGCGGTGACTTAATGGTGCCGTTATTTGGTAGCGAACGCGGGATAATCTATGGCGATTTGCAGGGAAAATATTATCGTCATGATAGCTGGTTTAGCGGGATTGCGGGTGGTTTGCGCCAAACTTTTGGCCCGTATATTTTAGGGGGTTATCTATTCGCCGATCGCAGTGAGTCAACCAGTAACAAACATTTCTGGTCGTTAAACCCTGGTATTGAAGCGATGAGTGCCCAATTGGATGGGCATCTAAATGGCTATTTTCCGATAGGTTCCCGCAGCAAAACCTTTCGCAGCGCCTGGGCCGATGAACTCGGTGATTACCGCTTTGTTAGTTTTTCAGGACATAAACAGTTTGATCATATTTTGGTAGATACAGAAACGGCAGGCCGAGGAGTTGATGCCGAGGTAGGTTATCGTATTCAATCCTTTAACAATTTAAGACTAGCCTTAGGTGGTTATTATTTTAACTTTCACGACATGAAGGATATGCGCGGTATCATTGGAACAATCGAATACCCGTTCAATGATCGAATTACCGTTTTAGCCCAAGATTCTTACGATAATTTGCACAACAATACCTTTATGTTAACCGTACGATTACGCTTTGGCGCGATTAATCCAAGCGAAGGACGCATGCTTGAATCTATCCGTCGTAATTTGAGCACGCTGGATAGTGGTACAGCCATTCCAACCGAACGGGGATGGGTTGATAATGGCTCGAATCTTGTTGAGAAAGACCATATCTGGTTTTTTAAACCGGGTGGAGAAACTTTTAATGCTGCCGAAGGTTTAAATAATTGCACAGCGGAGAAACCTTGTACAAATACAGAGATAACGCAGTCTGAAGTTGACACAATTAGTTCTTTAGACCCTATTGATACCTTTGATTTAGCGACCGGTTATTATTTATTAGATACATCAGACACTGAGCGAATTCGTTTGAATCCTGGCCAATCGCTTGACGGCAGAACATTTGATTTTAAAAAACCAGCATTTGGGAATGAAAGACCAATAGCTGTGGGTGGTATCGATGCATTTGGTAGTAATATAAGTAATATAATCCTGGTTAATCAAATCGGTTATTCTGCCTTAGCTTTTTCTCAAGAAAATATACCGCAGACGGTTACCTCCCAGCGAATTGGTATGACGTTAAGCGGAAATAATTCGCTTGTGAATTCCACCATAGGTACACCGAACGATCTGAATGGTTATAGTACTGGGGTTAGAATCAACAATGCCACCTCTGCATTAATTATTGGGAGTGAAATTAATGCCAGCGGAGTGAATGTCCCGGTAAGAGGGGTGGATTCACGAAATGCAGTTTTAGATATTCGTAATTCAATAATTAATGTAAGGGCACATACCCCAGGTGATAATAGTAGAACTACTGGTATAGGTGTTGAACTCACACAAAGGAGTAGGTTTACTTCACAAAACGTGAATTATAATGTTAGCGTAACTTCCCCTGGGCGAGGACTATTGGTAGCGGAAGGTATTGACGCGCGAGATCAAAGTACAATGAATGTGGTTGGAAACATTTTCAACATTAGTGCTTTGTCCCCAGGAAATAGTGATCCTACAGCAGCAATTGGTATTATTAACGCAACTTTTGTTCGATCTGGCGCTAATTTAGATAGCTTTTCTCAGGTAATTAATAATTTGTTCTTAATATCTGCAACAGGAAGAAATGCGAGAGTCGATCGAATCATTAACTCTGCAGGATCTATCGGATTAGTTGAAAATGAGAATTACTTCCTCTTCCCGCAAAGAAGTTAAGGTTTTTTGTATTGGGAGTATTGTTGTAAATAACAATGCCCACAACAACCAAAAAAGAAGAGTAAAGAACAACATATGAGAAACTTACTGGGTACCTAGGAAAAAAATTTCGAAACAATGTAGAGATAACGGTAAGAATGTTAGGAACATAGCTCATTTTGGCTTTCTAAAACTCCATTTGCTGCATTAATGGCTCTTTCTCAAAAACGGGGGCACTTTAATCGAGTTAGTATAGACTAACCCTTTGATTTGACGGTCAAAAGGAGATTAAAGTGCCGAAGAATGATCTTATCCTAAATTTACCTGGATTTACCATC
>Ga0272446_1000090_pt1 | contig 120414 bp, 102 predicted proteins | sample YNPCB0061_FD_194587 | JGI IMG/M metagenome (GOLD analysis project Ga0272446, IMG submission 194587) | Hot spring microbial mat communities from Yellowstone National Park, WY, United States - YNP-CB-006-1 | ecosystem: Environmental > Aquatic > Thermal springs > Hot (42-90C) > Sediment | place...
TCGCCAGCGAGGCATAGCGGCTGTTGTGCGTTACAATCACAAACGATGTCTTGCGCTCGCGCACAAGCGTGGCGAGCAACTCATAAAGTTTATCGCTATTTTGTGAATCCAAATTGCCTGATGGTTCATCGGCAAGCACGATGTCGGGATTATTCACCAACGCCCGCGCCACCGCCACACGCTGCGCTTCGCCGCCTGAAAGCTCCGACGGTAAATGATGCAATCGGTCTTGCAATCCGACGCTGACAAGCAACGGCTCTGCGCGCTGTTGCGCGGCTTTGAAATCACCGGTCAAAATAAAATTCGGCATCGCGGCGTTTTCGAGCGCAGTGAAATCTTCCAAAAGATGGTGAAATTGAAAGACAAAGCCGAGCCGCTTGTTCCGAAACACGGCGAGTTTCTCATCGGAAAGTTGAAAGGCATGATTGGAAAAAATTTTATCGCCGCGAAAAAAAATTTCTCCGGAATCGGGCGTGTCGAGCGTGCCGAGCGCATTGAGCAAGGTTGTTTTCCCACTTCCCGACGCGCCGACAATGGTAACAAGTTCGTTTTCATACACCGAAAGCGAGACGCCGTGCAAAATCTCGATGCGCTCGCGCCCCTTCGGCGAGTAAGATTTGTAAAGCTCGACGGCGCGTAAAATCTCGACAGCGGCGGTCAAAGTTCTTTAACCTCCTCTTCGACAGCGGCGCGCTCGGCTGATTGATCAACGATGGCTTCACGCGGTTCCAAGAAGCGTTTTTTGAAAACAGCGATAAGAAACGCCGATAGCGGCACAGCCAGCAAGACGCCGAGAAATCCGAAAAAATATCCGAAGAGAAAAATTGCCAAGAACAAGACAATCGGGTTGAGCTTGACTTTCTCGCCAATAATTTTTGGAACGAGAATGAAGTTTTCAACCAAATGCCCCGCCGCGTAAATGAGCGCGATGAGAAAAAGCGTCGTTGGCACGTTCTCGCCGAAAAGCGCAACAATGGCGCTGACGGCAAACGCAATGATGCCGCCAATGTAGGGAATGAACGACATCACGCCATAGACAATGCCGACGAGCAACGAATAGCGCAGTCCGATGAGCGAAAAGGAAATCGAGTAAAGCGTGATGAGAATGAACATCACGATAAGCTGTCCGCGCAAGTATTGCCGCACGATGTCGCTACCAAGTATGGCGTATTCACGGAATGTTTCTCGATAAGTTCGCGGCACGAGGTCTTGCACGGTTGATTGAATAATCGGAAAGTCGGTCAAAAAATAATACGATAAAAACGGCACGAGAATAATATCGATGAGCGCAGAAAGAAGTTGCGGAATGCTCCCTGCCACTGCCCCGAGCGCGTCTGCCGTAATCGAGCCGATGTCGGTTGTTCTCGACCGAAGCCACTCCAAGAGCGACTGCTCTGCGGCGCGCAAATCCAAGCCGAGTTGTTTGGCGAGCGGGCTTGTCATGAGCTCATTGAAAAGCGTTTCCGTTTGCGCAGGCAGCATCGACAGCGCGCGGGTGAGCGCAGAAATCTGGTCTGAAATGAGCGGCGTAATGAACACCACCGCTAAAATCAACCCGCCGACGCCGAAGAGCGTGATGAGCAGCGCGGCAGCCGGGCGCGTCAGTCGCCAACGAATCAATCGCTCGACGAGCGGCTCGAACAAATACGCTAACACAAAGCCGATGATGAACGGCGCAAGCAGTCCAGATAAGACTTTCGCAAACCAAACGACGAACAGCACAGCGGTTATCCAAAGCAATCGATTCGCGTAGAAATTGTCCCGAATCGGATAGAGCAGAAACACAACGACGATGAGCATCAGGAGCGGCGAGAGAACAATGCGCACCTCGACGGCGAAATACAGCACCGCAAGGCTCGACAAGGCGAGCAAAAAATACTGCGTGGCTTTGTCGGTCATACAAACAAAACGGTTGAACAAGTCAATTAAGCGTAGCGTTTGAGCTGGTGCATAGCGACCGTCAGTCCTGAAAACGAATTGATAACCCGAAGTCGCCAGAGTTCCGTTGGCGCGTCAGCAAGTTTCGCCCGCAACTGCGCAGGCGAATCGAATCGATAAACGGCTTTGCTGCGCAGAACAAATCCGTTGCTGGACGCGCACCGAATCGAGAGCGCCGATGTGTAACCAGCAGAACGACACTCGTCAATCACGCGCGCATCAAACATACCAAAAGGAAAGGAAAGTTGTGTTATGGCTTTTCCTAACGCATCTTCCAGAAACTGTCTCGAGTCGAGAAGTTCGCGCCGAAGGTCAGTGTTGGAAAGTGTGGTGAGCGCTCGATGCGTAACGCCATGACTGCCGATGTGCCAGCCCGCGCTTGAAAGCGCCTTCAACTGCGAGAGCGACAAATGCATAAACGCGCCAAAAAAATTCGAGTCCCACGAATTGGGTTTGCCAAGCATTGAGGTAACGACGAACACCGACGCCGTTAAGCCGTGTTCAGCGAGAATCGGATAGGCTGTCGTAAAAGTGTTGTCGTAGCCATCATCGAAGGCAAGTTGCGGACGCACCGACGCAGGCAAAGAGGCAATCCACGCTACATCGCGTCGAAACGCGTCGGGCGTGCGCGTGCCAATGCCGAAATCGAGGCGCGAAGTGATTTTATGGTAGCAAAAAATCGGCGGCGAATTCATACCGTCGCAGTAAAGCAAAAATTTCCGTAAGATACAGAAAAAAGCAGCGATTCGGGCGAATCTCCATCGTATTAAATCGCGCTGCCAAACAAGATTTCGCTTGTAACTCTCTCCGAAACTTCATAGCTTGTTTTTGCGAAGTATGTGCAGAAGCGTTCAGAAGTGTTCAGGGAGAGCTCCAATTACAGAAAGGAAATACCAAATGCCCATCGTTCTTGTCTTAAAAGCCAGCGGAAAAAAAACACCGCCGACAAAATCGAAACCCAAGTCCGACTCGGGTGCGACGGCGAAACCCTCCGCTAAATCAGCGTCAAAAGAATCAGTTGTGAAAAAAGACAGCGCAAAGTCCGCGGCGGCGCCCAAGCCTGACCGTGCGTCTGAGAAAGCAAAACCGCAGGCGACAAAAGTAAAAGACGAGCTTGACTTCGATACCATCGAACCGCTCTCGGACGAAGAAATCACTCTCGCCGAACCTAAGAGCGACTCGCAACGCCTGACGCGCGCGGAAATCGAGCGCCAACTCGATTTCCAAAAAGAGGCGATGATACATATCGATTCGCTTTACAACTTTGCGCTGCGCATGACGGGCGACGCCGAAGATGCCAACGACCTCGTGCAGGAAACCTACATGAAAGCCTATCGCTTCTTCGACTCGTTTGAAAAAGGAACGAACTGCAAAGCATGGCTGTTTCGTATTCTCAAGAACAGTTACATCAACAAGTATCGTAAGGAATCCAAAGAACCAGACAAGGTTGATTACGACGACATCAAAGAGTTTTATCACACGATAAAACACAGTTCGCTCGACTCCAATGATATGCAGGAAAAGATGTTTGGCGAACTCTTGGACGATGAAGTCGCGCGCGCGCTGGAAAGCTTGCCAGAAGATTTCAAGGAGGTCGTTCAACTTTGCGACATCGAAGGCTTCACTTACGAAGAAATTGCAAATATGGTCGATTGCCCGATTGGCACCGTGCGCTCACGGCTGCATCGCGGACGAAAGATTTTGCGAGATAAGCTCATGGAATATGCAATACAGCACGGCTATAGATTCAACCCTGACGATTGGCAAGATTAACGCCATCATTGACGAAGCAAACAACCGTACCGCACTCAAAACGGGCGAGTATATTTACAACCAACGCAAACCGGAGCAGTAACAGTGGATTGCAAGGAAGCCCTTAAACTCATGAGTGCCGCTATTGACGGCGAACTCTCACCGCAAAAAGACAGCGAGTTTCACAGTCATATCAGCGAATGCGCCGCTTGCCGCGCTGAATACGACGCGGAGCGTGCCACCAAAGCGATCTTGAAGTCAAAACTCAAGCGCGTCAAAGCACCACAAAGCCTTGTCGATGCCATCAAGCGCCAGACGCTTGGAGCGGTCGGCAAAGAAACCAACGTGCAACTGTCGGTCGATTTTAATTCCGATAAACTGTTCGGCGTCTCCGCTGCCCGCGTTGCAAAATCCAATTGGAGGCAGTCGCTGGCTGGCGCACTCTTTATCAACCCGAATTTGAACAGCAAAGCAAACTCGGTTTTCGCGCTTGTCTTGGCAACCAGCGTTTTAGCGATGCTCGTCTTCGCAGGGTTTATGCGAAACCGAACTGGCAGCGGCATGTTCGATAAAACAGGCGATGTCGAAGCGGCAACCACATCAAACATTTTTGAATTGACGAACACCGCCTTTGCCTCCACGCCCGAAAAAATGAAAACTATCGAACTTCAAAGTGGCGACGCGCAAGTGGTCGCAAATTATTTGTCGAAATCGGTCGGTATTCATGCAGTCGTGCCAGTGGTGAAAGAACACACGCTTGCCGCCGCCAAAGTCAGCGCCTTTGGCACTATCAACGCTGGCGAAATGGTCTTTCAAGCAGCTAATAAAAACGACAAGAAATCGCTCGTCTCTGTATTCGTTGCGCATGAACGCGATGTGCGTCAAGCCAACGTGATGCCCGCTGGCGTGATGGAATACATCGCCGCGGACGGTCGAAATTTCTTTACGACCACTTGCTCCAACGGCAATCAAGTCATTGTTTGGAAATGGGGCGAGACGATTTACACCGCAACGACTGCCGACGCGCGGCTCAATCTCGCCCAAGCCGTCCGCAATCCGAATTGGGAAAACTGACGCGCTGACCGCCGCTGGGAAAATGGAAAACGCTGCTGCCCCCGTCGAGCGCACATGCGAGCATACTGGCCAGCCGAAAATGTCAAACGCATCGCTTTACATCACGCCGTCGCTATCGATTCCGATGTCGGAACTCACCGTCCAATTCGCGCGAAGCGGCGGAAAAGGCGGGCAGCATGTCAACAAAGTCGAGACCAAAGCGGAACTCTATTTCAACATTTTGGCGTCGCCATCGCTCAACGACCAAACGCGGGCAAAGCTGCTGAAAAAATTGGCGTCGAGAGTAGATTCAGAGGGTGTGCTGAAAATTACCGCGCAGGAGCACCGCAGCCAATATCGAAACCGGGAAGAAGCGACGAAAAAATTGGTTCAAATGCTTCAAACGGCGCTCAAACCTGAAACCCCACGCCGAGCCACGAAGCCTACCAAGAGTTCCAAAGAGAAACGCATAGAGGAAAAAAAACAACACAGCACACGCAAACTCGCCCGAAGAAAGCCAATGAGCGAGGAATGAGCCGTCTCGGTAAAGGTTACTGCCGCTTCAGCGATGCAAGTTCAGCCTCTAAGACTTTCACGCGCTCGAAGAGCGATTCCAATTTGCCCGTTAAGGCTTCTTGCCGAAGTTGTTTGCGAAGCGGCAAGGCTGGGCTGCCGCGTAAAAACTCACCTTCCTTCAAATGGGATTTCGTTACGCCTGATTGTCCGCCGAACGTCACGCGATTTGCTACTTCAAGATGCCCAACAAAGCCGACCTGTCCGCCAATCATACAGTTTTCGCCGAGTTTCGTGCTGCCCGAAAGCCCTGCCTGTGCGGCGATGACGGTGTTGGAGCCGACGAAACAGTTATGTCCGACCTGAACCAAGTTGTCGATTTTAACGCCGCGCTTAATAATTGTTTCTCCCAGCGTTGCGCGGTCGATACAGACATTGGCGCCGAGTTCGACGTCGTCTTCAATGACAACAATCCCGACCTGCGGAATTTTTTTGTAAGTCCCGTCCGGCTGCGGCGCAAAGCCGAATCCGTCCGCGCCGACCACCGTGCCTGCATGAATGACAACACGATTCCCGATGTTCATGCCGTCGTAAATAACGACGTTAGGGTAAATCACACAGCCATTGCCGATGCGCGTGCCGTCCAAAACGACGGTGTTTGGGTGTAGCACCGACTGTTCGCCGATAATGCACCGTTCGCCGATGAAGCAATGCGCGCCGATGCTTGCCGACGGATGAACGGTCGCGGACGGCGCGATAACCGCTGTTGGGTGAACGCCGTCTCGATGGACGGGGACGCGCGGCATGAATTTTTCCAAGACAAAAACAAATGCTGTGTAAGCATCAGCGACTTTGATGAACGCTTTGCCGTTGAGCGGCTCGACGGGCAAGGTTTTCGGAACGATGAGCGCGGAGGCGGCGGTCTCTGTCAAGAACTTTTCATATTTCGAATTGGCAATGAAAGATAGTTCGCCCGGCGCAGCAGTTTCAATTCGGGCGACGCGGTGAATTTCAATAGAGCCGTCGCCTAAAAGTTCTACATCGGAAAGCACGGTTTGAAGATAAGCGGCAATTTCGGCGAGCGTCATAGCGTGAATGCGGTTAAACGGTCGTGTAAAAAATGTGAAAAAAAGCGCGGTTTTTCGGAACGGACGCGCTATATTTGCGCCTCATTTTTTGAGCACGTTCGCACAAAGCAGCGCGAATATACGCCAAAAAGACGAGACGAAAATTTCAACAACCGAGTCGAGTTCTTCGGAGAAGCGGTCGCTGTGTTCAAGACGATTAAAATTTTTGCGGGGCGGAGCAATCGCCCGTTGTCGGAAAAAATCGCGCAGCACTTGTCGCTGCCAATTTGCAAAGCCGAAGTGCGCAGTTTTTCCGACGGCGAAATCACGGTGCATTACAACGAGTCGATTCGTGGCAGCGATTTGTTCATCATTCAATCGACAAACTCGCCCGCCGAAAATCTGCTTGAACTCTTAATCTTGATTGACGCCGCCAAACGCGCGTCGGCAAGTCGCATCACGGCGGTCATTCCCTACTACGGCTATGCACGGCAAGACCGTAAAGACCAGCCGCGCGTCTCGATAACGGCGAAACTGATTGCCAACTTGATTACGACCGCTGGTGCCGACCGCATGCTCACGATGGACTTGCACGCGCCGCAAATTCAAGGGTTCTTTGATATTCCGTTCGACCACCTGTATTCAGCGGGCATTCTCATCGACCATGTCAAAACGCTGAGCATCACCGATAATCTGGTGGTTGCCTCACCCGATGTTGGCGGCGTCAAACTTGCGCGCGCCTACGCCAAACGCTTGGAATGCGACCTGGTCATTTGCGACAAACGTCGCCCGCGCGCCAACGAAGCCGAAATTATGAACATCATTGGCGATGTGAAAGGTAAAAATGTGTTGCTCGTCGACGATATGATTGACACGGGCGGCACAATGGTCGGCGCAGCAAACGCGCTCAAACAGCATGGCGCTTTGCGCATCTTCGCTGCTTGCACACACCCGATTCTGTCGGGCGAAGCCGTCAAGCGAATCGAAAATTCAGTGATTGAAAAAGTGATAGCGACCGATTCTGTCGTTACAACGCATGCGCCGATGGAGAAATTGGAAATCGTCTCCGTGAGCGGGCTGTTCGCCGAGGCGATTAAAAGAATCTACGACGACAGTTCCATCAGTTCGCTCTTCGATGACTGAGCAAAGGCAGCGAAAACAATTAGAAAATTTTAGAAACAGTAGAAACAAACATCAGAACTATGCAAACCGTTACACTTGAAGCGGAACTCAGAACCGCACAAACCAAAGGCTCGCGCCGCGCCCTGCGCCAACAAGGACTTGTGCCAGCAGTCGTCTATCATAAAGGCGAACAATCAATGACGATTGCGGTCAAAGAATCGCAACTGCGAAAACTTGTCTATACCACCGAATCGCATCTGGTCAACTTGAAGCTCTCGAATGGAACGGAGCGCCAAGCGGTCATGAAAGACACGCAGTTCGACCCGGTTACCGAAAGCATCTTGCACGCCGACTTTCAAATTCTGAAAGCCGATGAACCGCTTGACATCGAGGTGCCGACGATGTTCAAAGGCACGCCTGCGGGCGCTATCAAAGGCGGACGGGTGCAAGTCATTCTGCACAAACTTATGGTGCGCTCGCTGCCCGCCGATATTCCCGAACACATTGAGTTCGACATCACGCACATGGACTTGAACGACACGCTGCACGTCGGCGACGCCAATAAACTCTATGCGTCGGAAAAGTGGAAAATTCTGGGCGATGAAACCATTTCGATTGTCTCTATCGTCGCGCCGAGAGCCGAAGTCTCTGCAACTGCCGCAGCCGAAGCAGCGACCGCCGAGCCCGAAGTCATTACTAAAGGCAAAGAAAAAGCCGGCGAGAAAACCGACGCCAAAAAGTAATCCGATTGCGCCAATTGAGTCAGGTGCGGCGTGCGATGCCGCCCGACTCATGCAGATAGCTCGACTGTGAAAGAAAACTGTTAGGAGACAAAGTTCTCTATGACGGAAAGTAGCTTTGCGACGCTGAACGGTTTTTGCATCACAACGACTTTGGAGTCTGAATTGAATTTCTGTATATCAATTTCCCGTTCATACCCTGTGATGACGATGACAGGCAATGTAGGCGCGTCCTGACGAATGACCTCCAACAGCTTATCACCGCGCATCTTCGGCATAATTAAATCCGTAACGAGGGCGACGATTTTAGAGGCATGTGTGCGGTAGAGCTTCAGACCATCTTCACCATCTTTGGCAAGAAGGACATTGTAGTCGTCGGCAAGAATATCTTTCACCAACTCGCGGATAAGCGCCTCGTCGTCGACAACGAGAATAGATTTTTTATCTTCAAGTGCTGAATCCAGCGGAGCAGTCTGCTTAGAAAGAGCCACGTTCGAGCCTCTGTTAGATTAGATGTAGAATATAGCATTTTCCCCTGTCGGCTGCAACGCCTTTGCAAGGCGCGAGAAGCTGGCTTGTGAAAAGAGTTGAAATGAATTTCACATGAAAGCGGTTATGACGTCGTCTCCAATTTCAGAGACGAAACGCTAATCCTAATCCACAAACGATATGTTCAAATCTGTTTTATTTGCTGCTGCGCTCTTTGTTGCTCTGCCTGTGTCGAGCATTTTCGAGTTCACCGTCAAGACCATTGATGGAAAAGACAAATCGCTTGCCGATTACAAAGGTAAGGTTGTCGTCATCGTCAATGTTGCGTCCGAGTGCGGATACACACCGCAATATGCCGACCTTGAAAAGCTCTATGAGAAATACAAAGACAAGAGCTTGGTGGTCTTAGGTTTTCCCTCCAACGATTTCGGAGGACAAGAGCCGGGCAGCAATGCGCAAATCAAAGAGTTCTGCACCACGAAGTTTGGCGTCAAGTTCGATATGTTTGAGAAAATTCCCGTCAAAGGAGATGCCAAACACCCGCTCTACAAGTTTCTCACTGCAAATGCAACACCCAACGGCGAAGTGAAGTGGAACTTTGAGAAGTTTCTCATTGCCAAAGATGGTTCAATCGTCGGGCGCTTCAGAAGCGGCGTCAATCCAATGAGCGAAGAATTTACCGCCGCTATCGAGAAAGAATTGGCGAAAAAATAACCCTTGTTCACCGCTGCGTCCGCCGTTCAGCGCGTCGGCGGACGCCTAAACATCTTCGTCTATGCCAATATCTTTGCCAAGCGACCCCAAAGCATGGAAAACCTTAGATTCAAAGTATCTTTTTCAAAAGCCATGGCTGACGATGCGTCAAGACCGCGTCGAGCTGCCCAACGGCAGCACGATAGACGAGTTTTATGTGTGGGAGTATCCGGCGTGGGTGAATGTCATTCCCGTTACAGCGTCGGGCGAGCTGGTGCTCATCCGTCAATTTCGTTACGGCATTAAAGAGGTCTACTACGAACTATGTGCGGGCGTCGTTGATGCCGGAGAAGAGCCGCTCGATGCGGCGAAGCGTGAGCTGTTGGAAGAGACGGGCTACGGCGGCGGCGAATGGTCGCACTTTATGCAACTGTGCGCCAATCCTGCTATTCAAACGAACCTGACGCATACATTTATTGCCAAAGGCGTTGAGCTGAAACAACCGCAAGCGTTGGAAAAGACAGAAGAAATCACAGTACATTTGCTCCCGCCGAAAGAGGTTTTGAACGTGATTCAAGCGGGCGAAATTGTTCAAGCACTTCACGCGGCACCGCTGTTGAAATTTTTGTTGCAAAACGGACACGGACGATAACCGCCTAATGGACATCGAACACTTAAACCACGCGCTGTTCTTCTGGATTAACAACGCGCTCAAAAGCCCTCTCGGCGACGTGCTGCTCGGCTACACGACGCATCTCGGAAACGGCATGGTTGTCTTTCCCGCGGCGCTGCTGTGGCTGTATATCGCCGACCGAAATGCTTTTGTCAGAAATGTATTTGCGTTGGCACTGACGGGACTGATATGTGGCGTTTTGCTGACAGGGGCAAAAGCGTTCTTCAATGCGCCGCGCCCGCTCGCAGTATTTCAAGACGCGATTCAGCAAGGCGCCGTGGTGGTCAATGTGATGTTCGAGCCGCTGTATGAAAAATCATTTCCGTCGGGACATTCGCAAACGGCGTTCACTGTTGCCCACGCGCTTGTCGTACTGATTTCAAAGAGCCGCCAACTGTCGATGCTTGTAAAATCAAGTGTCTACGGCTTAGCAGTGTTGACGTCGCTCTCGAGAGTGTATGTTGGGGCGCATTTTCCGTTGGATGTCGTTGCGGGCGCTGTGTTGGGCGCTGCGTCGGCGCATGTGGCATTGCTCTCGATTGAGGCGGTAACGCGCTATATTGCCACTCGGAAACTGGTGCAACCTGAAACACAGGCAACTCGAACGCCTGATGTGAAAAATTAACCTGTTATGTGGTTTAGAATCCAAACGCTTTATTTAATGCTCGCAGGAATATGCGCTGCGCTGAATTGTGGCGTTCTTCCGTTTTGGAAATACAGCTTCGAAGGCACAACTGCTGAACCGATGCTGCTTTACGGGTTTGGTAACTTCGGGCGCGGCGCCCTACTTGGAACGCTCTTTTGGCTGTTCAATGCGACCCTTGCGCTATCGGTCGCGTTGCCTGCAATAACGAGTTTTTTGTTCTCCAATCGAAAGCTGCAAGCAACGCTGGTAACAATTTCCATTGGCGTTGCGGTCTCGGCGATTGTCTTCGCTGTGTTCAGCGCGCTCTTACTGCAAAGTAAATTAGGGAGTTCGAGCGTGACCAATATGCCGCAACTTGGACTGCTGCTGCTTGTGCTTTCGCCGATATTTTTATTGTTATCGCGCGGCGGAATCCTGAAAGACGAAGAAATTGCCACCGCCTATAAACGCCTGTAAATAAAAGGAGTAAAGCTGATGTTGATTCTCTGGACGCAAGGCGATACCAACGGCATTGGCAGCGAGGTGATTTTGAAATCTTTTCATCGATGGCGCCACAGCCCGCATCGAGCAGTCGTCGTCGGCTCGTATTGTATGATGAAGTTTTATGAAAAACGCTTGAACTTGACGACGCCTTTGGTTGAAATTGAATCGCTCAATGACATACCAATGCAGGAAAAAACGCCCGATGAGCCGCTTTATGTGTTGAGCCTATCGTGCAACATCAAAGCCAATGTTGGCGAAATTCAGGCGGACGCGGGCGAACTTTCAATGAAAGCAGTTGAACGCGCTGCAACGCTGTGCCTAAGCGGCGAGGCTGATGCCATGGTTACTGCGCCGATTCACAAAGAAGCAATTGCAAAAGCGGGATACCCGTTTCAAGGACACACGGATTTTTTGGAACATCTGTCTCAAAGCGGGCGCGCTCAGATGTTGCTCTGCGACATAGAGACGAACTTAAAAGTCGCGTTGGCGACCGTGCATATTCCGCTTGGGAAGGTGTCGGAAACCTTACGCGCGTCGGGCTTGCGTCCGCACCTTACGGCGCTTGCCAATGCGCTCACAAAAAATTTCGGCATTCAGACGCCGCGCCTTGCCGTGTTGGGGCTCAATCCCCATGCGTCCGACAACGGCGTCATCGGAAAAGAAGAAACGGAATTTTTGCAACCCGAACTTGCTTTGCTCAAACAGGACTTCTGTGTCGACGGACTATTTGCAGCCGACGGATTTTTCGGCGCAAAACGCTACAAAGAGTTCGATGCTGTGCTTGCACTGTATCACGACCAAGGCTTGATTCCGTTTAAAATGCTCGCGTTTGAAACGGGCGTAAATATGACGACAGGCTTGCCAATCGTGCGCACATCGCCCGACCACGGAACAGCATTTGACATTGCAGGCAAAGGCATTGCCAACGAAGCAAGTTTTTTATCGGCAACTCATCTTGCTATACAAGTCGCAGAGAGGCGACGGCAGCAATTGGAAACAACGGCATGAACTTCAGATGATTTCACTTCGGGACGTCTCGTTACAACTTGGCAATAAGCGCGTGCTTGACCGCGTCTCGCTTGACGTCAAACGCGGCGAGTTCGTCTACATCGTCGGACAAAGCGGCGCCGGCAAAAGCACACTGTTGAAATTGCTGTATATGGACATTCTGCCCGACAGCGGCGACGTGCGCGTGGGCGAATACAGCTCGATGAGCATTAAGCCAAGAGACATTCCCTATCTGCGTCGAAACTTGGGCATTGTCTTTCAAGAGTTTAGGCTCTTTGAAGACCGCACTGTGTATGAAAACGTGGCGTTTGTCTTGGAAGTAACCGACACGCGCCCGAAAGAGATTCCGAAGAAAGTCAGCGATGCGCTGTCGGAAGTTGGGTTATCGCAAAAGCGAAACGAGTTGCCGCAGGCACTCTCGGGCGGCGAACAACAGCGCGTCTCTATTGCGCGCGCGCTCGTGCGAGAGCCGTATGTCTTGCTGGCTGACGAGCCGACAGGAAACTTAGACCCGCATGTGTCAATAGAAATCATGCGACTGCTGCGCAAAATCAATTTGAAGGGCATTACGGTCGTAATGGTTACGCATGATTACAGCTTGGTGCAACAAGTGCCAGCACGCACGCTGCGGGTTGAAAACGGAAAAATTTCCGAGGTCTCCGAACTCTCGTTAAAATCTCTGTAAGTTTTTACAAAAACATAATTTGATTCTGTTATCGACTCTCACGTAAATTTCACGCTAATCAAATACCAGATGAAAAATCTATGAACAATCAGGAACGCGGCGGACTGACGCCAGAAGAGTGGAAAGATTTGCAGCAGCAAATCGCCGAGCTGTTTGACATCACAATTCGCTACACAGAAATCGTGGCGATGGAAAGCGACCGTATTTGGGACAAAGACCGCCCAAAGTTCGTCAAACAGCGCGATACCAACGTTGATGCCGCGCTAACTGCCTACCAAAAAAAGCTGAAGCAGTTTGAAGAAGAACGCTCAGCAGCCTATTCCAAAAACTACAATAAGCTCAAAGCAGATAGCTTTGACCGTGTAGCAAAAATTGAAAAATACGTCGAGCGACTTGCTGCCGCAGTTGGCGTTAATTTCTTTGTCGACAGCGACAAGAAAAAATAATTAGTCGGTGTAGTTGAGCGCGGTGGCGAAGTGCATAACGCGCACCTTCAAGCCTGCCTTTGCCACGCCGTAACGAAGTTGTAACAAACATCCGGGATTTGCAGTAACCACAATGTCGGCGCCCGTCCGTTCAATCGCCTTTATCTTTTCCGCCAATAATTCTTCTGAACGTTCGGGCTGCATTAAGTTGTAAATGCCCGCGCTGCCGCAGCACATTGGCGACCCCAACTCGACCACGTCGGAAAATTTTTGTTTCAAGAGCGCTCGCGGCTCGTTGCGGATTTTCTGTCCATGCTCCAAATGGCAAGCGTCTTGATAAGTAACCCTCAGTCCAGAGATTTTGTCAAACGGCGTGCTGCCCGAAACGCCTTGTGCCACAAGCGTTTCCGAGAGGTCTTGAACGCGCATCGAGAGCGCGACAGCTTTTTGATGATAAATGTCGGTCGGCTCGAAGAGCGTGGCATAGTGCTTCATCATAGCGCCGCAGCCCGCCGAGTTGATGACAATCGCGCCACTCTGTGCTGAAAAAACATCAATGTTCTTTCGCGCAAGTTCTCTCGCCTCGTCTAAAAATCCATTGTGCGCGTGCAAGGCGCCGCAGCAACCCTGACCGTTAGGAACATCGACATGAAATCCAGCGCGTTTCAAAACGGCGGCAGTGTCGTGATGCACGTCGCTAAATGCAGTGTTCATCACGCAGCCAGAAAGCAGCAGTGCGGTTGGCTCATCTGACCGACGCGCATCGCCCTTGAAATCCTCATCGAAAAACCGATTGGAAATTCGAGGCGAGAGTTCCAGCATACGTTTGAGCGGCTTTGGCAAGACTGCGCCGAGGGGAAGTTTTTGAGATAGCCAAATGAGGCGCGAGAGTAATTTGAACCGTTTGGGGTATGGAAAGACGTGCCGCATCGCCAACCGCAGCAGCCAAGACGCTAGCGTTGGGTGTTTCGCGTAATGCGCTTGAACCACTGTCTTTGCCGATTCAAAAATTTTTTCGTACTCCACGCCCGCAGGACAGGCAGTCTGGCACGCCAAACAGCCCAGACACGTGTCAATCGAGTCGGAAAGTTGGTCGGCATGTTCTGTCGATGAAAACGTCCCTTCGTGAATCGCCCGCGTCAGTTGTATTCGCCCGCGAGGCGAGTAGCGTTCAAGTCCCGTCAAGCTGTAAGTCGGGCAATGCGGCAGGCAAAATCCGCATTGCATACAGTTGAGCAGCATCTCGTCGGTAACAATCGGCAGCGTCGGCGGCGCAACTGGTGCAGAAGGCTCGTTGAGTTCGTTCATAATGCGATGATGAAAAGTGACGACTTGTGTGGCAAGATAAGAGAAATCGTTGCGTTCTCGACACCGTTGAACAACAGAAGTCTCGCGCGAAAAGCGTAGTTTCAGCCAAGCGCATTCAAACAGCAACGACCATGAACCAACCAACCATTGAACCTGCGGCAAGCCTCAATCACCTTGCGCTGCAATCCGTTGAATCCGCCGTGCCGACCGATGAGTCTAAATCAACCCGTTTGATATCGCTCGATGTCTTTCGTGGGCTGACGATGATGGGAATGACGATTGTCAACAATCCGGGCAGTTGGAGTCATGTTTATCCGCCGCTTCGGCACGCTGAATGGAACGGTTGGACAATCACCGATTTAGTGTTTCCATTTTTCATTTTCATCGTCGGCGCTGCCATTCCTTATGCGCTCGGCAAACGCTTCGAGAGCGACTCGCGCCAAAAAATTTACCTGAAAATCGTTAAGCGCACCGCCGTGATGTTCCTGTTAGGCTTGGTCTTAGCAGGCTTTCCGAGTTTCAATCTCGAGACGATTCGCATCATGGGCGTTTTGCAGCGACTTGCGCTTTGTTACTTTGCCGCGTCGCTGATTTTTTTACACACCGATGTAAAAATGCAGGCAATCACAGCGCTTGGCTGTTTGGCAGTTTATTGGCTTCTCATGCTCATTCCGCCGCCCGACCGCGAGACGCTTTGGCAGACCAAAGACGACAACATCGCTGCTTGGCTTGACCGCACGATTTTCGGAACGGCGCATCTCTGGAAAGCCGCCAAAACTTGGGACCCGGAAGGGCTACTCTCGACCATCCCTGCGATTGCCACTGCACTTGCCGGAACGCTATCGGGAACATGGTTGCGCTCGCCGCGTGAGCCAATTGAAAAAGCGGCGGGACTTTTTTTTGCGGGCGTGATAGCGCTGGGCATCGGCGGCGCAATGGATTGGGCGTTTCCAATCAATAAAAATATCTGGTCGCCGTCCTACGCTGTGTTTATGAGCGGTTACGCGCTGGTCGTCTTGGCGGTGTGTTATTACGCGATTGACGTCAATGGGTGGAAAAAATGGACGGAGCCGTTTGTCGTGTTCGGCGTAAATGCGCTCTTGCTCTTTTTTGCGTCAGGCATGTTAGCCCGTGTCGTGGGGAGCATGATAAAGTTTCGGGTCGGCGACGAGACGCTCTCGTTACAGCAGTTTATCTACAAACACCTCTTGGCGTCGTGGGCGGGCGAAATGGTCGGTTCGCTCTTGTATCCGCTCCTGTTGCTGGCGCTGTGGTATGTGGTGCTGCGAGCGCTCTATAAACGAAATTGGATTTGGAAGGCATAGGGTTGAAAAAACGTCGCAGGCGCGTCCTGACAAAATGAATCGCTGGGTATGACGCTCGAGATAACCTTTGTCAAACATATTGGTCTTTACGGCGCTGCCGCCCGAAATACGCTGTAAAATCAAGGCTTGTTCAGTTTGGCACGGGAGTTGAAGGTGAGCAAGGTGCAAGGCTTCAACCGAAGCATAAAGTCAAGTAATCATCATAAACATCAATGGTAATGATGCAACCAAAAAGAAAAGGAGGACAAGCCATGTTAGTGAAGTTCAATCAAAGCCCGCTGACGCAAATCGATCGCGTCTTTGACGAAATGTTCCGCTCGCCGTTTCAAACGGTCAGTCCAGAGTTCGGCGGTTTCAAGGTGGATATTTCCGAAGACGACAAAGCCATTTATATCGAAGCCGATATGCCGGGCATGAAGAAGGAAGACATTAAAGTGAGCGTTGAGCGCGACATGCTCACGATTCGTGGCGAGCGCAAACAAGAGTCCGAAAAGAAGGACAAGAATTATCATCGCATTGAGCGCTTCTACGGGTCGGTCGCCCGCAGCTTTACGCTTGGCGAAAACGTCAGCCGCGATAACATCGACGGCGAGTTCAAGGATGGTGTCTTGCGCCTGACCTTGCCCAAAGTTGAGCCAGTGAAAAACACGAAAGAAATCATGTTGCGATAAGCGCGAAACGATGAAACGGAAAAAGTCCGACGAAAGTCGGACTTTCCCGTTGAAGTGTAGGGCAGTGTAAGCGTTCGAAAATGGGCGCGCGTCCGACAACAGCGCTAACTCACAAAGTTGCTACAATCAACGGAATTACGACAAAAAGAGACTTCCGTTTTTCAAAAATTGAAAAATTGTTAAAATTTAAAACGTTAAAAATAACGACTTAGTTTGTAAAAACGACCAAATTGACTTTTTAAGCGGAAATTGCGGAACAAAATTGGCTGTGAAAGCATTTACACACTCAGTTCATAGTTATTCTCCTTTTTCAATGGTGCTTTCGCAGTTTCGTTCATTTTCTGCGAAGGCGCCTTTTATTTTCGACCAAGCCTCGCAATTGCCGCTACGGTTTTTCTACAAGTCAAAAGACATTTCAAGAGCAGGCGATGTAGAACGTTCAAAGTTTAGAGCGTATTTTCCAGATGAATTTCTTAACGCGGTTCTATGCGAGAATTCTGAAACGATGCGGCGACATCGACGAAAAAGAGTTCAACTTTACTTATCTCAACATCAGTCAAAAGGAGCAAATCAATGGGTAAAATTATTGGTATCGATTTAGGCACAACAAACTCGTGTGTGGCGGTGATGCAGGGCAGCGAGCCAGTGGTGATTGCCAACTCGGAAGGGTATCGCACAACGCCCTCTATCGTCGGTTTTGCCAAGAACGGCGACCGCCTTGTCGGTCAAGCCGCGAAGCGTCAGGCAGTTACCAATCCGAAGAACACCATCTATTCTATCAAGCGGTTCATGGGGCGCAGCTATTCGGAAGTAACGGGCGAAATGAAGCTCGTGCCTTACGAAGTGGTCTCTGGCAACAACAGCGTAACGGTTCGCGCCGACGGCAAAGAATTCACGCCACAGGAAATTTCGGCGATGATTTTGCAAAAGATGAAACAAACCGCCGAGGATTTTTTGGGCGAAAAAGTAACCGAAGCGGTCATTACAGTGCCAGCGTATTTCAACGACGCGCAGCGCCAAGCCACCAAAGACGCGGGTAAAATCGCCGGTCTTGATGTCAAGCGCATCTTGAACGAACCGACCGCCGCCGCGCTTGCCTACGGCTTGGATAAGAAGAAAGCCAACGAGAAAGTCGCCGTGTTCGATTTGGGCGGTGGCACATTTGATATTTCCATTTTGGAGTTAGGCGACGGCGTCTTCGAGGTGCGCTCGACCGATGGCGACACGCACTTGGGCGGCGACGACTTTGACCAGCGCATCATTGATTTTTTGGCGGACGAATTTAAAAAGCAAGAAGGCATTGACTTGCGCAAAGATGCAATGGCGCTGCAACGCCTAAAAGAAGCCGCTGAAAAAGCAAAAATCGAACTCTCGTCGCGCACCGACACGGAGGTGAACTTGCCCTTCATCACTGCAACGCAAGACGGGCCAAAACACTTGGTCATTACGCTCACGCGCGCCAAGTTCGAGTCGATTGCCGCTGACCTCTTCGACCGTATGCTGGAGCCATGCCGACGCGCGATTAAAAACGCCAAAATCTCGATTGAGGACATCGACGAGGTTGTGCTTGTGGGAGGCTCGACGCGCATTCCGAAAGTGCAGGAAATGGTCAGAGAGTTTTTCAAGAAAGAGCCGAACAAGAGCGTCAATCCCGACGAGGTCGTGGCGGTCGGCGCTGCAATTCAGGGCGGCGTCTTGAAAGGCGACATCACCGATGTGTTGCTGCTTGATGTAACGCCGCTTTCGCTTGGCATTGAAACGCTCGGTGGCGTAATGACAAAACTCATTGAGGCTAACACGACAATTCCGACGCGCAAATCAGAAATCTTCTCAACGGCGTCCGACAACCAACCGTCCGTCGAGCTGCATGTCTTGCAAGGCGAGCGCCCCATGGCGATTGACAACAAAACGCTCGGTCGGTTCAACCTCGACGGCATCTTGCCTGCGCCGCGCGGCGTGCCGCAAATCGAGGTAACTTTCGACATTGATGCGAACGGCATTCTGTCTGTTTCTGCCAAAGACAAAGCAACGGGCAAGGAACAAAAAATTCGCATTGAGGCAAGCGGCAAACTCTCGGACGCGGAAATCCAAAAGATGAAAGAAGACGCAAGGGCAAACGCCGAAGCCGACCGCCGCAAAAAAGAAGAAGCCGATACGAAGAACGCCGCAGAAGCCTTGGTGCTTTCAACCGAGCGTCAGATAAAAGAACTCGGCGACAAAATTCCGGCGGATAACTTGAAAAAAATCCAAGCGGCGTTGGATAAGCTCAAAGAAGCGCAAGCCTCTGGTGTGGTCAGTTCCATCAAGTCGGCGATGGACGCGCTGTCGGCAGAGTGGAGCGAGACATCGCGCAAACTCTATGAAACCCAAGGTGCGGCCGGCGATACAAAGCCAAACAGCGGCGCCGCAAGCGGCAAAGACGGTGAAGTCAAAAACGCCGACTTCGAAGTCGTCGACGATAAGTAATTGATTGTCGCACACTAAACAAAAAGTCCCGCGACGAGCGGGACTTTTTGGGTTATGTATCAAAGTGATGTTGACGGTGAAACGCTGTTAGCACCACTCACTAATGGATTGCGTCGCTACGCTCGCAATGATCATCTGTCATGACAACGGCGCGCCATGACTACGCCAGCCAGACAAACTAAAGAGCGCAACACAACTGATGCACGACCCTAATGTGCTTTTCAATTGCGCGAAGAAAGTGTAAATTGCAACCAAAGAAGCCGGCGGTTTTGGGCTTGAATACACTAACGCTAAACATTCAAACCATGCCAATTACACGCTCTGGTAACCCGGTTCACAAGCTCGATAAATACTTCATTCATTCAGCGCGACGCGATGAGAACGGTCGCCTGAAGCTCACGATTTCATCGGCGGCGGGCTATGGACGAATCACGAACACAAATGAAATTAAGCGCCGCTTGGTTGACGGCACAATGCAGCTTGTGATTCTGTCCAGCAACGAAGACATTGCGGTGAAAGCCGATGATGTGGTGCGCAACAACGAAGACCGATACAACCCGAACTTTGATGGTCGCTCGACGCAGTGGACGGTGCGCGAAATGCAAGTCTTTGTCAATCCGAACAACAACGAACTCTCGGTCGAGATGAACGGAAAAATTTACACGCTCGACCAGTTCTTCAAGTGAGGAAAACCGCCGGTGCAAATAGGCGAAACGGCGCAGCAAGTACAGGCAGCAAGTATAGGACTAAGGCTTGCAGAAAAAACACGGTGTAGCCTACCGCGAGACAATCGAGACGACACCGGCTGGTGAGATTTCAATTTTGAACACGTCGAATGTCAGGTCGCGGTTGCCGGGCGGGAATTTCCAATTCCTGATGGCTTCGGCGAACTGCTCTTCGGTGAAATTGCCGAGCGGCGATTCGTCTAAACTGGAGACGAGCAGCCGAATTTTCTCGACATTGCCGCGCTTACCGATGACAATTTCGTAATAAATCTTGCCGTAGACCGTTGTGTCTTGTTTGCGCACGGTTTTGTAGATGTCCGCCAAATCCTGACTGCGCTCATCAAGCACATCCATCACGCGCTTGTTGCGTCGGCGCTCTGATTGTGTGTAAACTTGTTCATCGTATAATCCAAGCGACTCGTCGATGCGATAAGGAATGCGAAAACGGCGGTCGAGGTCAATGCGGACGCCGGCCGAAATGCGAAATGGCGCGTAGTTCATACCCGAGAGCGTCGTAACGGGATTGCCGAATGCGGCGGCGGCAGCGATGTCGGTGCTTTCAGAGCCGCCGATGAGCAAAACCTGTCCAAGCAACTCCACCCAGAGCCAATCCAACGCCTGATATTTTCCGCCAAGCACGGCATAAGCGAAACTCTCGCGTCCATACACAATCGAAGGCAACTCCGACCCGATATAGAGTTCAGAAAAAATTTCGGCAAAAGCAACGATGTTATAGGCTGGAATGGGAAGCGGGACATCGCCGCCAAGCCCAAGCCGCACAGTGAAGGGACTAAAGCCGAGCTGACGAAACGGTGGCGCGCCGCGAGAGATGGCTTTATCTGATGAAAAATACGAGCGAACCCCAAGATTGAAGTGAATGCCTGCGGCGGCTTCAGGAAAGATGTTGTCGAAGAAATATGAGCCTATGAGTGTCAGCCCTGCACCAAACTCGTTGAAGTGAAACGGCAGAAGCGGCGGATTGCTTTCGCCTCTGAACGGAATTTGAAAATCGAGCATGCTGCCCAATTGAATGCGATTGTTTGAGACGCCAAACGAACCTACCTTAGCCACAATGCGCGCGCCGCCAAGCAAATCGGTAACGGACGGCGCATTGACAATACTGTTTCGAATTTGAAAGGCATTGAGCGACGCAGAAAACATCAAGTGGCGGTCGACGATGTAATCGACGGCGACATCAGCGTTGGCTTGCAAGACGGTTGACGGAAACGCGCTGCCAATGATGTAATCGCTGCCGCGAAAGAAAAATGAGCCTGTGGCGGCGATGCTGGTTGTGCCGACGCGCTCCAACAGCGCTTTTTGTGTGTGGAACAAACGGTCGCTTGCCGTCAGCGGCGATTGCGCCAAAAGAGGCGCATCAAAGAAAAGAACAATGGCAGCAACTGCAAAGAGCGTCGAGAGTGGCTTCATAACAGAGCGGTTTTCGGAACGGTCGTTTTTTGAGGTCATTGTTAATTGCCTGATATGCCTGATATGCCTTGACAGCAAACTAAAATCAGGGTTGAACAAGATGCTGCGAATATACGCCGATGCGCACGATTAAGCAAAGGGTCAGAACAACCGAAGTTGAACTTTCATGCCGTCTTTTTGTCCCAGCTTCAAAAGCGAATCCAAATTATTGACAATGCTGTCGAGCTTGAGCGTGAATTTTTCATCGTTGAGCAATCTGCCAACGAGCGTTTGCTTGTCGGTTTTAAGTTTGTTGGTAAGCTCCGAGAGCGAGGCGATGAGTGCATCGGCATTTTTGAGGGTGCCACGCACGTCGCCGACAGCGCCTTTCACATCGGGCTGAAGGTCTTTGACGAGCGTTTCAACCGTGTTAATCGTGCGGTCGATGTTAGCAAGCAGTTGTTTGATGTTAGCACCGCGCAAATCGCGTGCGAGAATTGCCAAATCGGTGGTGGCAACGCGGAGATTGCGGACGGAAATTTTTAGGTCTTCCTGAACAGAGGCGTCGCCGATGATGGCGTTGGCATTGCCGACAACGCTTTGAAGGTCGCGCACAAGCAAGCGCAGCGTGTCAATTGCGTCGCCCGCGAAGCCGACGAGCTGAGGAATATCGGCTGTAAAGATGCCGCGAATTTTTCCATCTGGTGCAAGCCGCCCTGCATCGGGCGAGCCGACATCGAGTTCGATTTTTTTGCCTGTCATCAATTCAAGCATCATCAATTGGGCAACCGCATTTTGATACAAGACGACAGTTGGGTCAAGCAGAATCGTTACCTCAACGGCTCTGCCAGCGAGCGCAATGGTGTGCACCTTGCCCGACTTCAAGCCGTTAATCATCACTGGGTCGCCTTGATTAAGTCCGCTCACATTGGGGAAAACAATTGTAGCAGTTTGTTCACCGACCTTGACGTCCTTCGCCCACCAAATGGCGCCACTGAGGACAAGCAAGGCTGCCGCGACTGTTAAGCCTACTTTCAGTTCGGGTTTCATTTAAATCGGATTAATTGCAAAAAAGCTTCGGGTTCAAAACAAGGTCGAAGCACTGTCGTTGGCAACAAAGTTACATTAAACTTTCTTCAAACGCGAGACGATAGAAAAATGAATCTCCGCATCGGCGTTGTATATTCAAAAATAATTCATACTAAAACTTCGCGTTGAAAAACCTAACGATAAAATTCAGCCTGCTCGGGGCGGCGATATGAAATTTGGATTAAGCATCAACACGGCGCGCGAGAGCGCCTTGCGCGCAGGCGAAGCCCTGACGCAATGGTTCAAAGAGCGCGGCATTGCGTATATCGTCGAGAAAGACGCCGCGAAAATTCTCGGCGAAATCGAGCGGTGCAAAATTGAAACGCTTTCGGAAAACTGCGATGTAATTATCTCGCTTGGCGGCGATGGCACGCTTCTGCGTGTCGCGCGATACGCCAACGCAACACCAATTCTGGGCGTCAATTTTGGACGCTTGGGATTTCTCGCCGAGTTCAGCATAGAGGAACTCTATCCAGTCATTGAGCGCGTGCTGAAAAACAACTTTAAAACCGAAACGCGCACTCGGCTGGAAGCCTGCGTGAAGGTCGGCAAAAAAGAACATAAAATCACTGCGCTCAACGACGTCATCGCGGAACGCGGCGGTTTTCCGCGCCTGCCCGTGATTTCATTAAAAATTGATGGGCATCTGGTCAGCCATTACAAAGCCGACGGATTAATAATCTCGACATCGACCGGCTCAACGGCGTATTCTATGTCCGCTGGCGGTCCAATTATTGTGCCGAAATCAAAAGTATTTGTCATTACGCCGATTTGCCCGCATGTCTTAACAACGCGCCCGATAGTCGTTTCCGACGATAAAGAGCTTGAAATTTCAATTGAATCAATGGACGAGCGGTTTATGCTCAACTGCGACGGCAGTCAGCAAATTGAATTAACTGCCAAAGACCGCGTGCGCGTCTATAAATCTGAAAAACCTGTTTATATTATCGAAAATGAAAAACGAAATTATTACGATGTTCTTCGAACAAAATTTCTTTGGGGGAAAGATTATGAAAAATAAAATATCCCGGTTGTTTTTAACTGCGCTTGTTATTGGGTTTTTTGTGAATGGCTGTGCAGCGACAAAACCGCCGCAGAGCGAATTGGTAACAGGGCAGTGCACGTGGGACGGCTGGAAAGCAAGTGCAAAGTGGCAAAGCTACGACGCTGCCGATTACGTGCCCGACTCGACCAGCGTTCAGAAAATTAAAGCGTTGGCGAACCAAAACGGGGTATCGTTTTTATTATTCGGCGGAAGTTGGTGTGGCGACAGCAAAATCGGCATGCCGAAAGTATTAAAACTGATGAACGCTGCTGGCGTGCCGCTCGAAAAACTTGCGATTTACGGCGTCGACCGCCTCAAAAAAGAAGAAACCGGAACAGCGGAACGGTATAAAATTTTACGTGTGCCGACGCTCATCGTCCTAAAAGGCAACGCTGAAAAAGGCAGAATTATCGAAGTGCCCGAAGAAAGCTGGGAAAAAGATTTGGAAAAAATTTTAGAAAAATAATTCCCGAAAACTTAAAAAGTAAAAATCAAAAAAGCCATAAAATGAAGACAGTTTTTGCGCAAAGAGCAGTTTTAATAATTTCATTTTTAATACTCTCGATAGCAAAAGCGCAAGAGCCGCCGATGCCGTTTTATCCCAATGGAACGTATGACGCGGCGATTCCAACACCTGACTCGGTTATCGGATACGCGCTTGGCAGCCAAGCCACGCGGCACGCCGATGTGTTACGGTATTTCCAAACGCTTGCTGAAAAATCGCCGCTTGTAAAGTTGGAAACCTTCGGGGAAACGTTTGAACGACGCAAAATGATTTACGCCGTCATTTCCTCGCGCGAAAATTTAGCGCGCTTGAACGAAAGTCGCGCCGAAATAGAAAAACTCGCGTCCGGCAAACTCTCCGCCGCCGACGCCGCCGCGCTCGCAGAACGCCTGCCAGCCGTTGCATGGATGGCATACAATGTTCACGGCAATGAACTCTCAGGCTCAGACGCCGCAATGCAGGTGGCGTATCAACTTGCGGCGGGAACAGATGCGGCCACAGAAAAATTGCGGAAGGAGCTTATCGTCGTGATTGAACCCTGTGAAAATCCCGACGGCAGAGAGCGGGCGATAAATCAATTTACGCAGTGGTCGGGCGCCGTGCCGAACAGCGACGCGCAAAGCCTCAACCACACAGGGACACAGCCAAGCGGCAGGTTCAACCATTACCTGTTTGATATGAACCGCGATTGGCTGGCGATGGTCAATCCCGAAAGCCAAGCCCGCGTGAAAGCCGTGCAGTCGTGGCACCCACAATTGATGGTCGATGCGCATGAGATGGGGTCATACCAAACGTATTATTTTAATCCGCCCGACGAGCCGCTCAACCGCAACATTTCCGAGACGACCAAAAAGTGGTGGAAGATTTTTGGAAGTGAGCAAGCCAAAGCCTTTGACCGATACGGATGGAGTTACTTCACGCGCGAAACGTACGACGAGTGGTATGCGGGCTACGGCTCGTCGTATCCGCTCTACATCGGCGCGGTCGGCATTCTCTATGAACAAGCTTCGACGCAAGGCTCTCTCGTTAAGCGCCCAGACGGCTCGCTCTCGACCTATCGAGACGCGGTGCATCGACAGTTCACCAGTTCACTATCGAATCTGACGACGGCGGCAAACAATAAAAAAGAGCTCTTGAAAGATTTTTACGAGTTGCGCAAACAAGGCGGCGTAACCGCCAAGGCAAACGAGCCAAAGGTGTTTTACATTTCGCCTGCCAAACATCAAACGCGCGTCGAGAGGTTATTAGAAAAACTATTGACGCATAAAATCGACGTGGGTATTGCTGAAAAAGACTTCACAGTTGGCGCGGTAGATTATTGGACGGGAAAAGAGTCGCCGCGCGCGCTGCCGAAAGGCACGCTGATTATTCCGCTTGACCAGCCCAACGGCAGGCTCGCCAAAGTGATGATGGAATTCGACCCGCGAATGTCGCTGGAATTTTTGCGCAGCGAGCGTCGTGAGTTAGAAAAAAAGAAGCAGTCAAAAATCTACGATGTAACGGGATGGTCAGTGCCAATTGCGTATGGCGTGGAGTGTTATTGGAGCGACGCGAAACCATCGGTCGCTGCAAAGCCCGCAGCCATGCCCGCGCCGCCGCAGGGCAGCGTTGAGAATCCCAACGCCGCCTACGGATTTTTACTCGATTGCTCCGATGAACGCGCGATGCTGGCATTGGCGGCAATGCTCGCCAAAGAGTGCAATGTGCAAGCGGCAGAAAAACCGTTTGAAATCGCTGGGCGCAGCTATCCGCGCGGAACGCTTCTTTTGCGCAAGGTCGAGAATGCGAAAAATCTTGTCGGCACATTGGAGCAGATCGCCAAAGAAACGGGCGTAACGATTCGCGGTGTCGGCACGGCGCTCGCAACCAAAGGCCCTGACTTGGGCGGCGGCGAGTTCACACTGCTGGCAATGCCGAAAATCGCACTGGTCATTGGCGACGGCGTCGATGCAACGAGCTTCGCGCCGATTTGGAGGTTGCTCGATGCGCATCTCAAACAGCGCGTGAGTTTGCTCAACGCAAGCGCAATGCTTAGTTATGATTTACAGAAATACAACGTGATAATCCTGCCGAGCGGAAACTATCGACAAACATTGGGCGCGTCGGGCGCGCGTGCCTTACGGGCGTGGGCGGAGCAGGGCGGCACGCTCATCGCTATTGAAGAAGCTGCTGCATTTCTCGCCGACAGTTCAAACGGAATTTCTAATGTTCGACTGCGAAGCCAATCGCTCAAAGACCTTGCGTCGTTTGAGACTGCGCTGAAGTTGGAATCGAACATCGACAAAAAATTAGACAGTTTGGAAATTTGGGACGCGCGCAAAAAAGACGCAGAGAAAAGTGAAAAGCCCGCTTCCAAAGACGATGCAACGCTAAGGCTCGAAGATGAACGAGCAAGACTCTTTATGCCGCGTGGCACGCTGATGACCGTAGAACTCGACGAAGAGCATTGGCTCTCTTTCGGTGCAGGCGAGAAAGTGGCGGCGACGATATACACGCCGCATGTGTATTTGTCCAAATCGCCGATTGAAACGGCTGGTCGATTTGCTGAGGCTGAAAAATTGCGCGTGTCGGGACTCTTGTGGCAGGAAGCCCGCGATGTCTGGGCACGGTCGGCGTATCTGACGCGCGAAGCCAAGGGCAGAGGTCAAGTGATTTTATTCGCCGGCGAACCGAATTTCAGAGCGTATTTTCACGCAACCGAACGGCTCTTGCTGAATGCGATTTATTACGGCGTCGGATTTGGCACGCGCCGCACGGTGGCATGGTAAGTGGAATGTAAAAACATCGTGAAGCGTTGACAGTCACTCAACTACGCGGCTCGAGACCATACCACAAAGTCCGTCACGAAGTCCGTATATTCCGAAAAAGTCTTTCAAACCACATTAGGTATCAGGTTATGGAATTTCCACGATGCGACTTGTATCCGGCCGATGCTGGATTTTACTGTCAATGCGTCGGTTGTCCCGTCATTTCAAATTCAACGGCGGGCTGCGTGATTCGAGAAAAGGAAAACGGTGTGTATGAATTTCACGGCACAACGCCGCACGGTGGTGTCAAGGCAGTGTTGGTCTTCACCAACGACGAGGGCGAAATCGTCGCAAAGCCCGACGCCAAGCATGTCGAGATTCGGGAATTGGACGCGCAGGGACGCACGATTCACGTGACATTCGGCGTCGCAGACCCGCAGGGCTTCTATTTGGACTGACGCCCGAGGGCGCAGTTGAACGAACTGGTTGGATAACGCACAAGCAACGCGCGCCGTCCTCTGAAAAAATGAACGAACTTTTGGAGAAAGCAATGAACGACATCAAAGACCTCACCATCATCGGCGGCGGACCAACGGGGATTTTCGCTGCGTTTCAATGTGGCATGAACGATGTAACCTGTCGAATCGTCGACAGCATGGAACAACTTGGCGGACAACTCACTGCGCTGTATCCCGAAAAATACATCTACGATGTTGCAGGCTTTTCGCAAATCACCGCCGCCGATTTGGTCGAGCAACTTTGGACACAAGCTGAACCCTTTAAGCCCGATGTGCATTTGGGCGAGCAGGTCGTCAATGTCGAAAAGCAGCACGACAACTCGTTCATGGTCAGGACGGCGGCGGGCAACGAGTATGCCTCGCGCGCTGTGGTTATCGCCGCAGGCTTGGGCGCATTCTCGCCGAGAAAATTAGACCAGTTCGGCAATGTCGAGCATCTGGAAGGCAAAAGCATCTTTTATTCGGTGCGAAAAGTAGATGACTTCAAAGAAAAGCGTGTGGTGATTGTCGGCGGCGGCGACTCCGCCTTAGATTGGACAGTGGGGCTGTTGGATGTCGCCAAATCGGTTACGCTGGTTCACCGCATGAACAATTTTCAAGGACACGGCAAAACAGTGGCTGATGTGATGGACGCCGTCGATGCTGGTCGCGCCACTGTGCATCTGAGGACTGAAATTGTGAGCATTGAGACCGACGGCGGCATGTTGAAAAAAGTCTTATGTGAATCTAAGCCAGAGCGATTTGAACTCGAGGCGGATTGTCTCCTGCCGCTCATTGGATTTAAGTCGGATTTAGGCCCGATTAAAAATTGGGGATTAAAACTGGACGGCAACGCCATTGCCGTCGAGTCGGCGACGATGCAGTCCTCGATTGAAGGCATCTTTGCGGCGGGCGACATTGCCAGCTATGCAGGAAAGTTAAAGCTGATTCAAACCGGACTCTCCGACGCGGCAATGGCAGTTCGAAACAGTTTGAGCTACATCAAGCCGGGCGAAAAAATCAAACATCAATTCAGCTCCATCAAAATGGCAGCGAAGAAAGAAATTTAAGCGAAATGCAGTTCCCCATCATGAGAGTCGCCTTGTCGCTCTGTCTTATCATCATCGGTTGTCAACCGTTGTCAAATCAGGCCAGAACAGGCCATGCCGAAAAAATAACCATTGAGAAATCAACGACCGTTCAACAAGACCAAACGAAACTGCTTACGCCAATGCACCCTTTTGACGCCGATTCGCTCTACCCGAATCCCGACCTTACGCCCGACCAAGTTGTGAGCATTCAACTGGCGGCGCTCAAACAAAACGACGTGCCGACGCCCGATTTCGGTATCGAGGTCGCGTTTCGCTTCGCTTCGCCTGAAAACAAACAAGTTACCGCGCCGCTTGAGCGTTTCATTGAGCTTGTCCACAATCCGCTTTACGCGCCAATGCTGAACTACGATGGCGATGAGCGCGGCGCAATGAACATCGTTGGCAACCGAGCCGAACAAAAAGTCGTCCTGATTGACAAAACTGGAAAAGCCGCGAGCTACCTGTTTATGCTCTCTAAGCAACCTGCGGGCGAATACAAAGATTGCTGGATGACCGATGGTGTCGTCCGTTTGGAAACGCAATTCGCTGCATCAAACGACACGACGCGCAAGAGACTCTCGCCCAAAGAAAAACTGGACAGCTTGAGCGCCCTGTTTGCGCAGCTCAAAGTGGCTAAGACGGAATTGGAGACGGAGCGCCTGCAAGCTGAAATTTGGGAACTGTGGATGGAGAGCGGCAGAGAGGATATTGACGTGCTCATGACAAAAGGCATCGAAGAAATGTCGTTAGGAAATTATAGCCGCGCGATTGATGTCTTTAACGCCGTTACCGAACTGGCGCCGGAGTTTGCGGAGGGCTGGAACAAACGCGCCACCGCGCATTACCTCAACGGCGACTTTAAAAATTCTATGAAAGATATCGAAAGAACGCTTGCCTTAGAGCCACGACACTTCGGCGCAATTTCCGGCTTGGGCATGATTTACATTGCCGTCGGCAACACGCGTGGCGCCTTGAAGGCTTACGAAACCGCGCTCATGCTTAGCCCAAAGCAACGCGGCTTGAAAGCCCTCGTCGAGGAACTGCGGCGTAAATTGGGCATTCGAGAAATGTAAAAATTTGAATCTCGAGTTTGAAAATGATTGTATCGAAACTCATTCTTAAAAACTGGCGAAACTTCCGAAATGTCGATGTGGCATTGGGCGAGCGAATGTTTATCGTCGGTGCGAATGCCTCTGGTAAATCAAACTTTTTGGACGTCTTTCGATTTCTTCGGGACATTGCAAAACAACAGGGCGGCGGCTTACAAAAAGCGATTGAAGACCGAGACGGGCTATCTAAAATTCGATGTCTTGCGGCAAGAAGATATCCCGATGTTGAAATCGAAGTTCACCTTTCGGACGGCGACTCGGAAATATCGACCTATAAATATGCAATCGGTATTCGCCAAGAAGCGCGCGGACACCGTCAACCGTTTTTAGCGTATGAAAAGGTATGGAAAGGCAATGACCTGATTTTGAGCAGACCTGACTCTGACGACAAGAAAGATTCAGAACGATTGAAACAAACGCACTTGGAGCAAATCAATTCGAATATGGCGTTTCGAGACATCGCCCGTTTCTTTGAATCGGTGTTGTATCTCCACTTGGTGCCGCAGCTCCTCAAGTTCCCTAATGCTTTTTCAGGCGGTCAATCCGATGGCGACCCGTTCGGAAAAGAATTTTTAAAGCGAGTGGCAAATACACCGAAGAAAACACGCGAGTCGCGTTTGAGAAAAATCGAGGACTCTCTGCGCCACGCCGTCCCGCAGCTTAAAGAGCTGACCTTCATTGACGAAAAAGGCGTGCCGCATCTGCAAGCCATTTATGAACATTGGCGACCGTCGGGCGCAAAGCAACGCGAAGACCAATTTTCAGATGGAACACTGCGGCTTGTCGGGCTTTTCTGGTCGCTCTTGGAAAGCGAGTCGCTTTTGTTACTCGAAGAGCCAGAACTCTCGCTCAACGCGGGCATCGTGCGGCAATTGGCGGGCATTATTCATCGCTCGCAGCGTCAAAAAAAGCGACAGGTATTTATCAGCACACACAGCGCGGATTTACTGACAAAGGAAGTCGGCGGCGAAGAAACCCTGCTGTTGCTCCCCGGCGCAGAGGGAACAGAGGTTAAACAAGCCTCGTCCATAGAAGCCGTGCGGGCAATGCTGGAAAGCGGGTTCAGCGTCGGAGAAGCGGTGATTCCAAAAATCACGCCGCCACAAATGGAGGAACTTAGCTTGGGATTTTGAAATGAAAATCATTTACTTCGCCGCAGCCGTCGAGGACGAGTTAAGCGAAATAACCACACGACAACTCATCAAAAAATCTTCACCGCGCTTTACAGTAACGGTCTGTTATCGAGTAGGCGGGTCAGGCTATCTCAAAAGTAAAATTGACGGATTCAACAATGCGTCAAAAGCAATGCCGTTCTTCGTTCTGACCGATTTGGATAATTACGCTTGTGCGACCGAACTCAAAACGGCGTGGTTGAAAAGCGCGGCGCATCCGAATTTTCTGTTTCGAGTTGCGGTTCGGGAAGTCGAATCATGGTTGCTCGCCGATGCGAAAGGAATTGCAATGTTCATGGGCGTCTCGAAGGATTTAATTCCCGATACGCCCGACGCACTTCCAAATCCGAAAGCGAAATTAATTGAGCTTGCAAAACGAAGTAGCAAACGCGAAATTCGGGAAGACATTGTGCCGAAAAAAAACAGCACAATGAAAATCGGACCGAACTACAATGCGCGATTAGGCAGTTTCGTCAATCACGCTTGGAATCTTCAAACGGCAATCGAGCATTCCGACAGTCTGAAAAGAGCATTCAACGCTTTAAAAAACTTCAAACCAACATCGTAACCAATGTCGAAGCATCTTGTCAAAGTTGGGCTTGTGCAGCGTCGCGCCTCGCCGAATCCCGAAGAAAACATGACGCGAACCATCGCGGGCATTCGTGAAGCAGCCGCAAAGGGCGCACAAATTGTCTCCACGCAAGAGATGTTCACCACGCTTTACTTTTGTCAAACAGAAGATTACAAGCCATTTGACTTTGCCGAACCCATACCGGGCGAGACGACCGAAAGGCTCTCTGCGGTTGCCAAAGAACTTGGTGTCGTCATCGTCGCCGCGCTGTTCGAAAAGCGCACGCAGGGCGTTTATCACAACACCGCCGCCGTCATCGATGCCGACGGAACTTACTTGGGCAAGTATCGCAAGATGCACATTCCCGACGACCCGGGCTTCTACGAGAAATTTTATTTTACGCCCGGCGACTTGGGCTTCAAAGTCTTTAAAACCAAATTTGCAACCATCGGCGTCTTGATTTGCTGGGATCAGTGGTATCCCGAAGCGGCGCGCCTGACCGCGCTTCAAGGGGCGCAGATTTTGTTTTATCCAACCGCGATTGGCTGGGCGACATCGGAACACGACGAAGCCACGCGCACCGCGCAGCATCACGCATGGGAGATGATGCAACGCAGCCATGCGATTGCCAACGGCGTTTATGTGGCAGCAACGAACCGCATCGGCACGGAGTTTTCGCCCGAACATCCAAACGACGGCTTACAGTTCTGGGGACAAAGTTTTATTGCCTCACCTTTCGGCGTCCTGTTAGCAAAAGGCTCAATTGAAAACGAGGAAGTCGTGATTGCCGAGTGCGATTTATCACGCATTGATTTTTACCGACAGCATTGGCCCTTTATGCGAGACCGCCGCATTGATGCCTATGAACCAATGACAAAACGATTCATCGACAACTGATACCTTCTGAACTTAAACAGTGTTCAACGATGCAGGATGTTTTTTGGAGAACAGTTTTAACGGTTGGGACGACCGTATTTCTTGCGGAACTTGGCGACAAGACGCAACTGGCGACAATGTTGTTCGCGGCGGATAAAGAAACGAGCAAGTGGGCGGTGTTTTTGGGGTCGGCAGTGGCATTGGTGTGCGCGTCGGCAATCGGCGTCGCGGTCGGCGCGCAGCTTGAGAAAGTCATTTCGCCAGAGTTGCTTAAGCGCATCGCAGGCGTTGGGTTCGTTGTCATCGGCATCTGGACATTTTTCTCGAAGTAAAATCGCTATATTTGCGCCGCATCTGCCTCATAAACAAAAGAGCTTGTATGATAAAAGCGATTCCTCTCCACTTGCGCGGTTACAGCTTGAGCTTATTGGCTACAACGGCATCGGTGTATCAATGGCGCTTGCAGCCAAATCAGTTCCGTCTCTAAACTCTAAAATCCAAAGGCAATGAAAAAACTAGGACTACTTCTCGCGCTGTTTTTGATTAGCTCAATGGCACAAGCGCAACTGCCGACGCTCATTTCCATTCGCGGCGGTGTGGGCGGCGGGCTGAGTGTGGGCAGCCAAACGCAAAGCGTAACGGTGGCCGGACGAACCGTGAGCTCCTCCGTCAGTTACTCGGGCTGGAACATTCTCGGAAAGGCAAAAATCACGCCGCCGATTTCGCCCTTTACGGTGGTGGGGTTGGTCAGCTACAACTCATTCAGCGGTAGCGTCAGCGCAGGCGGCACCACCGTAACGTTTTCAGAACAAACCAGCGTGCTCAACCCGGCCATCGGCATTGAGTTTAACATCTTGCCGATACCCATTCTTTCACCCTACCTTGCAGCGGACTTAGGCGTGTATTCAACATCAGTTTCAAATACGACGAGAACGCGGACGGGCATTGGGGTTGGCGCGGGCGCGGAACTCTCTATTCCGCTTGTGCCGATTGCCTTCGACTTGGAGGCAAAATACCGATTCGCCAATCTCATTGGAAAAGAGAACAACGAGGAGGCGTTTAATTATTTTCAAGTCTCCGTGATGATTATGTTTAAAATTCTCTAACTCTATTGGAACGCAAATATGAAAAAATATGTGCTTGTGCTGCTGACCGCGTTTGTCGCCATCTCCGCCTCGGCGCAGATTCCTGGGCTGCCGCAACTGCTGACAATAGAGGGCGGCATTGGCGGCGGGCTGTCGAGCGGCGGACAAGATTTTGCACTGGTAGGCAACGGCGTCAATTTCAATAGCTTGACCAATGCGCCTTTAAGCGGGCTGAACGTGTCGGGCAAACTTAAAATTATGCCGCCGCTTATTCCGCTTCGCATTGTGGGGTTTGTCAATTACAACTTGCTCTCGACCAATACGAACACATCGACGACGATTCCGAACACGAGCATTCCCATCAATACGAATCCGTTTGCGCCGACGGGCAGCCGTGTCAATGTCTTGAATGTCGGTGCGGGCGTGGAGGTTTCGCCGTTGCCGTTGCCGATAATCACGCCGTATGTGGCTCTGGACTTCGGCTTGTATAACATCACGCCTGAAAATAAATCATCATATACACGCTATGGGCTTGGCGCTGGCATTGGGATTGAATTTTCGCCGCCGCTCATTCCGCTCTCCTTCGACATCGAAGGGAAATATCGCTTGGCGAATTTGACGGGCAGAGAAAATATCTCGCTCTCCAACGCAACCGCGCAGGAAAATTCGTTCAACTTCTTCCAACTATCCGTACTGCTGATGTTCAAACTCCTTTAATTTTAACCAAACGAGGTAATTTATGCGCAATTGTTTTGCAGTTCTCGCGTTGCTGTTCGTATCCGCAAAAGCCATCGCACAGTTCAAGGGCGTGATTGAAATGAAAATGACGTCGTCCGAAAATGAGATGAGCGGCGAAATGAAAATGATGCTCATCAAATCGGCGATGCGCATCGAGTCGAACATCAAGACCGAAAAGATGCCCGTCAAAATGACGATGCTCATGAAGCTCAACGACCAAGACAAAATGTATATGCTCAACGACGAGGCGAAAACCTACACCGAACTCAATCTCAAAGAAGCCCGCGAAAGAAGCAACGCTATGACGAAAGACCGCAAGGTAACCGTCAAGAAATTGGGCAAGGAAAAAATCTTGGGATATAACTGCGACCATATCATGGTAACGCAGGAAGGGTTAGACGAAGGCACGGAAATGTGGGTCTCGAAAGACGTCATTGACTATTCCTTTTATGAAAAGTTCCAAGCGGCGAATCAAGGTGGCGGCGGCAACTACGCCAAAGCCTTGAAAGACGCAGGCGCAGATGGGTTCCCGCTTAAAACCGTGAGCGGGAAAGTTACAAGCGAAGTAACAAAGATCACCAAAGGCGCGCCCCCCGCGGCCATGTTCGAAATTCCGAAAGGATACAAGCAGGTCGGAGTGATGGAAAATATGATGAACATGATGTCGCCCGAACAGCGCAAGCAAATGGAAGAAAGCATGAAAAATATGACGCCCGAACAGCGCAAGATGATGGAAGAGATGATGAAAGGCAAGCAGCCGAAGTAGTCAGCCAAGTAAAATGCACGCGACGCAGCCGTTTCGAGGAACGTCGGAACGGCTGTTTGTTTCGAGCCACGCAAAGAGCGGCGCTTGTGAGAGTGAAAATTTTGTTGCACGTTAGCATCTGCAATTCTGACGAGTCTCAAACACCTAATGCAGCCATAATGAAACGCACCAAAATTATTTGCACGCTCGGTCCTGCGGTCAACACGATTGAAAAAATCACCGAGTTAATCCACGCTGGAATGGACGTGGCGCGACTGAATTTTTCGCACGGCACGCACGCCGACCACCTGCACCGCATCGAGCTCGTCCGAGAAGCTTCGCGCAAAACCGGCAAACCCATTGCGCTCTTGCAAGACTTGCAGGGCCCGAAAATCCGCGTCGGCAATCTCGAAAAAACCGTCTTGCTTAAAACCGGCGAAACGCTCACAATTACAACAGAAGATGTTATCGGCACATACAACCGCGTCTCGACAAGCTACAAGGAAATCGTGGGCGATGTGCAGCGCGGCGACCGAATTTTGATGGACGATGGATTGCTCGAAGTCAAAGTGTTGGATAAAAATGCAACGGAAGTGATTACAGAGGTGGTTGTTGGCGGCTTGCTCAAATCTCACAAAGGCTTGAACCTTCCGGGTGTGAATATGTCCGTCCCATCGCTCTCCGAAAAAGACCTTGAAGACGCGCACTTCGGATTGGATAATGATGTGGATATGATTGCGCTCTCCTTTGTCCGCACCGCCAAAGACATTCACCAACTTGCCGACATCATTCGCTCTCGCGGCAAGCGCACATGGATTGTCGCCAAAATCGAGCGACCAGAAGCGATTGAAAACATTGATGAAATCATTGCAGCAACCGACGCGGTCATGGTGGCACGGGGCGATTTAGGCGTCGAGATGAAGACCGCTATGGTGCCAGTGCTTCAAAAAACCATCGTGCATAAATGTAACTATGCCTATAAGCCCGTCATTATTGCGACACAGATGTTGGAATCCATGACCGAAAACCCTCGTCCCACAAGGGCAGAGGCGAGCGACGTGGCAAACGCTGTCTTTGATGGCACCGATGCTGTGATGCTGTCTGGAGAAACAGCCTCTGGAAAGTATCCGATAGAAACGGTCAAAATGATGCGCGAAATTATCCATAATGTCGAATCAGGCGAGGCGATTCACTTGCTGCGCGCAGAGCGCGATGTATTTGTGCCGCAAGAGTCGAGAAAGCCCCACGTGCCGGGCGACTTAGGTGAAGCGATTGCAGTCTCCGCCGTCGATGTGGCGAACACTGTTCACGCCAAAGCCATCGTCGTCTTGAGCCACACGGGCGGCACAGCAATTAAGGTCTCGAAACAAAAACCGCCAATGCCAATTGTGGTCATCACCGACAATGAAAAAGTGCAACGCTTGATGGGACTGGTTTGGGGCGTTGAAACCATTTTCACCGAAACGATTCTCTCGACCGACGACAGTTTCCGCACGATTGAAATTAAACTGGCAGAAAAATCGATTACAAAGCCCGGCGACGTGATTGTCTACACAATGGGCATTCCGATTCTGAAGCATGGCACAACGGACACCATTAAAATCAGCCGCGTCGGCGCATAACACAATTTCAAACTATTTTTGCTTGTGGGCGCACTTATTGCACTTTTGATTCTCTTGTGCTGGACGGCGCACTTATTTTATTTGTTGCCAAACGGCGCACTCACTTGGCAAACGCCGATAAGCTATTGCCACATCGCGCTGCAAGGCTATCTCTCGACCGGGCTGTTCATCACGGCGCACGATGCCATGCACGGCAGCGTCAGCAAAACCCGCTGGCTGAACCACACGATGGGCTTCGTTGCGTGCTTTCTCTTTGCAGCGATGTGGTATCCGCAACTTCGGAAAAACCATTACCGTCATCACGCCGAACCTGCCTCTGAAAACGACCCAGATTTTTACGTCGGGTCGCAGAACTTCTGGCTTTGGCTCGGCGCCTTTTTGACACGCTATGCCACATGGCAGCAGTTGGTCATTATGGCAACGCTCTACAATGTGATGGAGCGCGTGTTCCTGATTCCGGAATCGCGGATATGGATGTTCTGGATGATACCATCGTTCTTGGGCGCGTTGCAGTTATTTTACTTCGGGACATACCGCCCGCACAAGTTGCCGCTCACCGCAGAAATGCTGCCGCACAATGCCCGCACGCTTCGAAAAAATCACGTTTGGGCGATGCTCTCGTGCTACTTTTTCGGCTATCATTGGGAACATCATCACTCGCCATCGACGCCGTGGTGGGAACTTTGGAAAGAGAAAGAGAAACTCACGGCGACTAAAAAGGTTGCGTAACGCGCAAAACTCTTTCCTATCTTTCGAAAAAATTTTCTCGAGCAAACGAACTTGCGCGCTATGTCCGACCTATTAGAACCAAGCAAAGGAAAACTGCTGATTGCCAATGCGCATCTTGAAGACCAAAACTTTCGTCGCAGCGTCGTCTTAATTTGCGAACACGGTGAGAACGGCACGTTTGGCTTAACACTCAATCGTCAACTTGAACTGACCGTGAACGAAGTTATTGACGACCTTGACGACTGGAACGCGCCGCTCTACTTGGGCGGACCAGTTCAACCGAACACGATTCACGTCTTGCACAAACTCGGCGATAAAATTGAAGGCAGCGCTGAAATCGTCGAGGGCGTGTTCTGGGGCGGCAATTACGAAGAAATTCGTCGTCTGATTGAGGTAAGAGCGGCAACGCCCAACGACTTTAAGTTTTTTCTCGGCTATTCCGGCTGGGGCGCTGGACAACTTAGCGACGAAATGCAGGGTGGTTCATGGTATCTGTCGCAGGCAACGAAAACCGCTGTCTTCGACGACCCGCACGATAAACTTTGGAGCCGCGCGCTGCGCGCCAAAGGCGGTGAATTCGCCATCATCGCCAACTTTCCCGAAGACCCAAGGCTAAATTGACAAACGAACAAATCGAAACACGTTTTTTGCTTCATTAACTCGTTGAAAAACAAATGTGCGGCATTGCAGGTGTGATTAACGGCGGCTCGCCCGACACGCTCAAACAGATGGCGGAACTTCAAGCGCATCGCGGTCCCGACGACTGGGGAATGGAGTGGTTCGCCGAACACAATGCGGGACTTGCCCATCGCAGGCTCTCCATCATCGACCTCAGCAGCGCGGGACATCAACCGATGCCAAATAAGCGCGGCAATCGGTGGATTACATTCAACGGCGAAATTTACAACTACCTCGAGCTTCGCAAAGAACTCGAGGGCAAAGGACATCGATTCGTGTCGCACTCCGATACAGAGGTCATTCTCGCTGCTTACGACGAGTGGGGCGCTGCATGTGTTACGCGGTTCAACGGTATGTTCGCCTTCGGCATCTACGATGTGGAAACGCGCGAACTCTTCATCGCTCGAGACCATCTCGGCGTTAAACCGTTTTACTACACCCAGCGCGGCGACCTGTTTGCCTTTGCATCCGAAGCAAAAGCGCTGTTCGAACTCAACGGCATCGACCCCGACCTTGACCCCGACGCGGTCTTAAGCTCGCTGCTGCTGCTTTGGGTGCCAGAACCAAAAACAGGATTTAAGAACGTCTGGAAACTTCCGGCGGGACATTACGGCGTGTTCAAAAACGGTCGATTGACGCTTACAGAGTATTGGGACGTGCCGATTCCCGAAGCGACAACGACGGAAAAAGAATCCGACCTTGTCGAGCGCTTACGCGAACTTTTAGAACAAGCCGTGCGGCGACAACTGCTGGCCGATGTTCCCGTCGGCGCGTTTTTATCGGGCGGATTAGACTCGTCGGTCATCGTTGCGCTCTCGCGGAAAATCGCGCCGTCCGCCAAGTTCGACACCTACACAATTTGCTTTTCGGAAGCGGATAAAAAAATGGAAGCCATGCCCGACGACGCTTACTACGCGCGGCGCGTGGCGGAAGCCTGCGGCACAGCGCATCACGAAGTATTCATCGAGAGCGACATCAACGACCTGCTCGAGAAAATGCTCTGGCATTTGGACGACCCGATTGCCGACGGCGCGTCGATAAACACGTATCTCATTTCAAAAGACGCAAAGGAGCATGGCACAACGGTGTTGCTCAACGGCATGGGCGGCGACGAAGTGTTCGGCGGCTATCGAAAACAGTTGGCGGCGATTCTCATTGAACGCTATCAAACAATTCCGACGGCGCTGCGCCGTGGCTTAATTGAACCGTTTGTAACGGTATTGCCTGTGGCGATTGCCGGAAAAGGCATTCGTCCTGTGCGGTGGGCGAAACGGTTTCTGCGCAGCGCATCGCTCTCGCCGATAGAGTCGTTCATTTACGGCTTTATGTATTACACGCCCGATGAACTCGGCGAAATGCTCGCGCCCGCCTTGCTTGAAAAAGACTTCCGCGACCTTTATCCCGTGCGGCGCTATTACGAAACCTTAGAGCGCGTTAAGCACCGCTCGCTCACGGAGCAAATGACATATCTCGATACCAAACTGTTTCTCGCGGGCTTGAACTTATGCTACTCCGATAAAGCCACGATGGCGGCAGCGGTCGAGGGACGGCCGCCGCTCATTGATAAAGACATTGTGCAGTTCGCTGCGCGCCTGCCTGCGCAGTATAAAATCAACGGGCAAGAGCAAAAGTATCTGCTCAAAAAAGCAGCAGAAGCCTATCTGCCGAAGGAAATTATTTATCGACCGAAAGCACCATTTGGAACGCCGCTGCGCGCATGGATGAACGGACGCTTGGGCGATGCTGTCAAAGAAACATTTGCCGACAACCGCCAAGCGCATCACCGATTTTTCAAAGCGTCGAAAGTCTTGTCAATGCTTGATGCGCATCGCAAAGGCACATCGGACTACGCGCACGCGCTTTGGGGCGTTTATGCGACGGCGAAATGGATAAATATGAACGCTCATAAAACCTCCGTTCCAAACCTATGACCGAGCCGAATTCGCTTGTAAATACAAGCGTTGAGACGGAGAGCAGCCAAGCGCAACGAGAACATATGCTTCGCACCATCGAAAAAACACAAGCGTATATTTTGCGCGAAGGCTACAAAGGCTACGACCCTTACGACGCCTTGACATCGCCCTTGTTTAAGCTCCCGTTTTTGAACACAAATAAACTCGTTAGGCTCGGCGCACAGCAGGTTTTGAAACGCCTGCCGCTCAACCTTCGCCCGATGCTGTTTGTGCCGAAAGGATACAATCCTGTTACGCTTGGCTTGTGCGTGCAAGCCTATGTGTATCTCGCAAAAAGTTTGCCCGAACAAAAAGCGTTCTACGAAAAAGAAATCAACCGCTTGATTGTGGAGCTTCTCAGGCTGCAATCGAGCAAGATGCGCTCTGAAAAATATAGCGGCGCGTGTTGGGGATACGATTTTGATTGGGAGGCGCGTTACGCCAAAATTCCTGCTTATGTGCCAACGATAGTTGCTACCGGTTTCATCACCAATGCGCTCTTTGAAGCATACAGTCAATTAGGAAACCAAAGAGCGTTTGAGCTCTGCGAAAGCGCGACGAAGTTCGTCGTGAATGACTTAAACCGAACTGAGAAAAGCGACGGTCGGTTTTGTTGGTCGTATTCGCCGCGCGATAAACAAATCGTCTTGAACGCAACGATGAAAGGCGCAAGGCTTTGCGCTCAGGTCGGAAGCGTGAACGGCGAGAAAGAACTACTCGACCTTGCCAAACGAACCGTTGAGTTTGTAATGCAGCATCAAGATGAGCATGGCGCATGGCGATATGCCATTGGCGATACGCGCGCTTTCGTCGATAATTTTCATACAGGCTATGTGCTGGATTGCTTGGACGAGTATCAAACCCTAAGCGGCGACAAGGGCTTTCAGGAGGGACTGCAAAAGGGCTGGCGATACTATCGAGAGAATTTTTTTGTCAACGACCAAGAGCCGAAGTATTACGATAAAAGTGTGTATCCAATTGATGCAACGGCATGCGCGCAATCGCTCCTAACGCTCTCACGATTTGGCGACCACAAAACAGCAGAACGAGTGGCCGGCTGGGTTATCAAAGAGATGCAACTTCCAAACGGCGCCTTTAAGTATCAACGCTATGCGCATTACGAGAACCGAATTCCCTATATGCGTTGGTCGACGGCGTGGCTCTTTCTCGGCTTATCGCGGGTGGTGTGGAGCAACATCAGTCGGTAGGTTGCGGCTTTTGAGGCGCAAAGAGTTCTGAGAGTGCGGAAAAGAGAAACGGCGCCAGCGAGAGGCCAAACAGAAACCCGGTGAACGCGCGCAGGTAAAAATCAGCGCCATAGACGTTCAAAAACTCCAACAGCCTGTCGACGCCCATCAATGCAAGCGAAACGAGCAGTCCTGTCAGTAAATCGGTGCGCCTTGACAAGCGTGGCAAAACTGCGCTGCCAAGTCCGATGCCTAAATAAATCGCTGCACACCTTGCGCAAAGTGCCATCGGATAGCCAAACAAATGAACGCACCGCTCGCCCTGTTGATGACAAACACCGCGAAAAAATCCGTAGAAGAGTGTCTCGCCGTGCGATGCGGCATACGGCGCAAGCGCAGCGAGCAATAACAAAAGAAGCATAAACGACAACACAGCAAAACGGCTCATCGCAGCCAAAAGGTTGTGCTTGAAAAAGTTGTAACTTTAGTCAAATCAAATTTAACGCCCTAATTGAAAACATCTAATCAAAAAAGTCTAATCGGAAAAGGAGATACGGATATGCCAAAACTGACCACATTGCCGGCGTGGAAAGCCCTGACTGCGCATCACAAAAAGGTGTCTAAACTTCACCTGCGCGACCTCTTTGCCAAAGACGCCAACCGCTTCAATAAATTCAGCCTGCACGCGTGCGACATCTTGCTGGACTATTCCAAAAACCGAATCACCGACGAGACCATGCCGCTGCTCTTTGCGCTTGCCAAGGAAACCAAAGTAAAGCAAGCGATTGAAAAAATGTTTAACGGAGAGAAAATCAACACAACAGAAAATCGAGCCGTGCTGCATGTCGCGCTGCGCAATCGCTCGAATCGTCCGATAATGGTCGATGGCACAGATGTGATGCCAGAGGTGAACGCCGTTCTCTCTCAGATGAAGTCGTTCTGCGCCGTTGTGCGAAGCGGCGAGTGGAAAGGGTTTACGGGAAGACCGATTACTGACGCAGTCAATATCGGCATCGGCGGCTCGGACTTAGGTCCGTTGATGGTAACAGAAGCCTTGAAGCCATACGCGGGCAACTTGCGCGTACATTTCGTTTCTAATGTCGACGGCACGCACATCGCCGAGACGCTCAAAACGCTCAATCCCGAAACAACGATGTTCATTATTGCCTCAAAGACCTTTACGACGCAGGAAACGCTGACCAATGCACACACTGCCAAACGCTGGTTTTTAGAGCGGGCAAAAGATGAACAAGCCGTCAAAGCGCATTTCATCGCGCTCTCGACCAATGCAAAGGAAGTGGAGAAATTCGGCATTGATACCAAAAATATGTTTGGGTTTTGGGATTGGGTTGGCGGCAGATACTCGCTCTGGTCGGCGATTGGCTTATCGATTGCGCTCTCGATTGGCTTTGAGAACTTTGAAGAGTTGCTCAGTGGGGCGTTTGAAATGGACGAGCATTTTCGCACCGCGCCGTTTGAACAAAACTTGCCTGTGGTGTTGGCGCTCTTGGGCGTGTGGTATAACAACTTCTTCGGCGCGCAGACTCAGGCAATTTTGCCCTATGACCAATACCTGCATCGATTCGCAGCGTATTTTCAACAAGGCGATATGGAATCCAATGGCAAGCGCGTAACAAAAACAGGCGAGGTCGTCGATTACGACACAGGCGCAATTCTTTGGGGAGAGCCCGGCACCAACGGACAACATGCGTTTTATCAACTCATTCATCAAGGCACAAAACTTGTCCCATGCGATTTCATTGCGCCTTGCCAAACGCATAACCCGCTCGGCGAGCATCACGAAATTTTGCTCTCCAACTTTTTTGCGCAGACCGAAGCCCTGATGAAAGGCAAAACCGAAAACGAAGCCGGCACAGAATTGAAGGCACAAGGTTTCAAAGGAAAAGAGTTGACGAAATTGCTTCCGCACAAAGTCTTTACGGGCAATAAACCAACGAACAGCATCATATTCCCGAAATTGACGCCGCGCGTCTTAGGCAGTTTGATTGCGATGTATGAACATAAAATTTTCGTGCAAGGCGTGATATGGAACATCAATTCCTTCGACCAGTGGGGCGTCGAACTCGGTAAGCAACTCGCAAAAACCATTTTGCCCGAACTGAAAACAACTGAGCCAATTTCATCGCACGATGCCTCGACCAACGGGCTGATTAATTTCTATAAACAACACAAAGCCTAACGTTCAAATTTAGCGAGCGCGGCTTTCAGGTGGTCGATGGCATCGACGGGCGTCGGGTCGATGCCGTTCAAAATCGCAAGGTAATAACTCGTCCAATCGCCGAGCAAGATGAGCGAAAACATGCGCGTCAGTGCCGAGTCGCCCTCGCTATAAACGTCCGAGACGGAGGACGAGCATTTTTTAACGATGTCTTTTGTAACCTTCATTCGGAATGTCGTGCGCTTATGGTCGGCGTCGTCGTGCAGCATCACGACATGCGTGCGCTTCATCAAGTTTTCATTGAGCTTCCAGCCGACAAGTTCATTGTGGTTGAGTTCGGGAAAGACGTTGGAATACGCCAAGACTTTTGCGTTCTCGCAGATTTGTCCTTTCCAGCGTGTGCCGACGGCGCTGGTGAGGTCGTCGCTGGTATAAACGATGGTCAGTTTGCCGACGGATTTGCGTGCCAGTTCCGTCGCCAAGTTTGCGCCGTCGTTGAAGTTGGCGTAGTGAAGTGATTTTTCGCGCAGGTAGTTTGCCGTCTCACGAATCTGTTTCGAGGGGTCTTTGATGAAGCCAAACTCGGCGAGCGTTTGAAGCATCGGCACAATTGAAAAGCCAATTGCAGCACGCGGTGGATAGCCTGACGGAATTTTCACCGTATAGTGTTCGTGCGCATTGGCGAGTTTTTCAATTGCGCCGCCCGACGTGATGCAAAATGCCTGTGCTTTCCGACGAATGGCGTCTTTGTATGCTGAAATTGTCTCTTCGGTGTTGCCAGAATTGGACGAGACAATCACCAAGGTAGAGTCGCTCACAAATTCAGGCAGCGTGTAATTGCGATTGACGATAATCGGCACGTCGAGTTTGCCCGATAGCATCGCGCGCAAGAGGTCGCCGCCGATGGCAGAGCCGCCGAGTCCGGTAACGACGATGTTGCGCACGCGCTTGCGGCGAATGGCGGCCTTCGAGTGTTGAATCTTGAACTTGGTCTCGAATTGCTTGTAAAGATTAACGATGTGCGAGCGCATATCGCCTTTATCGAGCTTTGAGATGAGTGCGTCGGAGAGCGCGCTGTTCGTCATGGCCTGAACGGTTAAGATGACTGTTTTTGAGAAAGACGAAGTCGTTTCAAAATGGCGACGCCGAAATCAAGGTCTTCGGGCGTTGTGAGTTTAAGATTGTGATACCCAGTTTCAAAAATTTTGATGCGCTGTGTCGGGAAAAATTTTTCGATGAGCGCAGCGTCGTCGGTGGCATAGAATTTTTTTTGTCGGGCCAGACGATGTGCGGCGATAATCAAATTGGCTGAAAAGCCCTGCGGCGTCTGCACTTGGAGCAGAGAACTGCGGTCGAGCGTGGCGCCGAAAAATCGCGCGTCTGTGCCGATGCGCTTGATAGTGTCTTTTGGTTTCGTGGCGGGAACGCATGCGCCGAATTGCTTAGAGAGCATTGCGATGGCATCAATTTCGCTCGGTTGAATAAACGGACGCGCGCCGTCGTGAATCAGAACAACGCACTGTTTTTTTTCGCGCGCTGAAAGCGTCTCAAGCTCTTGTGCAAGACGCTCAATGCAATTGTAAATGGAATCCTGTCGCTCAGCGCCGCCTTCAATGACACAGTTGACTTTTGAAAATCCATAACGCCGAACCAGCCGACGAAGGGTGTCGAGATGTGCCGCGCCTGCTGCAACATACACGCCTTCAATGGACGAGGCTTGCTCAAACGCGGAAAGCGTGTGGCAGAGAACGGGCTTGCCGCCGAGATGAAGAAGTTGCTTACTAACGCCTGGCGCTAAGTTCATGCGCTTGCCCAAACCGCCCGCTGCAATGATTGCAAACCCACGCATAAAGTTGAAGCGTTAAACAGAGTTGAGCAACGAGTTAGATGATGAGCATGGCGTCGCCGTAAGCGAGAAAACGATACCCTGATTTCAGGGCTTGCTTGTATGCTTTGATGAGAAACTCGTGTCCAGCAAACGCGCTGGCGACCATCATGAGCGTCGATTCGGGCTGATGAAAATTCGTGATGAGTCCGTCGACGACTTTGAAGTCGTAAGGCGGAAAAATGAATTTGTCCGTCCAGCCTTCGCCGAATTTGATTCTGCCGTCGACCGTCGCGTTGGCTTCTAAGGCGCGGCAAACAGTGGTGCCAACCGCATAAATTTTGCCCGACCGCGCACCCTTGACCTCGTTGATGCGCTGCGCCGTCGAGTAGGGCAAATTCAAATACTCCGAATCCATTTTGTGTTTTGAGATGTCTTCGACTTCGACGGGGCGGAAGGTGCTCAGTCCGGCGTGTAGCGTGAGCGAGATAATCTCGACGCCCATGCGTTTGATTTTGGTCAAGAGTTCGGTGGTGAAGTGCAGTCCGGCCGCAGGCGCAGCAACGGCGCCCGGCACACGGGCATAGACAGTTTGGTAACGGGATTTGTCTTTGTCGTCCGCCTCGCGCTTGATATAGGGCGGAATCGGCATTAAGCCGATGCGCTCGACTGCTTGGAAAATATCGATGTCGGAGTTCAGAAATCGAATGGTGCGCCCGCGCGAGGTGGTGTTATCGACGACCTCGGCAACCAAATCGTCGGGAAAGTAAATTTTATTGCCGACGCGCACTTTGCGCGCTGGCTCGACGAGCACGTCCCAAAGCCCGACTTGCTTGTTTAACTCGCGCAGCAAAAAGACCTCGATTTTGGCGGACGTTTTTTCTTTGTGTCCGTAGAGCCGCGCCGGAAAAACCTTCGTGTCGTTGATGACCAGAACATCGCCTTTTTTGAGGTAATTGGTGATGTCGGGAAACTTAGCGTCTTGAATGGTCTTTTGTCGGCGGTCAAGCACCATGAGCTTGCACTTGTCGCGCGGCTCTTTCGGAACAGTGGCAATCGCGGTTTTCGGAAGTGTGTAACGAAATTCAGACAGTCGCATCTGCAAAGGGTTGAATGGTTGAGAAGCGTTCGAGATAATTGGAAAAGGTGGAAAAAGTAGCCCGCTCGGAACAAGCGCGGCAAGGCGAAGCTGACTGTAGTAATGGTGAATGTGAAAAGTGGCGTATCGATGCGTTCATCTGGTCGAGACGGATGTTTTCCGTAAAAGGACTGCAAATATACTCAAAATCGCTTCGCTTTTGCAAAAGCATTTTGTATATTCGCGCCGCTTTCTTGAAACGCAAATTTTCTATCAACATCAACGCAAACCGCCCCGCCCAATCATCTCAAAACGGGCAACGGCATGGAGGACAGAATGAACGCCACCTACAAAAGTTGCATGAGCAACCTGCACATCTGTAAAGCCAATTGTTGCAAAAACGGCGTCTGGGTCGATGCCGAAGAAGCCAAGCGCATTCAAGCCGAAGTGCTGAAACGCGACAGCCTTGCCGACCTGCACGATAAAGTCTTGTGGAGCGAAGAAGACGAAGACGCAGATTACTTCCCGACAGGCAAGGGCGTCGGCACGAACCTGCAATCACCCGAAGGACCGTGCATTTTTTTAGGCGCAGATTACAAATGCCGCATCTACGAATTTCGTCCGAACTTCTGTGCAGATTATCCGTTTATGCACCCGCTTGCCACAAGTTCAAAGCCCATCTTAATTGACAATATGTTTGAGAGCGACCCGAACTGCATCTACAACACGCTGCTTTCTGCCACGCTCGAAAGCATTGAAAAGGAAAGAGACGCCGACGCCAAAGAAGCATCGGCGAAAGCAACTTAAACGAGTCAACTCCTTTCTCAAACCAATACGGCGCATGAGGCTCTCTATTTGCGAATTTGCTCGCAATTGCTTTTCTTCTGTTAAGTCGTTCAACATTTCAGCAACAAATAACAAAACATCAAAAAGGTTATGAGGAAACAATACTGGTTCCTTCCAGCACTTCTATTCTTTTCATTTCATTGGTCGGCGTCGGCGCAAGAGTTGACGATTTCCGGGACGGTGGTTGACGCCAACACAGGCGAGCCGCTACTGGGCGCGGCCGTGCGCGTTAAAGAAACCGGCGGCGGCGCAATTGCCGATGCGTCGGGACGATTTCGAATCACCGTCAAGGTGGCGAGCGCAACGCTCATTGCAAAACTTGTCGGCTACAAAGAGCGGACGGTCGTTGTAACCGAAAGCACCGAGAGTTTGGTAATTCGCCTGCAAGAGGACATTCTCCGTGCCGAAGAAGTTGTCGTTACTGGTTTAGCAACGGGCATCAGACGCGAGAACGCACCGAACTCCATTGGCACAATTACAGCAAAAGACCTACTGCCTGCGCCAGCGCAAACGGTCGACCAAGCCTTCGCTGGCAAGGTCGCTGGTCTGTCGATTCGCCAAAACACTGGCGCGCCGGGCGGCGGCATCAGCCTGAACTTGCGTGGCATTACCACCTTGCAAGGCAACACACAGCCGCTGGTTGTGATTGACGGCGTCATTGTCAGCAACGATGCACTCAACAGCGGATTGACATCTATTACCGATGCGGTCGGCGGTGCCTCGCAAAGTTCGCAAGACCAACCGTCGAGCCGTTTGGCGGATATCAATCCAAACGACATTGAGGATATTCAAGTCCTAAAAGGTCCGGCGGCAACGGCGGTCTACGGGTCAAAAGCGGCGGCGGGTGTGTTGGTCGTTACCACTAAACAAGGCAAGCCGGGCGAAACGAAAATTGATGTGTCTCAACAATTTGGATTCAACTCTGTGCTAAAACTTGTCGGCACTCGTGATTGGCGAGCGGACTCATCGGGCTTGCGAGCGGCATTTGGCGCGGCGGGCGTCAATGCCTTCGTTGCCAGCGGCGGTGCAAACGGTCAGTTCATCGACTACGAGCGCGAGTTCTACGGGCAGAACGGCTTGGTCAATGAAACGTCTATCACGGCGCGCGGCGGAAACGCAACAACGCTCTTCACGCTATCAGGACAAGCCCGAAACGACCAAGGCATTATCCGAAACACCTTTTTCAATCGCTACGGCGCGCGTTTAAACCTAACGCATCGATTTAGCGACCGACTGACCGCCGACGTCGGGTTGAACTACTTGAACACCTCGTCGCAGCGCGCCTCGACGGGCAACTCCAACGTAACACTGACGAGCATTGGCTATGCGGCAACGCGCCTGCCGAGTTTTCTCGATGTGCGTCGTCGTCCCGATGGCACATTTCCCGTCATGCCATTTGCCCCGTCTAATCCGGCGGAAATTATTGAGCGCGTGCGCAACGAAGAATTTGTCGACCGCGTCGTGGGGTCGTTCCGATTGGATTACAGCGTGTTCAAAATCGAGAATCAAAGTTTGAACATTGTGGCAAGCGGCGGCGCAGACTATCTGAACCAGCGCAACAACATCACGTCGCCCGTCAATACGCAGCACGAGCAAGCCAAAGCGCCGTCGGGTGAGAACGCGGCGAACAACGTCGCCAGCTTTTTCAACAATCTCTGGCTGAGCGCGATTCACAACGTCAATTTCAGTTCTGTTTCAATTACGACGTCGGCGGGCTTCCAAGTGGAGAACCGCGACATCAGCGCCGTGCTGGCCAACGTGCGCGGGCTGCCAGCAGACTTGCCGTCGGTCGGACTCGGGCTCACGCAGGTATCGCAACAAACCATCACGCGCCAATACGACCAAGGCTTCTACGTGCAATCCGACATTGACTTCGGCGGCGTAGGATTTTTGAATGTGAAATTGCGCGGCGACCGCAGCAGCGTCAATTCTGACGTCAATCAATTTTATCTTTTTCCGGGCGCAGGGGCGTCGGTGGTTCTCTCCAAGCTCGACTTCTGGAAAGACCTGAGCGCGACGATTGACTTTCTGAAACTGCGCGCCGCCGTCGGACAAGCAGGAACGCTGGCGCCGCCTGAATCGAAATTTCTCTCGTTTGGGCCTGCAAATGTCACGGGGCTGATCGGCGCGATTGTGCCGCTCCGCGACGGCAACAACAATGTTCGTCCTGAACGCACAACCGAAGTCGAGTTCGGTCTCGACGCCGGCATTTTGAACGGCTTTGCCTCGCTCGAGTTTACCTATTTCTTGCGCTTCATCGACGATTTAATTTTGCTCAAACAATTGCCGCCGTCGTCGGGCTTTACGAGCCAGTTGGTCAACGCCGGCGCCATGCGCACCAATGGCATCGAGGCGTCGGTAAATTTAAATTGGCTGCGTAGCCGCGAGGTGGAAGTCTCTACGCGTGTGATTTTCTCACGAAACCGCGCGGAAATTACACGGTTAGATGTGCCAGCGTTTCAGCGCGGCGGGTTCGGCGTGAACTTAGGCGCTTATACGATTCGACAAGGATTTTCTCCGTTCAGCATCGTTGGACAGGAGAGTTTCGGTCCCAACCCAGATGCGCCAAATCCAACGGTAAGACCGGGCGAGTTCAACGGGTTGATTTTGGGCGACGAACAGCCCAATTTCAACTTGGGATTCTCCAGCAGCGTGCGCGCCTATGGCTTTGAACTCTTTTTCCTGCTCGATTGGAGACAAGGCAACAGCGTTATCAATCTCTCGCGCTTCTTGCTGGATGGCTCAGGGATTTCGCCCGATGTGGAAGCGGCGCGCGAGCGCGTACGACTTCGCGCCACGACAACCCGACCGTATGTCGAGGACGGAAGTTTTGTAAAGTTGCGCGAGCTGAGCCTAAACTACACCTTCAACCGCGACTTTACGAAGAGCGTATTCGGAAACGCCGTGTCGTATCTGAAAATCGGCGTCTCGGGCAGAAACCTGCTAATGTTTACAAGATATTCCAGCTACGACCCAGAAGTGAGCAACTTCGGTAGCTTAGCTACTGCTGGCTCGGTGGAAGTAACGCCGTTCCCATCGTCGCGCAGTTTCTTTTTCAACATCCAATTCGGATTGTAAAAAATTTGAGAGACAAGGAGACATCAGACATGCTTAAACAACAACAATTTCACTGGCTAAAACGACTGGCAACATGGGTAGGCATCGCTGCGATGGCTGTATCGCAATACGGTTGCCCGAATCGAGACTTTCCCGACCCGAATGCGCCGAGTCCGGCAACGCTGACGCTGCAAAGTTTTGTAACCGGTTTGGAATCGCAAATTCGCGCCATCGGCACTTACCTCATCGGCTCGGGGAGCGTGGGCAGAGAGATGATTCACTTTGGACAAGACGACCCGCGCTTTCGCAGCGAGTATGTTCAAGGGCAGCCCGACGCTGGCGGTGGTTTTGTGAGTGGCACGCCGAACCCACGCTATCGCGCAATTGCCCAAGCCCGCTTGTTGATAGACCAAGTCGCCACGCTGCCTGAATCGCAAGCTGCCCAAGCTGCCGCCGCGCGCGGATTCGCCAATACCATCATTGCCTACCAGCTGTTGATTATTCATAATTGGCAGTATGATAATGGATTGAAACTCGTCGCCTCCGCTGACCCGGGCGGCGCGCCGATTGTGCCACGACAACAAGCCTTGGCGGAAATCGCTCGGCAACTCGACGATGCTAACGCGCAACTTTCACAAGCCGGAAACGTCGCGTTTCCGTTCAGGCTCTCGCCCGGCTTCAGAGGGTTTGACTCGGCGCAAACTTTTCGTCAGTTCAATCGCGGACTGCGCGCTCGCGTTGCAGCATATCAAGGCGACTACGCGACATGCCTGACAGCGTTGGGGCAATCGTTTATTTCAAACACGCCGACGGCGGCGAACATGCAGCGCGGTGTCTTTCACAGCTACGCCGATGCGCCCAACGACCAAACAAACCCACTCTTTCAGGTCGTTAGCGCGCCGCTTCCGAACCTTTGGGCACATCCATCTTTTTTCAGAGACAACACCGACACAACGACCGACACGCGCCTTGCTAAAATTTTCCGCCGCGAAGCAAGAACGGTTGAAGGGCTGACCGCCAGTGCAACACTCAACGTTGCCGCCACCAACAGTTCACCGTTGCCGATAATGCGCAATGAAGAACTCCTGCTCTTGCGCGCGGAAGCGAACATTTTGGGCGCAACCCAGAATCTTGCCAACGCGGAAGCCGATTTGAATATCGTCCGACAAGCTGCGGGCGTCGCGCCGTATCCCACGGGTAGCACGACCGCCGCCAATGCGCTCGACCGGCTCATTTACGAGCGACGCTACTCGCTCTTTATGGAAGGGCATCGTTGGGTGGATATGCGCCGTTATCCAACGCGCGCTGGCTCGCCAAACCCGAACAACTTGCCCGGACGGCTCAACGAACTGCCGATCGACCGCCCGCAAGACCGCATCGTGGTCAGCTTCCCAATTCCGCTGCCAGAAATTCCGTAGCGCTAAGCCAAACGGAAGTTGCTGCCAAAAACTCGACAGGCGACTGTGTGAATACAGTCGCCTTTTTTATTTTCCACGAGTTCAACACTTAATGTTCAACACACCATGATACTGCGACGCATTGCTTTTTTACTGCTTGCATTCACAGCGCTTGCATCGGCGCAAGAAAAAAACAAAAATCCGCGCCTGAAAGACTCCTTCCGTCAAGAAAAGAACGGCTGGATTTATCTCTATCTTGAAGGCAAACCAAAAGAAATCGGGTTTCAGCACGGCTATCACCTTGCAGAGGAAATCGACGATGCCATCAAAATGTTCAAGCTCTTCACCAAACAAAACACAGGCAAGGATTGGAAATTTTTCCGAGAGGCAGCCAAAAAAATGCTCTGGGTGAAAGTCGATTTGGAATACAAAGAAGAAATTCAAGGCATGGCAGAAGGCGTGCAGATTAAGAAAAAAAACTACGATTATGTCGACCTCACCATTCTTAACGGGTGGATAGAACTCTGCCAATACTATGTGCCGTATCTCGCCGAAAAAATGCAGCAAGGTGCTGGCGATAATAAAGCGCCCGGCAATTGTAGCGCGTTCATTGCCACAGGCAGCTACACCGCCGACGGCAAAATTGCAATGGGACACAACGCTTGGGTCGACTACATCGTCGGCGCACGCTGGAACATCATTCTCGACATTGCGCCTACAACAGGAAAAAGAATGTTCATGGACGCCTTTCCCGGCTTTATTCACAGCGGCGATGATTTCGTCATCAACAGCGCGGGGATTCTTTACACTGAAACGACCATCACACAGTTCAAAGGATTTAATGAAACCGGCGTGCCTGAATTTGTCCGCGCCCGTAAAGCCGCGCAATACAGCGAAAGCATCGACGATTTTATTAAAATTATGACGACCGAAAACAACGGCGGCTATGCCAACACATGGCTTGTCGGCGATTTAAATAAAAATGAAATCGCAAAACTGGAATTGGGACTGAAAAATTACAAAGTCTGGCGCACAACCGATGGCATGTACTATGGATCGAATTTTCCGACCAACGAGAAACTCATTAAAGAAGAAACCACATTTAATACCGAAGATTCTACCAATTCGCCAAACGCCCGCAAAGCGCGCTGGGAAAAATTAAGTGAATTGAATAAAGGCAAAATTGATGTGGAAGTCGCTAAGAAAATGGAAACGGACGGCGTCGATGCGATTTCCAACTCGCAAACGCCGAATCGATGTATGATTGCGGGCAGAGTGGACACCGACCCGAAAGGCTGTCCTGAATGGGGCTGGGGCGCGTATTATCCGGGCGGCACGGTGCAAGGCAAAATAACGACAGCAGACCTTGCCAAAGATTTAAAGTTCTGGGCAAAGGCGGGTGTGCTGGTGGGTGAGGACTTCATCGCTGCTGAATTTTTGAAACAGCATCCCGAGTATAAATGGCAAGAGCCATTTTTGCGCGACATCAAAAAACACGATTGGACGCTCTTTGAAGCAAAAATAAGTCCGTCTCTCAAATGACCACGCATCGAAGCGCGCTGTGGCACAACGGTCTAAACTGCGTTGATGTAACGGATGGTAACTGATGATAAAAAAATGTGAGGCGATTGTGTTGCGCTCGATTGACTACCGCGACCAATCCAAGATACTAACACTGTATACCAAAGAGTTTGGGCGCATGTCGGCGATAGCCAAAGGCTGTCGAAGTCCGCAAAGCAAGTATGCGTCCGCCTTCGAGGTCGGCTCGCATATCAATGTGGTGCTGTATAAAAAATCCACGCGCGAGGTGCAGAACATCTCCGATGCAAGCGTCAAGACCGCATTTCTTGGTATCACCGCGTCGCTCGAAAAACTCTCTGCGATGCACCAAATCGTCGAACTCATTAGGCTGGCAACCGAAGACGAAGAAACGCAGCCGAAAATTTTTGCGTTGCTCGCCGAAACGCTTTGGCGTGTTGACCAATCCAAAAGAAATATCGGCAATTTTTTCTTTTACTTTCAAGTAAAGTTGGTAACGCTCTTGGGTTTCAAGCCGAGTTTTGAGGAATGTGTGTTGTCAGGAAAAAACATCTGGAAGGAACTCGAGAGCGCGGACGAAAAACTGCTTGCGCTTTTGCCAGAACACGGCGGCATTGCGTTGCGGCGCGAGGCTGAATCGCGCGGACTGTCGGGACGGGCAATTTCAATTCAGGCGGTTCGATTAATTCAGTTGCTGGCGTCATCAGCAATGGACGACTTAGAAAACCTGCGCCTGCAAGACGGCGTCGCAGGAGAAATCGCTCAGATTCTTGATACCTACTTCCGATTCCACATTGAGGATTTGCCGCCGCTTCGAAGCCGTGAGGTCTTCAACCAACTGACGCAGTAGCCGCTGCATAGCCAAGCGCTGTGATTTGTCGCTATCTTAAACTTTTAAGACAATCGCTGCGTAAATAGCGTTGCACGCTTCAAGCTAAGCCTTAAGCAATTCAAGAAAACTATCATCTTGTATGTTAAAGGAGAACTTAATCAAAGGAGAACCCAATGAATAACAAAACGCTTTTGACCGCCATCGGTCTGATTTTCATCGGTATCATCATCGGCATCGTTGGCATCACAGGGCTGCAAATGACCGACAATGTGTCAGCGCAGCAACCGCGTGAGCTCGTTGCGCTCGGCAATTCAACCTATACGCCGAAGGAATCCATGCTGACCATGAAGGCTATCAATCAAGCCTTTATTGATGTGGCGTCCGTCGCCAAACCTGCCGTCGTCAGCATTGATGTGGAAACGACCGCCAAGCCGTTATTGAACAAACAAAACACGCCTGACGGGGAAGACCCTAACGATATGTTTCACTTTTTCTTTCGTCAGCAGCCGCGTGGCAACGTGCCTATGCGTGGCTCTGGCTCTGGCGTCATTATCTCGCCCGATGGCTATGTGATTACCAATCACCACGTCGTCCGTGAAGGCGGTGCAGCGGCGAACATCAAGGTTATCTTAGAAGACCGACGAGAGTTCAAAGCGAAGTTCATCGGCAGCGACCCACTGACGGACATTGCCGTTGTAAAAATTGACGCGAAAGATTTGCCCGTGATGTCCTTTGGCGATTCGGACGGCGTGCAGGTCGGTGAATGGGTCATCGCTGTCGGAAACCCGTTTCAATTGGCATCGACCGTTACGGCGGGCATCGTCAGTGCTCTGAGCCGCAACATCGATATCATCGGCGACAGCTACGGTGTCGAGAATTTCATTCAAACCGACGCCGCCGTCAATCCGGGCAATTCGGGTGGTGCGCTGGTCAATATCGAAGGCAAGCTGATTGGCATTAACACAGCCATTGCCACGCGCACGGGAAGCTATGCAGGATACAGTTTCGCTGTTCCAATTAACCTTGCGAAAGCCGTCGCCGAAGATTTGATTAAGTATGGAAAAGTAACGCGCGGCTACATCGGTGTTCAGATTAAACGGCCTGATGCGACCGAAGCCAAAGCGTTAGGCTTGCCGCGCCCTGAAGGCGCATGGGTTCAGTCGCTTGTTCCCGATGGCGCAGCCAAACAAGCTGGAATCGAACCAAACGATGTCATCATCGCCATTGACGGCAAAGCTGTGCGCGCGCCCAACGATTTGCAAGCCTATGTCGCGCGCAAACATCCAAACGATAAAGTGGTTGTAAAAATCCTGCGCGACGGTAAGGAAAAGGAATTCACGGTTACGCTCAAAGCCCGCGCCGAGAAACAAGATGTCGCTGAATCGAAAGAACCCGACGCAGAACCTGATATGCAGTTAGGACTCGAAGTGAAAGACCTGACTGACGCCGATAAGAAGAAATATGACGTTGAATACGGCGTGCGCGTCTCTGCGATTGATATTGGTGGACAAGCGGCGGCGCGTGGTCTCAATAAAGAGGACGTGATTATGGAGGTCAACCGTCAGAAAATCAATTCTGTCAAGGAGTTCAAGGCAGCGCTGTCGAACGTCAAAGCAGGCGAAGCGGCATTGCTACGCATTCGAAAGCGAGATAAGTCCACGCAGTTTATCGCTATCGAGGTCGCTTCAAAGTAAATGATTTAGTTAGGGTGAAGGGGCGCATCTCTGCGCCCTTTTCATTTCAACATATTTTGCCAAAGCTTTTATCAGTAACATCAAATATGCTCACTCATCAACAGTCGGCGCAGTTGTTTGAACGCGCCAAACGCACAATTCCGGGCGGCGTCAATTCGCCTGTCCGCGCCTTCAAATCCGTCGGCGGCACGCCCGTATTTATGAAGCAAGGCGACGGCGCCTATCTCATCGACGCCGATGGCAATCGCTACATCGACTACATCGGTTCATGGGGTCCGTTTATTTTGGGGCACTCGCACCCGCGCGTCGTTGCCGCCATTGAAAAAACGCTAAAACATGTTGGCACGAGTTTCGGGGCGCCAACCGAACTGGAAATCGAACTTGCCGAATTGGTGTCATCGTTAATGCCGTCGATGCAAATGGTGCGCATGGTCAATAGCGGCACCGAGGCAACCATGTCGGCGATTCGCGTCGCACGCGGCTTTACGGGACGCGAAAAAATCATCAAGTTCGAAGGCTGCTATCACGGACACGGCGACAGTTTTCTCATCAAGGCGGGAAGCGGCGCGCTTACGCTGGGCGTGCCGGATAGTCCGGGCGTAACCAAAGGCACGGCACAAGACACGCTCAATGCCGACTACAACGACATCGAGTCGGTCAAACGGCTTGTGCGTGAGTATCCAAACCAAATTGCAGCAATCATCATTGAACCCATCGGCGGGAATATGGGCGTTGTTCCTGCAACAAAAGAATTTCTCACCAAACTGCGCGAACTCTGCACAGAGCAGAACATCGTTCTCATTTTTGATGAAGTTATGACAGGCTTTCGCGTGGCGTTGGGCGGCGCGCAATCCATTTACGGCATTATGCCCGACCTGACGACGCTCGGCAAAATCATCGGCGGCGGCTTGCCGGTCGGTTGCTACGGCGGCAGACGCGACATCATGCAGCGCGTCGCGCCCGCAGGTGATATTTATCAGGCGGGAACGCTCTCTGGCAATCCGCTTGCCATGAGCGCCGGAATTGAAACGCTCCGACTGCTCGTCGAAGAAAACCCGTATCCCGACTTAGAAAAAAAAGCGGAGTTTCTCGAACAGGGATTTCGTGAGAATATGCGCGAGTTGGGTGTGAATTATTGCCTGAAAAAACAAGGCTCGATGATGTGTCTCTTTTTTACAGAGCAAGATGTGGTGGATTTCAAGACGGCGACGAGTTCGAACACGAAACACTACGCAGCGTATTTTCATGCGATGCTGGAACGCGGCGTCTATCTTGCGCCCGCGCAATACGAGGCGATGTTTTTCTCCATTCGGCACGGCGAAAAGGAATTGCAACACACCATTCGCGCCAACCGAGAAGCGTTGGAACTGACGCTCAAAAGAGAGTTGCAGAAAGCGTAAAGACGGTCGTCAATTAAAGACGCACTCGACGGTTCAACAAAGCGCGGCAGCACGGGAGAAACCCATCGTCAGCGCGCCGCCGCGATAAGTTCCTGAGCTGATTTAAGCGAGGCGTCCGTAACTTCCGCGCCCGATAAGAGCCGCGCGACTTCGCGCTGATGCTCTTCATGCGAGAGTTTCGCCACGACCGACATTGTGCGCTCTTTGCTGATTTCTTTTCTCACTTGAAAATGCACGTCCGCCATTGCTGCAATTTGAGGCAAGTGCGTGATGGCAATAATTTGATGATACCGCGCAAGGTCTTTCATACTGAACCCAACCGCTTGCGCGACTTTGCCGCTAACACCTGTATCGATTTCATCGAAGACCAAAATCGGCAGGCGGTCAGATTTCGCTAAAACGGTTTTCAGCGCAAGCATCACGCGGGAGACTTCGCCGCCAGAGGCTGTTTTGACAAGCGGTTTCGGGTCTTCACCCAAATTTGTCGTGATGAGAAACTCGACATAATCGTAGCCCGACGCAGTGGCGGCATAGCGCATACCGTCAATAAAAATATCGCCGTCCGCGTTGGGGTGATGCTTGATGGAGACCTCAAAGCGCGCGTTGGCAATGCCTAATTTTTTCAGTTCCTCTGGAATCGCTTTGCTCAAGCGCTTGGCTAAGTCTTTTCGTTTGGCGGAGAGCCGTTCAGCGATTTCAGAAAGCGCCTCTTGCTGCGATTTAATTTGGCGTTCCCATTTGGTGATTTCCTCGACGAAATTTTCAACGAGCATAATTTCTTCGGCAATCGTTTTTCGATATCGAATCACTTCCGAAAGGTGGTTGCCGCCCCCGCCGTATTTTTTGCGCAGCATTTGCAGCGCCATCAGCCGCTCGCGCACGTCCGCGAGCCGTTCTGGGTTGAACTCAATGCGCGAGTTGTAGCTCTGAGCAAACTTGGTGATTTCATCGACCAGCGCTTGCGCCGAATACGCATCGTTGGCGGAGTCGGCGAAACTCTTGTCGATGCGCGCCAAATCTTGCAAGATGTTTCTCACCTCGACCAGTCGGTTATGCACTGAGTCGTCCGACGAATAGAGAATGTCGTGAACGCGGTTCGTGGCGGAGTATAGTTTTTCCGAATTTTCTAAAATCGTGCGCTCGACTTGCAGGTCTTCTTCTTCGTTTTCTTCGGGCGCGATGGAGTCAATTTCCCGAATTTGATGTGCGTGCAGCTCTTTTTGTTCGCGCATCCGCTTCTCGCGTTGGCGCAGTTCGGTCAGGCGTTTTTGCGTGTTTTTCAGCGACTCAAGTTGGCGCTGGAACTCCTCGACCAAGCCGCCCAGCCCGCCGTATTCATCGAGCAAGCGAATGTGCGACTCGACGCGCAAGAGCGACTGATGGTCGTGTTGCCCGTGCAAGTCAATCGAAAGGTCGCCAACTTCTTTGAGCAGCGCGAGTGTGGCGGGCGAATCGTTGATAAAGCAGCGCGATTGTCCTTTGGCGGAAATTTCACGCCGCAAAATCATTTCGCCGCGAACCTCGAAATCGTGGTCTTTGAGCAATTGCTCAACGCGCTTATTATTGACTGCCTCGATGACGGCTTCAATGACGGCTTTCTCCGAGCCTTTACGCACCGACTCTGCGCTGGAACGGTCGCCAAGCACGACGCCGAGCGCGCCGATGAGTATGGACTTCCCGGCGCCAGTTTCGCCAGTGATGATGTTCAAGCCGCTTCCAAACTCAATCGTGAGTTCATCGATAAGCGCATAGTTTTTAATGTAGAGGGTCTTAAGCATGAAGTATATGAGTGATGTGTTGGTTTCTTTGCTGCTAAGGCGCAGCACGCCGTCCCTCGGCGCTCTTGACGTTATGAAAAAGCGCGTCATGAACATCGCAGGAGCGCGTCAAATGTCGTCCCACTTTGCGTTGAGCCACGACTCGCACATTTTTTGCTGCGCCTCCGTTGCGTTGAGTTTTTTCGTTACGGAGTATCCATAAGCACCTGAAAGGCGAACCGTCGTTTCAGTGAGTTTTCCGCCACGCAAATAGGAAATCTTCACGCGCTCATCGGGCTTAAAGCGCTCTAACACTTTATTGAGCGATTCGTTCATCAAGGACAGTCCGTTCAGCGCAATGAGCATATCGCCTTTGTCAAAGCCCGCCAGCGCAGCAGGCGATTCAGGCACAACCGCGCTGACGACGGGAAAATTATTTTCAACGGTGGCGCTGGCGCCGAAAAACGGCGTGCGGGCGAGCGACTTTTTTACTGCCAACCCAAGCAACTCGAGCGATGTATCAAACGGCAGTTCGTCTGTGCCATACACGTATTTCTCGAAGAACGATTTAAACGAGCCGCCACCGATTTTCTCGACGAGTGATTCGAAATCGGACGCCGTAAAGCCTTTATGTTGTTGAGCAAACTCGGTATTGAGCGCGCGCATGACATCATCGAGCGAGGCGTTGTTGTCCGTGCGTTTTCGAATCTCGATATCGAGCAGGAGTCCGACGAGTTCGCCTTTGCTGTAGAAACTTACTGTGCTGTTGGCGCGTCCCGTGCCGTATCCCGACAGCCACGCATCAAACGACGAGAGCGCAAGCGGTTGAATTTTGCGACCGTAAGTGTTTTGCATCGCGGTGATGTTGTCGCCGAGTTCAGCAAGGTAGCGCGAGGGCGACCACACTTTGCTGCGCACCAGCGAAAGGTCGCCGTAGTAGCTCGTAAAACCTTCGGACACATAAAGCATCGGCGTGTAGGCTTCGCGCGTGTAGTTATACGGCAAAAACTCTTTGGGAATGATGCGCTTAATGTTCCACACGTGGTAAAACTCGTGCGAGGTTACGCTTAAAAAACCGTCGTAGCGCATGTCCATCTCGGCTTCGCCGCCAATGACAATAGAGGTGGAATTTTTATGCTCGACGCCGTGCGAAAAGCGATACGGCGTGATGTGATACAAAAAGAGGTATTCTTTGAACGGAACTTCTTTGTAGAGGTCGAACTGCGTCTCAACGATTTTGGCGATGTCGCGCGTGATGTTTTTTTCGTTGAATTGAAATCCCTTCAAGGCGCGCTCGCCGTTTTGAAACACCATACGAATTTTCGCGCCGCGCACCACTGTTGAAAATTCAATCAGCGTTGGGCTGGCAACCGTCGGCGCGTCAATCAAGTCGTCGTAGGTTTCGGCGGTGAATCGGTTGGTTTTTCCAAGGCGCTCTAATTGCGTGGCGATTTTCCAATCGTCGGGACAAACGATGTCCAGACTGACGGGTTTAAAGCGCGTCTCATCGGTATAAACAAATAAGTTCGAGCCGTTGAAATACATTTCGTCTGCGCCGACATAGGAGTTGCCCGCATCGAGTTGCGCGCCTGCATAGTATTTGTAAATCGCTGTAATCTCTGCTTTCCCGTCGGTCTTGACGCGCCACGTCTGTTTATCGACTTTCATCGCGTAAAGCGCGGCGGCGCCTGAAACCGCTTTGAACTCCTGCACGTTGGCAGCGTAGTTTTGAATCTGATACCGTCCCGGACGCCATGCAGGAAGCGTGAAATCAATCTCGTCTTTTTTCTCGGCGTTCTGCACGGTAACTGAAATTTGATAGGTGTGTAAATTCGGCGCAAGCGACTCGATTTTATACGCGGCGGCGAATTTTGGAAGGTCGGACGATGCGGTGCTACGACCAGCAGTTTTGCGACCTGTTTTGGAGTTACCGAAAGACGGTGACGGCGCCAGAGCCATTATCAATAAAAGGATAAGCGTTAAAAAGCGCATTACAACGCGTTGATGGTTGATGGTAAAATGGGAAACAAAGATAGCCCTTTTGCGACAAAGCAAAAAAGCAACCAAGAACATTTTCATCAGCGCGTCTCTCAATTCAACTAAGAATCAGCGCGCCTGCTTTGACTTCGCGCAAGAAATTGCGTAACTTCGCGCCTCTTTTGAGCAATGTCTGTCTTCTCGAAGCAGACGAAAAAATACGATGCTCGTTTTTACAAGTCGGGTTCAATCAATTCCAATAACTTCCAGATAAAAGAAAGGCTAGTAAGATTATGGCGGCAGCAGTCAGACCAGACGAAGTCTCGGCGATTCTTCGCAAACAGCTTTCGGGCTTCGAGTCCGAAGCGGACGTCTATGAAGTCGGCACCGTGTTGCAAGTCGGCGACGGTATCGCACGTATTTACGGACTCTCGCAAGTAATGGCGGGCGAACTGGTCGAGTTTCCGAACAGCGTGATGGGCATGGTGTTGAACCTTGAAGAAGACAATGTCGGCGCGGTGCTGTTCGGCGAATCGGAACTCATCCGCGAAGGCGATACGGTCAAGCGCACAAAAATTCTCGCGTCCGTTCCTGTCGGCGAAGCAATGCTGGGCCGAGTGGTCAATCCACTTGGTCAGCCGATTGACGGCAAAGGTCCGGTTGAAACCAGTATTCGTCTGCCGCTTGAGCGTCGTGCGCCGGGCGTCATTTTCCGCAGTCCTGTCAATGAGCCGCTTCAAACGGGCATCAAAGCTATTGACTCTATGATTCCGATTGGACGCGGTCAGCGCGAGCTTATCATCGGCGACCGCCAAACCGGAAAAACCGCCGTTGCGATTGACACGATTATCAACCAAGCCAATATCAACCGCAGTCTGCCCGAAGAGCGCAAGCACGAAGCGATGCACTGTATTTATGTCGCCATCGGACAAAAAGGCGCGACGGTTGCGCAAGTGGTGGCAACACTGGAGCGCTACGGAGCATTGGAATACACCGCTGTCATTTCAGCGACCGCGTCTGACCCAGCGCCAATGCAATTTATCGCGCCCTTCGCGGGCGCCGCGCTTGGCGAGTATTTCCGCGACACAGGTCGACACGCACTCGTCATTTACGACGACCTCTCCAAACAAGCGGTCGCATATCGACAAGTCTCGCTGCTGCTGCGCCGTCCGCCGGGACGCGAAGCCTATCCGGGCGATGTGTTTTACTTGCACTCGCGGCTCTTGGAACGCGCGGCGAAAATCGTGCGTGATGACGAGACCGCCAAAAAAATGAACGACCTGCCCGACGTGATAAAGCCAATGGTCAAAGGCGGCGGCTCGCTCACAGCGCTGCCCATCATCGAAACCCAAGCGGGCGACGTGGCAGCGTATATCCCGACCAACGTGATTTCGATTACCGACGGACAGATATTTTTGGAATCGAACCTGTTCAACTCCGGCGTGCGTCCTGCCATCAACGTCGGCATTTCGGTCTCGCGCGTCGGCGGCAATGCACAAATCAAGGCGATGAAAAAAGTGTCGGGAACGCTGCGTCTCGACCTTGCGCAGTATCGCTCGCTCGAAGCCTTTGCGAAGTTCGGCTCAGACCTTGACAAATCCACGCAGCAACAGCTCACGCGCGGCTCGCGCTTAGTGGAAATCTTGAAGCAGCCGCAATACGCGCCTGTGCCAGTAGCAGAACAAGTGGTGATGGTGTTCGTTGGCACGCAAGGCATCGTCGATGGACTGCCCTTGAATTTGATTCGCAAATTCGAAACAGAATTTTTGGATAAAGTCCGCGCCAGCCATGCCGACATTTTGAATGAAATTGCTACCAAAGGACAGTTGAGCGACGACTCGGCGAAGATGCTCAAAGAAGCGGCGCAGAAATTCGTCGAGACGTTCAAATCGAAATATCAAAAGTAACTCGGAGAAAGCATTTCAATGGCGACGATTCGTGAACTTCGCACGCGCATCAAAAGCGTGAAATCCACACAACAGGTTACCAAAGCGATGAAAATGGTGGCGGCGGCAAAATTGCGTCGAGCGCAAGAGCGCGCGATTGCCGCCCGCCCGTATTCCTATAAGTTGAAAGAAATTCTCGCGTCCGTCGCACGCCGCGTTGATGTCAGTGCGTATCCAGCGCTCTCAAGCCGCAAAGAACTCAAGCGCGTTCTCGTGGTCATCGTCTCGGCGGACAGAGGGCTGTGCGGCGCGTTTAATAGCAACATCATCAAACTCGGACGCGAAACAATTGAAACCGAATACAGCGCATACAGCCAAGCAGGCAACGCAAAAGTGATGACCGTCGGCAGGCGCAGTTCCGACTTTTTTGCGAAGCTCACGTATCCAATCGTCGAGGCATTTCCAAACGTGTTTAATAAGTTAGACTTTTCATCGGCAAAGGCGATTGCCGAGAAAGCCGCCAGCCTTTATATGAGCGGTGAGGTCGATAAGGTCGTGTTCGTCTATAATGAGTTTAAATCGGTGCTTGCGCCGACGCTGCGCGTCGAGACATTTCTGCCGATTACGCCGCCTGCCACAAAACCGACCGACGCCGCCGGCGATTATATTTTCGAACCAGCGCCCGACGAGATTATTAACCAACTCGTGCCGCTGTACTTGGCAAACCAAGTCTGGCGCATCATGCTCGAGTCCAACGCCGCCGAACAAGCCGCCCGCATGACCGCAATGGAATCGGCGAGCGATAACGCCAAAGAAATTATCAGAACGCTGAGCATTTCATACAACCGCGCCCGTCAAGCTGCCATTACCAAAGAAATTATTGAAATCGTCAGCGGTGCCAACGCACTTCAAACCGAAGAGTGATAAAGAAAACAATGGCGACGCCCGAAGCACAGTATCGGCAGTTGTAAGACATTGGTAAGAATTGAAAAAGAGACGTGTCGCGGGCTTTGAAGAGTTCGCAAAAACGCCTATCATCGGTGAAAGTGATTCAATCTCAAATGAAATTTATCGTGGTCTTAAAAGCGGCGGAAGAAGGCGGATACAGCGTCACGGTGCCGTCGCTCGACGGGTGTTTTACAGAGGGCGATACCGAAGCCGACGCCTTGAAAAACGCCGAAGAAGCAATACGCTGTTATCTTGAAGGACTTGCCGCACTCGGAAAAGACGTTGCCGAGTATCAATCGGTTGTTAAAGAACTCGATGTGTCGTTGTGATACCAATACAATTTAAGGGTGACAACTTTTTTCATGTCATTGCGAGCGAAGCGACGCAATCCATCTCTGCTTGATTTGACAAGGGTTTATGGATTGCGTTCCCTCAGAGCGGGACAGTCGCCCATGTCTCCTCGCTTATTTCTCGCAATGACATAACAGTATCACTCCTACTCAATTTTGTATGAGTAAGACATTTTCAGGCAAAGTTGTCATTAAAGCATTGGAAAAAATCGGATATGCAGTTAAGCGGCAACATGGCAGCCACATTTTCTTACATAATCCCTCCGAAAAGAAAAACATCGTCGTTCCAAATCACAAAGAGTTAAAAAAAGGAACGCTGCGCAATATTTTGTCGAGAGCAGGTTTAACCATTGATGACCTAAAAGACCTTGTTTAGCCAAAGAGACGTGTCGCGGGCTTTGAAGAGTTCGCAAAAACGCCTATCATAGCCGATAAGTTTATGCCTCTTTTGAAGACATCATAAGAGGCTTTTTTTATTGACACAAAATATTCAAATCTGTTCCCTAAATGCGCTGGAGTGTAAAACAAGTTTGTTGCTGTGCGTTGCTGGTCTTGTCGGCAAATGCGACAGCGCAAACAGGTGTTGGAAAATATGCAGGCGAGTTTCTCGCGTTGGGTGTCGGCGCACGGGCGCTGGGCATGGGCGGCGTTGCTGCGGCGCTTGTCGGCGATGTAACGGCGGGCTATTGGAATCCGGCGGGATTAGCCAAAATCAATTATCCGCAAATTGCAGCAATGCACGCGCAAAGTTTCGGCAACATCGTAAACTACAACTACGCTGCCGTCGCCGTCCCGTTTGATGAAAACAAATCGTTTGGACTTAGCGTCATCCGCTTGGGCGTCTCCGACATTCCTGACACGCGGGCGGCGTGGGACGACTCGCGTAACCGTCCGGTCGACAACGCCGAGAACTTCATCACGCGATTCGGCGCAGCAGATTGGGCGTTTCTGTTATCGGCAGCTGTTCAAACGCCGTATCGATTGACCTACGGCGCGAACGCGAAATTCATCTTGCGCAACATTGGCTCGTTTGCAAACGCATGGGGCGTCGGCATTGACATTGGTGGCATCTACGACATTGGAAGCGGATTCACTGTCGGCGCATCGCTTCAAGACATTACTACCACGTTCATTTCTTGGAACACCGGACGAAACGAACTGATTGCGCCAACTGCCAAACTTGGCGCAGGCTATGGCGTCGATGTGCTCTACGGCAAATTGACGCTTGGCGTAGATACCGACATTCGCTTTGAAGGGCGACGCAGCACGGCAACGCTCGCGCTCGGCGGTATGAGTTTCAATTTTCGCGGCGGTGCGGAATACAGCTACAAAAACATCGTCGCCATACGCGGCGGCTTCGACGACATTGGTCGGCTCACCTTAGGCGCAGGCTTACGGCTGTCCAAAATCAACATTGATTATAGCTTCGCGCGCTTTGACGCAGAAGACCAACTCGGCAACTCGCACCGCATTTCATTGCAGTTGGAACTCGACCAAGAGGCGTTCCGGCGCAAAGGTTACACGCCGCCCCCCGAAGAAACGCCGCCGCCTGAAAAAAGCGCCGAAGGAAATCAGGAAAATTAGACCGCAAGCATTGAACATATCGCACATTCGCTCGGAAGGATAACGATGCGAGTACGGCATTTTCATTTTCGCCGAGCCTTGCGCTACTGAGACTGCGCAACGAGTTCAAACTCATGTTTGCCGCCGACGCCGCATTTTTGGTATGCTGCGTCCAGTGAGTCCGCCACGTCGCGTTGGTTCTTGACTTCACCCGCCGAAACCGACAAGAACATTTTGAAAAGGATTTTCTTAATGCCCTGAACACCAACGATGTAACCCATCTCGAACTTCTCGACGTTGTCGCGGTCGAGCTTGGAAATCTCTCCGAGAAATTTATTGTCGGTTACAAACGCATTAACGAAATCGGCAATCATGAGAAGTTTTCCCGTCTCTGGCGTCCATTGGCTTAAATAATTTCTGAACGTCAAGACATCGTTGGCGGTAACGCTCTGCGTGTATTCCGTGATAATCACGTTGGGTTTTTCTTTATGGCGATAAATTTTCAGCATGGTTTATTTTGAATAGTGATAGCGACAAGCGGTAATGATGATGTCGTTGTCGGTAACTTTGTAGACCAGCCGATGCTCGTCGGTGATGCGACGCGACCAGTAGCCTTGCAATGCGCCTTTGAGCGGCTCGGGTTTTCCAATGCCCGAAAACGGACTGCGCTGAATATCACGTAAGAGAGCAATAATTTTTTGAAAAATCTTCTCGTCTTCCTGCGCCCAACGGTTGTAGCTTTCAAGCGCGTCGTTCTCGAAGGCGATTCTCCTCTTCATCAAGGTTCACATAAGTAAGGTTTACGCCGCGCTCCGCGTTGGCAATCGATTGAAGCAAGCGCTCGCGATTGACCGAATTGGCAAGCAGATACTCGGTGGTGTCTTGCTCGGTTTGGTCGTGCAGGACAATGACCTCGACCGTTGCGCCTTCGGGCAAGGCGGTTGAGTGCAGCTCGATTTTGCCGTCTTTGCCAACAACCACTGTTTGTCTAATCGCCGTCATATTGTTTCACTGAGTTGATTGTTCTATGCCGCTCGATGTCATTTTGAATAGTGATAGCGACAAGCGGTAATGATGATGTCGTTGTCGGTAACTTTGTAGACCAGCCGATGCTCGTCGGTGATGCGACGCGACCAGTAGCCTTGCAATGCGCCTTTGAGCGGCTCGGGTTTTCCAATGCCCGAAAACGGACTGCGCTGAATATCACGTAAGAGAGCAATAATTTTTTGAAAAATCTTCTCGTCTTCCTGCGCCCAACGGTTGTAGCTTTCAAGCGCGTCGTTCTCGAAGGCGATTCTCCTCTTCATCAAGGTTCACATAAGTAAGGTTTACGCCGCGCTCCGCGTTGGCAATCGATTGAAGCAAGCGCTCGCGATTGACCGAATTGGCAAGCAGATACTCGGTGGTGTCTTGCTCGGTTTGGTCGTGCAGGACAATGACCTCGACCGTTGCGCCTTCGGGCAAGGCGGTTGAGTGCAGCTCGATTTTGCCGTCTTTGCCAACAACCACTGTTTGTCTAATCGCCGTCATGAGTAATGTCTCCTGATGTCGCTTGAGCCTCTGCTCGCCGCTGGGTTTGTGGCGGCAAAGGCTGTGATTGAAACTCATCGAAGGTTTTTTTCAGAAACTCGATGGCGGCATCGCGCTCGTGCGGAATAATGCCGTCGAGAATGGCGTTCTCCATTGCCTTTTTGAGCAGCCCAACGGTTTTGCCTTCGGGCAAGGCGAACATTTCCATAATTTCGTTACCATTGACGGGCGGACGCCACTTTGCCCATTTGTCTTTTTCGGCGACGTCGGCGACTTTGGCTTCGACGACGGCAAAGTTGTGCAAGATGCGTTGAACGCGCTTGGGATTTTTGCTGGTAACGTCGGCGCGGCAGAGCGTCATCAGGTCGTCGAGGTCGTCGCCAGCCTCGAACATCAAGCGTCGGATTGCCGCGTCGGAAATCTCGTCGCGCGAAAGCGGAATCGGGCGTAAGTGCATGCGAACCATTTTTTGCACGTAGGGCAGCGGCTCCATTGGGAACTTCATGCGCTTAAACACTTTCGGCAGCATATTCGCGCCGAGCGCATCGTGTCCATGAAACGACCAGCCGTGTCCGGGCGTGAAGCGTTTGGTGCGCGGTTTGCCAATGTCGTGCAAGAGTGCCGACATTCGAAGCCAGAGTTTATCGCTCATCGCCGCGCAGTTGTCGACAACTTTGAGCGTATGGTAAAATGTGTCTTTGTGTCCCATGCCGTCGACCTGCTCGACGCCTGCCATGACGGGCAATTCGGGAAACACCTCGTCCAAAATTTTCGCGCGAAATAAAATATCCAGACCGATGGAAGGCTGCGGCGTTTGCATCAGTTTCAAGAGTTCATCGGTGATGCGTTCTTGCGAGACGATTTTAATACGCTTTGCCAGTTGCTGCATCGCGGGCAACAAGTTCGGCGCAAGCGTGAAGCCGAGCTTCGAGGCGAAGCGCGCCGCGCGCATCATGCGAAGCGGGTCGTCGGAAAACGTGGCAATGGGGTCGAGCGGCGTGCGGAGCATGCGCTTCTCCATATCGGCTCTGCCGCCGAAAAGATCAACAAGGTCGCCAAATGTCTCTTTGTTGAGCGAGAGCGCCAGCGCGTTGACCGTGAAATCACGGCGCGATAAATCATCTTCCAATGTGCCAACATCGGTAATGGGTTTGCGCGAGTCGTGGTTGTAGCTTTCTTTGCGCGCGCCGACGAACTCCAATTTCAACTCACCGAGTGCTGCGTCGTTCAGCATCAGTTGTGCTGTGCGAAAGCGCTCAAAGACCGCAAAGCCGTATCCGCCCAAACGTGTTTTTACCGCTTCGGCGAAAGCAATCGGTTCGCCGACGACCATCACGTCGATGTCTTTACACGGCTTGCCAAGCAAACGGTCGCGCACATAGCCGCCGACGGCGTAACATGGCAACTGCATATCATCGGCGATGCGCCCGATGTGTGAAAAAATCGATTCAGAAATCGTGATAACGTCTGTCTGAGTCATAAAAATAAAAGATGCAATGTGGCAATATAACACTCCAAAGAGAACGCGCATTCAGCGAAAGAGGTTGCAGAGAGGCGGAAAAAACGCCAGAAGAAAATTAGAGCATTTCGCTAAATTAGGCACGTGAAAACTGCTGTTGTTCCGCAACGCTCCAACTGAATACAGACTGCCTTCAACGATGCGAACCGTAACGCCGCTTGGTGAATTGGTCGAGACGCACGACCTCTCTGCCGCAGAGATTCAATCGCGCACGATGATTTTGCCAGAGCGTTTTCATAAGCTCTGCGCCGACCTTGACGCCTATCGCACCATCGATTTGCTTGAACTTGCCGCGCTGGCGTCTGCCATGGGCTTCCGAGGGTCGGGCGCGCTCGATGCCTCGCTTGCATTGCTTGAAAAAAAAGCGCTCGCACGTGAGGACGCGCGCAATAAACGCATTGGAAAATTTGTGCGCGGCGCGGACGACTCCACCAGCGCCGACTCTGTAACCGACGCGGCATGACATCCTATCGCCCGCCAACCCTTGTGGAATCATGCGACGGCGGGACATCGCGCTTAAAAAAAACAAACCCTCCGTCGACTTTAATTAACGACAAACTTGGTTTCTCTTCATACCACGCACGGTCGGGAAGTTTAGCGACGAAATACGTGGGCTTATCAATTTCGCCCGAAAGCAGCCACGCTTCGTTGTTGGCGTTTGGGTTCGACGGCGGTTTCATACGGGCATAAAAATAGTGCGCGTAGCTTTTGTAGCCCGTAATGATGTAGCAGTCTTCGCCTTGACGCTGCTCATAAAAATCAATCGGCGCGCCTTGTGTATAGCGCTCGACTTTTGGCGCGACAAAGAGCGTGAAGAAGTGAGTCGTCAGCGCCGTTGAAGCGAAGAGCATTCCGAATCCGACAGCAAAATTTTTTTTGAACAGAAACATCGACGCCAAAAGTATCAAGATGAAATACAGCGCGCCGATAAGCCACTCAAAGCCCGACCACGCCACTGGGGTTTGCAAAACGGCTTTTGTCAGGTCGTCTTTAATCCATGGCAAAATCACATCGACGTGGCAAAGTGCTATCGGAAAGAGCATGATGAGCAAGGCGACAGTTGCGCCGAAAAGCGCGCAAAGAATGGTGGCAACAGGCGTCCAGTCTTTTTCGCCCGAAAGAACTTTATGAACGTCGTGCGCCGCAAGGAAAGTGAGCGGAAAGTAGCACAGGGAAGAGTAGTGCGCGATTTTCGTCGTCGAGATGGAAAAAATCGTTAAAACGACGCCGAACAAAATAGTCATAAGTAGTTTAAAGTTGGCTTGCGTCTCGGCCTCGCTCGAGCGTTTGCCAAACGCGCCAAGCGCAATGAACGAGGCGGGAAAAACGCCGAAGAGCAACACGAAAAAGTGGTAATAAAATGGCTGCCCGTGTCCAGCAATCGGTTGACTAAACAAGCCGATTTGATACAAAATAAATTCGCGCAGAAACCAGAAGCCGTTTTTCGCTGTCTCGATTCCGAACCAGGCGCTCGAGACTGTCGCCGCCGAGAGCAGAAAAATCAAGGCATCGCGGATGGTGGCAACAAGCCGCTTGGTTTGGAAAAATTTAATGCCGACGTAAATCGCGCCGCACAGTCCTGAGACGAGCAAGGCGACCGGCCCTTTCGTTAAAATTCCCAAGCCGATGAACGCGCCCGCCGTAGCGACCCGCCACAGTCGAGACGACATATCGTCGTTAGGAAAGTTTAGGGCTAAAAACAAAAAATAGACGCCGAGAAAAATAAACAGATTGAACACCGGGTCGATAATGCCCGTTTTGAAGTAAAAGTGCGGCAGAAACGAGCCGATGTAGGCGAGCGTCCAAGTAAATCCGACCGTTTGGTTGTAAAGCCCAGTGCCGATGCGAAAAAGCAAAACGAGCGTCAAGATGCCGCAAAGCGCGTTGGGCAAACGGGCAGCAAATTCATTGACGCCGAAGAGGTGCATTGAGAGCGCTTGGAGCCAAATGAAGAGCGGCGGTTTTTCCCAGAAGGGTTGAAAATTAACTTGCACTTGCGCATAGTTGCCAGTAACGAGCATTTCGCGGGCGGATTCAGCGAAGTTGATTTCGTCCCAATCGAACAGATGCACTGCGCCGAGAAACGGAATGAAAACCGCTGCGCCAAGCGCGGCGATAGCAAGGCTTGCTTGAAGCGACGGGTTGCGCGTTTGCGCAAGAAGTTGTATCATTCAGCGACTTGATTTGCGTGAATATACGGCGTGTAAGTCGAATGCGGGCGTAGCTCAGTTGGTAGAGCGTGAGTTTCCCAAACTCAAGGTCGCGGGTTCGAGACCCGTCGCCCGCTCAAACTTGCCGCAAAAGGACTTTTGAAAAAAAAGTTGCATCTTTATCAAACAAATCAAGCAAGACGTTCAAACAATCCTTAAAAAAAATCCCATGCCGACGTTTTACGTGAATCCGCACGCCAAAGAATCGCGCGAGCAGCAATACAGCGACTTTCTTGACCTGAAAAAGGCAAAGAACATTGACGACGCGCGCAGGTTCCTGCCCGAGTTTTATCAGCCGCGATTCAATGCGGCACGCAACGCGGCAGCAGCAGCGAAAGATGACGCCGAAAAGCGTGACGCCGAAGCCCTCATCGACGCCGTTGAAATCACATGCGGCGACCTCGATAAAAACACCTTCGCCTTCGCCGAGACGATGGGAAAAGACAATCCAATCGAAACAGAACGCGCCGTGATGGTCGATTGGCGGCTTGCCTTAACGGTCGACCAATCGCGTATCGAGCGGATTTTCCTCAAAGACATTCAAATTCAATTTCGACTATCCGTTGCGGAAACGGAGCTGGGCGTCAAAATCGAGCAGGGCTTGAAGCACTACAAAGACGGCGCACTCGACCACGACATTTACCAAAATGCGCTCAAGCGTATGGGCGAAGTGGTGTTGGCGAAGCCCGACAACTATGTGCTGCTCCACCGAATCGGCTTGATTTACTTATATGTGCCAGAATTTTTCAATGCTGCGAAAGCCGAAGACTACTTGCGTCGCGCGTTTGCAGCGGCGGAAAATGAAGACGATGCGCTGGCATTGCCGCTTCTGCAAGTGCTTTACGGTGATACCCTAAAATTCGACAAAGCGTTGAACATTGCCGTCGCCGATTCGTGCTTCCACGCAAGCGTGGCGTGCTATGTGCAAGGAAAATTTCGAGAGTCGGCGGAGCTTGCGCTCAAAGCGGTTGAGTTGTCGCCGCTTCACCACGAGGCGCAGTTCTTAGCCGCTAAGTCGCTCGCTGCATCGGGCGACGAATCGGAAGCCGTCAATCAACTTAAACCGCTTATCACGAAAGAACCGTTTTATGCGTTCAAAACTGCTGTGGATGCCGACCTTATCCCAAAGGCTTCTATCTTAAAATTGCTCAGTGAGTTGCGTGAGGATGCCGTAGAAAAAGCGCAAAAGAAATTAAAGAAGTGCCGTGCTGATGTCTTGCCCGAAAGCGATGCGGTGATGGTCATTGCTGACCTTGACCGCCGTTTGGAAATGCGGCTGAGCTATCTGAATGCGCGCGGCGTGATGGACGAACTCATGCGTGAGCGGCAATGGAAAGTATTGCCCACGACATTCAAACTGCAAAAGACATTGTCGGGACATTCGCTGCGCATCAACTCGATGGCGTTCAGCCCAGACGGCGCAACGCTTGCCGCCGCCAGTTGGAAAACCACCATCACCGACACCAAAACCGGAGAGGAAGTGCAAACCTTCACGAGCGGTTCGGCGAGAACCTATGTGTATGCGGTCGCCTTTAGTCCAAACGGAAAATTGTTGGCGACAGGCAGCAGCGACCGCACCGTGAAAATGTGGGACGTGGCGACGGGCGCAGAACTCAGAACATTAACCGGACATACGCAAGCCGTCAACTCCGTCGCGTTTAGTCCCGACGGAAAATTGCTCGCCACAGGCAGCACCGATAAAACCGTGCGAGTTTGGGACGTGGAAAAAGGTAAAGAGGTGAAACGGTTTGTCGGGCATAAACACACGGTCAATATGGTTACCTTCAGCCCAGACGGTAAATTGATTGCATCGGCAAGCGCAGATAAAACCGTTAGGATTTGGGACGTGCAAAACAGGCGCAAACCCAAAACGCTGGCAGGACATACGCACAATGTAACAAGCCTTGCGTTCAGCCCCAACGGCGAAGTCTTGGTGAGCGGTAGCTGGGATAAAACTGCGCGGCTCTGGAACGTCGGGTCGGGCAAAGAACTGAATTTATTTGGCGGACATGAGAGCGGCGTCGAGGCCGTCTCGTTTAGCCGCGACGGAAAAACGCTGACCTCGACCTCCTATAACCGTATGAGCAAGCAGTGTCAAATTAAACTCTGGGATATGGGGACGGGCGCAGAAATCGATAAAACCGACGGAAAGTTTTACGCCGTTACATTTAGTCCCGATGGAAGCGGACTTGCCGTGGCGACAGGCGAAAAAACGATTAAGCTCTCTACATCGCCGCTGCTCTCCATTGAGTCGTTCATTGAGTTGGAACGCAAGTTCAAAGAGGGCGCGGCTGTGCTTGACCGACGCAGCGGAAAACAGCGCGTTGACCGACGTAAAGTCAATATTCCCGTCCCCACTGAGCGCCGCAAAGGACCGCGTCCGCAACGCCGCAAAGAGGGCAGCGTCGACGACGTCCCGTTTGCCTAAACAAACGCGGCAATTAGCACTACGAACACGACGAAAATACACTTTGCTAAAGACACGGACTCACCGTGTCTTTTTTTTGTCCTAACCCAAAGAATTGAAAGAGTAAGGCGAACAGCCAACTTAGTTGAAGATGTTGCAGATTTTTTAACAAAAAGGTTGCAATTTCTTAACACAGGTGTTAACTATGCGTAACCCGCCTGTAAGTTTTTATCTGTTTTTTTCAATACAACAAAACACAACCAAGGAGGCAAAATGCACTCACATTTTCTAAGGTGCAGCATTCCCTACGTTTTAGGCTTGCTCGTCTGTGTTGCCGTAGGCGGAAAGGCTTTGGCACAAACCACGACGGGTGAAATCAGAGGCGTTGTTACCGATGCGTCCAGCGGTGAGCCGCTCGTCGGCGCGCAGGTCAGTATCGCCGATTCCAAGCTTGGCACGACGACGAACATCAACGGCGAATATACACTGCGTCGCCTTGCGCCGGGCGAATACACGCTCATTGCAAAATACGTTGGCTTCAAAAGCCTATCGCGTAAGGTAACCGTCGTAGCGGGCGAAAGCGTCAAACAAGATTTTGCCATCGCGCCAACAGCGGTAACGGCGGACGAATTGATTGTTACTGGGCAAGGCGTCGCAACTGAGAAGCGCAAAATGGTTACGGCGGTCGAATCCATTAACAGCGACAGGATTGCCAACTCCACTGCAAAATCTTTAGACCAACTCTTGCAAGGTAATGTGCCAGGGCTAACGGCATATTTACCGTCGGGCATGCCCGGCACGGGTGCGCGAATTCAGACACGCGGCATCAAAAGTGTATTGGGCGCGACCAATCCCGTCATTTATGTCGACGGCGTGCGTATGGACAACGGCGATAACTTTGCGCTGGCCAGTGGGCGCGGAGGACAGGTCAGTTCGGCGTTGGCGGACTTGCTCGTCGGCGACAACATCGAGCGCGTCGAGGTCATCAAGGGCGGCGCGGCAACCACGCTCTATGGCTCCGATGGCGCCAACGGCGTGATTCAGATTTTCACAAAAAAAGGCTCAGCGGGCGAAGCCAAGTGGAACGTAGGTCTCATAACTGGTGCAGATAACCCTGAAACCCGTTGGACATTTTCGGATTATGTCCGCAATAACTTCTATCAAACAGGTCTCTTTCAACAATACAAGGGCGGCGTTACTGGCGGCTCGGAAGCACTAAGCTACAACCTCAACGGGCAAATCCGCGACAGCCGAGGCATTATGACCGGCGACCGATTGATTGACCGCGCATACAACGTGTCCGCAGGGCTGCGCGCCATCGCCTCCGAAAAAGCTGATATTGAGGTGTCGGCTAACTTTACGCGCACGCAGTTCGGCAGTTGGTTTATTAACAACGCTGGCGGAAGCGCGCTCAATACCATTGAAACCGAAGCAGCGTTTGAAGAATCTGTATTGCGACAGAGGGGATTTGATGTTAGCACACCGCAACGCTTGGCATCGGTGCGCGACAGCTTGTATCGTCAATACTTGGTGCTGGAATCCAACGAGCAGGTAACGCGCCCGTATATCACACTGAACTTTAACTATGCGCCGACGAAGTCCTTCAACAATAAGTTCATCGTGGGCGTCGATTACCGCAAGAACGAAGCTCGAGACTTCGTGCCGATTAACTCCGGTGAAGCCTTCAACGCCAATGGCGCTTTGACGCGCACCGATCGCGAATTTACACAGATTACGCTGCAATACACCGGAAGCCTGAAACTTCCCGACCTTGGCGTAATGTCGAACCAGCTCATCTTTGGGTTTCAAGGATTCAGACAGGAGACCAGAGAATTTTTTGGCTCAGGGTCGAATTTCGCGTTGCCCGGCACAAGAGACTTCGACAATGCGTCGGTCATCACGGCAGGCGAATTTAACTTCCAAAACTTTACGGGTGGCTTTTACCTCAGCGACCAAATTGGCATCAGCGACCGCCTCTTTATCGATGCTGGTATCAGACTCGACGGCAGCACGGCATTTGGAAAAGATGTAAGTTACTTGGTGTATCCGAAAATCGGCGTGGCATACAACATCTCGGAAGAGGAATTCTACCCCGAAAGCCTGAGACCGATTATTTCATCGGTCAAGCTGCGCGCAGCTTACGGTGTCGCTGGTGAGTTTCCAACTCGGCTGGGGCAAACGGCGTTCTTGCGCGACCGCGCATACGGCGCGCAGCCCTTTAATGCAGAATCGGGCATTACGTTTAACATTCCGGGCAATACAAACTTAACCGCAGCCGTTACCGGATCGCTGGATATTGGCACAGACATCTCACTGTTTCAAGACCGCGTCTCGGTGGAGTTCAACTACTACTCTCAGGTTACCACAGGCTCGTTCTTTTCAGTGCCGGAAGATCCCGCAAGTGGATTTGTAACACAGCAGCGCAATGTGGGTCGGCTGGACAACAACGGCATTGAACTCTCCATCTTGGCAAATGTGATTCAATCGCCAACATTTGACTTGAGCTTGCGCGGTTCGGTAACGACGCTCAACAACAAAGTCGTTGACCTCGGCGGCTCATCGCCCTTCTCAGTTGGCGGATTTGCCTATGCGCCTACCCGCGTTGAATTGAATCAGCCAGTCGGCGCGATTCGCGTCAATGTGCCGAGACCAGACGCCGACGGTGTGTGGAGGGGCGGATTCGACCAAGTTATCGCGGGAAATCCAACTCCGTCTACCTACGGCTCATTTGGTTTCGATATGACGCTGTTCAAAGATTTGACCATTTCAGCGATTGGCGAGTTTTCGTTGGGACATCAATTGCTGAATCAATGGAGAGCGCGTCGGCAAGTGAATGTGGCGGGAACCGGAACGCTGGTCGGCGGCGTGCCGTCAGGGCGGCGCTATTCCGAGCCCGGCAATGGCGAGACAATCTACCTTGTCTATCAAGATATTGCCCGCGATATGATTCGAAATCCGATTACAAACAACCTGCTCTATGTCAGAGACCCGGCCTCGACAAGCTTGCTTACCAACGCAGATTGGGTGAAAATTCGCGAAATCACAGTGCGCTACCGCGTGCCACGCTCACTCTTCAGCAACTTGCTGGGCGGCATCACGCTTTCGGCGACCGTCAGAAATCCAATCGTGTTGTTCTCTCCAACTGAAATTGATTCCGAATCGCAATTTATTCGTGAAGGACGCGCCTTGAACGTCGGCGGCATCGCTGGCGGCACGGTCAGTGCCGCGCGTCAATTCCGTTTCGGCATCGATATCAACCTATAAAATACTGACCATCGCCGCCAGGTGTGTTGAGAATGCAGACGGCGATGGTCTTCACAGAAAATCATCAAAGAAACGTGAAGGAGAAAATTGAAATGCCAAGCAAATTTTTGAAAAACGCACTGCTTGGAACGCTGTGCGTTTTCACATTGCTATTAACAACGGTCTTGCAAGGGTGCCGAGGCTTACTCGACCCGACGCCCGTGCAGAACGACCAAGTTACCGACGACAACCTGCGCGCCAACGCACAAGGCGGCGCACGACCGCTCTTAACCGGACTTCGATTAACATTTTCAAGAGCGACCGGCAACTTGCTTACCGTAACGGAACTCGTTTCGGACAACTACACCAACGTCACGTCGTTTGTCTCGCAACTCTTGGATACACCGCGCGACATCACCGGCACAGATTTGACATTAAGTCTCAACTCCGGCATTTATGTTCGAACGCAAGAGTTGCACGCCCTTGCTGATTTCGGGCTGCAAACCATTCTGCCCAACGACCCGACGACGACGAATTTGCAGCGTGCCGAGACTTGGTTCTACAAAGGCTTCGCGCTGCTCTTGCTCTCGGAAAACTTTAGTCGATTCCCTATTGCAGATAAAGGGCAACCGATTTCAGCCGCTGCCGCGCGCGATACCGCGATTTCTGCGTTCAACACTGCCTTGGCGCTGGCTGGCGCAAATCCACCAACCGACCCGCTTTACGGCAATGTTCGAAGCAACTGCTTGCTGGCGCTTGCCAGAACGTATCGCTTGCAGGGCAATAAAACGCTGGCGGCGCAGTTCGCCGAGCAAGCGCTGGCTTTCAATCCAAGCTATGTCTTTTTTGCGCGATACGACGCTCAAAACCTCAACTCCGAGATTTCTCAGCATGTGCGCATCAGAACAGACAATAATTTCCAGCCGCTGCCACGCTTGGACTTTCTCGACCCGAAGTTGACTTCGAACCCGGGCTCAGACCCCATCTCGATGTTGAAAACCGAAGAAGCCCATCTTATTCTCGCAGAAATTGCGCTCTCGAACAACGACCTTGCCACCGCAAAAACACGCATGGGGCAAGCGGTTACTTTGGCACTAACCCGACCAACTGTCCAATTTACCGACATCGCACCAAACGAAAACCGTCCAAGCTACCCGATTGGAGCGTCAGCGACGGCAGCCAGCGTCAGGGTAAGATCAAGCCCAACAGCGCCTGAAGATACTGGATTAATTCGCCGAAGAGGCGTAGGTTCGTCAGCATTTACTCTGCCAACCGTTTCTGGCACAAGCCGCACCGTTGCAGGCATTAATGCGTTGCCTAACGACCGCCGCGTGTTGGCACGAGAACTTTATCTGTTGCGCCAAGAAATCTTTTTCTTGGAGGGGCGGCGCATGAGCGACTTAGGAATCCGTTTGCCCGTTGTCGAGCGCCAAACGCAGGGAAACCCAAATATGCCGTTTGGGTCTGAGGGAACGCTTGTCTCTGTGCCGGAGTGGATTCCAACGGGAATTGCAGCAATGAACCAATTTACGATAGCTGGGTCGGTCATTACGATTCAGTTCGATATGAACCAAGTGATTGCGGACAATATTGCCAGAGTCTCGCCGTTCTCTGGTTGGTAAGCGCAGTCAAAACGATTAAAAAAAATTCTCAGCCATGTTCAAACTTAGAACTTATTTATCGCTCTCGGGCTTTTTAACGCTCGCCTTTTTTGCCGCATCATGCAAAAAAGACAACACGTTTTCGCCGCCAGACATTGCAAGCATTCGGTTTGTCCACGCCGCGCCAAATGCACCCAGCGTGAACATTTTACTCAACGATAACCGCTTTGGGGATTCTGTCTATGCGTTTCTAAGCTCGGCGGCGCCAACGCCAACCTCGACGCCAATTACGCTCACATTTCCGGGGGCGACAACGCACACACAAGGGTTTGTCAGCGCAGGCAGCAACCGCGTCCGAGTGTTTCCCGCCTCGCCGCGTGCCACGCCAAGAAGCGGAACCGCCGTGCTGGATGCGACGCTCGACTTAGGCAAAGATGCAATCCGAACCGTATTTGTGATAGGAAACAGCACGCTTGAAGCCTTAGTCGCCAACGATGACCGCATCACGACGATTCTCGATACGCTTGACGGCGCCAACGGCTTGCGCGCCGGACAAGGCGCCGTGCGCGTCGTTCACGCGTCGCTTTCGGCAACGCCGCTCAATGTGAATGTCATTGCGCGTCCAACAGGTTCAACCGCCGCAGCAACGACGCTCTTTTCTGGCGTAACGCCACGCTCGGTAACAGACTACGCCACCGTTACCGCAGGCAATTACGACCTCTTCGTGCTTCGAGCCGGCGGCGCAAGCGATACGCTCGCCCGCGCGCTCAATACAGCCATCAACAGTCGTCGCGTCTTTACGGTGTATGCGAGAGGAACAATTGACAGCGCCAGCACCTCGCCCAGAGGATTCAATGTGTCAATTTTGACTGACCGCTAAGAAACCCAAACGAAAACGACAAAGCCCGCTTGTAAGAGCGGGCTTTGTGATTCGAGGGCGCGACTTGCCGCGCTACGTGGAAACATACGGCCACTTGCCTTGCTCGGTCAAAACCAGTTCAATGACATCGCGCACGCAGCCCTTGCCGCCTTCGTAAGCCGAAATGTAAGCAACACGGTTGCGCAAATACTCGACGCCGTTGAGCGGGACGCATGAAAATCCAACTTTTTCAAGCACAGGCAAATCGGAGACATCATCGCCGATGTAAAGGCAGTGTTTATCCTCGACGCCGTAGAGAAACTTAATCTCTGCATAGGTTTCTGCCTTATTGCGAATGCCGAGATAGACATCGGTAACGCCAAGCTCAATCATTCGGCGCAGCGCAGCCTTTGAGGGTCGCTCTGAAATAACGGTGATGCGCAGCCCTTGACGCAAGGCTTCCTTAATCGCAAAGCCGTCGCGCGCGTTGAACGTGCGAACCTCGTCGCCCGATTCAGTGTAGTTAAGTTGTCCATCGGTAAGCACGCCGTCGACGCTGAGGATGATGACGCGAATGTCTTTCAGAGCATCTTTATAGCGCTGCTCGCCGCTGCTGGTAACTGGTATTCCCATTAAATCCATTTCGCTCTTATGCAACCGTTGTTTTAAAGGTTTTTGAAAGTTCAAAAAGAGAGTGAAGTTCACGAACCATTGCCTCAAAGCGGTTGAGCGGAAACTGCGTTGCCGCATCGGACTTGGCTGCCGAGGGATTCGGGTGAACTTCCATAAAGACGCCGTCGATACCGACCGCGACCGCCGCGCGCGCAAGCGCAGGAATAAACTTGCGCTCGCCCGACGAGATGCCGTTGCCTGCGCTTGGCAGTTGAACGCTGTGCGTTGCATCAAAGACGACGGGAAACCCGGTCTCCGACATGGTTGGCAGCGCGCGATAATCGACCACTAAGTTGTGATAGCCAAAACTTGTCCCGCGCTCGGTGAGCAGAAGTTTTCGATTGCCTGTTTCCAAAACTTTCTCGGCAGCCTTGCGCATATCATCGGGCGCCATGAACTGCCCTTTTTTGATATTAACAACTTTTCCAGTCGCGCCTGCCGCCTGCAAGAGTTCCGTTTGGCGCGAGAGAAATGCCGGAATTTGAAGCACATCGACATACGCTGCCGCGCGCTCGGCTTCTTCGGGCAAATGCACATCGGTCAGAACTGGCAGGTCGAGTGTGTCTTTGACCTCGCGCAGAATTTTTAACGCGGCCTCATCGCCGATACCGGTGAACGATTTGCTCGAGGTGCGGTTGGCTTTTCGGTAAGATGACTTAAAGACCAACGCGACATCGGCACGCTCTGCCGCTGCTTGGAGCTTCGAGGCGGTTTTGAGAATCATCTCGCGGCTCTCGACAACGCAAGGACCTGCAATGACCAAAAGCCGCTTGCGATTGCCAATGGAAATGTTGCCGATAGAAAATGTGTGTGCTTTCACGAGAAATGGATTTCTCGAAAGTTACGAGAGATGAAGCAAACTTCAAGAGGCTACTGGGCAAGTGCGCTCATCGAGACGCCGTTAATCAAGCGTATCAAGGTCGGATAGGAAACCGCCGTGCGCTGCGTGGGCTGTCCGGGATCGATAAGGTCGTGTGATAGACTGTCCGATGCTGGGAAGCAGTAAGTGTGAACGGTTGCTGCGCCGCGCTGTCGCCACAGCTCGATGAGTCGGTCGCAGGTCTCGTTGTTGATTGCGGCATCGTTCTCATTGGTTATCATCACAATCGAGCCGGCGACGGGCGCACGCGATTCAGCATACGATAAAACCGAAAGCGAGAGCCGCAAGACTTCGCCCATTGCGTGCGTCGAGAATCTCGGATAGACGAGCGCTGTGCCTTTAAGATTTTCCTTCTCGTCTTCGCGCCACCAAATAAATTGGTTTGGAAGCGTGAGCAATAAACTTGCAGCGGGCTTGGCGAAATCGTCTCGAACCAGCTTCGAGCAGAGAATCGGCGCAATGACCACGGCGCGACGCACGTCGCTTCGATGTGCTGCCGCCCATGCCGCCATCACGCCGCCCGCCGATAAGCCAGCGACGGTAATTTCTTCGCCCAATCCCCCCGCAATGTCGAGCGTCTCGTCGGTAAAGCGCGTGAGTTCTTCGGCAGTCAGGTTCTTTAAATCGTCGGTCATTTTGTCTTTAAGCCCGTGATGCGGCTGTCGCGGAATCAAGACATTGTAGCCCAAGTCATAGAACTGTTTTCCGAGTGCGCGAAATTGGTTTGGGCAGTTTGTAATGCCGTGATAAAAGACAACCACGCGGCTGACGCGGCGTCCGTGCGTTAATAAAATCGTTTGGGCAAGCGAATCAATATCGGGCGTATCAAGCGCGCGAAGTGCGTCGAGTCGCCGCAACGCCCTGTCGTAACTGGTGTCGGCGGAGACGGCGGAGACGAGGTCGTGGTAGCGCATCGGCTTCAAAAAAAGCCACAGCGCGAATAGAACGACAAGAAAAACGAGCGCGATGAACGCTCTAAAAACAAGTCCAACCAACTTGACAAGTATCTGCATATTCATTAGCTTAAAGGACTATCAAAAAACATTACCGCCGCGCGGCGGCAGGTATAAAAACAAAACGACAAAACGACAATGGGAACTCTGCTACGAAAGTCAGCGCTCGTTGTGCTGGCTTTGCACACACTGCTTCACGCATCAATGCTCTTTGCACAATCAACGGGGACGCTCGTCGGAAGCGTCAAAGACCGCGCAACAGGCGAAACACTCGTGGGCGCAACAATCTCGCTGCAAGGACTGCGCATCGGCGCAACGGCCAACGCCAAAGGCGACTACGAAATTAAAAACATTCCTGCTGGCTCTTACAAAGCAACCGCGCGGCTCGTCGGCTACGAAAGTGTTACGCTCGATGTAACAATTGCAGACGGGCAATCCACGCGGCTCGATTTCCAACTTAAAGAAGCGCCGAGAATTTTAGAAGAAGTTGTTGTAACCGCATCGAAAGGACGCAACGAAAAAAAATTAGACGCGCCAGTAACGATTGAGACCGTTAGCTCCGAAGCGTTGAAAATTACGGCAAGCCCGTCGCCGCTTGGTGCAGTGGCAAAATTGAAAGGCGTCGATTTTGTCGAGCGCGGCATCAACACCGTCGACATCACGTCGCGCGGGCTCAATACGCAGTTCAATACGCGCATGCTCACGCTTATCGATGGACGCTTGGCGACGCTGCCCGGACTCGGCTTGCCACAATTCGTGCTGGCGCCAAACCCAACAATTGACATGGCGAACATTGAGGTCGTCGTCGGTCCAGCCGCCGCGCTCTACGGTCCTAACGCGCACGCTGGCGTTGTGAATATGATTACCAAAGACCCGTTCAACTACGCGGGCGCAGATGTCTCGCTGCGCGGCGGGACGCAGTCGCTTTACGACATCAATCTGCGCTACGCTGATTACGCTGGGAACTTCGGCTGGAAAATTACGGGACAAGTGATGGACGCCAATCAGTTCGAGAGCGGCAACGTGTTTATTTTCGTCGCGCCAAATCTCGTCGGACAAAATCAAACCGTGCTGAATCCGCAAACGCCCAACGCGCTTCGCATCACACAATCCAATCTTGACAACTTCATAAGTCTCGGTAACGCATGGCGCGAGACAGAAGTGTCGAGAATGAAAGCTGGGTTGCGCAAAGTCGACGGCGCGCTGTTCTATCGCAGCGACGAGTTCAACGCCAAGTTCGCCGCAGGCTACTCGCAATCGACGGGATTTCTGGGCAGCAACTTCGGCATTTTGGAAGCCAACAACTACGCAATTCAATATCAAAACCTGCAACTGAACGGCGCTGTTGGAAAACTCGGCTACTTCCTTCAGGTAACACGCACTGCCAACAACGCGGGCAATTCATTCCAACTGCACGACCGCGCCGAGTGGCTCTCCCGAGAAGCCACGCGCATTCGCCAGACGGGCGGCGCGACGCTTACACGCGAGCAAATCATCAGCCGCATCAATACCGCCTTCGTCGATTCCGCCTCCGCCACGACCGACGACTCACAACTCTATGACTCCGAACTTCAACTGCGCTACGACCTCGAAGGCTTTGAAGTCGTTGGCGGCGCTCAATATCGACGTTACTTGCCAAAAGCAGGATTTTTGACCAATGGATTCTTCAGACCCGACAGCGACATCACAGCGACCGAACTCGGCGCGTATCTGCAAATCGATAAACGCTTGCTCGATAACAAACTGCGCCTGACGGCAGCCGCGCGCGTCGATAACCACACTTATTACAACACGCAGTTCAGCCCAAAGTTTAGCGTCGCTTACGAGGTTGTTCAGAATCACAATTTTCGCGTCGGCTTTAACCGCGCATTCAAAGTGCCAGTCATTTTGGAAAACCACTTGTTTCTCTTCGGCGGGGCGGCGCGCGGCAATGTGCGCGGCTATGAAGTGCGCGATTCGCCGACGCGCAATGCGGAAGGCAGACCAACGGGAAACATCATCGCGCGATTCGATGCGCTACGACCAGAGCAGGTCAATACTTTTGAAATTGGTTACAAAGGCTTGTTTGAGCAGCGCTTGTTTGTCGATGTCGTGGCATATTACTCGCGCTACACGGATTTTTTGAGTCCCGCATTTCAAATCTCCAACGGCGTTTCAACATTCGCGTTTGATAGCAACGGTAACCTTTCGGGCTTCGACCCGCGCACCGGTGGCGTCGGCATTCCCGGACAACTGACGACCTATTTTAACTATGGCGCAGCGAACATTGCAGGCGCGGACATCGGACTGACCTATTACTTCAACAACGACTTCATGCTCGAAGTGAGCGCGTCGTTTATGCAGCTCTCTGGCGGCGAAAATCCATTTGAAGCACAAGGCGTGCCGCTTCTGTTGAACGCGCCAACCTCGAAATACAAAGCCACGCTGACTGTGAAAAATCAACTCCTGCAAGGCTCGTTTGCCAGCCTTCACGGGCGATTTATTCCAAGTTACACATTCCGTGCGGGTCGCTGGAACGGTGTCCTGAACGACCGCGCCGTCGTAGACCTGACGCTCGGATACGAATTCAAAGACATCAACCTTACTGTACAAGGCAGCGTCAATAATCTGTTCGATAATCTAACGCCAGATGTTTTAGGCTCGCCGATTATGCGTCGGTTCTTTTCTGCGCAGATTACAAAGTCCTTCGGCAGTTTTATCAACCGATAACACGACGTATATTCTCGCTCAAAAGAATTTTTTAATAACCAAAAAATAAAATGATGATGCGCATATCAACACAGTTAATCACCGCTCTGCTTGTAGTCGTTGCAACGGCTGCTTTTACAACGCCAACGCCATCGGTCGAGATTGGCAAAGTTGTGCCGAACTTCAAAGCCAAAGATGTGGATGGCAAAGAGCGCAGCCTCGATGAATTCAAAGGCAAAGTCGTTGTCTTGGAATGGACGAACCCGGGCTGTCCGTTTGTCGTCGGACATTACAAAACCGGCAACATGCAAAAGGTTCAAAAGAAAGCGATGGAGAGCGGTGCAGTTTGGCTGATTGTGAACTCAACCAACCCAAAGCATCAGGACTTTAAATCGGGCGCAGACTTGAAAAAGCAATATGCCGAATGGAACTCGAGTTACACCGCGCACCTCATTGATGACAACGGCGCTGTCGGCAGACTCTTCGACGCGAAAACCACGCCGCACATGTTCATCATTGATAAAGATGGCAAGCTCGCCTACATGGGCGCGATTGACGACGACGCCAGCGCGAAAGGCGGCGCAAACGCAAAAGTAAACTATGTCGCGCAAGCGCTCGATGAACTTAAAGCGGGCAAAGAAGTTTCAGTCAAAACAACCAAGCAATACGGCTGCTCGGTAAAGTATGCGTCCAACCCGCAATAATCGGGCTGCACGATAGAACGTAACTATGAAGCCGCGATGACGAATCCTCATTGCGGCTTTTTGATTTAAAGCGGCATGTCAATCGAAAAAAAACTCTCGCACATCGATGCGTCGGGCAAGGCGGCAATGGTGAATGTGTCGGAAAAGCCCGTAACGGCGCGGCTGGCGCGAGCAAGGGCAATTGTCGAACTCGGTGAAGAAATTTTATCGACCCTTCAAAACGGCGACGTGCAAACCAAAAAAGGCGCGGCGTTCCAAACGGCAATCATTGCAGGCGTTATGGCGGCAAAGAAAACCGGCGAATTGATTCCGCTTTGTCATCCGCTCGGCTTGGAAGATTGTCAAATCACCATCGCGCCAATTTCAACCAGCGAAATCGCCATCGACTGCACGGCCCGCCTGCACGGAAAAACCGGCGTTGAAATGGAAGCCTTAACTGGCGCAACGCTTGCCGCACTCACAATTTATGATATGTGCAAAGCGCTCTCGCACCACATCGTCATCAAAGAAATTAAATTGATAGAAAAGCGCGGAGGCAAGTCGAAGTTTACCGCAGAAAAGTAACTTCAATCTGAATTCGGTGAGAAAAAATATGATTCCGAAAGTGTATGGACTTGTGTTAGCGGGCGGCAAAAGTTCACGCATGGGACGCGATAAGGGCGCCATTGACTATCATGGCAAAAGCCAACGCGAGTATTGCTACGAGTTGCTGTCAATGGTTTGCGATGCTGTCTTTATCTCGTGCCGAAAAGAACAGTCGGAAAACATTGAGCCGCAGTTGAACAAACTGTTCGACCGCGTGGAAAATTTAGGTCCGACGGGCGGCATCTTAACGGCGTTCGAGTATGAACCTGCCGCCGCATGGCTGGTCGTGGCGTGCGATTTGCCCTATCTCAATGAGCAAGCCCTTCGCGTGTTGCTCGACGCGCGCGATGCTGAAAAAGTAGCTACGGCATACAAAAATCCCGACGATAATGATTTTCCTGAACCGCTCATTGCGATTTGGGAACCAAAGAGTCGAGTGCTGCTCGAAACTGCCGTTGCCCAAGGAAAAAACTGCCCGCGTAAAGTGCTTATCAATGCCGACTGCAAACTCATTGCGCCGCCCACGCCCGATGTGATTGCGAACATCAACACGCCCGACGAGTATCAGCGCGTTGTCTCGACATGGTCAAAATCATGATAAAAATCATCGTTACGGCGGGCGCGCTAACGGTCGCAACGCTCGCGGTGGCGCAATTGCCATTGCCGCCAAAACATGAGCTGCGCGCGGTGTGGATTGCCACGGTCGATAACATCGACTTCCCGTCGCGCAAAGCAATGCCCGCCGACTCGCAGCGCTTGGAATTTCAAGCAATTCTGGACGCGCATCAAAGAATCGGAATGAATGCCGTCGTGGTGCAAATCCGTCCTGCCGCCGATGCGTTTTACCAAAGCGACAAAGAGCCGTGGTCAGAATGGCTAACGGGAACGCAAGGCAACCCGCCTGACCCCTATTACGACCCGCTCGTATTTATGATTGACGAGGCGCACCGCCGCAATCTGGAATTTCACGCTTGGATAAATCCTTACCGCGCTGTCTTCGACGTCGATTCATCGAGCATCGCGCCCGACCACATCACGCGCCGAAAGCCCGAGTGGTTTTTTCAATACGGCAAGAAAAAATACTTCAATCCCGGACTGCCTGAGGTGCGGGATTACATCACCGACGTCATTGCCGACATTGCCAAACGCTACGACATCGACGCCGTGCATTTCGACGATTACTTCTATCCGTATCTCATCGCGAACCAACCGCTCAACGCCGACAGCGCAACATTTCAAGCGCATTCAAATGGATTCCGCTCAATCGGTGATTGGCGACGACATAACATCGACTTGCTCATTCAAGCGGTGCAGAAAAAATTAGCGGAGCTAAAGCCTTATGTCAAATTCGGCATTAGCCCTTTTGCGGTATGGCGAAATCAAAGAGACGACAAAGACGGGTCGGCGACCGACGCGGGACAGCCAACCTACGACTATCTCTACGCCGATGTGCGCAAGTGGCTGCGCGAGGGCTGGATTGACTATGTTGCGCCGCAGCTGTATTTCCCAATTTCTTTTGCGCGCGTGCGATACGATGTGATGCTCGACTGGTGGAGCAAAAATAGTTACGGGCGGCATCTATACATCGGGCAAGGCGCCTATCGACTCGGGCGCGACTCCGTCTGGAAAATTCCCTCCGAGATGCCGAACCAACTGCGGCTGAATCGCGCAAATAAAAAAACAAACGGCAGTATTTACTTTAGCTCAAAATCGCTTCTGAAAAATCCGCTGGGCATTTCGGATTCGTTGAAAAAAGACTTTTACAAGTTTCCGGCACTTGTGCCGCCAATGCGCTGGAAAGACCATGTTCCGCCGAACACGCCCGCCAACATTAGCGTTACAGCCGATAAAGAAAACGGAACAATTATTTCTTGGGATAAACCAAGCGCGGCGGCGGACGGTGATACAGCGACTTACTTTGCCGTCTATCGATTCAAAGCAACTGAAAAAATTAGCATCAACGACGCACGTAAAATGGTTGCAGTTCAACGCGGAACCACGTGGCGCGACACAACAGCAGCAGGCGGAACATATAACTATGTTGTTACTGCCTTCGACCGTTTGCACAACGAAAGCCGCCCAACAAAAGCCGTCCGCGTTACAATTCAATAGGGCTAATGAAGACTTCATCACCTACACGGAGCGTTTTTCCAACCTCGCTTGCAGGCACAAGCGTATTGACGCTCAATTTGTAGAAGTGATTAAAGCGCGATGGCTCTGCCCACATCGGCAGTGTCGCCCTTCGTTTTTCAGAAAAGTGTTTTTGAAAACCGCTTATTGTGTCGCCCGTAAGCGCGTCGCGCGTCGGCACAACGCACCGCTGACATGGATTGACGCCGTAGAGCCGCACGTCGCCGATGCGAAACGGCATCAGGTCATTCTCTAAGCCAAACAAACGGTCTTCCCAAAAGGCGTCATCAACGCCGCCGATTTCCAGATTCGCCCGAAAGCGCAGGCGCATATCTTGTTCGCTAAGTCCATCGAACCATGTGGCTATTTCGGAGAGTGTTGCCGAACTGGTAACTGTCGGGCCTGTCGCCGTAAGGTCATCGGGAAATCCTTGGACGGTATTCTGCGAGAGCTTTACGGCGATGCCGAAAAAATCAGAAAACCACGCTTCGAGTTTTGATTTGTCTGTATCGAGATGAAAATGAGCGCTGCCGCCGCTGTGTTGGAGCAGGGCGGTGCGTTCTGTGAGATTGAACTGTGAACGAATGCGGTGAATGTCGGGAAAGCGTTTGGCATTGACGAATTTCCAGCTCGAATCCACAAGCGCGAACTCACGGTCATGCTCAAGCGCGCCGCCAGCCGTAACCGTTGCGCGCTCGACCGAGATGCCGTCGAGCGATTTGATTGGGTAAATTAAAATGCGCGCTAAGAAAGGCATCTCCCAAAAACACTTGAAAACATTAGTGTTGGCAGGCGTCGAGCCATACTTCGCCGCCCTCAAAGACTTCCTTCTTCCAAATCGGCGCCGTTTTTTTCAGCGTATCGATACAGAACTTACAGGCTTCGAAGGCTTCGCGTCGATGCGGCGTAACGACGGCAATGGCAACGGCGATGTCGCCGATGTCGAGCTTGCCAACGCGATGCGCCATTGCAATTTTTTTGGCAGGAAATTTTTGCATCGCCTCGGCGGCAATCTGTTGCATTTTTTTGATAGCCATTGTCTCGTAAGCCTCGTATTCCAACCAATGCACCGTCTTACCGTGATTATGATTGCGAACGGTGCCGAGAAAGAGCGCAAGCCCGCCACACTCCGGCGCGCGCACTGCGTCTAAGACATCTTGCACATTGATAGGCTTATCCAAAATTTTGAAATATGTGTCTTGCAATAGCTCTGTTTGCATCGTTGGTAGATGTTGAGTTAAAAAATTAACCGCCGCTTACCGGAGGAATGACAGCAACATCATCTGTTTCGTGCAGCGTTGAGTGCGGTTCGGCGTAGTCTTCGTTCACCGCTATCAGAAGCGACTTCAAGGTTTGAAATTGCGGATAAGTTTCTTTAAGATACCAAAGAAGCGATTCCGCTGTGGCACCATCGGGCAGCGTCAACACAAGGGCGTCGCTGCCGACAATCTCGCGCCCGACTGCGAAAAATTTGACTGTGATGTTCATACTCAAAAAGTTTATACCAAAGCCAACACCCTGAAAAGTAAAAAGATTTATTGAAAACGACTTGCGCAAAAAAAAAGTTGTGACATTTTTCCGTTTCTATGACAACAAGATAAATTCGCTATGGCAGACGTCGCCGAAGCAATAAAACGAAACAACATACAGTCTCCTAAGCCTAATGCGCCGCAACTCATTGACAACCACGGGCGCGTGGTGAGCTATGTGCGCCTCTCTGTTACTGACCGATGCAACTTGCGCTGCATCTACTGTATGCCGGAACAAATGAAATTTATGCCCCAAGAAGAGTTACTCTCGTTTGATGAACTCTTCCGCCTAATGAAAATTTTATCGTCGATGGGAATCTCAAAAGTGCGCATCACGGGCGGCGAACCCTTTATGCGCGACGGCTTAACGGATTTTCTTTGGCGGCTGAAAACCCTTGAAAACATTGAGGAAATTAACATCACGACCAACGGCGTTCTGACGAAAAAACACATTCCCGAATTGAAACGAATCGGCATCGCGTCGGTGAATTTAAGTTTGGATACGCTCGACCGAGAGCGCTTCAAGCATGTAACGCGCCGCGATGAACTTGTTGCCGTGATGGACACCTTTTACGCGCTCTTACGACACAACATCGCCGTTAAAATCAACGCAGTCGTTACGGACGGGTTCAATACCGATGATATTGTGCCGCTTGCCGACCTGACGAAATCTTATCCCGTCTCTGTGCGCTTCATTGAGGAAATGCCGTTCAACGGTGTCGGCGCCGACCGCCAAGTGCTGACATGGGATTACAAAAAAATTCTCTCCGCGCTCTTCGCCGCCTATCCAACAATGAAAAAACTCGACGACGAGCCGTTCTCGACCTCCATGAACTATACCATTGACGGGCATTATGGCAGCGTTGGCGTCATTGCCGCATACTCGCGCACATTCTGCGGCACGTGCAATCGAATTCGACTGACGCCAAAAGGAAAACTGCACACCTGTCTTTACAGCAACGAAGGGCTTGACCTGAAACACCTTCTGCGACAAGGCGCTACGGACGACGAGATTGAGCGCGACATTCGCCAAACGGTTTCATCGCGTTACAAAGATGGCTTCGATGCCGAAGCCAATCGATTTGGTCATTTGCCTGTGTCCGAATCTATGTCTACCATCGGCGGATAAAAATGACCACCTCTGTTGAAGACGCTAAGCTGGTTCGCTCTAAATCGATTCGATTCGATCGCAATGAGTGGGGCGGCGCGTTTGGCGATATTGGCACGGATTTTCCCCTTCTGGTCGGAATGATTCTCGCTGCAAGGCTCGACGCGGCAAGTGTCTTAGTCGCCTTCGGTGCGATGCAAATCCTAACGGGCGTTGTCTACAAACTGCCAATGCCAGTGCAACCGCTCAAAGCCGTCGCCGTCATCGTCATCACGCAAAAACTCGGCGGTGAAATTCTCTTTGGAGGCGGCTTGGCGATTGGACTCATGATGCTGCTGCTCACGCTCACGGGCGCATTGGAATTTTTAGCAACGCGCATTCCGAAAGCAGTCGTGCGCGGATTGCAACTCGGACTTGGCGTGCAGCTCGGAATGCTTGCGCTCAAAGATTATGTGCCGACAAACGGCATCGAGGGCTACGCGCTCGCGGCTGTGGCATTCGTTATTATCTTGTTCCTCATTGGCAAGCAAACCTATCCTGCGGCAGCGATGGTTATCGCTGGCGGCGTTATATTGACGCTGGTCTCCTCGCCTGAACCCATCAACCTGATTTTCAGCGTTAGCTTTCCAAAACTGCACGCGCCGACGCCAGAGAGCGTCTGGAACGGCTTGATTTTACTGGCATTGCCGCAGATTTCGCTCTCGCTTGGAAATTCAATTCTCGCCACGAAGCATATCGCCAACGATTTATTCCCAGAGAGAAACTTGACCGCGAGCGGCATTGGCATCACGTACTCGTTGATGAACTTAATTTCGCCGTTTGTGTCGGGTGCGCCAGTTTGTCATGGAGCGGGCGGCATGGCGGGACACGCAGCGTTTGGCGCGCGCACGGGCGGCTCGGTCATTCTCTACGGCGCGTTTTATCTTCTCTTGGGAATTTTCTTCGCGCAAAGCTTCGAGAGCGTCGTTAAATTTTTTCCACTTCCGATACTCGGTGTCATTTTATTTTTCGAAGCAGTGTCGCTCATAAAACTCACGCGCGATGCAGCGGAGTCAACAATCAATTTCACGACGGCAATTTTTGTCGCGCTCTTGGCAATGAGTTTGCCTTACGGCTTTCTCGTCGGGCTTGTCGTCGGAACGGCAGCGTATGAACTGATGAAACGCGGCATGACGAAACTTGATTCGTAAATTTTTCCGAACGCAATTTTTTTGTTCAATCAAATTTCAAACATCAAATCCAACCATGAAAGTGCGCGTTCTTGCCCTCCTATTCCTAACGATTTTATTTGGGTGTAAAAAAGAAAAAACCGACGACATTGATTTAAGCGCAGGCAAGCGGGTGATGGAAGAAAACGCCCGTATTGAAAAAAATATGCGCGACGGCTTGAAATTCTTGGAAGAAAATGCAAAAAAAGAAGGCGTGAAAACATTGCCGAGCGGATTGCAATACAAAATCGAGAAATCAGGAACAGGTGATAGCGTCAAATTGAACAGCGTGGTAACCGTGCATTATCGCGGCGTCTTGATTAACGGCGACGAGTTCGATAGTTCCTACAAACGCGGCGAACCCGCAACCTTCGGTGTTACCGAAGTCATTCCGGGCTGGACGGAAGCCTTGCTCAGAATGAAAGCTGGCGACAAGTGGAAAGTCTTTATCCCGCACCGATTGGCTTACGGAAATTTCAGCCCAAGCCCGAACATTCCAGCAGGCTCGACGCTCATCTTCGACATCGAGTTGCTCAATGTCAAGTAGCTAAGCCAAAAAAGTTGCACAAGTTTAGGTGATTTTTTAAAAAATAAGTCATTCTTTTTAAGAACTTAATTTTTAAAGATGTGCGGAAAATCACACGAGCGCCGTTTTTAATGGTTTCGTAACAATCCAGCGATTAGTTTTGCAACCGTTTTTAGAACAGTTCTTTGACGATTTTCACAATGACTACTGCTGGTGTTCTTTTGTCCTAACATTTACATTTAGTCTCGATTGTCTAAACCAAAAATTTTTCAGCAACAATTTTTTCTAACACAAACATGACACGCGTATCGAACCACTATGACTAAAGCAGCCTTCCGCGCGATTTCGCACTTGGCGAGACGCGCATGGGGCTATGCTTCGACCACACACGCGCTCAGCGCGAAAGCATCACACATACCGCACGGTGTAGTTCAACCCAAAAAGGGAAACGGGATTACACATTCACATCAGAGTCCGACAAAACGACCGCTTCACGTCGGAGATTCCTTGGCATCAAAGGCGTTACAACGATACAGGCAATGTTTTTCAAGTCCGCTTGAAGCGTTGCACCGCGTCGTCGCGCCCGAGCCGAAACCCGTTTCTAACACAATCAAATTCACAAACAATCTTTTTGGAGGTAACCACACCATGTCTAAATACATCACTCTTTTCGCATCTCTCGTTTTAGTCGTCGCGCTTTCCGCCTGCTCCGACAACAACCTTGTCAATTCTGACCCGATGGCAGACAAGGCAAGAAACAAAAAAGCAACGGCGGTTTCCGACGATATGTCGCTCCAAGCAACGACCACCGAAGGCTTCGAGAGCGGCAGCAAAACCAGCTACGCGGCTGGCACAGTAACGCTCGGCACGGGTTCTTACACGCTGACCGAAGCGCTTATCGGCAACTCGACAAGCGACCGTAAGAACGGTTTCCAATCGGCGCGCATCCGCGAAACTGGCCGCGTAACCATGAACTTCAACCGCACTACTGGCGCAGGCACAGTTACGGTTCGCCACGCGGTTTTCGGCACGGACGGCGCGAGCAGCTTCGAACTCTGGATGTCGACCAACAGCGGCTCTTCTTGGACGCGCGTCGGCTCGGCAGTTACGGTGTCGTCGACCTCGCTCCAAACGGCGACATTTACGGTCAATGTCGGCGGCACAGTGCGCTTCGAGATTCGCAAGGTCTCGGGCGGCGCGAACCGCATCAATATTGACGACATTGTTATCACTGACGGCACAGGTGGCACAACGCCTCCGCCTCCGACAGGTGGCAACGAAATCGAGCCGAACAACACCACCGCGCAAGCGCAAGCGGTTACTGCGCCCGCAACCATCGTGGGCTTCATCAGCAGCACCAGTGATGTCGACTACTTCCGCGTGAATGCAACCGCAGGTCAAACGATAGCGCTTAACATGACGGTTCCGTCGTCGGTTGATTACGACCTCTATCTCTTGAACTCGTCTGGCGCATTGCTTCGTGGCTCTGAAAACGGCACAGGCGCAAGCGAGTCGATTAGCTTCGTGGCGACCTACACGGGAACGCATTTTGTTCAAGTGATGCGTTACAGCGGCAGCAGCACAACGGCGAGCTACTCGCTCAGCATCAATGTCTCTGGCAGCACCGGCGGCGGCACAACGCCTCCTCCGCCGACATCGTCCAACGAACACATGGTGATGGGGAATCCTGACGGCGCAATCGCCAGCACAACCAGCCCGGCGAAATACCTGATGGAAAAGCCGCAGTATGCCTTGTCCTACAACCGCGATAAGGGCATTCCGAACTGGGTGAGTTGGAGAGTCGATGCCTCGTGGATTGGCAGCGCACCGCGGCAAGACGACTTCCGTGCTGACAACACGCTTCCAGCAGGGTGGTATCAAGTCGGCGGCAGCAGCTATTCGGGCAGCGGCTTCGATAGAGGACATAACTGCCCTTCGGCAGACCGCACCAACTCGGTGGCAAACAACTCGGCAACATTCTTGATGACCAACATGATTCCGCAAGCGCCCGATAACAACCAAGGTCCTTGGGCGAGACTTGAAGACTACACGCGCACGCTGGTCAATCAAGGCAACGAGTGCTATGTCATCATGGGTCAATATGGCGTTGGCGGCACAGGGTCAAACGGCTCACGCACCAGCATTGACGGCGGCAGAGTTACCGTTCCTGCAAGAACTTGGAAAGTAATTGTTGTGCTTCCAGTCGGTTCAGGCGACGATGCAGCCCGCGTAACAACGGCAACCCGCGTCATTGCGGTCGATATGCCAAACACACAAGGCATTCGCAACCAGAACTGGGGCAGCTATCGCACAACGGTCGATGCCATTGAACAAGCTGCTGGCGTGGATATTTTGTCCAGAGTCTCGGCAAGCGTTCAAGCGGTCATTGAGTCGCGCGTCGATAACGGTCCGGTTCAATAATTTAATTTCTATTCGCAAGCCCGTGCAGCAATGTGCGGGCTTTTTCTTTTCGTTACAAGTCGCTCACGAATGTTCTGTTTGAAAGAGCAACATTTTTCTCGAGCAAGTTTTTACATCAAACAAACAATTATCAACCCTTGAAGGAGTAAAACAATGCATAACAATCTTCTTAAAATCTCCGCCCTCGTCGTAATGGCGGTATATTTCGCCGCGTGTTCTCAGCTTCCGAATGCGCCTGAAACTGAAACGCCAAGCAAACAAAAATCCATTGAAGTTCCGGTTGGCGCGCCCGATGCAGAACTTTTCTCGACAAGCGTTCATCTGACGATGGGCAATCCAAGCGGCGCGGTTACAAGCACGAGCAGCCCGTCGAATTACTTGATGGTGAAGTCTCAATATGCGTTGGCGTATCAACGCGATTTAGGCATTCCGCGCTGGGTAAGCTGGCATCTTGACCGCTCATGGCTCGGCAGTGCGCCGCGTCAAGACGACTTCCGCGCCGACGGCACGCTTCCCTCGGGCTGGTATCGTGTCAGCAACACCAGCTACACTGGCAGCGGCTTCGACCGCGGGCATATGTGTCCGTCTGCCGACCGTACCAACTCGATTACGAACAATTCGGCGACGTTCCTGATGACGAATATGATTCCGCAAGCGCCCGACAACAACCAAGGTCCGTGGGCGAGACTTGAAGACTACTGCCGCACATTGGTGAATCAAGGCAATGAACTCTACATCATTTGCGGTGCTTACGGTTCAGGCGGCACAGGGTCGGCAGGATATAAGACATCTATTGACGGCGGCAGAGTGCGCGTTCCGTCAAGAACATGGAAAGTGATTGTGGTGTTGCCGAGCGGCACCAACGATGTGGCTCGCGTTACAACATCGACGCGTGTGATTGCGGTCAACATGCCGAACTCGCAGGGCATTCGCAGCGCAAATTGGGGCAGCTACCGCACCAGCGTTGATGCTATTGAGTCAGCGACGGGTCTGAACCTGCTGTCGGCTGTGCCCTCAAGCATTCAAACAACGATTGAAGCCCGTGTAGACAACGGTCCGACTCAGTAAGAAGAGAGTGATACATTGACTCTCTAAAGCCTGCGCGGCGCGCAGGCTTTTTTGTTTCGAGTATGCGGAAGCGGTGCTGTGTTTAAATGCAGCGCCAAAGGTGATGTGTTTGGGTGAAAAGTAACGCGGAGAGAGAGGGATTCGAACCCTCGAGGGCTGTTACACCCTACCCGCTTTCCAGGCGAGCGCACTAGACCAACTATGCGACCTCTCCAATTTGGGAACAGATGCCACTGTTTTCCGAAAGGGCTACAAATATACAACCGATTAGTTTTATCTAACAACCCTCGCTGCGCGTTTGATGTCGTCGACCGCCGTTGAAGTTTTGTATCTTACTTTCCATCAACAAAACACTCGATTATGTTCACCGTTCTCAACAACGCCTTGCTTAAATGCGACCTATCCGTTCTGCGAAACAAGCACACGCCGAAGCCGCTTTTTCGCCTTGCACTGGAACGGCTCTCGGAAGTAATGGCAATGGAAATTTGCAGCACGTTCACGCTCGATGCCTTTCCGATAGAAACGCCGCTCGAGCCTACTGAAGGCTATCGATTCAAAGAAAAGTTCTTGCTGGCGCCTGTGCTTCGCGCTGGTCTGGGACTTCAAGAAGGGTTCTTGAAATTCTTGCCTGAAGCCACCGTCTCGCACATCGGTGTCTCGCGCGACCACATAACGCATCAGCCGCACTATTATTACTCCAACATTCCCGCTAACATCAACGAGTTGCACGCGATTGTGCTCGACCCAATGCTTGCCACTGGCGGCAGCGCATCAATGGCGGTAAAACTGCTCAAAGAAAAAGGTGCAACGAAACTTACACTCGTCTCTGTCGTCGCTGCGCCCGAAGGCGTTGCGGCGTTCAGCGCGGCACATCCAGACGTGAACATTTTCTCCGCCGCCCTCGACCGCGAACTTAACGAGAACAAATACATTCTGCCCGGACTTGGCGACGCGGGCGACCGACTCTTTGGAACATAAGCCACGCTGCCTAAGCGGCGGATAACTGCGAAGAGGCTCGTCTTGACAAGGCTTTTCAGGCGGTCAGTTCAAATCAATCAACAGAGAACACCAGCGCTGTGCAAGAAAGTGAGGCGACGAATCCAATCCAATGGGACTCGAACAAATATCGGGCGGTGTCGGGAACGGTATCGAGAGCCTGACATGTATGTGCATCATCAACGAAACATCAGTGTGCGCGATTTCAATGCGCCGACGCCGCGCACGATAAGTTTATCGGCATATACATCAACGACACCGTAAGCGTTGCTGTGCTGGGGTGCTTCGACCATCGCTTCAAACGAGACGAAGTGAACGCCGTGTTCATGTGCATCACCGCCTTTGTGAAAGTGTCCGTTTAGATATGCAACCACATGGTTGCTTGATGCAAGTCGCTGTGCTATTTCTTGATAGTTCCAAAGAATGCCGTGATTGTCGTCGGTCGTGTTCCAATGGGCGGGGAAGTGGCAAAAAATGATGACGCGCTCGTTTTGCTCTGCCGCTTCCGAAAGCTGCTTATCGAACCAAGCGAGCTGACGGTCGCTGATAGCGCCGCACCACTGGCGCATAGTGGGATTCTCGATGAGAAACTTTTCTGCGGCAAGTTTTTCCTCACCATCGCTCTCGAGGCTTACATCCATGCCGTAAAGCGAGATGAACCGAAATCCCTTGTGAGCAAAGGCGTAGTAAGGCACCGCCAATTTAAACGTCTCAAGCAACTTGGGAAGCGCAACGCTTAAACAGTGATTGCCGATGACATGATAAACCGCGTGTCGAGACTCGGCGAGAATCGATGCAATCAGCGAAAATTCGTTATGGGTATTGTCCGCGTTGCCATGGACGATGTCGCCGAGTTGAACAGAGAAAGCGAGGTCTTGCTGGTTCCAGTCGGCGACGGCGGCGCGGAGCTTATCGGGAACTTCGCGCAAGCGAAGGTGTCCGATGTCGTCATGGTCGGCGTATTGAATATCAGCGACGACGCCGAAAGAGAAAATCGGTTTGTTCATCGTTCCACTCATGGAATAGCTTACAGCAAATCGACGGCGGGGAGTTCAAAAATAAATGTGCTGCCTTTGCCTTTGCCAGCGGACTCTGCCCAGACTTTGCCGCCGTGCAATTCAGCGATGCGCTTGACGATGGAAAGACCTAACCCGACGGACGCTTCGCCGCCTGTGGGTTGCGCCGACAGTTTTTGAAATTTTCGGAACATCAAAATTTTGTCTTCTTCACTCAATCCCGGTCCTTCATCTTTGATTTCAACGCGCCCGATGCGGTCTGTTTGTTTGACCGACACCCAAATCGTTTTGCCGTAAGGCGAAAATTTCACGGCGTTGGATAATAGCTGCTTAACTAACTCGACCAAGCGGTCTTCATCGCCGAAAACGATGCAGTTGCTTTTAACATCGAGTTCGATTTTCTGCATTTTTTTCGAAGCGAGCTCCTGATGTTTCAACACGGCAAGCTCGACCAAGCCTTTGAGTGAAATATCTCGTTTGTTGAGCGTTAGGCTTTCAACGCCGAGAATATTGGCATCGAGCAGTTTATCGACCGTGACGCTCATTCGGTTCGACAGGTCGCTGATGATGTTGAGGTATTGAACTTGAAGGTGAAGCGGAATTTCGCCAGCAAGCAACATGCCTGTAAAATCGTGGATGCTGGTAAGCGGCGTTTTAAGTTCGTTCGCGGCGACGCTCAGGAGTTCGGTCTTAAACTCGCTGGCTTCTTGGGCAATTTCGCGCTGCTGTTCCGTAAGTTCCTTTTCGCGTTGAAGGTCTTTTGTGCGGTCTTCCAGTGCCTTGGTACGCTCCTCGACGAGCCGCTCGAGTTCCTTTTGTTTCGAGGCAAGCTGCCGCACGCGCCACGAATACGCGCCGAAACTTGTCAGCGTTATCGTAACGCCGCACATCAAAAAGAACCATGTTGTCTCGTAGAAATGCGGCTCGACACGGAACATCAGCGACGCGCCTTGGTCGTTCCAAATGCCGTCGTTGTTACAGGCAATCACGCGAAAGACATACTGCTTCGGCGCAAGATTCGTATATGAATACTCTCGTTTGCTTCCGACGTCAATCCACTCTTTATCAAAGCCATCGAGCTTGACTTTGAAGCGAGTTCTTTCGGGCGCGGTATAGGAAAGCGCGGCGTAGCGAAACTCAAACCGCTGCACATCGGGCGGAAGCGAGAGGGACGCCGCATTTGGCGTAAGCGCAAAGACATTTTTTTCGGTGGCGAGCTGCTCGATTTTAACGGGCGGAATCAGTGTGTTGAAATCCAACCGCGACGGGTCAATGACGACGACGCCTTTATTCGTCGGAATCCACAGCCGCTTGTCGTGGGATTGACACGGAAACGCGGCGCCGACAACTTCTGCGGTCTTCATACCGTCGGATTTGTTGAACAGGCGCGCCGTAATTTGAACGGGCTTGCCATTGGCAATGTCGTTCAATTGGCGCTGGTCGAGCGATGACACGCCGTTGTTGGCGCCTATCCAAAACCGTTCCTTGTCGTCGGGCAGAATGAAAAACACGGCATCGCTTGGCATACCGTTGGCAGTCGTGTAAGTGGTAAAGACATTGTTTTTCAGACGGTTCAATCCCGAATTGGTGCCAAGCCAAAGCGTGGAGTCGTTGCCCTCGTGCAAACAAAAAACCACATCGGACGCCAAGCCGTCTTTGGACGTGAAAACGCTCAGGCTGTCCTTGTGCATCTTAATCAGTCCTGTGCCGTCCATACCGAACCAAAGCGAGCCGTCGCGCGTCTCGGTGATAAACATCGTAGAGGCTTTCAGGCGTTTATCAGAATACGCTTGAAGCGTATCATTGATAAGGCGATAGATACCGCCCGCGCCGCCAATCCAAAGCATACCGGTTTTATCCTCGTGCAGGCAACGAAGTCTGTCGCCCACGGCGGAGTTGGTCGAGTAGCGGATAAATTTTCCGTTCTCGAATTTGCACAGTCCTGAATAGGTGGCAAACCAAAGCGACCCGTCTCGCCTGCGCAGCCCAGCGCGAATCATTTTATCGGGCAACCCGTCTTTGAGGGTGTAGACCGTTGTCTTGCCGTTGCGAAGATGGGTCAACCCGTTAGAGGTGCCTATCCAAAACGAGCCATCTCGGTCTTCATAAATCATGTAAATAATGTCGTCGGAAAGCCCTTCTTTGACGGTGTAGGTAAGGAACTTTCCGTTCTTAAATCGATTCAATCCGCCGCGATAGGTGCCGAGCCACAGGTTGCCTTCGCGGTCGACGAGCAGGGACTGGGCTTGGTCGTCGGTCAAGCCGTCCGCTTTCGAGAAAAAACTGAACTCCGGCTTGCCCGAGTCGCCGTTGTGAACGCGGTAAAGCCCGCTGCCGAACGTGCCAACCCACAAATTGTCATCATCGTCGGTGATGAGGCTGCGAATACGTTTGCCGGCGAGCGGGCTGTCGTTAGACAGATGAGCAAAGACGCCGTTGCGATAAGAGTAAACGCCATTGTCGCCTGTGCCAAACCAAATGGTGCCTTTGTTGTCTTCATAAATTGTCCATGTGGGCAAGAGCGGGACGCCGTCGCTGGGCGTGTAAAATTGAAACTGCGTGTTTTGATAACTACACAGCCCAACAGGCGTGCCGAGCCAGAGAACGCCGCGCGAGTCGAGCCAGAGCGCGTTGATGGTGTTGTGCAGACCAGTGCTGTCGGGAATCGCAAGAGTCGAAATAGTGCCGTTTGAAAATCGAGCCAAGCCGTTGCGCGTGCCAATCCAAACGCCGCCTTGTTTATCGGGACAAAGGTCTAAAATCACGTTGTTGGGCAAGCCATCGTTGGTCGTGTAGGTTTTAAAGATGCCGTCTTTGTAAGCAGAGACGCCGCCGCCGTTGCTGCCTATCCACAGCGTCGAATCTTCGGTTTCGCAGAGCGCCCAGATGCCGTTGTTTTTCAGCGCAGGCGTGTTGGTTTTATTGAACACCGTAAATGAGATGCCGTCAAATCGCACCAGCCCATCAAATGTGCCAATCCAAATATATCCGTCCGAGGTTTGCAGGAGTTCAAGAATCGAGTTCGAAGGCAAGCCTTGTTCGCGTTGCCATGTGTCGTGAGCAAGCTGTGTGATGGACTTCTTGGGGTCGATGGCGTAAAGCGTATTCGGGAAAAACAGTTGAACGCCCAAAGTGCAAGTGCAAACTGCGAACACAAGGCGCATGAGGAACATTTGGCGTGCGCTGGCCACAAACGTCAAGATTAAGTTTTCAAAATTAACTGCAAGAATAGACTGCCGCCAGCAACTTCGCGCGGCGATAAACGGCTGCAAATATAGGGCTTTTCGAGATATACCTTGTCAATTTTAGAAACTCGTTGTCAAGACAACGCCTGATTTTGCAGGCAACTCAAGCGTGTGAACGCCGCCCAACGGCTTGAACGTTTGGCCTGAAAGTAAATCTTTGAAGTCGCCGTCGCGTCGAAGCTCAACCGTTTGTTTTTCCGTCGAGTTGTTGAGCAGAACGACAACCGTTTCATGCTCGAGCTTGCGTTCATACCCAATGATGTCTTTTTGGTCGTCGCTCAGCAAAAATGTCAGCGTGCCTTTTCGAAGCGCAGCGCTGTGTTTGCGCAGTAAAATGAGCCGTTTGTGATACTCGAACAGGTCTTGGTCGAACTTGACGGATTGACGAGCGACAGTGCGGCTTGATGTAAAGAGCGTTTCATCGTCATAAACAAGGTCGTTCCAAAGCATGGGTTTGCGGTCGTCGGGGTCGTCGGCGCCCCACATGCCTGCTTCTGTTCCGTAGTAAAGCATCGGCGAGCCGATATACGTCATTTGAAAGAGCAGCATCAATTTTTGAATTTGCCGCTCTGCGGCATTCGGCTTGCGCGTGTTGTAGGTTGGGTTGTGGCGCGGCGAGGCGTCGCGGTCGTAGTCACGGTCGGGATTGACAATCATCGACGGCAAGCGGTCGGTGTCGTGGCTTTCAAACAAATTCATTAGCCCGTAGTTCGCTGCGTCCGGATACGATGCCAAGTGTTCCGATAGGCGTTTTCGAAATTCCGTCGCCGAAATTTTTTTTGTCTTGTTGATGAAATACGACACGCTTGCAATCGCAACGGGATAGTTCATGACCGCATCGAACTCGTCACCTTGAAGCCACTCTTTGGCGTTCTTCCAAATTTCGCCGCTAAGGTAGGCATTTGGATTGATGGCTTTGACAAGGCTGCGCCAGTCTTTCCAAAATGCGTGCGGCACTTCGTCGGCAACATCGAGCCGCCAGCCGTCGACCCCGTTGTCGGGATTTCCATCAGGCATCATCCAGCGTTTGGTGATGGCAAAAATGTGGTCTCGCACATCTTTAACAAGCCCGAACGTGGAATCGCGCGAAAATTCCGGAAGTGACTTTGCGCCCCACCAGCCGTTGTAATCAAACGTCGTTCCCGTCGCCGAATCGTTCCAACTTATTACCTGATACCAATGCTTGTAAGGAGAGTTCTGTTGTCGTTTCAACACATCTTGAAACGCCCAAAACCCGCGTCCCGTATGGTTAAAAACGCCATCAATGATGATGCGGATACCTTGCTTGTGCGCTTCGCGAATGAGTTTCAAAAATAAACGGTCCGCATTCGTCCAAACCCACGTGTCGGGATTGGCGGGATTTTCTTTGGCAATGAGCTTTAAATCTTCGGCGGGATTCGGGCCAAAATTAACATCGATGTGATGATACATCGTCGCGTCGTATTTGTGCAGCGATTTGGCTTCAAAGACTGGGTTAAAATAAATCACCTCGACGCCAAGGTCTTTCAGGTAGCCAAGTTTATCCAAAACGCCTTGCAGGTCGCCGCCGTATCGCCGGTTGAAGACATTATCGTAAAATTTCGATGAATGTTTTTTCTCGTCAGGTGTCAGCGCATACCAATCGCTTGTCCAACGGTGCGCTTTGCCAACGGGCTGAGATTTATCCGAAGAGGGGTCATTGTTGCGGTCGCCATTGCGAAAGCGTTCGGGAAAAATTTGATAGAACACAGCGCCCTTCGCCCACTCTGGCGCGAAAGCAATTGAACACGATGACGGTGCGTGCATATTGAGCAATCTCGGTTGTAAAAGAGCAATCAAGCCTACTGCGCTAACCCACACGGTGAACTTCAACTGCTTCATACGTTTGTTTTGATACAAAGATACGATGTGATTGCTGAAAGCCGCTCAACGCAGCGTTGCTTTTTCCAAACCTATCGGGAGATTGCAGTTTTCGAGTTTCGCCCGCCATAGTTTGAGACACCAAGTCCCATGTGTGAATCGGGCGTGTGGTTGCGCTTAGTGCGCATTGACCTTTGCTGGCTTAACAACGTAGGAGATGATAAAATCTTTGACGAAATCGAACACAATGTAAAGACCAGCAATGCTGAGAACAAGGCAGACCGAGAAAACATATTTTTCGGTGCCGTCGGTATTGATAAGCCGTTCTGGAATTTTCATAATCGCTGTGCCGATTTCCATAAAGAGACCGACGAGCAAAATGCCCATACCGTTGTGGTGGGAGATGTCGTTCATATAAAGTTGGAGCGAATCGGTTTCTTCTTTTTGGAACAGCGGCAGATTGCGCAGCGCCTCGCGGCTTTCAAGAAAAACGCCCGCCGCCACGAACACGCCGCCGAGCGCATCGACCAAGTCTTCCATCTCCTCGAGGTCGTGTCCTGTTGGAATAATATCCCAATGCTTGCGAATAAGATAGCCTTGTTCCCAAGCAAGCGGAGTGCAGGTAGCGAGAATCACGATGCCCAGCAAAATCAAAATTTCGCGGGCGATAAGAAAGAGAAAAAACTGATTGAGCAGTTTGCCGAGCATAGCAAATCGGGTTGTGCGCCTTAGCGCGCATAGTATTTCAGCGTATTGACGCTACATGGACACTCTTCGGCTATCGCAATGCCTTTGCCAATCAATCCCTCGTCGCGCACTTTGTAAAGGCGTGGCACCATTTTATCGCGCAGTTCCAACGGAGTGATAGGATTAATGTAGATGCTGGTATTGCCCTCGAAGCCCGCTGGAATGTTGATGCGCCACTTAATCAAAATTTTCCAAGGCATGTTATAGACCGAATCAATCGGGGTGTAATACCATTCTTCGTTGCACGAAATCGCGCCGCCCATAGCAACATGGCAGGCGTGAACAAGGTCGCTCATGCCGCGCACTTCTTCGGGCGTGTGGTCTTGCGGACGGGCATGTTTGGACTTCGAGTAAATCGCCAGAGTAGGAAAGCGATGTCCAATGGCGGAATAGGCAATGGCATAATCGTTTTCGGCGAAAACCAGATTGTAATGAATCGCCAAGTTCGGCCCGTATTCATTAAAGACATTCGGGTTGCTGCGAAGCATCTGAATTTGGTTCTCAATGGAAATCGACCAGCTATCGAGTCCGACAAGTTGCTTGTGCAGATGGTCGAAGGACGCGCCAGCAGGTTTAAGCCAGTTTTGGAAAACGCTCACATAGCGCACATAGCGGTTGTTGGCGTAGATGTCTTTGAGCGCGTCGATGGTGGCTTGAAAATAAGCATCATGTTCGGTGGGCGTCATTTCACCGGAACTGAACAACTCGGAGTCGTATTTGGCGTTGCGCTTGAAGTGCCTGCCCGCAATGATGAGTTCGTGGCTGCCGCCGAAGAAGGCGTCCGCCATGGAAAGTTTTTCGTCGAGCGACATAGCTTGAATCTCGGCGTAGGTGCGCCCCATCTTGGCGAGCTTATAGTCAATAACTTTCAAGACGTGCTTTAAGCCATCGGCGTCGGAAAGATACTTTTCGCGCCAATCGAGCTGCGCTTTGGTGAGCCGAAAGTTGTAGTTCTTGCGCCAGTAATCGAGCGTAACGATTTCAAAGAGATTCGGGACGCGGCGAAATTCCGCTTTCGTTTGGTCGTATTGAGAGGCAGGCAGGTAAGAAAGTTTCTGATAGGTGCCACCTTGACAAACAAGGCGAAATTTTTCAGGCGGCGTTTCAGTGTAGCGCGTTTCGCAAAAAGAGCAGGTATCTTCTTTTTCTTTTTCATCGAGCATCTCGGCCGTTACGGGCGCCTCGTGGTCGAGCGGTTTGCTGCCGCGCCCAGGCACCGACCAAACTTCCGTGCCGTTGAACGGATTGATTTGCTTGACCGTGCCGTCTGGCATCTGATGGTAATACACGTCGTAGCGTGTCAAGGGGACATTGCCGACGGTTTCTTCGTTAAAAGGTCTCTTCGTGCCTAACATTGACAAGCGGTTTAGTTGAAAATAAGACAACCACATACTACAACTGCCCTCCGAGAACGATTTTACTTCCTAAACCTTAAAACTGTAAAACAGCAATGTGCTTGTTGTAAAGATACTCAAACCGCAATCGCGCTACAAAGGGCAACCGAAAAAAAGAGGCGATGGTTGCGATGTAACAGGGCGGGACGGGAATGCGTTTCCGATAAACAACATTTTTTCCAAGCGAGCCTTAGCGCAACGTGTCTGGCGCAGCGGCGCCGAAGGCATAACACTGTTTCAACTTGTCGGCAATCATGTCTCTTTCCGACAAGATTCGTTTGCCGATAAAAACAAGCACGCTGCTCGAGCGCGTCTCGCGGAACTGTTCATGGGCAAGTGTGTCGTAATCAAACGTGTATCTGCCCGAAGCAAAATTGAACACGGTCGGGTTTGGCATCTCGACGAAATTGATAATGCCTTTGGCGCGATAATATCGACGCGGCAAATCGGCGAGGAATAGCTCAAACTTGCGCTGCGAAACCACATCAGAAATCTCAATGGCAAATGTTTGGATTTCATCGACGTCCAAGTGATAACTTTCTGCCGCCGTATGGTCGTGGTGATGATGATGTCCGTCGTGATGCGTCTGGCGTTGCGAAAGCCGCCGCTCAATGTCGTGGTCATATTTTTGTTTGAGGTTGGCGATGTGCTGACGGAGCGTCTCGCGCAGGTCTCGGTGCGACGATGCTAAGAAAATCTCGGGCGGAAGGTTTCCATGAACCGTTTTGAAAATCGGCGCGCGCTCGTTCATCTGGCGTATGGCTTTTTCGGCAGCCTGAATATCCGCGTCGCTGCAGACATCGATTTTATTGAGAACCACAAGGTCGCAGATGGTCAGTTGAATTTCGGCGACAAGATTGTCTGCCAAGTGTTCGCAGAGGCGTTCCGCATCGGCGACGGTCATAATGGTGTCGAGTATCAAGCGTTGGTCGTTGGCAAGCATCATAAAAATCGAAATCGGGTTGGCGATGCCAGTGGTTTCGATGAGCAGAACGTCGGGCGTCAATGTTTCCAGAATGTCAGAGACGGCGTTGGAGAAGTCGCCTGAAATCGTGCAGCACATACAGCCAGCTGTCAGTTCGCTAATTTGCACATTGGCAGTTTTGAGTAAAATCGAGTCGACGGAAACCTCGCCAATCTCGTTTTCAATCAAGGCGACTTTCTTGCCCGAAAGGGCGGTGTCGAGCAGGCGCTTGATAAGCGTTGTTTTTCCGCTTCCCAAAAAGCCAGTGATGATGACAGTGGGAATGCGCATAGACGACGAGAATGGCATAATGACTCATAATGATTAAATTGGCTAAACAAAACAACAAGCAAACATCGTGAAACTTTGCATACAATAAAAACGCAACGTATATTTGCACCAGAATTTCCCGTCCCAAAAGCAAAAGCAAGTAAAATAAGTTCTGTATTAAATTCTGTACTAAAGTAATTGAACTTCAAAATCTCGCAACGCGATAAACCATAGAAAAACATGGCAGAGCAATCAGGAAACCACATCGGCATTGAAGATAAAATCGTTCATATCGTCAAGCAGATGCGAAACAAGTATCCGCTCGGCAAGTATGAGATGGCATTTCATTTAGACAATTACAAAGGCGAGGCGTTCTACGACCGCGTGATTGAATCAATAGAAGACGTGGGCGGCTTCCGCATTCGCTTCACTGATAAAAGCACAATGGACGTGCCGATTAGCGCCATGAAAGATTGGGATAAGCCAAATTTCGTCGACAAATGGGGCGAAATTATTTATAAAACCAAACGATAAATTTTACGACAGAGCCAGTGTTCTGACCGCTTCTGTCACATGAGCGCGGAAAAACTAACCGCAAGGCTGTTGGGACGCCAAACTAAAACCGCCTTTCGCAATTCCGTATCGCCCTACCCATTATTCGCTCTAACCATCGAAACAACAAAAGCCGCCTGTGTAGCAGACGGCTTTTCGTTTGATACAGACCAGCACGACTGTTACGGCGTGACGTTGAGCGGAAACGAGGCGTCAATATCGATTTCGTTGCTGGGATTGACCGTCTTTCGCACCCCATCGTAGTGATACAAAATGACGCGCAAGTTGCCGCTTGCTGCCGCGCCTGCGGTTACCACGACGCGATACTGCAAGCCGACCGGAAGTGGCGGTGTATTCGTATCCAAATCGGTAACGGTAATGTTTACGCGCCCTTGCGCGCCGCCGCTCACCGTATAGACAAACAGATGCTCGTTTGCCTCTTCAAGGATTTCCGCGGTCTTATTCTCGGCGGGAGTTTTAGATTCATCTAAGACTTCCACAGTGCCGTTGTATGTCGTCCCCGCGCGAAGGGCGAGCGGCGTAATGACGGGCGGGTTGCCACCTGCGCCATCAAGGTCACGCCATTGCGCGGTAATCGGCGCGCCGCCGCCCACAGGCGTGAGCGTCAGGCGCATCGTGGTGATGGATTCCTGCTCGTTTGTCTCAACCGGGTTGTCGGTTCGGCGGCAACCGCCAACAAGGGACAAAAGTGCCAGCGCCAGCAAAATCGCTGCTGGATTTTTCTTGCGAATGAATTGCAGGTTTAAACTAAGCATAGTTATCTGATTTGATTGTTTGAGTTATTAAAAGAAAGAACAAAAGTCAATCGTCGGAATACGCGCCGAAGGCAAGCTGCAACCGCAGAATGATGTTGCGTCCCGCATCGTCGGCGAAAAAGCGAAAGCGGCTCAGGTAGTCTCGGAAGCGTTGGTCAAGCAAATTTTGCGCTGAAAGAATAAGTGTTGCCTGTTGCGCCAAGAGCGAAAACTCTGCGCCGATAGAAACGCCCAAAAGCCCATAGCCCGCCGGCGGGAGCGTAAGGTTTTGCACATAAAATTGGTAGGCTTCCGGGTCTGAAAGGGCAGGTGGCAATTGAGCGGGCAAAGTAAGCATCGGGAATTGGTCTTGACGGCGAACCTGAGTCGTTGTGAGTTCAAGGTATGTTTTTTGAAGCCCAAACGCTTCGGGTAAATCGATGTGAACGCCGACAATGAGACGGTCGGACGGCATATTGATAAGCGGCTCGCCGCGCCCGATGTTCCAGCCGCGCACCAAGGAGAGCGACATAAAAAAGCGCGTTTGGTTGAAAACCGTCCACTCGAAAAATCCATCAATGCCGCGCAGAACGGCGTTGGCTTGTTGATACTCAAACGCAGGGAACGCGCCGCGTATAGTGATTTGCGGCTCGACAAGCGGAAAGAGGTAAATAAAATTTGAAATGGCGTTGTTGTAAATAGAGAACTCCAAGCGAGTTTTTTCGCCGATATGCCGCAGCGTGGCGTCAATGTTGAAACTCCGCTCGACATCGAGTGCAGGATTTCCAGTTTCATACTGCGCCGTGCCATGATGCACGCCGTCGCTATAAAGTTCATTGATGCTCGGCGGTCGCCAAGCCGTCGCCACATTCGCACCAATAGACCACTCTGGGGAGAACTGAAAAAGCGCTCCGACCGCGCCTGTAACGGTATGAAACAGTTGTCGGCTCTGAATCTCGCCGCGTTGAAGTTGCTGCGCGATGCGTGAACTGCCATAAGGCGTTGCGTTTTGAACGCGCACGTCGTAGCGCACGCCCGCGTTGAGCGTCCACTGCTCGCTCACCCATGCTTCGCGCCAAAAGACGCCGCCAGTGAGCGAGGTAAAGTTTGGAATGAGCGCACTGCGTCCAAGATTATTGTTCGATTGCGCGGTCGCCGCAAGACCAAGTGCGCCGATGAAGTTGCCGATTGGCGCGTGCGCAAAACGTGCTTCGGCGGTATGTGTAAAGAGCGTGAGGTCAAACGACGGAATCTCGCGGCGACTTCGGTCTGTGCCGAGCGGCACGTGCGCATCGAACTCTTGACGGATATTTTGCTGATAGCCGTAAGTGAGTTGCAGCGTGTGTTCATTGCCAAGCCCAAGACGCGCGCGCAGCGATATTAAATCGTGCGAAATGCGCTGTCGCGGAAAATCAATAGAAAAGGAAAAGGGGTCGGTGAAAAATGGCTCACGGCGTTGCATACTTGAGACCAAGTCGGTGAGGTTGCCGATGTGCGCGCTGCGCAGCACGCCAAGTTCCGTAGAGAAGCGGCTGTAATAGGCGCAAAGGTCGCCCCAGTCTTTGCGCAATGCAGTCGTTGCTGAAAAGTTGAGTTCAGAAAATCCCGTATTGTTCAAAAAGTATTGCGGCGTTGCGGCGTCGCCGGCACGGCGATAGCTGCCTTGTAGGCGCCACTTGAGCCCTTCGAGAGGTGCGACACCGCCCTCGAGTAAAACAGATGCTGCGCCTTGTGCATTGTTGCCAAACCCGTTGACGGTCAATTCACCGCCGACGGCGTTCTCGCGCGGAAGCGGTCGTGGTTCGATGCGAATGACGCCGCCGATAGCGTCCGAGCCATAGTCAACGCTGGCAGCGCCTTTTAAGACTTCAATCTTTGCGCTGGCAAACGGATCAATTTCAGGCGCATGCTCTGCACCCCATTGTTGTCCTTCTTGACGCACGCCAGCGTTAAGAATCAACACGCGCTGACTGTGCAGCCCGCGAACAACTGGCTTGGAAATCGACGGGCCTGTTTGAAGCACGGTTACGCCGGGCAAGTCTCGTAGCGTCTCGCCAAGCGTTTGTCCGCGATGTTTATCCAAGTCTGACTTGCTCATCGTCGATACGGATTGAGACGATTGCTGCAAGACCTCTCTCGTTTTATCACCAGTTACCGTAAGTTCGCGCTGTGTTGCACCCAGAGTTTGAAGTGAGAAATTTTGGACATGGTCGGCTTGTAGGTTGAGGGTGGCTGTCTGCGTTTTATAGCCGACATAACTGCAACGAAATTGATAAACGCCTTGAGGAAGGTTATCGAGACGGTATGTTCCGTCGGTGCCAGTTGCCGTGCCGCGTCCCAACTCGACAACCATGATGGTGGCGCCAATCAGCAACTCTCCCGTTGCCGCATCGGTTACTTTTCCCGACGCGCGGTAAAGAGGCTGTGCAGTCGCTGTTGCAGCAACTTGCCAAAAGAGCGCGAGGAAAAAATATGGGACGATTGCTCTTTTCATTCGTAAATCATTTGCGATTAAAAAATGTGCGCAAAAACTCTTGTCGTATCTGCATCTGAATAAAACGGACTCATCTTAGGCGTCTTTGGCGCAGCAGTCTTTTGTGCGTTGCATCAATCGCCAATTAACGATGTGTGAAAGCGCAACAAAGCTCGCGCCGACTGGCGTAACGATGGAGTCATGTCCTTCGGCGAACAGATGCCCGACGGTAATCACCGCAAAGCCCAACAGCATAAGCGCGACAGCAGAGAGATTTTTGTGGTGATGCAAGTAGCCATGCGACAGCGACCAAGCGCCAACAACGACACCGACGCCAATCATAAAAAACTCGACGCCTTCGTGTATCAAAAATTCGGCGCCAGCAAGCGGCAGAACCGTCAATAACAAGGGCATCGCTGCGCAGTGAATGGCGCAGAGCATCGAGGCGGAAAAACCAACCGCGTCCAAATTGAATGTGCCGAAAAGCGTGTGTTTCATAACGCTGTAAGTTTGACGTCGTGTTTAAATGCTATGCTGCGTAATGATGTCCCATCATGACCATCGTTCGGTATAGTATGCAAATCATTTGCATTTTCCAACGAGGCATATAAAAGGCGCTTTGAAAGCGCCCAATAAAACTGTTAGCGGTTCGTCTTCATTTGTTGGTCAAGAAACTTGAACTCATCGGGCGTGCCGTTAGGAATCTTGACGAACTTTTCCGAGAACCGCCATTGACCGGTTTTGTCGGATTTGGTTGAGTAGACGAACTTAACAGATTTGAACGACAGTTCTACTTTCTTTTTCGTGGCGGCTGTCTTTGCCTCTTTCTTTGCCATGGCTCGTGCCTGTTTATCGTTGAAAAGGTCGCAAATATAAGAAACCGCCTGCGAATTGCAAACATACTGGCGCCGCTTTCACTCGGCTTTAACCACTTGTGCCTTGCGAACTGTGCCGTTGTAAATAAATCCGCGTCGAACCACTTTAATAATCGTTCCCGAGTCCAACGGCGTTTTGAGAATCACGCCTGCTTTTTCATGTTTCTCAATATCGAACTTAGAGACTTTCTGCTTGATATCGATTTCCTTGATGTCCAAGAGTTGCATCAAGTCTTTGAAATAATTTGTAACAACCTCGGGCGTATTGAGCGCGGCGTCCGGCTCGGTTTGAAACAGCGAATCAATGCGGTCGATGTGTGGGACGATGTGTTTTTGAATGAATGTCTTGAGTGGCAAGCCGTTGTCTAAATCGGGCAAGGCGGCGAAGAGTTCACTGAAGTAAATTTGAAGTCTGCCAAGCAGTTCAGGCTGTTCCGAAAACACGGTCGATTGTTGGAGCGTGTGCCAATGTTGCTGCGCGAGCGATTGAATTTGCTTCGCGGTTTCATGATGAAGCGTGAGCGCGTTATCGGATTGAACGCCGAGCTTTTGTTCAAGGGCGGAGAGCCTCGCCAAAAGATACTCCGTCGTGCGCGAACTGCTTGCTTCGCTGCTGCTATCTTTCTCCGAGGCTTGCTGGTAAAACGGGCGGTTGATTTTAATGTCGAGGTGCTTCAACCGAGACTCGAACTTGTTGAACTGTTCAACGCGCTTTCGCAACTCGGAAAAAATAATAAGCCCGAGAAATCCCGTCGCCAAAACGGCAAGCGCTGCGACGATGAGCGCGTAGGTTGCTCGCTCTTCTGCTTTATTGATGAGGGCGCGGATTTCGGCGGTCAGTTCCTGTTTTTGCGGCTCTGACGGCAGCTCGATTTCAAAAGCCTTTTGAATGGTCTGGGATGTGAGCAGGTCTCGGGCGACAGAACTCTTCAAAACACGTTCGCGGTAATCCAATTGCGCGGTGTTTGTCTTCCACGAGCCAACGACCAAGTTATACAACGCCCCAGCTTCCAATGCGTTTGGCTCTTTGAGCAACATGTAGTTCGCATCGGCAGCGTCGGCATCGAAGGCAAGCACGCGGTCTTTGACGCCGTAGGTAGCGAGATTGACCTGTTTCAAGACACGGCTGCCGTCGGTGATGATGTCAATCAGATCTCTGAATTGTAACGGTGTCGAGAGCTTCCGCCGGTCGTAGTCAGAAAAGAACGACGCGATGCGGTTAGAGAGCATCTGCGCGACCTCAACATCGTTGACGCCCGAGATTGGTCGTCCCAAATCAATGTAGGGAAACTTTGACTTCGGCGCGTAGCGCAACACGAATTGACCTGACGCCTGTTTGTTGTTGACAATGAAAAACGTGTAGCCTGCGTCGGGATTAACTGGATTCTGTCGTTTGTAGTAAAAACACACCGTCGCTTGCTCCGATTGGGCATAGAGCGGCGCAATGAGGAAAAGCGTAATGAGAAAAAACGCGAAAGACGTTGGTCGCATAAAGTGTGCCGTTAAACTGAAATCTACAGTGCCTAACTTTTGATGGCTGTTGAAGGAAAACTTCGGTGGCGAAGATAAGAAAAATCGGCGTTACTCCCGACGACCCAACGCAAGGTATTGACCCGATAGCGTAATGAGGTCTTGAAAGAGTTTCAGCAGCGCTGATGCGGCAGAGGTCTCGACACCGAACCGCGCGCAGTAGTCGTTCATCGCGTAGCTCAAGCCAACGTCTTTCTTTTGTTTCTCGCTCAAAAAATACTTGTGCGCCATCATCTCGATGTAAAGCTCCAACTCGGTTTTATCGGGAAAGAGCCGCGCGATGTCGTCTTGCGAGAAAGTATCTTGAAGCGGCAAAAAATACTTGACATACCAATCCTCAACGGCGTCGCTCATGGGGACTTCGCGCCGGGCTTTTTCGCTCAAATACCATTTGTGTTCCTCGAGATGTTTTTGCAGCAGTTGCGCGTGTCGGGCGTGGCGAAATCGACCAAACAGTTTTTCCGAATCAATGCCCGTGGCGGCATCGAAGGCGCGGTGCGCGTTCCAAATGTCGGAGAGCCAGACATAGCGGTCGTAGATGTATTCGATATCTGCATCGGTAATGGCGCGGTCGCGCGGCAGCCCGCGTCGTCGAAATTCCTCGTCCAGCCAGAGCATAGACTCAAAGAAAAATTCAATGTCGGCTTCTTTGGCGCGTTCCGAAAGCGACGGGTGGATTTCCGTCGTCTCTGCATCGCTGAGGACTGCGACAAGCCGACGCTGCTTGCCGAGCGTATGTTCTTCGCGCTGAAATTTAATTAGCACGTTCTCGAGCGAGGCGTCGCCCCAATACACGCCACGCGCATGGCATTTGGCAAAGAGGTCGGCGATGGCGTCGAAAATTTCGAGTTTCGCTTTGCGCTGAAATCCGAAGCTGAACAAAATTGATTCGGGCAGAACGGCTTCCTCTAAGCGCGTGATGAGAAATGCGGTGTCGTTTTTTTCATACATCACGCCGGCGGGCGTAGCAATTTCAATCGGCTCATCGGCGCGAACCACAATGCCAACGGGCTGCAACGTCTTGATGCCGAGCGCGAGAAGTTTTTGATAATTGCGCAACTCTTTTTGAGCGAGCGGCGGTGTGGTTTGCTTGACGGCGAACTGATGCTTGAGCGAGCGCACGAAGAGAACTTCATGGCGCGACTCGCCGCGCCGCATCGTGAGTGTTTCAACGCCGCATGCCGACCATTCTGCCAAATCGCGGTCAAACGGCAACGGCAAAACAGCGTCGGCGAACATTGCATCAAGCTCGAGGGCGGAAAGGGTCAAGTTGAGTTTCATGTCAATTCGGTTGCAGGCTGCACAAACTCTGCACGAAGGCACAGGGCGGAATGTTGCGCCACAACAAAAATTTAAAGTGAGACGGTTATGACTGCGTCAGTTTGCGCTGCGCATCGAGGATGGGAATGTAAATCAGTCCCTCTTGGGTGTCGCCGATGCCTTCGGTGAGGTTGCAGTGATGGAGCAGGGCGGTGTAAGCCGCAATGATGGCGTCCAACTCGTCGTCGCTCAAAAGAATTTTAGATGTGCGCGGCATATTTTTGACGAAGCGCGAGAGTTTGGTTTGCAAGGCTTCGCGGGCGTCTTCGGCGGTTTTTTTGGAACTGTGCATCACAAGACCCAAGCGAACTTTGGTGGCTTGCGGATAGACTTCAATGGCATCGTATTTCGGTGAAAGCGCTTTTTTGATGGTCATAGCGCGAAAGGTCAACTGCGCCAGCATCGAGGTGGCAAAGGCAGGAATGCCCAAAATGGTCAAGTCTCGGTCACATTTGCGGCTGGCGTAAGTGCCGTAGCGCCCACTTGGAATCGAGAGCGGCGCGTCAATTCCAACAAGCGACGGGCGATGATACGCAATGTAATTGCGGATGGCAATGTCAGGCTTGACGGTGTTGACGAAGATAAGCTCGCGTTTATCGGAGAGAGCGGCAACGCCGGTCGCTTCATCAACGCGACCCGCTAAATCAACGCCGAAGAAGACCTTAGATTTTGTCGGCATACAACTAATTGCCTTTCTAATGTAAAATTGAGGCCTAATATACGCACGGCGCTGTGCATCGCAAAGACTTCGCACGATGTTCTCGCAGAACGTTGTATCTTCAAGTGAAAAACCAGCGCAGTATATGGTAACTCAGTGTGTGTGTTTTCATAAGACATTTGCGGAACTGCAAGGCGTGATGCGCCATCATGAACTAACGACGTTTGAAGAACTCAAGTGCCACGTGCGATTCGGCGAGAACTGCAAACGATGCGTGCCTTATGTCAAAAAAATGATTGAGACTGGCAACACGGCGTTTGAGGTGTTCCCTGAAACACGGTGCGACGAGCGCGTTTCACAATGAGAATTTTTTTGTCCGACGCCCAAATTTGAGTAAATCGCCTCTCAAAGTGAGAACGAGTGTTTCCGTTATGTAAAAAGTGAAAAAAAATTCGAACTTTCTTGCGCGTTTTCTTGCTTTCGTTTTTCCGCTCGCATAAATTCACCCTTGCATCACTTGTGTTTGCTCGCAGAATTCTGCTTCACAATAAGGCTACAAATTCTAACAGCTCGAGGCATTAGGCAGTAGTTAAAGTCAACGTCTCGAATCTGTGTATTTCTTTCAGGACGCGCGGCGTCGGCTTCGAAACGCCATTCGGAGTCGCTCGGCGCACGCTGGTGTAAATCCCTTGCCTGAGCAGTGTCACAACCATCTGAACTGACAAAATTTTTTCGAAACCACTTTCCACATTAAAGAGGAGGAAAGCGCTATGTATGTCGTAAAAAGAGACGGTTCGCGCGAAGAAGTGCGAATTGAGAAAATCCTTCACGCGGTCTCGCGCGCCTGTCGGGGCATTGAAAATGTTGTTGCCTTGGAAATCGCCAAGCGCACCATCAACGGGCTGCACGAAGGCAGCACCACGCAGGAATTGGATAACCTTTCCATCGAGACGGCTGTGATGCTCACGGTCGAGGAACCGAATTATTCCAAAGTTGCCGCGCGAATGCTCGCCGAATCAATACTTAAAGAAGTTGGACGCGACGCCGCCTTCCGCGATTACGTGCAAACCGCCGACGAATTGGGGCTGATTGATTCGCGCATTCGAAAACTTGCCGAGTCGGACATCGACACGCTCGAATACGCCATTGCGCACGACCGCGACGATATGTTTGAATACTTCGGGCTGCGCACGCTCTATGACCGCTACCTGCTGCGCCACCCGCAAAAGCGCCATGTGATTGAACGCCCGCAGTGGATGTTTATGCGCGTCGCCCTTGGACTCTCGAAGAGCATTGAGGAAGCCATTGAATTTTACGACATTATCTCGAACTTTTTGTATATGCCCTCGACGCCGACGCTCTTCAACTCTGGCACGCGACACGCGCAAATGAGTTCGTGCTACCTGCTCACGGTCGGCGATGACAGCTTAGAAGGCATTTACAAAGCGTATGCGGATTGCGCGCAGCTCTCGAAGTGGTCGGGCGGTATCGGCATTGATTGGACGCCAGTGCGCGCGTCAGGCTCGCTCATCAAAGGCACGAATGGAAAATCCAATGGCATTATCCCGTTTTTGAAAGTCATGGATTCGTCGGTTCATGCAGTCAATCAAGGTGGCAAGCGCAAAGGCGCAGCGGCGATTTACTTGGAGCCGTGGCACGCCGACATTGAAGCCTTTCTTGACCTGCGCAATAACACAGGCGCAGAAGAACGACGCACACATAACTTGAACTTGGCACTCTGGATTCCCGATTTATTTATGAAGCGCGTTGAAGCCGACGCCGCGTGGAGTCTCTTCACGCCGCTCACCGCGCCTAAACTGCTTGAAACCTACGGCGATGAATTCGAGATGTGGTATGAACGCTACGAAGCCGAAGGCATCGCGTTGAAGCAGGTCTCCGCTCGTGCGCTCTATGGCAGAATGATGCAAACGCTCGCTGAAACTGGCAATGGCTGGATGTGCTTCAAAGACACATCGAACAAACGCTCGGCGCAAACGGGCAAAAATGGAAACGTGATTCACAGCTCGAACCTCTGCACCGAAATTTTGGAAGTAACCTCAAAAGACGAAACGGCGGTCTGCAATTTGGGCAGCATCAATGTTGGGGCATTTGTTACGCCCGACGGCTACTTCGATTTCAACGGGCTGCGAAAAGTAACGCGCATCGCCGTCAAGTTTCTCGACCGCGTCATTGACATCAACTACTATCCAACAAAGGAAGCTGCGGCTTCGAACCAACGCTGGCGCCCGGTCGGACTTGGCTTGATGGGACTGCAAGATGTGTTTTTCAAAATGCGCTTGCCGTTCGACTCCAGCGACGCCAAAGCCTTGTCGTCTCAAATTTCAGAAGTGATTTATTTTGAAGCGCTCAAGACCAGTATGAAACTGGCAGAGGAGTGCGGCGCATTTCCCGCCTTCGACCAATCGCGCTATGTCGATGGCAAACTGCAAATCCATCTTGCCAAAGACTACGGCATTGCGCCAGCCTTGCACGAGGAGTGGGATTTGCTTGCAGAGGAAATCAAAGTCAAAGGCTTGCGAAATAGTTTGCTCATTGCGATTGCGCCAACGGCGACGATTGCCTCCATCGTCGGCTGCTATGAATGTATTGAGCCGCAAATCTCCAATCTCTTTAAGCGCGAAACGCTCTCTGGTGAATTTCTACAAGTCAACCGATACCTCGTTCAAGACCTGAAACGCATGGGACTGTGGAACGCACAAATCCGCGCGAAAATCATCGAGAACGAAGGCTCGATTCAAGCCGTCGCCGAAATTCCCGAAGAGTTGCGCCGCCTGTATAAAACCGTTTGGGAAATTTCGCAAAAGGAACTCATCGATATGGCGGCAGACCGCTCGGCGTTTATCTGTCAATCGCAATCACTGAACCTCTTTACGGAGCAGCCAACGACGGGCAAACTCTCGTCGATGTATATGCACCTGTGGAAGCGCGGGTTGAAAACGTCCTACTATCTGCGCTCGAGAGCCAAGACGCGCATTCAGAAGACGACGATTGCCGAAGCCCGCGAAACCGCACCAATACAGGCAGTTACGGCGACGTTGGCAAACGCGGTTGCGTCAGGACAGTTCTCGTCCAACGGCAACGGACACGCCGTTTCGGAAAACCAAACGAAAGACGCGATTGCTTGTTCGTTGGAAAATCCTGATAGCTGCGAAGCGTGTCAGTAATTTCGGATGGCGAATTGTGGATTTCGGATATGAAGAAAAATGCAGAAAGAGGAACTGAAATCAAGGACGAAGCAATTTGCATTACGGGTCATCAAGCTGGTTGAGGCATTGCCGAAAAATAAAACCAGTGATGTGCTTGGAAAACAGTTGCTTCGTTCCGCAACTTCGGTTGCCGCAAATAGCATCAAGAATTCTTCCAACAAAGGAAGACGCCAAGAAGGCTGGCAGAACGTTTGCCAAAGAGCAAAAAACTGAACCTGTTGTTCATAATAGGGACGAAAAGATTCGTCAAAAAAATAGTTATAAGTAAAAACAACATAAACACGACTATGATACTAAGCCCTGAACTCGATTTGACGCTGCGTCCAATGAAGTATCCGCAGTTCTTCAAGCTCTACCGCGATTCGGTCAAGAATATCTGGACGACCGATGAGATTGATTTTTCAATCGACTACGAGCATTTGCGCGACCGTATCAAGCCGCAAGAAGCACATCTGATTAAACGCCTTGTCGCGTTCTTTGCAACGGCGGACAACATCGTCAGCCAAAACCTCGTGCTGAATTTATACAAGCACGTCAACTCGCCCGAATACCGAATGTTCTTGGGCAAACAGCTCTTCGACGAGATGCTGCACGTGGAAACATACTTGCTTTTGGTCGATAACTACATTCCCGACGTGCGCGAGCGGAAGGAAGCCTTTAGCGCGTATCAAAACGTCGAGTCGGTAAAAATGAAAGCCGATTTCTGCTTCAAGTATATGGACTCGATTCACGATTTAGACACGCTCAATTCTGACGACAAGCGCCGACAATTTTTAGAGAACCTCATTTGCTTCGCCGCGTGCGTTGAGGGCTTGTTCTTCTTCGGCTCGTTTGCCTATGTGTATTTTCTGCGCAATCGCGGACTGTTGCCCGGACTGGCAGCCGCGACGAATTGGGTGTTCCGCGACGAGACCATGCACATCAACGGCGCAATGGAAGTCGTCCAAGTGATTCGTCAAGAATATCCACATCTCTTCGATAAGAATTTGCAACAACATGTCCATCAACTCATTGATGAAGCCATCGCCGTCGAGATGAACTTTTGTGAGGACAGTTTGCACTACGGCATCACGGGCATTTCGCAATCAATGATGCGCGACTACTTGGGCTACTGCGCCGACCAACGCTTGGAACAACTCGGCTACGAGAAAAAATACAGGACACGCAACCCGTTCCCGTTCATGGTGTTGCAAGACGTGCAGCCGCTCACGAACTTTTTTGAAAAGCGCGTTACCGAATATCAAAAAGGATTCGATTCGAGCGCCAAAGCCGTTACCTTCGACGAGGAGTTCTGAGTCGTGTAGATAGTTGCGCGGAGGCTTGTTTTGACAAGGGTTTTCAGGCGGTTCGTTCAAAATAGATACTATGGAACAACGCGAGTCGTTGCGAGGAAGTCTCGCTCTGTGGGAACTTTGAGGATAGAAACCTAACAAAACTTTTTAGCGCGATGCGACTCCCCGAAAAATACGTGCGGCACATTTGGAGAAATCTGTATCTGCGCCTGAGCGACCTGAAAACTGTCGGCGGCGACGCGCTTGAAGTTCTCTCCGTCGGCGACCTGAACACCAACGAAGGCGCAGATTTTCTCAATGCCCGCCTAAGGCTCAACGGGAACGACCTGTCGGGCGACGTTGAAATTCACTCACGCGCGTCGGATTGGACAAAGCATCGTCATACCGACAATCCGCGCTACGACCGCGTCGCGCTGCACGTGGTGTTCGATTACGACGCCGAAATAGACCGCGCGATTCCAACGCTGGAACTGCGTCGATTTCTCAACGACGACCTGCACAAAATCGTCGCCGCTTGTATCCGCGACGACGCGGCGCTCTCCAAAAATAAACTTCACTGCTCGCCTGCCGCCCAAGCCATTGACGACCGGCTGAAAATCGAGTGGATACATCAGCTTGCCAATGAGCGGTTCGAGCAAAAGGCACGGCGGTTTGAAGCCATGCTCGATGGCGACGGCTACGACAGCGTTGTGTATCGAGGCATGATGCGCGCACTCGGTTACAGCGAAAATACTGCACCAATGGAACGGCTGTCGAGCCTTGTAAAATACAGCGACCTCAGGCAATTTGCTGAAAAACCGTTTGTAGAGCGGAGAAGCATCTTGGAAGCCGTCTTCTTCTCGCGGTCGGGCTTGCTCGACATGCAATCGAAACATAATGATGAAACAACGGCTTACATCAACGCGCTTCGGGAGCGCTTCAATCAAACATCGTTTGGTCAAAACGAAACGATGAAGCGCGAAGACTGGAATTTCTTTCGGTTGCGCCCGTCGAATTTTCCAACCGTGCGTTTAGCGGGACTCGCTGAAATTCTCTCCAAAAATTTAGAACGCGGATTTCTGAACAACGCAATGGAGATTGTGGAGATGAGCCTGCCCGCACGTCGCAAAATCGCGTTGCTTGAAAATTTATTCATCGCCGATGCCTACGGCTACTGGGAGACGCACTACCGATTCGGCGACGCAAGTAACAAGCCGCTCAAACAACTGATCGGTAAAACACGCGCGGCGGAAATCGTTATCAACACGCTCTTGCCTGCGCTACGCGTGGCGGCAGCTCAAAATGAACGGCGCTTGCAAAAGGTGATGGATATTTACGCCGTGTATCCGAAAGGACTGACGTCGGAAATGTCGATGGCTGTGGCGGCAGAATTGCTTGGCGAAGAGTATCGCATCACATCGGCGGCGTTTGAACAGGGGCTGTTGGAATTGAAGAACAATTACTGCGATACGTTTCGCTGCTTGGACTGTGCCGTCGGAAAAAAACTGCTAACGTGAAAACGAAAAACGATGCTTGACCCTGACAGTTGGCGTTTTGCTATCTGCTTAAACTTCGGACGAGAAGAATTTCAACACGCGCATGGTTGATGTGTGAAATGCTCGGAGCACTTCTCCGCTAATGTCGGCGAAGAGGGCGTGCGGTGGTCGGTTGGCATCAGGGCGCAAGCGCACCAACACGGCAATGCTGACGAGTCGGCAAAGAAGTGAAAGTAAGAACAGCCAGCGATTGCCTTCGAGCGTTAAAAAACCAAACGATAGTGTATAGCTGCCGATGGCGTCGACAGTCGCTCCGCCCAACAGTCCGCACAGAAAAAATCCCAAGCCGCTGGTGATGCCGCACCACGCGTAGTAGTAAGTGCGCCCGCGTGCTGGGCTTTCTGAAAACTGCACATGCAGGACAGCAAGGTCAAAGCCTGTCCAAGCAAAGCCGCTGATGAGCGCGTCAATCCAAATCGGCAGGAGAAAATCGGGCGTGGCGAAGAGCCACAAAAACGCATTGACGGAAATTAAACTCGCCGTTAGGCGCAGCGCGGCGACGCCGCCGACGCGGTTCAGGACGCGCCCCCAAATTGGATTGAACACAACGCGCCCCAGCGTTATCGACATAAAGAACAGCGCAATTTGCGTAAAGCTCATGTGAAGCACCTGAATCATCTGCACTGTAAAAAACACGCCAGCCACGCCGATAGCGCTATACCACATCAACAGAAAAATCAGGACAGAACGAAAGCGCGCATTGCGAATCGGCGCGAGAAAATAGTCGAGAAAATCGTGCGCAGGGTCGGGCGTAAAATGTGGTTCATGGTGCTGCGTAAAGAGCCAAAGTGTGATGGCACCGACGACGACAGCGACGCCGAGCATGGTGATGTATCCGTAAATTTCGCCGACGCGCGGACGGAAAAAATCGAGCGTCGCGCCCATCGTGAGTGAGGTGGCGATGTTGACCATTGCCATTAGCGAGAGCCG